>Ga0272446_1000144_pt1 | contig 102889 bp, 101 predicted proteins | sample YNPCB0061_FD_194587 | JGI IMG/M metagenome (GOLD analysis project Ga0272446, IMG submission 194587) | Hot spring microbial mat communities from Yellowstone National Park, WY, United States - YNP-CB-006-1 | ecosystem: Environmental > Aquatic > Thermal springs > Hot (42-90C) > Sediment | place...
AGCGCCTTTTTGAAGTAGCGGCGCGCGTGCATGTTGCACCCGACCTCGACGAGATCCGAGCGACGGAAGCTCGCGTCGAAGAGGCCCGACGCGTCCGCGCACGTCGGCCCTTTGCGTAAAGCAAGAAATCAGTTCGTCGATGAAGAGCCCGGCCGGCACGAGGGAAGACTTTTGCGTCGTGACCTTGTTCTTGCCGAGCTTGTGGAAGCGTCCGGCTTCGACGAGGGCCGCGAAAAGATTCGGGCCAGGCAGGAACAGCTCGCCGGTCTCCGGATTTCGATAGGCCGTCGCCGCTGCCCGCTCACGAGGAAGCTGTCGCTCGTGGCTTTTGAAGCTGGGGGCGTGCCCGCTCGTTGTCGAGACCTCTGCCTCGTCGGAAAACCGATTCATCATAAGGGGCGTCAGCCCCTCGATCGTTGCATTGATTTTCATCGTCTCTCTCGCGCGCCAGTCTCCCGACGCAGAAAATCACCGAGCCTTGCCACGCCGCACGCCGCCAGACCCCGCATAGCCTTGCCCCGCCCGACCCAGCCTTGCGACACCAGGCCTCGCCTTGCGAATCCAGCAGTGGCGAACACCGTCCCGCCTCGCCGACGTTGCTGGCCTATGAGGCCACTTTCGGTCTACGCGAACGGGTCGACATCACCAATGGGCGCCGTCGCATCAAGGAAGGCGAAAGCGGCTCTCTCGTCGCTGGCCTTCAACTCGCGGACGCGGTCGATTCCGAACTTCTTGAGGAACGAGCGAACGACGTCGCTGGGAGCGGTCTTCAGCCGGCCAACAATCTGGTCCGCTGTCTTGGCGTCGATCGGTCTTCCGCGTTGGTCGGCGTTGTCGTGATCGTCGACTGCGCCCTCGATGAGAATCGCCTTCAGATCATGAAGGGGCAGTGCCGCGAGCATCCTCTGCTGCTCGGGTGTGAGGTTCTCGTCGGGCAAGATCGCGTATGACGTCCGCGGATCGCCGCTCGCGCCATTCCGTTGGACCTCGAAGCTCCGCGTCGACAATCCGTACTTCGTCCGGCAGCGGACCACATCCTTGAACCACGTCGTGCCGCCCTCGATGACCTTCAATGCTTTCTCGTCAAGCGAATAGAAGTTCATCGCGACGCGGATCGTCGTCTTCACGCCGTCGCCGCAGTGCTCACACGCTTGCTTACCCGGGCAGTTCACGTACCGGCCATCGACCCAGTGCAGCTCTCGGCCGAGTGGGTCACCCAAGAAGACCCCGCGCACCGAATCGCCGTCGCCCTGCAGCCGGACGAACAACCCTCCGGTCGCCGCGTGCTGTTCCGCCATTGCCATCGCGCGTTCCCATGGGTCACCCATTGCTCTGCTCCTCGATCAGTCGGTGGTAGATGGCGAAGAGCGCGACGCCGCGGTCGTCAGCACCGCGTTGCTCGACGCGGTACTCGACGGCATCGCCGAGCGTGAGGCCCGAGATCTCCCAGCGGAAGAAGAGGCCAGGCAGCTTGATCCAGTCGATCGTGCTCTCGCCGTTCATGGACGGCGTTCCCCTGAGCAACGGGAATGCCAGAAAGCGAACGAACGAAATCAGCAAGAATCAGCAAGTTACAGCTCTGCTCCCCGCCCCGGAGGGATGCGAACTACCGCTTCGCTCAGCGTCGACCAAGAACTGCGCTCGTCGCTGCGCGGTCGTGAATAGCGTGAATATTCACTCTCACCGACGGGTGAATAAGTGGAGGGGAGCGCTGAATAAACGCATCGTCGTGCGGCCACTCTCTCTCATTCGAGCCGATTCGGGCCGATTCGCGGCATAACCCGGTGAGAAGACTGTGGCGGCCCCGCCCGATTCGAGACCGATTCAACGCGAGTTCTTGAAGGGCATCCACTTGGCTGTCGACGGATGTCGCTCGATTCAGGACGGCATGCGCGTTGCTGTCTGCGCGGCGCTCGATGTCCTCAGACGACCCGAATCAACTTGATGCGTTGGACCCTGACGGTAGTGTCCCGTCGCGCATCACGGCGGAGCTGGTCACCGTTGAGGAGCTGGCGAAGACGCTTCGGGTCAGCGTGTGGTCAGTTTACCGCTGGACGAAAATTGGAACGATCCCGAGTGTTCGCGTCGGGCGCCTCGTCCGGTTCATCACCAACGACGTCGTGAGCGCGCTGAAGAGGGAGACGAAAAATGCCATACAAGATCTTGAGCGAGGAGGGCGATTGGATCGTCCAGGTTCAACGTGGCGGCCAGCGCCGGACCAAGCGCGGCACGGGCGGGGAGCGCGAGGCGAAGCGGTGCGAGGCTCAGCTCCTCGCTCAACTCGAATCCGAGACGCAGCGCAAGCACGCGGCCAGAGTGCTCGGAGTCGAGGAGCCGAGCGAACCGACAAAGACCGCGTTCAAGAAGCTGCCGACGTTGCGCGACTTCTACTGCGACCGTTGGGTGAAGCACGCTGAGGTAGTCCAGAACGCTCGCACGCGCGCCCGCGGCGTCTACGCGTTCCAGTACGTGCTCTACTACCTGGGCGACAAACGGCTCGATGAGCTCTGCGAGCCGCGCATGATCAACGAGTTCGTCGAGAGCATGGTCAAGAACGGACCGATGTCGTTCGCGAAGAATCGGGACGGGTCGCCGCGAAAGATCCTCGCCACCGAGCTGACCAACGTGACGATCAACAAGAGCCTTCAGGGTATCCGGTCGCTCCTCTATCTCGCTCACCAGGAGAAGCTCATCCCGAACGCACCCTCGATCAATCTCCTCCCGGAGGACGACTCCGATGCGATCGTCCCGCCCACCGAGCAACAGTTCCAGCATCTACTCGAGGTCTGCGAGAGCTTCCACGCGATGGCTCCCCTACTCCGCGCCGTGGTCGAGTTCGCGGCGGAGACCGGACTCCGCCCCGGAGAGGTGTTCGCCCTCACCTGGAAGTCGGTGGACCTCGTCAGAAGCTGCGTGCGGATCGAGACGCAGGCGCGCGTGAAGATGGTGAACGGCAAGCCGTGGAAGCCCAAGTGGAACAAGTTCCGGGAGGTCCCGCTGTCCGAACGCGCCCGCGCCATCATCGACGCTCGCCACGCCGATGCGCCTCATGAGCCCACTGATCTCGTCTTCCCAAACGACGGCGGCACGCCCTACATCCGCATGGACTACGCGGGCGAGGGCGCTGGCAAGGGCTACTTTCGCGATGCCGTTCGCGCGGCCGGGCTGAAGGGGTCGGTGACCTTCAAGCACATGCGCCATCTCTTCGCGGTCCGCCTTCTCACGCGCGGCGTCCCGATCACCGTCGTCTCCGACCTCCTCGGCCACTCGAACATCCAACTCACCGTGAAGCGCTACGGGCGGTTCGCCTCCGACGCCAAGGTCAAATGGGACGCCGTCGGAGCGACGGCCCGTCATACCCCGGTGATAAACTCTTCGAATGAGCCACTGCGGTGATGACGACGGCGGCTTTGATTCCCTGATAAAGTTCCTGGGCGCCGTCGGCGCCGGGTACCTCGGCTACCGCATCTTCAAGCACATCGACGATCAACGGCGACTTGAAGCCGAGGCCATCGAACAAGCCCGCGTCGCCGCGGAGCACGCCGCTCAAGTTGAGAGGATCAAGCACTTCGCCGAGACGCTTCTGATGAGGGCTGCTGCCGTGCTATTCATCCCGCCGCCGGCTCTCATTCTGACTATCGATACCCCTACAGCGGCCACCGACGGCAACGCGATCTTCGTCAACCCAGTGTGGTTGCAGATTCTCCTCAACACGCACTGCAACGATAAGCTCTGCGCGTACTCCGTCGTCCTCGGCATCGTCGCGCACGAACTCGCGCACCGCATCTACGACTTCAACCCTGGCTCAGGAGATCACCCCCACACCCGCGAACTCCGTGCCGACTACGTCGCCGGCCAAGTGATTCGCGCCCTGCAAGTGCCCGAAGCGCACTTCGCGAAGGTCCTCGTTGAGATCTCAAGCGTCGAAACCGAGACCCATCCGCTCTACAGCGAGCGCATCCGTGCTCTGCGCCGTGGCTACGAGGACGCGATTCCGCCGCCTATGCCTGGTGCCCACCCCGCGCACGAACCATCTCCGAGAGCGACTTGAGGTCTTTGAGAAAGGCACTCACCGGCACTTGATCATCTGGGTGTGTTTCGCCCCAGCGCGCCGCCAGCTGCTCGACGAGCGCCGCGCACGAACGCCGCTCCTCCCCAACAAGAGCCTCGATCACGTCCGCGACCTGGCGACGTTGGTCGGCATCGAGTTCGAGCCCCAGCACTGCTGAGGCGAGCCGCTCCGGCGCAATCGTTGTCTTCGCGTTCCCAATCAGCTGGTAGCGCAGGATGGTCGCTGCATCCGTCACCGCCTGGACGAGATCGTCGTCCATCACGACGTCGTCGTACGCGTTGACCCCGACCTCGCGGTGGATGGCCCACGCTTCGTCCGCAAAGCCCTTGGCCAATTGGTTCACGACCTCGTACGCCCGCAGCACGGCCTCGCGTTCCATCACTCCTCCTCAAAAACGCATCAAAAATGCATCAGCGGTGACCAGTGCATCAAGATTAGTGGTTGTTGATGCAAAGGGAGCCAACATCCCCAAACGGAATTCCCGAGATAGGTACAAACAGCGCATCAAATTCGATAGACGGAAAAAGAAAAAGCCCCGGAATCCGTGTGGGACTCCGGGGCTTTGCGGGGTGGACGGGACTCGAACCCGCGGCCTCCGGCGTGACAGGCCGGCGTTATAACCGACTTAACTACCACCCCTAGTTGTCATCTTCCGAGTGGGCGCAGAGGGTCTCGAACCCCCGACACCCGGCTTGTAAGGCCAGTGCTCTACCGCTGAGCTATGCGCCCTTTTCCGCCGGGGGTGCCGCCGGAAGCGCGTAGGTAATTAGTCGAAGGTGTCGGGGCTGTCAACTGGAACTTGCGACGACGTATCCTTTGGGGATGCGGCACGTCGTCGCGCTCCTTCTGCTCGTCGCGGTCGGAGGGCGCGCCGCCGCCGACGCCAGCGTGGCCCCCACGGCGACGTCCGACGGCGGGTGCGCCCGGCTGCCGTCGGGGTGGCGGCTCGACGAGCTCGCCCGCGCCGCCCTCCGCGACGGGGCGCGGCCGCGAGAGACGGTCGTCCTCGCCTGGCAGATCGACGAAGACGATCGCCCGCTCCTCATCCACGCCGCCGTGGTCTGGATCGCGCTCGCCGACGGCGGGGTGGTCGTCGCCAACCTCTACCGCCACCCGCGCGACCGCGACGAGTGGCGCGTCTCCGCGGTCTACGACGTCCCCTACGTCGGGCTCCAGCGCTACGAGAAGCCGCCCACGCGCGCCGAGCTCGACCGCTTCTTCGGCGACAGCTGGTGGTTCTTCCGCGCCCGCGACGGCTTCCGGCGCCTCGGCGCCGAGGTGTGCGCCGCCGCCTGGCGACGCGCGACGGGCCGCGCCCCGTGGCGCGCCTACCCCTGACCACCCTCACGGCGAACGTGCGCTCACCAAAGCGATTGACACATCGTAAAGTGAATTTAGATTCACCGCATGAGCGCGGCGTTCAGCAAGGTGCGCGGGATCGGCGGGGCGCGCAGCCCACGCGAGGCGGCGAAGGAGGTCTTCCGCGCCGCCATCCTGCGCGCGGCCGAGGAGATCTTCTCGGAGCGCGGCTTCCACGAGGCCCGCATCCAGGACATCGCCGAGCGCGCCAACATCGGCGTCGGCACCGTCTACAACCACTTCGATCAGAAGGAGGACGTCCTCGACGCCCTCATCAGCGCGCGCGCCGAAGAGATGGTCGACGCCATCGGCCCGCGCGACGACGACCCCACCGACTGGGAGGCGCGCCTCCGCGCGCGGTTCGGCCGCCTCTTCGCCTACATCGACGCGCACCGCGCGGCCTACCTCCTCGCCATCGACATGGGCCTCTTCGGCGGCCGCGCCTCCTCCAGCTGCCAGAGCCTCGGCGCCGCCCGGAAGGCGCGCATCCTCAAGGAGACCATCGCCCTCCTCGACGAGGGCGTCGCCGCCGGCGTCATCGTCGACGGCGACTCCAAGCGCCTCGCCCGCTTCTTCCTCGGCGGCATGCGCGCCCTCCTCGAGGGCGGCGCCCGCGACGGCACCGCCGACCTGCGCGCCGAGGGCGACCTCGCCATCACCCTGTTCCTCCGCGCCGCCGGCGCGCCCAAGCACCGCCCCCACGGAGCCCGCTAGACATGAATTCGACCTCCGACACCCTCGAGCTCGAGCGCGCGCCCCTCGTCACCGAGAGCGCGCCCACCCCCGCCCCGACGAAGGACGCGGCCGACGCCGCCAAGCCGGGCGGCGGCAAGCGCCGCATCCTCCTCGCCGTCGTCGGCGCCATCGCCGTCGCCGGCGCCGGCTGGTGGGTCGCCCACCGCGGCATCGAGGACACCGACGACGCCCAGCTCGACGGCGACGTGGTCAGCGTCCCGGCGCGCACCACCGCCGTCGTCACCGAGATCCTCTTCAGCACGGTCGCGCCCACCGACAGCGCGGTGTCGAGCTTGGCCGCGCGCGCCTGATCGGCCTCGCGCTCGCGCGCCTGCCGCGCCCGGCGCAATTTTTCGTCTAGCGCGTTCAGCTTGGTCGCCCACTTCGCGCGCAGCTTCTCGACGGCGCGATCGCGATCCTCGCGCGACTCGTGCGACAGGCGCGCGCGGAACTCGCCCTCGCTCTCGCCCGGCCGCGACACCTCGCCCGTCGACGGGCTGCGAAACAGCGTGATCACCTGGCGCGCCTGCATCCACGCCGCCAGCTCCTTCGCCCAGCGCGCCCAGCTCTTCGGACGCCACGCCTCCGACGGCAGCGGCAGGAAGCGCGCGCCGGGCGCCGGCGTCCGCCCCAGCTGCTCGAGCCGCAGCGCCAGCTCGTCGGCGTGGTCCCAGTCGACGGTGAAGGGCCCGTCGAGGAGCGGCGCCACCACCAGCCCCTCGCGCCGCTCGTCGACGCCCAGCTTGGGCGCGAGGAAGCGCACCGCCACCTGCGCGATCGCGCGCGGCGCGTAGGTCACCGCCGCGTCGGCGCCCGCGCCCGCGAGCGGCAGGAAGACCTCGGTAATCTCCGACGGGAGCGCCGGCCGATCCCCGCCCGCGCCCGTCGCTGGCGCCGCCGGAGGTGCCGCGACCGCCACCGGCGCGCGCGCCGGATCCATCAGCCGCCGGATCTCGTCGCGCGTGATCGGCCCGCGCAGGTACGACAGCGTCCAGCGCCTCTGGAACAGGATCGGCGCCTCCTCCCGCACGTCGTTCAAGAGGAACACGCGGCTCCCGAGCCCGGCCAGCGTCCGCTCCATCGCCGCGCGATCGAACCCACGCCCCGCCGACGCCGCCGCGCCCTCCAGCCCGTCGAGGACCCGCAGCTTGTCGCGCTCGGTCTGCAGCCGCCCGATGAACCAGGTCCCCGCGTTCGACAGCACCTTGTAGTCGAGGTCCACCGGGTTCTGCGTCGCCAGCATGACTCCGACGCCGAGCGCGCGCGCCTGCTTGAACAGCGTGAGCAGCGGCCGCTTCGACGGCGGCATCGCCACCGGCGGGAGGTACCCGGCCACCTCGTCCATGTAGACGATGGCGCGCAGCGACGAGGTCCCGCGCTGCGCCCGCGTCCAGGCCAGCACCTCTTGCAGGAGCAGCGTCACCACCGACATCCGCTCGGCGTCGCTGAGGTGCGCGATCGACACCACCGCCACGCGCGGCCTGCCGTTTTCGCTATACAGCAATTTCCCCGCGTCGAGCGGCGCCCCGTCGGCGAAGGCGGCGAAGCTGGGCGAGGCCACCAGCGTGTTGAGCGCCATCGCCAGCGCCGCGCGATCCTTCGACGGGAAGAAGGTCTCGAGGTCGAGCGCGCCCACCCGATCGATCGGCGGGCGCTGCACCTCGCGGATGAGGCCCGGCAGATCGAGGTCGGCCCCCGCGCGCCAGGCGCGCTCGACGAGCGTGGCGACGAAGACCTGCTCGCGGCTCGCCGCGCCGTCGGCGGTCGCCCCGAGGCCGCACATCGCCAGGACGCCCGCCACGGTCGCCTCGACGCGCTCGCGCAGGAGGTCGGGCTCGTCGCGCACCGACGGCGGCGGCGCCGCCAGCGACTTCAAGATGGCCAGCGGCAGCCCGGCGCGCGACCCCGGCGTGTAGATGGCGAAGTCCGCCGCCTCGCGCAGCCGCGCGATGCGCGCCGCGTCCTGCCCCCACTCGGCGAGCCCGCGCCGCCACTTCGCCGCCTCCGCCTCGGGGTCGACGCCCTCCTCCACCCACGGCGCCAGCGCCGCCCCGTCGAGCGACGGGAACGTCAAGAGGAGGTTCCCGAGATCGCCCTTCGGATCGATGGCCAGCACCGGCACGCCGTCGATCGCCGCCTCCTCGAGGAGCCCGAGGCAGAGGCCGGTCTTCCCGCTGCCGGTCATGCCGATGCAGACCGCGTGCGTCGTCAGGCTCTTCGACGGATAGAGCACCAGCGGCCCGTCGGCCACGCGTCGCGCGGGGTCGTACCGCCGCCCGAGATAGAAGACGCCCAGCTTCTCGAAGTCGTCGGAGGAGGGGATCACCACGCGACGACCTTACCCGATGAAGCGGAGCTACGCTGCGCGCATGCTGCTCGCCCCGCGCTACGACGGGATCGGCTCCGGCTACGCGCAGACGCGACGCGAAGATCCGCGGCTGGCCGCCCGCATGTCCGTCGCGCTCGCGACGCCCGCACCGTCGTCAACGTCGGCGCCGGCGCCGGATCGTACGAGCCGCGCGACCGCCTCGTCCTCGCCGTCGAGCCGAGCGCGGTGATGGCCGCCCAGCGACCGCCCGATCGCCCGGCGCTGCGCGCCACCGCCCGCGATGGCGGTCCTCCCGTCCACCACTGGGGCGCCGAGCGCGAGGCCGGCGTGCGTGAGCTCCGGTGCGTCGCGCGCGGACCCGTGGTTCATCGTCACCGTCGACGCCGCGGTGAGCGACGATGGACGCGCTCCGCCGCTGGCTCGGCGGCGACGTCTCCGTCGAGGTCGTGCCGGTCCCGCGCGACACCCCCGACTGCTCTCGCTCTGGGCCCACGCCGAGCGCGTCCTCGACGAGCGGACGCGCGCCGCGGTCTCCGGCTTCGCGCGCATGCCGGCGGCCGTCGTCGAGCGCGTCGTCACCGCGTGGCGCGCGACCTCGCCACTGGCGCGTGGGACGCGCGCCACGGCCACCTGCGCGCGCTCGACGCCTACGACGCCGGCCTCCGCCTCGTCGTCGCGCGATAACCGCTAGACAAAATAAAGGCGGCGGCGGGTCGCGCTGGGTGAAGCCGCGCTGGTGCCAGCGGCGTCCTCGCGCTGGCGTCGTCGAGCGCCTTCACCTGCCGCAGATGCTCCTCGGTGCGCGCCCCGATGATCACCGTCGCCTCCATCGGCCGCTGCAGGAGCCAGTTCAGCGCGATCGGTGGACGCGCTCGACGCCGTCGCCGCCGCGAGAGCCGCAGGCAAGTCTCGACGGCGCGTGTCGGCCTCGCCGTCGGAGTAGATGTCAGCGCTGTCGAAGCAGGTGAGCCCGGCGTCGCGCGCGACGTCGACGAGGCGCGTGGCCTCCGCGACGTCGCTCTCGCAAAGGTCCCGGTGCCGAGCGCGAGGACGGGGCCTGACAATGGAAGATTCGACCGCGCAACGCGTATGCTCGCCTCGTGCAGCCCGAGACCATCGAAGACGTCGCGGTCGAGCAGAGCATCCTCTTCAACGCGCCCTGGGATCTCGACGCGGCGACGGCGACGGCGGCGACGGCGACGGCGCGCGAGATGGCGCCGCGTTCGCTGGCGCAGCTGGGCGCGGCCGCGTTCCGGCACGGCGATCTGGCGGGCGCGGCGCGCGCGTGGGAGGCGATCGTCGACGACGAACTCGCGGCGATCGTGCGGCCGTGGCGCGCGCTCGTCGAGGCGCGGCGCGGTCACCTCGACCGCGCGCTCGAGTTGGCGCCCGAGGGCGGCCACCTCCGCGGCGAGTTCCTGTGCGCGCTCGGTCGCCATGACGACGGGCTGACGGCGATCGCGGCGGCGTCCGCTGACGACGAGAAGGCCGAGTGGCGCACGCTCCGCCATGCGCGCTGGCTGCGACGCGCCGGGCGCCCCGCCGAGGCGGGCGCGCTCCTCGACGCGCGGCTCGAGAAGATCGCGCGCTTCCAGTCGCGCCTCCGCCGCGAAGCGGCCGCCGCCTGGGACGAGGCCGGCGAGCCCGCGCGCGCCCAGCGCCACCGCGAGGCCGAGATCGCGCCCGCCACCGACGGAGAGCTCGCCTGGCTGCCGCACGACCTCGCCGCCCTCGCGCGCGAGGTCCGTGCGCGCGGCCTGGCGATCGATTTCGTCAATCAGAAACGCTCCCGCGAGCTCCACGCCCAGCTGGAGACCGGCCCGGCGGCGCCGATGGGCGTCCTCCCCGGCCCGCAGATGTGGGGCGCGCTCGCCGACGGCAAGCAGTACGTCGTCGTCGCCGAGAGCCCGCAGCGCCCGTCGCGGTCCGCCCTCGCCGACCAGCCCGCCTGGTGGCTCGCGCACCCGGCGCGCCCCGGCCTCCTCTTCCTCTGCCTGAGCCCGCGCATCCCCGCCTTCCTCTGGCCGGAGATCGAGGCCACCGCCGACGGCATCGAGGGTGCGCTCGCCCTCTACGGCGAGCGGCTCCCCGTCGACGAGCCGCGCGTCGCCGACCTCACCGAGCGCTTGCGCTGGTTCATCGGCGCATCGGCCGTCCCGAGCCCCTACAGCGGCGAGCTCGAGGAGCTCGACTTCCACACCTTCGCGCGCGTCGCCACGCTCTCGCCGTTCCTCGAGAGCTTCGGGTGGGGCGGCGCGCACGACGAGGATCCGCACCGGCTCTTCGTCGATCGCGGTGGTCTCGACGGGATGCTCGCGCTCCGCCGCACCAGCGGTCAGGAGGACGGCCGCCCGCTCGTCGAGTCGTACCGCACGCGCCACAGCCGCTCGATCTTCTCGCTCGAGCTCCACCGCGCCGGGTGGCTGATCGACGTGCGCTATCGTCCGACGCCGCACCCGGCGCAGACGCGCGCCATCAACGCGCGCTTCGGCACCGGCTTCCCCGACGAGCTGCCGCTCGACTGCGTGGGGCTGCTCATGCACTTCGGCGGCGCGATGTCGCTGGCCGACCTCACCACCAGCGTCGCCGACGGGCGCGCCGTCGAGGAGCGCTGGCGGATCTACGCCGTCGGCGCGCTGCTCCACGAGTCGGTCGCGCTCGACGATTGGCTGCGCACGCTGCCGCCGGAGCTGGCCAACGACGGCGATCAGGTCGCCTGGATCTACGGCCATCTCGGGTTCCTGCTCGAGCGCGCGCTGGTACGCGACGAGCTCCACGAGCCGCTCCAGACCGGCCCCTTCGCCTCGGGCCTGCGACCACCGGACGGGGACGGCGGCGCCGTCGACGAGGAGGACGACGAATGAGCACCTCACACCGCTTCATCGCCGTGGCGCCGCTCGCCGCGAAGGAGGCGCTGCGCGCGCTGGTGTACGACGAACGGGGCCGAACACGCTTCGTGCGGGCTGAGTGGCCGTGGCAGTTCCACGTCGGCAAGAGCTACACGTTCACCACCGCGCATGGCGCGCGACTCGCCGTCATTCAACAGACGCTCTTCGGCCATCTGGTGATCGCCATCGACGACGATCGCGAAGGGCTGGTCGCGCGCGTCGAGGAGGACTGCACGCTCCGCGGCATCCCACTCGAGGACGTCACCGCGCTGGCGCGCCGCTTCGACCGCGCCGAGACCGCCCTCGAGCGCGTCCGCGCGCTCTGCGCGCTGAGCGCCGCCCAGGCCGCCGCTGCCGGCGAGGCGCTCCCCGCCGTCGAGGCCGCCGTCCGCCGCGGGCTCGACGACGCCAACCCCATCGTCCGCCTCACCGCGATCCGCGCCACCACCGTCCTCCCCCTCACCACCTGCCTCCCTCTCCTCGAAGGCCGCACCGACCCCGACAACCCCGGCCTCATCGCGTGGCGCGACCACTACTCCGCCCAATCCCGCGGTTAAGAAGAGTACGAAACATGAGAAACCAAATCGCGCGCGAGAACGCGAATGAATCAGCGCAGTTCTGACCAAGGAGAGTGACCCCGGTCAGACGACGGAGTCGCGGGTCAGGGACGAGCGCAGGGGGGAGCCCTGCGACTCGAAGCGGCGCGCGAGCTCGGCGCGCGCGCCGTCGCCGCCCTGCAGGACGAAGGCGAGCTCGGGCAGGGTGAGGAGCTTGAGGTTCACGAGCCGGATCGGCGACAGCGGCCCGTCGATGCGGAACGAGAGCCGCCCCACCGGCTGCATCCCGAGCAGCACCGCCACCCGCCCCGCGTCGTTGATGAAGCGCGGCGCGTGCTCGTCGGGGATCTTCACTCCGTAGAGCTCGGTGGTGACGAGCCGCAGCTCGTCGAGGAGGTCGGCCACCCCGCCGTGCTGCGCGCAGAACTGGCTCATCTGCCAGACGGCGTCGAACAGCCACGACGGCGCCGCGCGCTCGAGCGGCTCGTCGGTGACGGCGAAGATCTCGAGACCGAAGCCGTTCCGCGACCCGTCCTCGAACGGATCCGACAGCCCATCCGAGGCGATCAGCGTCTCCGTCCCCGCGCGCGCCACGCGATACGCCTGCCGCATCGCCGGCCAGCGCGGCCCGCCCATGAACGTCGGGTTGAGGAGGTGCGTGATGACGTCGGGCTCGACGGTGCCCCACGCCGACCACGCCGCCTCGCGCGCCGTCGCCGTCTGCGTCAGCAGCGCGTCGACGTCGACGCGCGGCGCCGCCTTGCGCGCCGCGCCGCCCGCCGCTTTCTTGCTAGACGGCTTTTTCGCCTTGGCCTTGGCCTTGGCCTTGGGCTTCGCCGCCGGCCTCTTCGCCGCCGGCTTCTTCGCCTTCGCCGCCGGCTTCTTCGCCTTCGCCGCCGCCGATTTCTTGCTAGACGACTTCTTGGCGGCCGCCCCCTTCGCCTTCGCCGCCCTCTTCTTCGGAGCCGCCTTCCGCGTCGCCATCAGTGCGTCGCGCTCGAGTCGACGACCGGCGCAGCCGCCCCCGCCCCCTCGGCCACCCGCACCTCCTCACGCCAGTCGACCGCCTGGCTCGCCCCCTGGAGGAACTTCTCCGGGTTCGGCAGCACCAGCGCCGCGCGCAGCACCTCATCCATGTGCTCGACGGCGATGATCTTCATGACGCGCAGGACCTTCTTCGGGATGTCCTTCAGGTCCTTCCGGTTCTCCTTCGGGATCACCACCGTGAAGATCCCCGCGCGATGCGCCGCGAGCACCTTGTCCTTCAGCCCACCGATCGGCAGCACCCGCCCGCGCAGCGTGATCTCCCCCGTCATCGCGACATCACGCTTGACAGGAAGTCGCAGCAGCGCGCTCACCAGCGCCGTCGCCATCGTCACGCCCGCCGACGGCCCGTCCTTCGGGATCGCCCCCTCGGGGAAGTGGATGTGCGTGTCGATCTTCGCGTAGAAGTCGCGCTCGAGCCCGAGCGAGTCGCAGCGCGACCGCACGTAGCTCATCGCCGCCTGCGCCGACTCCTGCATCACGTCGCCGAGCTTGCCGGTCAGCACCAGCTTGCCCTTGCCCGGCATCACCGACACCTCCGACGGGAGGATGTCCCCGCCGTGCATCGTCACCGCCAGGCCGTTGCACAGCCCGATGTCGTCCTTCTCCTCGGCCTTGCCGCCGCGGAACTTCTGGACGCCCAAATACTTGGGGATCGACTGCGGCGTCACGCGGAACTTCGTCGTCGCGCGCTCGCCCTCGGGGATCTTGAGGACCTCCTTGGCGATCTTGCGCATCACCGTCGAGATCTCGCGCTCGAGGTTGCGCACGCCCGCCTCCTTCGTGAAGTGGTGGATCACCTCACGAATGGCCGCCTCGCCGAACTCGATGTCGACGTCGCTGACCCCGTTCGCCTCTTTCTCCTTCGGGATGAGGTACTGCTCGGCGATCGAGACCTTCTCCCACTCGGTGTACCCAGGCAGCTGGATGATCTCCATGCGGTCCTGGAGCGGCCCCGGGATCGAGTGCAGCGAGTTCGCCGTCGTGATGAACATCACGTCGGAGAGGTCGTAGTCGAGATCCAGATAGTGGTCGTTGAACGTCGTGTTCTGCTCGGGATCGAGCACCTCGAGCAGCGCCGCCGACGGGTCCCCACGGAAGTCGGTCGACATCTTGTCGACCTCGTCTAGCAAAAATACCGGGTTGTTCGACCCGGCCTTCTTGAGCGACTGGATGATCTTCCCCGGGAGCGCGCCGATGTACGTGCGCCGGTGCCCGCGAATCTCGGCCTCGTCCCGCACACCGCCGAGCGACAGCCGCACGAAGCGCCGCCCCGTCGCCCGCGCGATCGACTTCGCCAGCGACGTCTTGCCGACGCCGGGCGGCCCCACGAGGCACAAAATCGGCCCGCGCAGCTTCTTCACCAGCGCCTGCACCGCGAGGTACTCGAGGATGCGCTCTTTGATCTTCTTGAGCCCGTAGTGATCCTCGTCGAGCACCTTCTCCGCGTCGACGATATCGAGGCGATCCTGCGTCTTCTCCTCCCACGGGAGCGAGAGGACCCAGTCGATGTAGTTGCGCACGACGGTCGCCTCGGCGCTCATCGGCGACATCATCTTCAGCTTCTTGAGCTCTTTGCGGACCTTGGCTTGCGCCTCCTTCGACATCCGCTTGTTTTTGATTTTCTCTTCGAGCTCTTGAATCTCGTTTTTGAATTCGTCTCTCTCGCCGAGCTCCTTCTGAATCGCCTGCATCTGCTCGTTGAGGTAGTACTCCTTCTGCGTCTTCTCCATCTGCTTCTTGACGCGAGTCCGGATCTTCTTCTCCACCTGGAGAATCTCGATCTCGGCCTGCATCAGCTCGAAGAGCTTTTCGAGCCGCTTCGACGGAGACTCGGTCTCGAGGACCGTCTGCTTGTCGACCAGCTTCAGGCTGAGCTGGGCGACGATGATGTCGGCGAGGCGCGCCGGGTCGTCGATGGTCTGGACGCTGATCAGGATCTCGGGCGGGATCCGCTTGTTCAGCTTCACGTAGGTCTCGAACGTCTGGTGGACCGAGCGCATCAGCGCGTCGATCTCCACCGACTTCTCGTTCGGCTCGACGATCTCCTCGACCTCGACGAGGAAGCAGTCCGGCTCACCCGCGCCCGGGGTGACGAAGCGCTTCAGGCGCGCGCGCCGCTTGCCCTCGACAAGCACCTTCACGGTCCCGTCCGGCAAGCGCAGGAGCTGCATGATCTGGCCGATGGTCCCGACGGAGAAGATGTCGTCGGGGCTCGGGTCGTTCGTCTTCGCCTTCTTCTGCGCGGCGAGGACGATCTCCTTCTCCGAGGTCATCGCCGCCTCGAGCGCGTTGATCGACTTCTCGCGCCCCACGAAGAGCGGCACGACCATGTGGGGGAACACGATGATGTCCCGGAGGGGCAGCAGAGGAATCGTGCGCGGCCCCTTCTTCTTGTCGTCGGCTTTTCCGAACATGCTGATCCGTGAGCATAGCGCACCGACGGCGGGTGCGCCTGATTTCCACGGATCTTTTTCTGGTGACGGCGGGTACCTTCAACGCCCCGCGCGCAACCTCTGCCACCAAGCCTTCGCGTGTTGCGGCGCGGTCGCGATCGAAAACTCCCGCATCTCGTCGAGCCAGCGCAACCGCTGCTCGGGCGTCAAGCGCCGAAAGGCGCGCAGCTGCTCATCACTGACGAAGTACGTGTATCCGCCACGCTGCGTCTTCCCATCGCCGTCACTCATCGCGAATCCTCTCGAGGTGCGCGATGTCGGCGAGGTCCTGCGCACGACCGCCCGCACGCTTGAGCGCAATCAGATCGTCGAGCGCGACGACCCGAACGGGGACGCCCGCGAAGCTCAGCGTCCCCGCGCGCGCAATCAGCGTGGCCGGATCGATCGGCGGCGAGACGAGGATGTCGATCTCGCGCAGCGGATCGGCCGGGTCGGCAAACGTGATCGCGATGAGGTTCGACTCGCGCCGAAGCCGCTCACGCTCACTCGCGTCGGCGAGCACGAGAAGGTCGATCGGCTGGCGTGCCTTTAGCCCGAAGTCGTCGAGCAGCGAGGCGAGCGCCGTCAACGATGCGCGCGTCGGCGCGACGACGATGTCGACGTCGTAGGTCATTCGCGGCACGCCGTGGAGGTTTACGGCGACGCCACCGACGACGCAGTAGTCCACTCGCGCCTGCGACAGCGCCGAGAGGATCTCGCGGATGAACACGAAAGGAGTGTACTACGACTGCTACTTGCGACCGCCCTCGGCCGCTTCCTTCTGATACATGAGCAGCGGCTGCTGGTTCGCGTCGATGACCTCCTCGTTGATCACCGCCTCCTTCACGGAGGGGTTCGACGGGAGCTCGTACATGATGTCCAGCATGGCGTTCTCGAGGATCGCCCGCAGGCCGCGCGCGCCGGAGCGGTGCTTGAGCGCCGCCTTGGCGACGGCGTGCAGCGCGCCCTTGGTGAACTTCAGCTTCACGCCGTCCATCTCGAACAGCTTCTGGTACTGCTTGATGAGGGCGTTTTTCGGCTTGACGAGAATGTCGACCAGCGCCTCCTCCGACAGCTCGTGGAGCGGCGCGATCACTGGGAGGCGCCCGACGAACTCGGGGATCATCCCGTACTTCAGGAGATCCTCGGGCTGAACCTCTTTCAGGTACTCCCAGATCTTCTTCTCGCTCTTCGGCGTGATCTTCGCGCCGAAGCCCATCGACTTCTGGCCGATCCGCTGCTCGATGATGTCCTCGAGCCCGACGAACGCCCCGCCGCAGATGAACAGGATGTTCGTCGTGTCGACCTGCAGGAACTCCTGCTGCGGGTGCTTGCGACCGCCCTTCGGCGGCACGCTGGCGATCGTCCCCTCGATGATCTTGAGGAGCGCCTGCTGCACGCCCTCGCCCGAGACGTCGCGCGTGATCGACGGGTTGTCGCTCTTCCGCGCGATCTTGTCGATCTCGTCGATGTAGACGATGCCCCGCTGCGCCTTCTCGATGTCGTGATCTGCGTTCTGCAGCAGGTTCACGATGATGTTCTCGACGTCCTCGCCGACGTAGCCCGCCTCGGTGAGGTTGGTCGCGTCGGCGATGGCAAACGGGACGTTGAGGATCCGCGCCAGGGTCTGCGCGAGCAGCGTCTTGCCGCAGCCCGTCGGACCGAGGAGCAGGATGTTCGACTTCTGCAGCTCGACGTCGTTGTCGCCCGATGCAGCGGTGGCGGCGCCCGCAGCGCCGGCGACGGCCGAGGCCGCCGCCGACTTCTGCGTCTGCGACTCGATGCGCTTGTAGTGGTTGTGGACCGCGACGGCGAGGATCTTCTTCGCGCGGTCCTGGCCGATCACGTAGTCGTCGAGGACGGCCTTGATCTCGGCGGGCTTGGGAACGGCGGTGAGGCCGTAGCTCTGCTCTTCCTTCTCGATCTCTTCGTCGATGATGTCGTTGCAGAGCCCGATGCACTCGTCACAGATGTACACCGTCGGGCCGGCAATGAGCTTCTTGACCTCCTTCTGGTTCTTTCCGCAGAAGGAGCAGCTCAGATTGCCGTGTGACTCGTCTCGCCGTTTATCCATTATCCCGCCTTGTTACGGCTCCCTCACTTCTCGGCCTTCTTCTTCTGAAGGATCTCGTCGACGACGCCGTACTCCTTCGACTCCGCCGCGCTCATGAAGAAGTCGCGCTCGGTGTCGCGCTTCACCTTGTCGATCGGGTGGCCCGTGTGCTTCGACAGGATCTCGTTCATCCGATCGCGAATCTTGAGGATCTCCTTCGCGTGGATGTCGATGTCCGTCGCCTGCCCCTGGAACCCACCGAGCGGCTGGTGCAGCATGACGCGCGCGTTGGGCAGGATGTAACGCTTGCCCTTCGTGCCCGCCGCCAGCAGCCACGCCGCCATCGACGCCGCCTGGCCCATGCAGATCGTCGCCACGTCGCAGCGGACGTACTGCATGGTGTCGTAGATCATCATGCCCGCCGTCACCAGACCGCCCGGCGAATTGATGTAAAGCATGATGTCCTTGTCGGGATCCTCGCTCTCCAAGAAGAGCATCTGCGCGACGATGACGTTTGCAATCTCGTCATTCACCGGCGTGCCGAGGAACACGATGCGGTCCTTGAGGAGCCGCGAGAAGATGTCCCATCCGCGCTCGCCGCGGTGGGTCTGCTCGATGACGGTCGGGATGATGAAGCCGGTCGTATCGAGCGCGCCGCGCTTGTGGTCGGTCATGTCCTTGAGGCTCCTCTGATGGTCGTTCCCTAGGGGGGCGTCTCGTCGAGGATCAGCCTTACCCAGCCTTCTGAATCTTTGCCCGGGTCAGGAGCAAGTCAAGGGTTTTCTCCTCGCGGAGCTGGTGACGAACTCCGTCGAGACGCCCCTCTTTCTGCAGCTCGGCGCGCAGGCGAGCGACCGACTTCTCGCGCGCCGCCGCCATCTCCGCGAGGCGCTTCTCGAGGTCGGCCTCGGTGACCTCGACCTTCTCCTTGTCGGCGATGGCGTCGACGAGGAACGCCGCGCGCACCTCGTCGTGCGCCTGCTCGCGCAACTCGTCGCGCAGGCGCTGCTCGTCGACCGGCAGCGAGCGCACGTCGACGCCCTGGATCGCGAGGCCGAGCTTGGCGCGCTGGATGAGCGCGTCGAGCTGACGCTCGACGAGCGCCGGCGCCACCGCGAACGAGTTCCGCTTGAGCAGCTCCTTCACGAGATCGCGGCGCAGCTCCTGCTTGGCGCGCTTCTCGTCCTCCTCGACGAGCTTCGCCCGGATCTTGTCGCGCAGCTCGGCCAGCGTGTCGGCCTCGCCGGTGTCCTTGGCGAACTCGTCGTCGAGCGACGGCATCTGCTTCTCACGGACCTCCTTGAAGGTCACCGTCAGCTTGACCGGCTTGCCCGTGAGCTCGATGCGGCCCTTCGGCGTCTCCGGCTCGCCCTGCTTCGGCTCGGGCGCGGCCGGCACCGCGAACTCGATCTCGTGGTTGGCCGCGTTGAGCGGCAGCCCGCGCAGCGCCTCGGCGAGGCCCGGGATGAAGGCGCGCTCCGGCTGATCGAGATCGACCATCAGCTCGCGCTCGACGGTGCGCTCCCCGACGGTGCCCTTCATCTCGAGGAGCACGACGTCGTTCGGCCCGGTGACGAGCTCGGCGCGCCCCTCGATCGGGCGGTACTCGGTGAGCTCGGCGCGCTTGCGCTCGATGGCGCGATCGATGTCCGCGTCGTCGACCTTGGCGGCGCGCTCGCTCACCTCGACGCCCTCGTAGTCCTTGGGCTCGACGGCGCTGGCCACCTCGACCCGCGCCGAGTAGTGGAAGTTCTTGCCCTTGTGCAGGTGCGCGTCGTCGACGACCGGCTCGGCCACGACCTTGAGGTCGTGCTGGTTGGCGGCGACGAAGAAGCTCTCCTGGACGAGCTTCTGGACGACGTCGCGCTCGACCTGCGCGCCGAACATCTTCTCGAGCATCGGGCGCGGGACCTTGCCCTTGCGGAAGCCCTTCAGCGCGACGCCGCGGCCGAGATCGCGGTAGGCCTCGTCCAGCTTCTGCTGCACGTAGGGCCAGGGGATCTCGACGGCGACCTTCTTCTCGACGGGGGACAGCTCTTCGATCGTGACCTGCATCGTGACCTCTTTAGGAGGCGAGGTTCTTCGCACGCAGGGCCCCAAAAGACAAGATGCGAGGCAAGATGGATCCGTGCCGCCTCGCTCGCATGGAACCGGTGCCGTCGATCGCGCGGCGATCGCGCGCTGTCCCGACTCGGTCGTGATCGAGCCGGGCGCGCTCGTCTTCCACCCGGAGAACGTCTTTCTCGACGAGGACGTGTACGTCGGCCACTACGCGATCCTGAAGGGCTACTACAAGAACCGGCTGGTCGTCGGCGCCGGCTCGTGGATCGGGCAGGCGGCGTTTCTCCACGCGGCCGGCGGGATCACCGTCGGCCGCCGCGTCGGCATCGGGCCGCACGCCTGCATCCTCACCTCGGCGCACGAGCTGCCGCCGCGCGCGCAGGCGAAGGCCGCGATCCTCGACGAGGCGATCGCCTTCGCGCCGGTCGTGCTCGAGGACGGCTGTGACATCGGTGTCGGCGCGATCCTCCTGCCCGGCGTCACCGTCGGCGCGGGCGCACAGGTGGGCGCGGGCGCCGTCGTCACCAGCGACGTCGCGCCCTTCACCGTCGTCGCCGGCAACCCGGCGCGCCTGCTAAAATCTCGCTAGACGGAAATCAGTTGTTCGGCGCGCCGGCGAGGATCCACTCTTTGATCCCGTCGAGCTGAGGCTGCGGCAGGCGGTCGCTCTTGTCCGGCATCGGATCGCCGTAGTTGGTCTTGCGGTCCGTCGGCATCGTGAGGTTGAGCTTCAGCCAGAGGAAGCTGTTGTCGAGGTTGCCGGGATCGACGCGCTTCTTGCCCTCGCCCTGCGCCTTCAGGTTGTCGGCCTCGACGCCGACGAGCACACCGTAGGGATCGACCTGCATGTTGAGGTTGCCGGCGGTGCGCGCGCCGCTCGGCGAGTGGCAGCTCGAGAACTTGGCGCACGAGGGCTGGAGGACCTGCGCGTTGATCTGCGCGAAGCCGACCGGCTTCGGCACGTCGCCGCCGCAGGCCGCCGCCGCGAGCAGCGTCGCCCCGGCGAGCGCGCGCGTGAGGCTGGCGACGAGCCCCAGCTTCTTTCGTCGCGGCAGCCGCTTGAGCTCGGCCTCGCGACGCTGCGCCGCGCCGCGATCGGGCTGCTCTTCCGAGAACACCAGCGTCACCGGCAGCCGCCCGCGCGTGTACTTCACGTCGCCGCGCGCGTGCCGCCCGAGCCGACGCTCGAGATCGTTGGTGACACCGCAGTAGAGGGTGTCGTCGGCGCAGCGGAGGAGATAGACGAACCAGGCCATGAGTGAAAGCTCCGCGGATTGACGGGGTCGAGCGTGCGATGCTAGCGTCCGTCGGTCAACATGCGACTCGAGATGGAGCGAAAGCTGTTCGTCGGCATCCGCATCGACAACAAGATGCGCGACCAGCTCCAGAACTGCGCGCAGCGCGACAAGCAGTACATCGACGGCTCCGATCCGAACTATTTGTGCCAGCTCCGCGGAGTCGAGGACACGTTCATCGGCAAGATTGTCGACGCGGGAACTCCGGCTGCAAGCATGGAGGACCTCAAGCGCAACATCATGTCGATCCTCAATCGCATCGCGCCGGGGCGCCACCGCGACGACGCCATCAAGGTGTTCGCCGTCGACGAGGGCGAGCCGCCGCCGCTCGAGAAGGACGAGGAGAAGGAGCCGCCGCCCGAGCGCTATCGCGACTACTACTAGCGCCCGTGCATTTTTTCCTTGCCTTCACGCGCCAGCTTGACTAAGTACGCCGTCGCAACTCGCGCCCGTAGCTCAGTTGGATAGAGCGTCGGACTTCGAATCCGCAGGTCGGGCGTTCGAGTCGCCCCGGGCGCACCCCGGGAAATTGAAAATTCGGGCCCATAGCTCAATTGGTAGAGCAGCGGACTCTTAATCCGTTTGTTGAAGGTTCAAGTCCTTCTGGGCTCACCCCGAAAGCCGGCGCCAACGCGCCGGCTTTTTTGTTTTCGGCGTAAGAACCGTGCGCCAGCGACGTATTGCAAGCGCATGAAAACTCTCCTTTCGTCCCTGCTGTTCGGAGGCGCGCTCGTCGTCGGTGGTGGGGTCGCGCGCGCAGACCTCCAGGAGCAGATGGTCAAGATGCTCGAGCGTCAGGCGAGCGAGATCGACGCGGCCAAGCCGGACTGCGACAAGATGCTCGACGCGCTGATGAAGCACGTCGACGCCGACGCGACGCTCACCAAGCAGGCGCAGGACTCGGACAAGGGGAAGAGCTCCGAGCAGAAGAAGGCCGAGCAGCAGGCCTTCGTCGGCAAGTACGGCCCGCGCCTCCAGGCCGCGGCCAAGCTGATGGCGCCGCTGCGCGAGTGCCGCGCGAATCCGAAGATGAAACAGTGGCGCGCGCGCCTCGAGCCGCGCCCGGCGAAGTAGCCGCGGCGCTACTCGTAGCGGAGGCCGTCGGCGGGGCGGAGCCAGGCCCCCTTCAGCGCCGGGTAGACCGTCGCGAGGAAGCAGATCGAGAGCGTGGCGGCGACGGTGACCAGGATCTCGACGACGCTGATGTCGACCGGTAATTTGTCTATCAGATAGACGCGGGTGTCGAGGGCGTAGCCGTAGCGGGCGACGACGGCGCAGCAGAGAAGCCCGAGGGCCACGCCCGCCAGCACGCCGACGCCGCCGATGGTCAGGCCCGCCACCTGGAAGACGCGGGCGATGCGCGCCGAGCTCATCCCCATCGACTTCAAGATGGCGATCTCGCGCGTCTTCTCGACGACGAGCATGGTCATCGCCGCGACGATGTTGAAGGCCGCGACGACGATGATGATCGCCAGGAAGATCACGATCGCGAACTTCTGCATCTTGAGCGCGGTGAAGAGGTTGTGGTTGAGCTCCTCCCAGTCGATGACCCGGTAGGGCGGCCCGCCGAGCGCGCGCAGGAGGTCCTGCGCCACCTCGTCGGCGGCGTCGACGCTGTCGAGCTTCATCTCGACGCCGTTCACCACGTCGGGCGTGTCGTAGAAGGCCTGCGCGTCGGGGAGGTTCACGTAGGCGAGGCGGCGGTCGTACTCGTCGAAGCCGCTGTAGAAGATGCCGGCGACGCGGAACTCGCGCGCGAGCGGCCCGTCGCCGCCGCCCGCCTTCAGCGCGTCGACGTCGAGCTTCGGCGAGACCACGCGCAGCCGCTCGCCGATCTTCAGCTTGAGCTTCTTCGCCAGCTCCTTGCCGACGAAGATCGCCGGCAGCGGCGGCCCGCCGTCGTTGGGCGGGAGCTTGGCGTAGAGGTCGATGGGCTTGGCGGGCTTGTCGAGGCGGTCGGCGATGTCGAGCACCTTCGGCGACTCGACGGGGTCGATCCCCTTCAGGAGGACGCCGGCGGTGATCGGCCCGTGGGCGACGATCATCTCGTTGAAGACGAAGGGCGCCGCCGCCTTCACGCGCTTGTGCTCGAGGACCTTCTTGGTGACCTCGGGGTACTCGTGCATGAGGCCGTACTTCATGACCAGCACGTGGGCGTTCACGCCGAGGATCTTCTGGCGGAACTCGCGCTGGAAGCCGCTCGTCACCGACAGCACCACCGTCAGCGCCGCGACGCCGAGGAGCACGCCGATCACCGAGACCGCGGTGAAGGCCGAGAAGAAGTTGAGGAGCAGCGACGTGATGAACAGGAGCACCGTCGGGATCGTGAGGATCGCCCCGAGCTGCACCTGCCCCCCGGCGAACAGCGCGATCTGCACGCCGACGGCGGCGAGGCCCGCGATGATGGTGAACAGCGCGAGGGCGCGGCGCGGCCGGCGCTTCACGAGGTAGCGCCAGGCGATGAAGCTCTCGGCGAAGAGGCGCATCGCCCGTGTTCGTAGCACGACGGCGGCGTGCTAGCGTGGGGAGAGATGTGGCAGCGGGGGATTTTCGCCGTCGCGCTCACGCTGCTCGCGGCGTGCGGGAACGACGCGCTGGTCAACGAAGGCACCGACGCGGGCGCGGTCGACGCGAGCGAGGCCGTGGTCGACGGCGGAGCGCCGCCGCGCGATCTGGCGAGCGGCCCCTGCCCCGAGCAGATGGCGCTCGTCGACGTCCCCGACGGCGGCCGCGTCTGCATCGACCGCTACGAGGGCGCGCTCGTCGAGATCCTCGACGGCGGGGCCGAGCGCGTGCCATCCCCGCGGCGACGGTGAAGCCGCAGGGCTACATCAGCCAGGTCGAGGCGACCGCCGCCTGCCGCCGCTCGGGCAAGCGCCTCTGCACCGTCGACGAGTGGATGGCCGCCTGCCAGGGGCCGCAGCGATGGACCTACCCGTACGGCAACACCTACGTCGCCGGCGCCTGCAACGAGGGGCGCGCGACCAACCCGGTCAACGAGTGCTTCGGCTCGGGGTCGAACGTCTTCACGTCGAAGAACATGAACGACCCCTGCTGCCTCGAGCGCCCGAACACCGTCTTCCCGGGCGGCAGCTTCCCGATGTGTGTGTCGGCGTGGGGCGTCTACGACCTCCACGGCAGCCTGCACGAGTGGATCGACGCCACCGCCTCGACGGGGAACGGCATCTTCAAGGGCGGATTTTTTGTCGACGCGAAATTGAACGGACCGGGCTGCACCTACCGCACGACGGCCCACGCCAAGAGCTATCACGACTACTCGACCGGCTTCCGCTGCTGCGCCGACGCGCGGTAGGGCCCGGGATCGCGAGCGACTACTTTCCCTTCCAGACCGGCTGGCGCTTCTGAAGGAAGGCCATCAGCCCCTCGGCGGCGTCCTCCGTCCCGAGGACGGCGATGAGCTGCCCCTGGAGGTACTCGAGCGCGGGCGCGAGCTCCATGTCCTGCACCTTGTAGAAGGCCTCGAGCCCCATGCGCATGACGAGCGGGCTCTTCGACGCCAGCTTCTCGGCGAGCTTGCCCACCTCCGCGTCGAGCTCGGCCTTCGGCACCGCGCGCGTGATGAGCCCCATCGACGCCGCCTCGGCCGCCGAGATCTTGTCGCCGGTGGCGATGAGCTCGAGCCCGCGCTTGCGCGGCACGTTCCGGAAGATGTTCGCCATGATCATCATCGGCCACAGCCCGACGTTGATCTCGGGCGTCCCGAGCTGCGCGTCGTCGGCGGCGATGGCGAAGTCGCAGGCCACCACCAGCCCGAGCCCGCCGGCGAGCGCGTGCCCGTTCACCTTGGCGATGGTGGGCTTGCCGACGCGGGTGAGCGCGAGGTTGAGGTCGACGAAGGTCCCCGGCTTGGTCTCGCCGCCGCCGGTCGACTGGAGCGGCGTCCCGCCCCCGCCCATCGACGACAGATCGCCGCCCGCCGAGAAGACCTTCCCGGCGCCGGTCAGGACGATCACCCGCACCGCCTCGTCGGCGCGCGCGGCGTCGAGCGCGTGGAGGAGCTCGCCGATCGTCGTCGGACCGAGCGGATTGCGCTTCTCGGGGCGGTTGAGCGTGATCGTCGCGATCGGGCCGCTCACTTCGTAGAGGATCTCGGAGTACGCCATGGGGTCTCTCTATATCCGGTGGCAGGGTTTCTTGACAGTCGTGATCGACGGGGGATAGCCTCCATCGACGGGCATGGGTCGCTCGAGCATCCTCGCGGGGGTCGTGACCGCGCTCGCCATCTGCGCAGCGGCGGCGAGCGCGCGCGCCGATCAGAACGATCTCACGCTCGAGCGCCTCGTCGGGCGGCCCGCCAATCCGGGCGACTTCGTCGACGTTCAGGGGAACTTCCCGCTCCAGTCGGCCTACCGCTCGCTGATGAGCGAGCTCGGCGTGGTCATGGCGCCGCGGCTCCTCTCGCCGGCGGACACGCTCGGCTACTCGGGCTTCGCCTTCAGCTTCGACAGCTCGTTTACGTCTATCAACAATCGCGCCGACTACTGGCAGCGCGGCGTACGCGACGTCTCGTCGAGCTTCCTGCCGACGGTGTCGGTGACCGCGCGCAAGGGGCTGTGGGCCCCCTGGCCGAGCTTCGAGCTGGGCGCCGGCTTCACCCACCTCGTCCACTCGAGCATCTTCGCGGTGAACGCCTACGCGAAGTTCGGCATCCACGAGGGCTTCCACGGCTGGGCGGTCCCCTCGATCGCGCTGCGCGCCGCCGTCTCGCGCATCCTCGGGACGCGGCAGGTCGACATGACCGTCGTCTCGACCGACCTCTCGGTGTCGAAGTCGTTCGGCCTCGGCGGCACGCTCAAGCTCGACCCCTACCTCGGCGCGAACCTCCTCGTGACGATCGTCCGCGGCGAGGTCATCGACACCACGCCCGACGTCGACGCCTTCCGCCAGGGCGGGATGTCCGTCGATTTGAACTCGAACACGGTGTTCCCGACGCAGGACAACATCCTGCGCTGGAGGCTGTTCTTCGGCCTCCGCTTCGTCTATTCGATCGTGGCGATCGGGGCCGAGTTTTCGTGGGCGTTCTGCAATGATCGCGCGATCGATTGTGGGAAGGACGACCCCAACAAGATCGTCGATCGCTCGGACGGACAGGCGCAGCTCTCTCTGACCGCTGGCCTGACCTTCTGATATAACTGTATTATCCGATACGGATACGGAGATCAGCCCGATGGCCGAGACACGGGTCGTGAAGCGGTACGCCAACCGCAAGCTGTACGACACGCAGCGCAGTCGATACGTGACGCTCGACCAGATCGCCGAGATGATCCGCAACGGCGAAGAGGTCAAGATCGTCGACAACAACTCCAAGGAGGATCTGACGGCGATCACGCTCGCGCAGATCATCTTCGAGGAGGAGAAGAAGCGGTCGTTCATGCCGCTGTCGGCGCTGCGCAACATCATCCAGTCGGGCGGCGAGTCGATTCAGCAGTTCGCGTCGCAGACGGGTGAGCGCGTGCGCGGCATCTTCCGTCGTGGCGAGGGCGAGGGCGAGGAGGGAGCGCCCGTCGAGGGCGGCGGCGAGGCCGCGGGCGGCGACCCCTCGCAGGCGCACGCCTCGTCGATCCGCGAGTTCCTCGAGCGCTCGCAGGAGGCCTTCGACGATCTGCAGAAGAAGGTCGACGAGCGCATCCGCAACGTCGTCGACACCATCAACCCGATGGCGGCGCTGGAGAAGGAGGTCCGCACTCTCCGTGAGCGACTCGCCGAGCTCGAAAAGCGCCTCGAGTCCGACGAGCAGCGCTGATCACGTCACGCAGCTCGCGCGGCGGTTGGCGGCGCTCCCGGCGCTGGCCATGCGCCGCGCGGTCCTGCGCGAGACGCTGACCGCGCTCGACGCCGCGGCCGCCGCGCGCCTGTGCGGCGAGATCGTGCGGCGCGGTCGCGACGGAGCGCCCTGGGACGGCGCGCTCCTCGCGCTCAACGCCATCCTCGACGGAGACGACCTCTTCTACGACCAGGCGGCGGCCATCTACGCGGCGGCGCGCGACGCCGGCGACGAGGTGCTCCTGCGCCTGATGCTCTCGGGCGGCCCGGCGCGCGGCGCCACCGACACCGAGATCCCATCGGTGCCGGTGATCCCCGGCAAGACGCTGACGCTCGGCGAGCGGAAGAGCCTGGCGCGTGGTCGCGTCGCGCGCGAGCGGCTCGATCGGCTGCTCCATGACCGCGACCCGCAAGTGATCGCCATCTTGCTGGCGAACCCGGCGGTGACCGAGCTCGACGTGGTGCGCATGGCGGCGCGGCGGCCGACGACGCCCGAGGCGCAGCGCGCCATCTTCGCGAGCGAGCGGTTCATCGTGCGCTACGAGGTGAAGCGCGCGCTCGCCTTCAACCCCTACTCGCCGAGCGAGCTCGCGGCGCGGCTCGTCCCGCACCTGACGCGCGTCGACCTGAAGGCGTTGGCGATGGATGGGGCGGTCTCGGAGCAGGTCAGAGAGGCGGCGCGCGAGACGTTGCGCGAGATCCCGTAGCAGCGACGAGAGCAGCGACGAGGCGAGCTACTTGGGCGAGGTCTCCTTCGCGTCCTTGCCGACGCCTTCGGAGATCTCCTTCTTCGGAGTGACCTCGATCTCGTCCTTGCCCGACGCCGCGCGCTTGAAGTTCTTGATGCTCTTGCCGAGGGCGTCACCGATCTGCGGCAGCTTCCCGGCGCCGAAGACCAGCAGGACGATGATGAGCAGGATGATGAGCTCGCCGAAACCAAGACCCATGAAGCACCGCCTCGAATTGACCAGAACGGTAGCATCTTTCATGACTCGCGTCGATCTCAGACCCGCGCGCGGGTTTTGATTCCGGACGGGGTGCTTATCTCGTCGGTGTGAGCATCGTCGCCGGCGGGATGATCGTCGTGGCGGTCGTCGCGCATGCCTTCGTGCTGAGGCGATTGCGGGCGGCCGAGCGGCGCGCGCCGTGGTGGCTCGGGTATGCGCGGGATGGAGCGACGCTGGCGGCGGCGCTGATGTTCTGGGGGGCGTACGTCGCGGGTGGCCTGGGCGCGCCCGCGGGGATGCTGCTCGGGATGCTGACGGCGCTCGCGATGTACCTCGCGGAGTGGGTGATCGCGGGGGTGCTCGAGGCGGCGCGCCCGACGCTGTGGCTGGTGGGCTTCGGGGTCGGCTGGGCGGTCGTCGTCGGAGGCGCCCCCGGCCTCGTCGAGCGCGGGGCGGATCGGCTGCTCGCCGTCGGGATGGCGGCGCCGCGGTAAAAATTGAGCGACGGGCGCGCGCGCGCTAGCCTCGGTCGCATGCGTCGTCGTGTGTCGCTCGTCCGCTCCGTCGCGGTGGCCGCCGTCGCCCAGCTCGCGGGCGTCGCGCCGTCACGCCTGGCGGGCGCGGCTCCGACGCCGCCTCCCGTCGCTGCGTCCTCCGCGGCGGCGGCTGACGATCCCGGCGGTCGTCGCGCGATCCGCGGCGCGCCGGTGCCGCTCGCCGTCGAGAGCGAGGAGCTGCGTCGGCTGCGCGAGCTCGAGGAGGAGTCCTTCCCGCGCGGCGGCGCGGTGGTCGCCGACGACGACGCGACGCCGTCGGTGCGCCCCGTGGGCGTCGGCCCCGACAGCCTCCCCGACGCGCTGCGCTCGCCCGCGCGCCCGTCGGTGGCGGCCCCCGCGCCCGAGCCGCCGTCGTCGATCCCCTGGCTCCAGAAGCTGCGCCTGCCGGACCTCCCGGTGAAGCTCGAGGCGCGCACCCTCCGCTATTTAGAGCTATACAAAAACGACGCGCGCGGCCGCGCCATCATGTCGTCGTGGCTGAAGCGCGAGGGGCGCTGGCGCGCGCTCTTCGAGGACGCCCTCCGACGGGCGAAGCTCCCGCTCGGCCTCGTCGCGGTGTCGATGATCGAGAGCGGCTTCGACCCGCACGATCGCTCGCACGCGGGCGCCGTCGGCCTCTGGCAGTTCATGCCCGAGGGCGCGCGCATCTACGGCCTGCGCATCGACTTCTGGGTCGACGAGCGCAAGGATCCGGTGCGCGCCACCGAGGCCGCGATGCGCTACCTCGGCGATCTCAAGGAGCGCTTCGGCGCCTGGCCGCTCGCGCTCGCCGCCTTCAACGCCGGCTACGGCGCGGTGCTGCGCGCCATGCAGAAGTACAACACCAACGACTACTGGGAGCTGACGCGCCACGAGGACGGGCTCCCGTGGGAGACGGTGCTCTACGTCCCCAAGGTGATGGCGGCGGCGATCGTCTCGGCCAACCGCGCGCTCTTCGGCTACGACCAGCTCCCCGACGCCGAGGCCTTCGGGCCCGAGAGCGTCATCGTCCCCGGCGGGACCGCGCTCGCGACGCTGGCCAAGGCGAGCGGCGCGCCCGTCGCCGAGCTGGAGACGCTCAACCCCGAGCTCCGTCGCAAGCGCACGCCGCCGGGCGAGCGCTGGGCGGTGCGCGTCCCGCGCGGGACCGCCGCCATCGTCGCGCAGCGCCTCCCCGACGTGAAGGAGGCGATCGCGCCCTACACGATGCGCTTCGGCGAGCGGCTCGACGACGTGGCGCGCGCGCACGGCGCCTCGACGCGCGAGCTGAAGGCGATGAACGCCATCGACGACACGAGCGAGGTGCGCCCCGGCCTCACGCTCGTCGTCCCCGCCGGCCGGAAGCCGCTCGCCCCCGCGAAGGCCGACGAGACGGTGATCGTCGCCGTCCCCGACAAGGACGCGGTCGTCGCCGGGCGCAAGCGCGTCTTCTACCGCACGCTGCCGACGGACAGCGTCGCCGACGTGGCCGCCTTCTTCGGCGTGAAGGCGAGCGATCTGCAGCGCTGGAACCACCTCGACGCCGACGCGCGCCTCGCCTCGAGCATGGTGCTGCAAGTGTGGGTCGCCGACGAGTTCGACACCTCGCGCGTGGCGCTCGTCGACCCGGCCATCGTGCGCGTGGTGACGACGGGGTCGGACGAGTTCTTCGATCTCGTCGAGGCGCGCCGCGGGCGCGTGCGCATGCCCTACGTCGTCAAGAAGGGCGACGACCTCGCGCGCATCGGCAAGCGCTTCGGCCTCACCGTCGCCGACCTCGAGCGCATCAACCGCTTCGGCCACAAGGCCTCGCCGATCACCGTCGGGCAGACGATTACTGTCTATCGTGAATTGACCCTGGCCGAGAAGAAGGCGGCGCAGGAGAAGGTCACGCCGGGCGGAGTGAAGCCGGCGGCGCCGATGCCGCCCGAGGTCGACCCCGGGCTCGACGGCTGGCCGTCGACGGTGGACGCCGACGACGTGGCGCCGATCGCCCCCGGCGACGTGCGACTGCCGCGCCCGCCCCCCAAGGAGCTCGACGAGGCCGCCGCCCGCCCCGCGGAGTGAGGCGAAGTGATAGAATCCCGAACCATGCAGCCGATGCGTCGAACCCCCGTCGTCCTCGGAATCCTCAACATCATCTTCGGGAGCCTCGTCGCGTGTTGGGCGCTGTTCGGCCTGCTCGTGCAGAACTCCGTCAAGGAGATGACCACCACCTTCACCAAGCTGATGGCGATGGCGCCGCGACGGCCCGGCATGCCCGACCCGGCGGCGATGATGGACGGGATGGTGAAGGCGCTCGAGAAGCTGAAGCCGTATCAGTACGCGATGTCGGGCGGCTTCCTGCTCCTGTCGATCGCCTGCATCGGCGTCGGCTACGGCCTGTGGAAGCGGCAGGCCTGGTCGCGCCAGGCGGCGGTGCTGTGGTCGCTCGCGGCGCTCGCCTTCATCCCGGTGCAGCTCTGGCTTCAGGTCGGCGTGGTGCTGCCGATGACCAACCAGATCGTCATGGAGAGCTTCAAGTCGAGCGGCATGCCGACGGGGATGTTCGAGGCGATGCAGGGGATGCAGGGCGCGATGACCGTCGTCATGGGCATCCTCTTCTGGGCGCCCTACCCCATCATCCTCGCCGCGCTCATGGGCCGCTCGTCGGCGAAGAACGACCTCAACCCCGTCTGAGTTGATCTCCTTCACCATCGGCGACGCGGAGGCGGGCGCGCGGCTCGATCACGTCGTCGCCGCGCACGCCGGCTGCTCGAACAAGGAGGCGCAGCGCCTCATCGACGCGGGGATGGTGCGCGTCGACGGGCGGGCGGCCAAGAAGGGGCGCCGCCTCGAGCGCGGGGCGCGCGTCGAGCTGCTCGCAGGGCCGGCCACCATCGAGGAGCGCCGCCCCGTCCCGCAGCCCGAGCTGCCGCTCATCGTGATAGACGAAAATTCGGAGCTGGTCGCCGTCGCCAAGCCGCCGGACATGCCGACGCACCCGCTCCGCGTCGGCGAGCGCGGCACGCTGGCCAACGCCATCGTCGCCCGCTACCCCGAGTGCGCGACGGCGAGCGACGATCCGCGCGAGGGCGGCGTGGCGCACCGGCTCGATCGCGACACGAGCGGCGTGGTGATCGCGGCGCGCACGCCGGCCGCGTGGCACCGCCTGCGGGCGGCCTTCTCCGACGGCGGCGTCGAGAAGGAGTACCTCGCGCTGGTCGCCGGAGATCCGCCGCGCCAGCTGGTCGTCGACTCCAACATCGCGCAGGTGGGGCGGCGGGTGCGCGTGCTCCCGGGGTCGGCGCCCGAGGGGCTGCCGGCGCAGTCCGAGATCGAGACCATCGCGCGCGGTCCGGGCGTGGCGCTGGTGCGGGTGCTGGCCCGCACGGGGCGCATGCACCAGGTCCGCGCCCACCTGGCGCACGTCGGCCACCCCATCGTGGGGGACGAGCTGTACGGCGGGCCGATCGTGGGGTCACGCGACGACGACCCGGGGCAGCTGCTTCACGCCGCCCGCGTGGTCGTGAGCGGGCTCACATTCGAGGCCCCGCTCCCCGCGCCGCGCAAGGCCCGCATCGAGGCGCTGCTCGGGGCGCCCGTCCCCGGACGCTGACCACCTGCCGTTGCGCGCCGAGGACTCGAGTCCCCAGTGCGCGTCGCGGAAGTCGGCGGAAGTCGGCGAAACGCGTGGCCCGAACGTTCGGCACCCGCCGTGCATCAGAGGGGTGTCGGAGGCCGCGTGCGATGCTGCTCATCGGGAGCTACCGCCTGCTGTTGGATACCGTCCCCGAGGGCGTGCTCGTCACCGTGCACGACGACGATGGGTTCGTATGCGCCGTGACCGCGCGCGACGCCCGCATCGCCGTCGCCGAGGCGCTGGCGGCCGCCGAGAACGCCGACGACGAGGAGCTCGTGCTGCTCGACGTCGACGAGGCGGCGTAGGCGGCGTAGGCGGCGTCGCGGTCAGTCGGCGACGGCGAGGTCGGTCTCGAGCAGCAGGAAGAGCGTGCGGCAGAGCGTGACCAGCTGATCGGGCTGGTCGTAGCGCCGCATCCACTCACCGACGGTGCGCTTGCCGTCCAGCCGCTGCCACAGCTCGCGCGGGCCGGCGCCGACGCGGAACGCCTCGGGCGTCGGGCGCGCGCGCTCGAGGCGGCGCACGCGCTTGTCGGCGAGGCGGTCGAGGCGCGCCCGCACCACGTCGAGCGGCAGCCCGGCCACGGCGGCGCCGACGATCTCGAAGGCGTCGAGCCCGAGCGGGAAGGCCTCGCGGGTGTTGGTCTTGCCGCGGTCGTAGCGGAACCCGCCCGAGGTCCAGCCGAAGACGTCGATGATCTTGTCGCGCACCTGCCGCGTGAGGTGGCGGAAGACCTCGAGCGGGCGCAGGAGGTTGAGCCCGACGAGCGTGTCGCCGAGCTTGCCCTGGAAGCGCGGCAGGATGGCCAGCGCCATCGACAGCTCGCCGGCCGAGATCACGCCGCGCGCGACGAGGTACTCGCCGAAGCGCTCGGAGGGGATATTGCTAGACACATATTCCGGCGTGCCGTCGACGAAGAAGATCTCCTTCACGATCGGCCCGCGCTCGACGAGGAGCTGCCCGGTCTCGCGCTCGCTGGCGAGGCGCGCGAAGAGGCGCGTCGGCGACGTGTCGCGGAAGTCGCCCCGGAGGTCGCCGCCGTCGGCGAGCACCGACATCACGTTGGTCGCGCTCGACGTGACGTTCGGCGGCAGCGGCGGCGGGATGGCGCCCGCGCGCGGCGTCGGCACCGACGCGGGCTCGATGAAGGGGCCGGTGTCGACGGACTCGATGGCCACCTCGGGGATGCCGTCGGCTGGGTTCATCGTGCCGAGCGAGGACGAGGACTGGGTCGGCGGCGGCGGGGGCGGTAGCGGCGCGGGGGTGGGCGCCTCCTCTTCGGCGTCCGACGGCGACGGCGGCACCACCTCGATCGACAGCGGCTCCGACGCCGACGGGGCCATCGGCGCCGACGGCGCGCCGCCCTGGGCGCGGACCTCCTCGGAGGCGCGCAGCACGGCCGCGCGCTGGAGCTCGGCCGCCCGTCGCCGCGCCTTGGTGTCCTCGCCCATCATGATGAGCCCCGACTCCTCCACCGCGGGCGGCGTGTCGCCGAGGAGCTCCTCGATGAAGGCGCCGAGGTCGTGCGCCGAGACGCGTTGGCGCGCCTCGAAGAGGAAGTCGAGCAGCGCGTCGCGCGCCGCGCCCGCCGACGGGAAGCGCTCGTTCGGATCGCGCGTCAGCATCTTGTCGAGCACCGCGCGCAAGGGCGGCGGGATGTCCGCGCCGTGGCGATCGAGGCGATCGAGGCGCGCGTCGCGCACCATGAGGAGCACGTCGAGGTCGTTGGGCGCGGTGAAGAGGCGACGCCCCATCAGCATCTCGGCGAGCACGATCCCGACCGCGAACACGTCGGCGCGCCCGTCGATGGTGCCGCCGATGACCTGCTCGGGCGCCATGTAGCCGTACTTGCCCTTCAGCGTCCCGGCCTGCGTCTTGGCGGCGCGCTGCTCGACGGAGGCGCGGGCGATCCCGAAGTCGCCCAGCTTCACGTGGCCGCGCCGCGAGACGAAGATGTTCGACGGCGAGATGTCGCGGTGGACGACGCCGAGCGGCTGCCCGTCGGCCCCGCGCTTGTGGTGCGCGTAGTCGAGCGCGTCGAGGACCTCGGTGGCGATAAACACCGCCAGGCGCACCGGGAGGCGCTGGCGCTTGTGCGCGCAGGAGCGCAGGAGGCCCAGGCAGTCGACGCCCTCGACGAGCTCGAGCGCGATGTAGTACTGGCCGTCGACCTCGCCGAACTCGAACACCTGGACGATCTTCGGGTGCGAGAGCGTCGCCTGGAGCTTGGCCTCGTCGAGGAACATGGCCAGGAACTCACGATCGACGGCGAGGTGCGGGAGGATGCGCTTGACGACGAGGATCTTCTCGAAACCCATCGCGCCCGATTGCCGGGCGCGGAAGATCTCCGCCATGCCACCGATCGCGATCCGCTCGAGGAGCTGATAGCGACCGAAGCTGGAGGGGGTGAACGGGACCGGAGTCGTATCCGAGGCCATTCCGGCCTCACTCTACCACGTAGGCGGAGCTAGGCGTTCGTGTCGTCGTCTCCGGACGGGGACGACGCCTGCTGCTGCGCCGTCGACGGGGGCGCGCCGCTGTTCGCGTTCTGCTGATTGTGCTGGTTGTGCTGGTTCTGGTGATTCGGGCGGTGGCCGCCCTGGGCGTGCTGGCCATGCTGGCCGTTGCGCCCGCCGCGGTCGTGACCGCCGTGGCCGCGCCCGCCGCGCCCGCCGCCGCCGTGGCGGTTGTTGTTGCGACCGCCGCCGCCGTAGCCGCCGCCGTGGTTGCCGCCGCGGCCGTTGAAGTTGCCCTGGCCGTTGCCGCCGCCGTGCTCGAGGCCGCGCACGTACTCGATGAAGGTCGCGCGATCGTCGAGCATCTGCGGGTTCGTGCGCGCGTTGCCGTTGAAGCCGCGGCCGCGCCCGCCGCCGTCGTAGTGGTTGCCCGACGCGCGGTTGCCGTCCTCGGCGCCGCGACGGACTCCGCCGCGCGCGCCGCGGCGCTGCTCGACGCCGGCCGCGAGGATCTCGCTCACCACCTGATCGAGCTCGAGCCCCTCGGAACGCGCCATGTAGGCGAGGTCGCGATGGAGCGTCTTCGAGATGCGCGCGGAGATCTCCCCGCTGAAGGTCTCCTCGTCGACGGAGCGCGGGGGCGCCGAGCCGTGCGAGAGCATGTTCGCGAGCTGCGCGTCGATCTCCTCCTCGAGCTTCGCGATCGCTTCGGCGCGCGTGGCGCCCTCGGCGAAGCAGTGCTCGAGCTCGGGGGCGCGGGCGACGAAGAGCTTGCGCTCCCCATCGAAGCTGAGGGTGACGCGATAGTTCGGTTTGGACATCCAGCGGTTCTCCGTTCGAAGGTTCGATATTCGATATCAGGACGGGCGCGAATCGTGGAATGAGCGCGACCGTCGGCGCGTCGGTGGTGCCTGCCTCGGAATGTGGCGTGCCAGTGAGTGTGAACGGGGCGGCGGCGTGGCGCTCGCCTGCCCAGAGGATATACGTCCATTTCTACGGTGAAGCAGGGCAAAGTCAAGCCGCCGTGTTACTGTGGGTCGCCGTGCCCGGCCTCCAGATACGCTCTTTCGCACAAACCGACGTCGGGCGTAAACGTCGCCACAACGAGGACGCGTTCCTCTGTGACGACAAGCTCGGCCTGTGGGTCGTCGCCGACGGCGTCGGTGGCCAGGCCAAGGGCGAGGTGGCCTCGTCGGAGGCGGTGGATCAGATCCACTCCTTCGTCGCGCAGGAGCGCGCGCGGCTCGAGCAGATCCGCACCGCCGGGTGGACGCCGGCCGATCAGGCGGCGCTCCGGCGGCTCCTCGAGAGCGCGGTGCAGAGCGCCTGCTACGTCGTCTTCGGGATGGCCGAGGTCGACCCCGAGCACAAGGGGATGTCGACGACGATCTCGGCGCTGCTCATCGCCGGGTCGCTGGGCGTCGTCGCGCAGGTGGGCGACTCGCGCGTCTACCGCGTGCGCGACGGCGCCAGCGAGCAGCTCACCGAGGACCACACGCTCATCAACCACAAGCTCAAGCAGGGCCTCATCACCCCCGAGGAGGCGCGCACGATGAAGGGCAAGAACGTCATCACGCGCGCCGTCGGGCACAAGGACTACGTGGAGGTCGACGTGCTCACCGACACGGTGAAGCGCGGCGACCGCTACGTGCTCTGCAGCGACGGGCTGCACGGGTACCTCGCCGACGGCGAGGTGGAGACGGTGCTGGCCGACGGGGCGCTCGCCGACGCGGCGGGGCGCTTCATCGCGCTCGCCAACGGCCGCGGCGGCAAGGACAACGTCACCGCCATCGTCGTCAGCGTCGACTAATTTTCGCTAGACAAGCTATTCGAGATCGACGGGGTCGGTGACGGTCCACTGCCCCTTGGCGTCGAGGCCGACGTAGCCGGCGCGGGTCTGCGTGTCGTGGCCGAAGACGAGCAGCGTGCGCTCGTCGTGCGCGCGGCGGAGGAGCGCGCGCTTGGTCTCGAGCGTACCGACGACGTCGAGGTCGTAGGCCATGATGAAGGGGAGCCGCACGTGGATCGACGTCGGGATGACGTCGCCGAGGAAGAGCACGGCGTGGCCCTGGCCGTCGTCGATGCGCACCGACTGGTGGCCGCGCGTGTGGCCGGGCGTCGGGATGACGCGGATGCCGGGCGCGACCTCGGCCTCGCCGTCGACGAGATCGACCAGCCCCGCGTCGTGGAGCGGCAGGATGTTCTCGGCGAGGTAGCTGGCCTTGTTGCGCTCGTGCGGGTGGGTGGCGTCCTCCCACTCGCGGCGCTGCAGCACGTGGCGCGCGCGGGAGAAGATCGGCTCCGCGCGATCGCCGCGACGGCGCGTCGTGCCGCCGGCGTGATCGAAGTGCAGGTGGGTCATGAGGACGACGTCGATCGACGCCGGCTCGACGCCACGCGCGCGCAGGTTCTCAGCGGTGGAGGCGTCGTGCGCGATGCCGTAGATGTCCTTCTCTTTGGGCGAGAACTTGTCGCCGTTGCCGGTCTCGACGAGGACGCGGCGGCCGGTGGCGCGGTTCTCGACAAGGAGGCAGTTGGTGGCGTACTCGCAGCGGTTCTGATCGTCGCAGGAGACGAGGCGCGACCAGATGGTCTTCGGCACCACGCCGTGCATCGCGCCGCCGTCGAGGCGGAAGTTGCCGCCGTTGATCAACGTCAACTCGAAATCGCCGAATCTCATGTCGTCGAAGAACCTAGGGCTTTGGGGAAGCAGCGGGCAAGGAGAGGAGGCAGCGCCGTCGGAGCCGGGGCGTTCGCGAGGAGCGGCGCGAAGTCGGCCGACGAGTAGGAGTGGAGGAAGAGCACGCGCTTGCCGTCGAGGCGGCCGGCGCGCGCGTCGGCGAGGAGCGCCGCGAGCGCCTTGCCGGTGTAGGTCGTCTCGAGGCGCAGGCCGGCGTCGGCGGCGCGCGCGACCGCCTCGTCGGCGGCGGGGGTCGAGCGGCCGTAGAGGCCGCCGAACTGGCCGTGGTCGACGCGGAGGCGGAGCGGCGCGGGCGCGAGGCGGACCCTCTGCGTGTAGTCGCCGGTGAGGCAGCGGAAGAGCGCCTCTCGGGCGAGGGCGCGCGTGCGCGAGAGGTTGGCGATGAAGCGATCGACGACGCGCACGCCGACGACCTCGGTGTCGGTGCCGGCGAAGCCCGCGGCGAGGCCGGCGACGGTGCCGCAGGAGCCGAGCGCGGCGTAGACGGCGTCGACGGGGGGGAGCTCGCCGCGCGCGATCTGCTCGCGCAGCTCGTGGGCGCCGGAGACGAAGCCGAGCGTGCCGGTCACCGACGAGCCGCCGCCGGGGATCCAGCGCGCGCCGCCGAGGCGGGCGGCGATCGTGGCGAAGGGGACGCCGACGATCGAGCGCGTCGGGCGGAAGCGGACGCCGGCCGCAGCGTCGGCGAGGAGCTGGCGGCGCACGTGATCGGTGACCGGCTGCGGGAAGAGGACCGCCTCGGCCTCGAGGCCCACCTGGCGCGCGTAGAGGGCGGTGGCCAGCACGTGGTTCGAGCCGGTGCCACCGACGGTGGCGACGCGCGCGGCGCCGGCGGCGCGCGCCTCGGCGAGGAGGAGCTCGAGCTTGCGCACCTTGTTGCCGCCGTAGGGGCCGCCCGACTCGTCCTCGCGCTTCACCCACAGCTCGACGGAGTCGGGCAGGAGGCCGCGCACGCGCTCGACGCGCGTCGGGAAGCGGCCGAGCGACACCCAGGGGACGCGCCCCTCGAGGGCGGGGTAGGCGCGGAAGAGCGCGGGGGTCATCTGAGATGTTTATGATAGACGGTAACGGGGCGCCCTTCGGCGGTCTTGCGCTCGTCGACGGCGCGGTAGCCGCGCCCCTCCCAGAAGGCGCGCGCCCGCGGCGTGCGGTGGTGGACGCCGAGGCGGACGGTCGTCGAGCCGCGCGCGCGCAGCGTCCCCTCGGCGAGGTCGGCGGCCTGCGTGCCGAGCCCGCGGCCGCGCAGCCCGGCGTCGACGAGGAGGAGCCCGATCCAGGGGTGCGGCTCGCGCGGGTGGCGCGGAAGGAGCGTGACGACGCCGACGATCGTCCCGGCGCCGCTCGTGAGCGCGTAGGCCTCGGCGCCGAGCTCGGCCTCGTTGGCGAGGTAGCGCGCGACGTCGTCGACGGAGAAGGCGCGCGCCCCCTCGGTGGTCTCGAGGAAGTCGGGGTCCGACGAGAAGATCGCGGCCAGACGCTCGAGCGGCGCCTCCGCGCTCGATATCCTGTCTAGCGAGATCATCGCGCCGGCCAGGTCTCGTCGATGGTGGTGAGGATCATCGTCACGAGGAGCGCGTAGATGGCGTCGCCCTCCTCGGGCGTCGCCGCCGCCGGGTCGCCGAAGTAGGCGTCGGGCGCGCCCGCCTCCTCGAAGGTGCGCTTGCCGTCGCGCATCGCGTGGGCGAGGTTGATCGGCAGCGGCGGCAGCGCGCGCCGCGCCTCGTCGCGCACGAGCTCGGGGCGGGCGGCGAGCACCAGCGACGTCTCGTACGAGCCGGCGTGGCAGGCGCCGCGCTTGTACTCGTCGGTGAGGGTGCGCGCCCAGCGCTTCGTCGTCTGGTCGGGGAAGGCGACCGGGCGGCCGATGGCCTCAGCGGCGCGCGCGCAGGCGGCGGCGAGCGACTCGACGTGCGCCGGCTCGAGGTGGCTGTTCACCAGGCAGACGCGGCGGAAGCCTTTTCTGTCTAGCGCGACGCAGACGTCGGCGACCAGCGCCACCGCGGTGTCGCGGGCGATCGACAGCGTGCCGGCGAAGCCGCCGGCGTACTCGGTGATGGCGTAGGGGATCGCCGGCGCGATCACCGCGTCGTCGCCGCGCGCCGCCAGCGCCTCGGCGGCGCGCCGGGCCAGCTCGCGCGACAAGATGGTGTCGGTGCCGAGCGGGAGGTGCGGCCCGTGCGCCTCGACGGAGCCGACCGGCACGAGCGCGATCGCCCCCGCCGCGGCGCGCGCCTTGGCCTCCGGCCAGGGGATCTCGTCTAGCGGAAATGTCCGGGTCACGACCCCTGCCCAGCGCCGGCGGCGCGCAGCTCGCGGCGCAGGATCTTGCCGCGGTCCGAGCGCGGCAGCGCCGTCACCAGCTCGACGCGGCGCGGGACCTTGTAGTGCGCCAGGCGCGCGCGCGCGTGCTCGATGACCCGCGCCGACAGCTCGGGCGACGGCGCGACGCCCGGCTTCGGCACCACGTAGGCCAGCGCCTTCACCAGGCCGTCGTCGTCCTCGAAGCCGACCACCGCCGCCTCGCTCACCTCCGGGTGCTGGCAGAGGCAGCTCTCGACCTCAGTCGGGGCGACGAAGATCCCGCCGACCTTGAGCAGATCGTCGGCGCGCCCGGCGTAGCGGAAGTACCCCTCGGCGTCGCGCGTGAAGAGGTCGCCCGAGACGACCCAGTCGCCGCGCAGCGTCTCCTTCGACTTCTCGTGCGCCTGGTGGTAGTAGACCGCCGCCGAGTCGCCCTTCACCCACAGCGTGCCGATCTCGCCGTCGGCGACGTCGCGCCCGTCGGGGCCGACCAGGCGCGCCTCGTAGCCCGGCACCACGCGCCCGAGCGTGCCGGGGCGCACCTCGCCGGGGCGGTTGGTGATGTAGATGTGGAACAGCTCGGCCGAGCCGATGCCGTCGAGGATCTCGACGCCGAAGCGCTGCATCCAGCGGTGGTAGAGCTCCTCGGGGAGCGCCTCGCCGGCGGAGATGCAGGCGCGCAGCGGCGCCAACGACGCGGGCGCGGGCTCGTGCTGGGCCATCTTGTTGATCATCGTCGGCACCGACGTGAGGATCGTCGGGCGGTGCTGCGCGATGAGGCCGAAGAGCCGCTCGGGCGTCGAGCGATCGGCGAACAGCACCGTGGTCGCACCGACGGCGAACGGGAACATGAGGTTCGATCCCGTCGCGTAGCCGAAGAACAGCTTGGGCACACCGAGCGTGACGTCGTCGGGGCGGATGCCGAGGATGCGCTTGGCGTAGCACTCGGTGTTGTAGGCGAAGTCGTGCTGGAGGTGGACCGCCGCCTTGGGCTTCCCCGTCGAGCCCGAGGTGAAGAGCCAGATCGACGGGTCGTCCTTCGAGGTGTCGAAGGTGGCCAGCTGCGGCGAGGCCGGCGCCACCGCGTCCGCCCAGCGCTCGCCCGGGGGATCGTCGGGCAACTCCGCGTCGACGGGGTCGCAGACGATCACCGCGCGGAGGAGGCCCGCGCCGTCGAGGAGCGGGCGGATGCGCGCCGCCAGCTTGGCCTCGCAGACGATGGCGCGCGCGCGCGTGTAGTCGAGGTAGTGCGCGTAGTCGTCGCTTGGTAAATCGGGGTTGACCATCGTGACGATGGCCCCGATGCGCAACGTGCCGAAGAAGGTGGCGACGAACTCGACGCGGTCTTGCAGCGCGATGAGGACGCGATCCTCCGGCCCGACGCCGCGCGCCTTCAGCGCGTTGCCGACGCGCGAGGCCATCGCGTCGACCTCGCGGTAGGTGTAGCGCCCGCGATCGTCGATGACCGCGACGTGCTCGCCGCGCCCCTCGGCGATGCGCGCGCCCAAAAAGTACTCCGCGAGGTTGAAGCGCTCGGGGATCTCGGGACGGAACTTCTCGTCGACGACCAGCTTCACGCCGCACCACCCTTTCGGTCCCATCGCGGCGCGACCAGACGGCGGCGCCCGCTCGCATCGAGGCGCACGTTCGGCTCGTCGAGTGCCTCGCGATCCCACAGCTTGCAGGTGACCTGCTTGTGGCGCTGATCGAGCGCCTCGCAATAGTTGGAGTACTCGCAGCGACGGATGGCGTCGCCGCGGCCGAGCCGCATCTTGAGGAACCAGTCGGGGTCGGCGAGCGTCTGGCGCGCGGCCCCGATGATGTCGGCGTCGCCGGCGGCGAGGATGGCCTCGGCCTGCTCGAAGGTGGCGATGCCGCCGGCGGTGACGATGGGCGTCAGGATGCCGTCGGCGACGAGCGCGCGCTTGACCGCGGCGGCCAGGCCGACGTTGCGCGCGAAGGGCCCCTTCTCGTCGGAGATGTAGCTCGGCATGCACTCGTAGCCGCTCGGGCCGGTGTAGGGGTAGGCGGCCTCGCCCACCTTCGGCTGGAGCGCGTCGTCGAACTTGCCGCCCTTCGAGAGCGAGATGAAGTCGGCCCCGGCGCGGGCGAGCGCGCGGGCGAAGTAGATGGCGTCGTCGAGGTGGCTGCCCTCTTCGATGACCTCGTCGCCGAGCATCCTCAGTCCGAGGGCGCGATCGCGGTGGCCGCGCTCGACGAGGCGCGCGCGCACCGCCGCCAGCACCTCGAGCGGCAGGCGGATGCGCTGCTCGCGCGGGCCGCCGTAGCCGTCGCTGCGGGTATTTGTCGCAGACAAAAATGACGCCATCGTGTAGGCGTGCGCGTAGTGCAGCTCGACGCCGTCGAAGCCGGCGGCCAGGGCGCGCTCGGCGGCGTCGGCGAAGAGGCCGGGAAGGACCTGTGGCAGCTCGCGGATGTGCGGCAGCTCGACGTCGGTGACGCGCTCGCGGTAGCCGCGCTCGAGCGACTCGAGCTCGCGCGTGTCGAGCACCTCCGAGAGGCGGCCGTCGTCGAGCGCGGCGAGCGCGGCGCGGACCTCCTCCTCGGGCGCCTCGAGCCAGCGCTCGTCCTCGTGGATGCGCGCCAGGCCCTGGCGGTGCGTCTCGCCGAGCATCAGGTAGCGCTGGAAGAACTTGTCGCGCGGCGGGCGGCGCTTGATAGACAGAAAATCGATGATCTGGATGAAGAGCAGCGTCTCGCCGCCGGACGCGTCGCGCACGGCGTCGACGAGGCGGCGGAGGCCGGGGACGAAGCGGTCGTGCCCCAGGCGGAGGAGCGGGCCCGACGGCACGTCGCGGATGCCGGTCGCCTCGACGACGATGACGCCGGGGCGCCCCTCGGCGAAGCGGCGGTACCAGGCGATGACGTCGTCGGTGACCTCGCCGCTCTCCGTCGCGCGCCACGGCACCATCGCCGGCACCCAGGTGCGCTGCGCCGCCGAGCGCGGCCCGATCGCGACGGGGCTGAACAGGCGCGACCGCGCGGCCTCGTCGGCGCTGGGCCAGCGCGTCGGCGGCAGCGGGTGCTTGATGCGCTCGGGCGGCGTCCACATGGCGCGCGCAGCATACCGCAGCGCCCCGACTCGTCACGGCCGTTCGTAGACCACTTTCACCGACGGCGCGCCGCGTCGCGCTGGCCCGACCTCCACCACCGCGATCCGCCGCGTGCAATCGGAATTCGGTGACCTTACCCAGACCTCGATCCACGACGGCCGATCGCTCGTCGATACGGCGACCACGCGCGAGTGAGTCATTGGGCGCCCTGGTTTGAGCGTGCGGGACTCCGGCTCGAAGAGCCCACAACCGTGTCGAGCACCGGCCGGGCGCTTGGCAGTCCACGTCGGAAGGAGCGGCCTCACCGCAACGTGATGCTCATCGGCATCCATCGCTTCGATGACCATCGAGAGCACCACACGAGCACCGCGCTCACGACGATGAGGCGCGGCGGCGACAGTGAACCGCACGCCGGAGATCACTGGTGGAGGCGTCGTGTCGTCGAACGCGGCCACTTCGTCGTCGAGGGCGGTCCGCGGCGCGCCGAGAGTGAATCGGACGCCATCGATGACCTCCGACGACCGGCGGTCGGCAGTGTGCGGAACCGCCACATCGGCGCGCGCGGCGGCGGAGAGCACGACGGTCGGCAAAGCGACGGCCATCGCGACCGCTATGAGCAAGGGCAATCGTCGCACCCCTCATACGGACAGCTTCCCGTACGACGAGGTTCCATTCAGGCGCGCTTTGTGAAGTCCGGCTGACTGCCGCGTCGGTCAGCCGGACTCGTCGGGCGAGGCCTCCCGATCGAGGCGCGCATCGATCGCGCCCCACAGCTCGGGGTCCTCGCAGCAGCAGACGTGCCCCGCCTCGCCGAGCGTGAGCGCGATCAGCGACGGCGCGGCGCGATCCTCGACGACGGAGACGACGATGTTTTCAGTGAGCGCGAGTCCATGGCGGGTGAGGGAGGCGCGCACCGCCGCCTCGTCCTCGTCACCGTCGGACACCGCGAGCCACTCCTCGAGCGCGCTCCGCGGTGGCGCCGCCGACCGGCCGCGGACGACGTCGAGGCGCTGCACGTTCAGCTGACAATCGGGGCAGTAGGGGGCGTCGTCGGGAGGCGGCGCCTCGTTCGCGTACGCGTCGACAGCGACGGTCGGCGCGACCGCCAGCCCGCGCTCCTCGAGCGCCCGGCGCGGGTCGATGGCGATCGCATCGCCGAGGCCCCACGTCGTCCACGCCGCGGTGAAGAGCGCCTGCAGCGGGCTCGTCACCTCCGCGAGCGCGTCCCGTTGCCACCCCTTGCCGGCGCAGATGACGCAGAGATCACCGATGCCGGCGACGGCGAGGCTCGGCTGGCTGCCGTCGGAGACGCGGCCCGTCCGACGGCAGGCGTCGCAGTCGCGCGCGCTCGCCGGTCGCGCCGGCGCGAGCGCGGCGAGCTCGGGGTGGCGCGCGGCGAGGGCGACGTACCCGAGATCGCGATCGCGCCGGCGCCACGCCGGGCCAACGGCCCCGTCCTCCGTGCGCGCGAGCAGCACGTCGCCATCCGGACGGACCAGGAGGAGGCCGGGCGCGCTGAGCGCGGGCGCGGCCGGCACCGCCTTCGTGTCGACGGCGAGCGCGACGAGCGCGCGATCGAACACCACCGCGTCGTCTACACGGATCCACCGCGCGAGCAGCTGCTCCACGAACGCGCGCATTCTCGTCTAGCGCAAACGGTGCGCGGTGAGGCGCTCGCCGGTGGGGAGCTCGACGGTGACGGTCTCGGGCATCGTGGCGCCCGCCGCCGTCGGGCGGACCGAGACCATCACCGCGAACGAGGTGCCGGTGGCGACGTAGCGCTGCGACGACGGCGACGTGAGCGTGAAGCGGAGGGCGACGCCGAGCGCGCCGAGGAGGATCACCACGAGGCCGTACACGACCAGGCGACGGCGGACGGCGCCGCTGTCCAACGCGGCCCTCATGTCACTTCATGCGCAGGCGCTCGACGGGAACGCCGCCCACCAGGTGCTGCTCGACGATCTCGCGCGCGTCCTCGACGGTGGGCACGGTGTACCAGACCTGCTCGGGGTAGACGACGACGGCCGGGCCCTTGGCGCACTGATCGAGGCAGCCGGCGGCGTTGGCGCGGATGCGGCCCTTCAGCTTGCGCTCGTGGAGCTCCTTCTTGAAGAATTCGCGGATCTCCTCGGAGCCCTTCTCGGCGCAGCAGCCCTTCGGGTTCCCCGGATCGCGCCGGTTGGTGCAGATGAAGACGTGCTTCTCGAAGTGCGGCATGCCCGCACTATGACACGATCGCGGCGCCGCGCGCGTCGACGGTGCAGCGGAGCGCGAGCCGCTGCCCGCGCACCAGCTCGACCTCGCGCGCCGCCGTGCGCGTGACCAGCCGGACGAGCCCTGCGTCGTCGGGCGGCAGCCACACCGAGCGAGGTGCGCAGCTCGACGGTGTGCCGGCCGGGCGCGGCGACGAGCGCGCGCGGCAGCGACGGGGCGTCGCCATAGACACCGGCCGCCTCCGGCCCCGGGAGGGGGAACAGCTCCTCGTCGCGCCCGTCGAGGAGCAGGCGCGCGTCGGCGATCCGCAGCGGGCTCTCGAGGGCGACGGCGACGGCGACCTCGACCATCGTCGACGGCCCGGGGCGGCGCGACGCGCGCAGATACGCCCGCAGCTCGTCGGCGATCGGAGGCGGCGTCTCGACGAGCGGGCCGTCGGCGAGGAGCGACGCGACCGCCTGCCACCCGCGCACGAAGTTGGCGAACGCCGCCGGGTTGGCGTCGAACTCCACCCACACTACCTCGAGCGTGCGCCCCACCCACACCACCCAGTCGCCCCACGACCACGACCGCGGCGCGAGCGCGTCGTAGCACCAGGCGTCGGGGCCCTCGCTCATCGACGGAGCAGCGCGCGCGCGATCACCAGCTTCTGGATCTCGCTGGTCCCCTCGTAGATGCGCAGCGCGCGGATCTCGCGGTAGAGCCGCTCGACGACGGCGCCGTGCACCAGCCCCGCGCCGCCGAAGAGCTGCAGCGCGCGGTCGATCACCCGCTGCGCCGCCTCCGTCGCGTAGAGCTTGGCCATCGACGCCTCGAGCGGCGCCGGCTCGCCGGTCTCGTCGATCTTGTGCGCCGCCTGCAGGACGAGCAGCGTCGCCGCGCTCACGTCGACCTGCATCTCCGCGAGCGCCATCTGCGTCGCCTGGAAGTCGGCGAGCGGCCGCCCGAACTGCTCGCGCTCGCGCACGCGCTTGACCGCCTCGTCGCGGGCGCGCGCCGCCATCCCCACCGCCGCCGCGCCCACCGTCGGGCGGAAGACGTCGAGCGTGGACATCGCCAGCTTGAAGCCGTCGCTCTCGGCGCCGAGCAGCGCGTCGGCGGGCAGCCGCACGCCCTCGAAGCGCAGCTCGCCGATGGGGTGCGGCGCGATCAGCGCGACCGGCTTGGCGACGAGGCCCGGGGCGTCGCCCGGCACCAGGAACGCCGACAGCCCGCGGTGCTTGTCGTCGCTGGTGCGGGCGAAGACCACGTAGCTGTCGGCGATGCCGGCGTTCGAGATGAAACATTTGTGTCCATCAAGAATCCAGCCACCGTCGGCGTCGCGCCGCGCGCGCGTGGCGATGCCCGAGACGTCGCTGCCCGCGTTCGGCTCGGTGATGGCGAAGGCGCAGATCGCCTCGCCGCTCACCACGCGCGGCAGGAGCGCCCGCTTCTGCGCGTCGCTGCCGGCCAGCGTGACCGGGTAGCTGCCCAGCCCCTGCATGGCGAACATCGTGTCGAGGAGCGCGCTCCGCCACCCGAGCGCCGCCCGCGCCACGACCAGGTCGCGCACCTCGACGCGCGCGCGCAGCCCGCCGTACTCCGACGGCACGCAGGCCCGCAGCACGCCCGCGCCCGCCAGGCGCGCGACCAGCGTCCGGGCCGCGCCCTCGTCCTCGACCTCCAGGTCGGGTGCTTGACAGAAACGCTGCACCTCGTGCCGGAAGGCGAGGTGCCGCTCGTCGAGAAAGACGCTCGCCACGCTACGCCCCCGAGAACTTCGGCTCGCGCTTCTGCACGAAGGCCTCGTACGCCTCGCGGAAGTCGCGCGTCGCCATGCAGATCTGCTGCGCCTGCGCCTCGGCCTCGAGCGCCGCTTCGAGCGACATCGTCGGCTCGCGGTTGAGCATCTCCTTGGTCATCCCGAGGGCGAAGCGCGGCCCCGCCGCCAGCCGCCGCGCCAGCGCCATCGCCTCGTCGACGACGCGCTCCTTCGGCACCACCCGATGGACGAGCCCCATCGCCAGCGCCTCGGGCGCGCGCACCGGCTCGCCGAGCATCAGCATCTCCGTCGCGCGGCCCAGCCCGACGACCTGGGGCAGCAGCCACGCCGCGCCCATGTCGGCGCCGGCCAGCCCCACCTTCACGAAGAGGAAGGCGATCTTCGCCTCCTCCGACATGACCCGGAAGTCGCAGGCCAGCGCGATCACCGCGCCCGCGCCCGCGGCGACGCCGTTCAGCGCCCCGACGACGGGCTTGCGCAGCGCGCGGATCGCCCCGATGAGCTCGCCGGTCATGCGGGTGAAGGCCATCCGCCCGGCGGCGTCCATCTCGAAGAGCGGCCCGATGATGTCGTGCACGCTCCCGCCCGAGCAGAAGCCGCGCCCCGCGCCGGTCAGCACCACCGACTTCACCGACGGGACGCTCTCCAGGCGGCGGAACGTGTCGCGCAGCTCGGCGTAGACCTCGAAGGTCAGCGAGTTCAGCGTGTCTGGTCGATCGAGCGTGAGCGTCGCGACGCCGTCCGCGTCGATCGCGCTCTTGAACGATTTTGTGTCAAGCATCTGGAATCACCGCCATTCCCTCGATCTCGACGAGCGCGCCCTCCTCCAACAGGTCCGCGACCTGGAGGAGCGCCATCGCCGGGTAGTGCCTGCCCATCCGCTCGCGCCACGCCGCGCCGCACTCCTTCGCCGCCGCGAGGTAGCGCCGCTTGTCGGTGACGTAGATGCGCACCTGCACGACGTGCTCGGGGACGCCGCCCGCCGCGCGCAGCGCCACCACGAAGTTGTCGAGCGCCTGGGCGAACTGCGGCCCGAACTCCGTCGAGACGAGGCGCATGTCGCGGTCCCAGCCGATCTGCCCGCCGAGCGCGATCACCGTCCCCTTCGCCACCGCCGCGTGCGCGTAGCCCTTGGGGGCCGCAAGCACATCCGGATTTACGATTCTTGTCATCCGCTCCCGCTCCCGCTCCCGCTCCCGCTCCCGTTCCCGAAGTCTCGCTGTCCGTTTCGGGAACGGGAGCGGGAGCGGGAGCGGGAGCGGGCTGTCGGTTCAGATCGTTGTACGCAGCCGCGCGACCTCGCTCATGAAGCGCTCGATCTCTTCGTCGGTCGAGTAGAAGTGCGGCGACACGCGGATGCCCGCGCCCGGCCGGTGATCGCAGAAGTAGCCCTGCGCGCACAGCGCCCGCGTCACCTTGTCGGCGCCCGCGAAGTCGAAGCAGATGGTCCCGCCGCGCCGCGCGTCGTCGCGCGGGGTGCGGATCTCGTACCCCGCCTCGTCGCAGATCTCCATGATCCGCCGCGTCTGGCGCAGCGACTTCGCGCGAATGCGCTCGACGCCAATCTCGCCGATGATCTCGGCCCCGGCGCGCGCCTGATAGAGCGCGGCGATCGCCGGCGTCCCGGCCATCATGCGCCACGTCCCGTCGGCGTACTCCTGCTCGGGCATGGTGAAGGCGAAGGGCTTGCGGTGCCCGAACCAGCCGGTGGTGCGCGGCTTCAGCGACGGGAGCAGGTCGGGGCGCACGTACAGATAGCCCGCGCCCGGCCCGCCGCACAGCCACTTCACCGAGCCGCCGCAGGCGAAGTCGACGCCCAGCGCGGTCACGTCGAAGGGCACCGTCGCCGTCGATTGATAGCAGTCGAGCAGCACCATCGCTCCGACCGCGTGCGCGCGCGCGACGATCGCCGGCACGTCCTTGATCGCCGAGCTGCGGAAGACCACGTGCGAGATGGGGACGATCAGCGTGCGCTCGTCGATGGCCTCGAGGAGCCGCTCCATCGGCGGGTGCACCCCGTCGCCGCTCGGCACCACCACCACCTCGGCGCCGCGCCGCCGCTCCTCCTGCCAGACGTAGCTCACCGACGGGAACTCCATGTCGGTGTAGACGACTTTGTTGCGCCCGCCCGCCGGGTACTCGAGGCAGCTCGCGATCGACGCCTGGATCTGCGACACGTTCGTCGACATCACCATCGTGCCCTTGGGCGCGCCGATGATGCGGCCGACGCGCTCGGCGGCGCGATCGACCTCGGGGAGCCAGTCCTCCCAGGCGTTGATCCCCTTCGTCACCCAGAGGTCGGTGAAGGCGCGCAGGTGATCGGCCGCCCGTCGCGGCATCGCTCCGAGCGAGTGCGAGACCATGTAGATGCTCTTCTCGAGCGCCGGGAACTCGTCGCGATAGAGGAGGAGCTCGTCGCGCTCAGCCATGGTAGCCACGCTCCGCGCCGTAGGGGTGGGACTTGGTCCACTCGGCGAACAGCTCGTCGCGCACCTCCCACAGCTTGGGGAAGAAGCGGTGCTTCATCCCCTCGGCGAGGAGATCCGACGGCTTGCCCTTCAGCGACGGGGTGCCGGCGCCGATTTGGCGATAGACGATAAAGATGTGGCGGTGGCGCCACAGCTGGAGCTGCTGGTCGAAGTCGACGAGCCCCTCGGCCAGCGTGAAGAGCTCGAGATGATCGTGCGGCGCCTCGTAGAGCGAGCGGAGCGTGACGGCGCGGGCCTCGAGCAGCGAGGCGAACGAGGGCCACACCTCGTCGGGGATGCGGCAGAGCCGCTTGAAGCCGGGCGACTCCTGCCCCGAGCCACGGCCGAGGGCGTTGCGGATGGTCATGTACTCGCGCGGCGGCATCGTATCGAGGAGCGAGAGCTGATCGGCGAGGAGGGCCTGGATGCGGCGCACGCGCTCGAGGGTGCGGATGGAGGCGGTGACCTGCCCCGCGTCGAGGTGCTCGCGCAGGCTGACCATCTCGTGGTCGATGAGCTTCATCCAGAGCTCGGCGACCTGATGGATCACCTGAAACTGGAGCTCGTCGTGGCAGGAGAGCGCCTCCCGCGCCTTCTGCAGCGCGAGGAGCTCTTCAGTTCGGATGTACTTCTCGTAATCCGTCAGCGGCCGCCGTTCGCTCATGGCGCGGGTGCGTACCACGCGGTTCGGGCCGCTGTCGACAGGTTCTCGGACGCTGCGACGCGTCGAAAGCCGCGCGATTTCCACGCGTTGCATTCCTGCGCGGGGGTTGACCCTGAGCCGCGAATCGAGGGAACTCATGGCCTGCCGCTGGCGCTTGCCCGGGCGCGCGATGGGTCCCCCTCCCCTGCGACAACCGTCCGTTCTGACAATGATTTTTGGCGTTTTTTAGCACTCGGCGAGCGTGCTTGACAACCAAGCGACCATGATTATCGTGAGCGCCGCTGGGAGTGCCGGATGCCGACCTACGAATACCGCTGCAACGAGTGTCAAAACGAGTTCGAGACGGAGCAGCGAATCAAGGACGCCCCGCTGAAGGATTGCCCCAAGTGCGGCAAGCCCGCGCTCGAGAGGTTGATCAGCGCCACCGCGTTCCAGCTCAAGGGGGGCGGTTGGTACAAGGACCTCTACTCCTCGACCAGCGGCAAGAAGCAGCGCACCGACAATCAGGTCGGTGACCGGCTCGAGAAGGCAATCGCCGACGACAAGAAGAAGACCGCGTCGTCCGGCGACAAGTCTGAATAACAGCTAGACAGAAACGGGTAGCACTGGAGGAATCGCAATGAAGATCCGTCCGCTCCACGACCGCATCCTCGCCAAGCGCGTCGCCGAGGAGGAGAAGACCGCTGGCGGCCTGTTCATCCCGGACACCGCGAAGGAGAAACCGCTCCAGGCCGAGATCATCGCCGTCGGCAACGGCAAGCTCCTCGAGAACGGCTCGCTCCGTCCGCTCGACGTGAAGGCCGGCGACAAGGTGCTCATCGGGAAGTACTCGGGGTCGGAAGTGAAGATCGACGGTGAGGAGCACCTCATCCTGCGCGAGGACGACATCCTCGCGGTCGTCGAGAAGTAGCTCGCGATCCCGGGCCCGTCTGCGGGACCGGTACGCGAGCGGGGGTTCGGGGGCATAGCCCCCGACAATAAACGCTCAGGAGAATCACGACGATGGCTGCCAAGGAAATTCTCTTCAATACGAACGCGCGGAAGCAGATCGCGCACGGTCTCAACACGCTCGCCAACGCGGTGAAGGTCACCCTCGGGCCGCGCGGGCGCAACGTCGTCATCGAGAAGAGCTGGGGCGCTCCGACGATCACCAAGGACGGCGTCACCGTCGCCAAGGAGATCGAGCTCGAGAACAAGTTCGAGAACATGGGCGCGCAGATGGTGAAGGAGGTCGCGTCGAAGACCTCCGACGTCGCCGGCGACGGCACCACCACCGCGACCGTGCTCGCGCAGGCGCTCTACAACGAGGGCGCGAAGCTGGTCACCGCGGGCGCGAACCCGATGGAGATCAAGCGCGGCATCGACGCCGCCGTCGCGGCGGTGATCGAGAACCTCCGCGCGATGTCGAAGCCCACCAAGGGCAAGACGGAGATCGCGCAGGTCGGCATCATCTCGGCCAACGGCGACACCACCGTCGGCAACATGATCGCCGAGGCGATGGAGAAGGTGGGCAAGGAGGGCGTCATCACCATCGAGGAAGCCAAGTCGATGGAGACGCAGCTCGACGTGGTCGAGGGTATGCAGTTCGACCGCGGCTACCTCTCGCCCTACATGGTGACGGACTCGGAGCGGATGGAGGCCGTCCTCGAGGACTGCTTCGTCCTCATCCACGAGAAGAAGATCTCGTCGATGAAGGAGCTCCTCCCGGTGCTCGAGCAGGTCGCCAAGAGCGGCAAGCCGCTGCTCATCGTCGCCGAGGACGTCGACGGCGAGGCGCTCGCGACGCTGGTGGTCAACAAGCTCCGCGGCACGCTGCACGTCTGCGCGGTGAAGGCGCCGGGCTTCGGTGACCGCCGCAAGGAGATGCTGAAGGACATCGCGGTCCTCACCGGCGGGCAGGCGCTCACCGAGGACCTCGGCCTCAAGCTCGAGAACGCGACGCTCAAGGACCTCGGGCGCGCCAAGCGCATCACCGTCGACAAGGACAACACGACGGTCGTCGAGGGCGCCGGCAAGAAGGCGGACATCGACGCGCGCGTGAAGCAGATCCGGTCGCAGATCGAGGAGACCACCTCGGACTACGACCGCGAGAAGCTCCAGGAGCGCCTCGCGAAGATCGTCGGCGGCGTCGCGGTCATCAAGGTGGGCGCGGCCACCGAGGTCGAGATGAAGGAGAAGAAGGCGCGCGTCGAGGACGCGCTCCACGCGACCCGCGCGGCCGTCGAGGAGGGCATCGTCCCCGGCGGTGGCGTGGCGCTCCTCCGCAGCCAGGCCAAGCTCGACGAGCTCAAGCTCGCGGGTGATCAGCAGTACGGCGTGAACATCGTCCGTCGCGCGCTCGAGGAGCCGCTCCGCCAGATCTCGGCGAACGGCGGGCTCGAGGGCTCGGTGGTCGTCGACCGCGTCCGCAAGGGCACGGGCTCGTTCGGCTTCAACGCGGCCAAGGGCGAGTACGAGGACCTCGTCGAGGCGGGCGTCATCGACCCGACGAAGGTCGTGCGCGCGGCGCTGCAGAACGCGGCGTCGGTCGCGTCGCTCATGCTGACGACCGAGGCCCTGATCGCCGAGCGCCCGAAGAAGAAGGAGAAGGGCGCGGCGGCCGGCGGCGGCGGCGGCGAGGACTTCGGCGGCGACTACTAAGCCGAATTCTCGTCTGACATGAACGGGGCGGTCCTTCGCGGGCCGCCCCGTTTTCTTTTTTTTGGTGTACGTTTCAGACGATGGGCGTGGTGGAGCGGACGGCGGGTGTGCTCTCGACCTTCGTGTTCGAGGGGGAGCTGACCGACGAGGAGTTCGATCGGTACATCGAGCGCCTCGAGGAGCTGATCGGGCGCAAGACGGAGTATGTGGTCGTCGTCGAGGCGACGCGGTCGAAGGCGATGAACAGCCGGCAGGCGCGCAAGATGGCCGAGTGGACCAAGCGCCACGCCACCGCGCTGCGGACCTACTGCCGCGGGATCGCCTTCGTCATCCCGTCGCTGTTCGTGCGCGGGATCCTGCGCGCGATCTGGGCGATGCAGTCGCCGCCCTATCCGCACACCGTCGTCGAGACGACCGCCGAGGCGCTGGAGTGGCTGCGACCGCGCGCGCCTGGCGGGCTGCCGACCCAGGCCCAGGTATGATGCGCGGCCATGCGCCGCCTCCCCGACGCTGAACGCGATCGACTGATCGCGCGCGCGATCGTCGACTGGTTCCGCGCCGGGCACCGCGCGATGCCGTGGCGCGCGACGCGCGACGCCTACGCGATCTGGGTCTCGGAGGTGATGCTGCAGCAGACGCGCGTCGACGTGGTGGTGCCCTATTACCAGCGCTGGATGGCGCGCTTCCCGACGGTGGAGGCGCTGGCGGCCGCCGAGCTCGACGAGGTGCTGCCGCTCTGGTCGGGGCTCGGCTACTACGCGCGCGCCCGCAACCTCCACGCGGCGGCGCGCGCCGTCGTCGAGCGCCACGCCGGGCGCGTCCCGGTCGAGCCCGAGGCGCTGCGCGCGCTGCCGGGCGTCGGGGCCTACACCGCGGGGGCGATCCGCAGCCTGGCGTTCGGCGCGCGCGCCGCCGTCGTCGACGGGAACGTCGAGCGGGTGCTGGCGCGGGTGGACGCCATCGACGACGTCGCCAGCACGGCGGGCAAGCGTGCGCTCTGGGCGCGCGCGGAGGCGCTCGTCCCCGACGACGCGCCGGGCGACTACAACCAGGGGCTGATGGAGCTCGGCGCGACCGTGTGCACGCCGCGCGACGCGCGCTGCCTGGTGTGCCCGCTGGCATCGCTGTGCCGCGGGCGGGCGACCGGGGATCCGCTCGCCTGGCCGCGCCCGAAGGTGAAGCGCGCGCCGCGCGAGGTGGTGGCGGTGGCGGTGCTCGTCGAGCGCGCGGGGAAGATCCTCCTCGTGCGCCGCTCGCCAGAGGAGACGCTATGGGGCGGGCTGTGGGAGCCGCCGTGGCTCGCCCTCGACGCGGGCGAGCGGCCGGACGCGACGGCGGCGGCGCGGGCGCTCGAGGCGCGCACCGCTCTGGGCGCGCGCGGCATCGAAGCCTGGACGACGTTCGAGCACGTGCTCACCCATCGACGAATCCACTTCCACGCCTTTCGCGCGCGCGCCACTTCGTCGCGGGCGCAGGCGCGCGGGGCGGAGGCGCGCTGGGTCACCCGCGACGAGCACGACTCGCTCGCCCTCGCGGCGTGGGTGCGCTCGCTGCTCGAGATCGAACGTTCGGCGTAACCCGCGCTGATCGAATAACCTCCAATCCACGAGACCACGATGAGCCACCACCACCACGATCACGACCATGACGACCACGCGACGGGCGCCGCCGCCACCGACGACGCCAAGCCGGTCGACCGCGACGCGGCCTACCAGGCCCTCGAGAAGGCGTACGGGCTCATCATCGAGGCCATCGGGATGATGGGCTACCCGGTGAAGACCGACGAGAACTTCACCGAGACCGCGGCGCGCGCGGCGCGGGCGATGCGCGACATCGTGCGCCCGCCCTCGGACATCCAGGACGAGATCGACAAGATGCTCGCGCGCACCTTCCCGGCGCGCTACGACGAGATGGTCATCTCGAAGCACAACATCAGCTTCGGGATGTGCCCGCACCACCTCCTGCCGGTGATCTATCGGATCAGCGTCGCCTATCTGCCGGGCGAGCGCGTGCTGGGGATCTCGAAGCTGTCGCGGCTGGTGCACCTCCTGGCGCGGCGGCCGGTGCTGCAGGAGGACCTCACGCACGAGCTGGCGCAGCTCCTCCACGAGCGGCTGGAGACGCGCGGGTCGGCGGCCTACGTCGAGGGGCTGCACCTCTGCATGGCGTCGCGCGGGATCGAGGCGCACGAGGCGCGCGTGGTGACGAACGCGGTGCGCGGCGTGTTCCGCGACGAGCTGGCGACGCGCCAGGAGTTCCTCAATCTGGTGACCGCGCCACAGCTCAATTTGTTGTAAATTCTTGTCTAGCGATTTTGGTCGCTAGTCGTTGAGCGCGCCGTTCGTGATCCACTGCTTGAGCGCGCTGACGAACGCCGCCGTCGGCGAGCTCCCCACCTTCACCGTCTCGTCGGAGATCGCGGTCACGTCACAGGCGGGCGTGGCCGGGAGGTCGAACGCCGTGCGCGTGGGCGTGTCGACGACGGCGACGATGAGGCTCTTCCCCGGCGTCCCCGCGGTGATGAAGGGGACCCCGTTGCAGGCGCTCTGGTTGCCGACGAGGCCCGCGGTGCTGCCGGTGGTGATGGTGCGGTGCGCGGTGTCGCGCGAGGTGAAGTCGAGCGTCTTCTCGATGTCGCTGGTGCGGCCGGGCGCGCTGGGGGCGTGGCAGCTGCCGCACGTCGAGAAGTAGTCGCCGTAGAGGCTGGAGAACTTCGGCTGGACGACTCCGGGCGCCATGTCGAGCGCCATCATGTCGACGTCGCCGCCGCCACCACCGCCGCCGCCGCCGCCGCCGATGACGCCGCAGCCCCCGAGGAGGGCGACACCGGCGAGGATCCATCCGAGACGAGGAGCGCGCGTGGTCATCGTGTGGTCTCCCATTATCGCAGATCGAGGAGCGCGAGTGAGCCGGTGAGGAGCGCGCGGTGGCGCTGCCAGGCGGGGTTGCGTCGGACGGCGAGCTGCTCGAGCGCGCGGCGGAGGCGCTGGCGGAGGGCGTCGCGCGCGGGCGCCTGCGACGGGCGTGCGAGGGCGAGGGCGGCGCCGGCCTCGAGGAGGCGGAAGGTGACCTCGTCGAGATCGGTGCCGCTCGCGCGCGCGGCGGCGTCGGCGGCGGCGAGGCCCGCGTCGAGGTGCGCGCGGGCGGCGGCGCCGTCGTCGCGGCGATGGGCCAGCTCGGCGAGCTGGAGCTCGACGGCCGCGAGGTCGCGCAGGCCCTCGTCGTCGCCGTCGCCCGCGCGGCGGTGGCGCGCGGCCAGCTCGTCGCGGCGGGCGGTGAGCGCGTGGGCGGCCTCGGGCAGATCGCCGCGGCGACGGGCCGCCTCGGCGCGGAGGCCGCTGAGGAGGAGGCGCGCCGTCGAGCGCGCGTCGAGCGCGGAGGGGCGCGGGACGCGGCGTCGATCGAGGACGGGCGCGTCGAGCGCCCCGGGGAAGGCGGAGGCGCGCTCGGCGGCCGCCAGCAGCGACGGGACGTCGGCGTCGCGCCCCGCGAGGAGCGCGGCCGAGACGCGGAGGAGCGCGGCGACCCAGCGGTTGCGGGCGGCGGCGCGGTCCGACGAGGGCGCGCGCGCGACGGCGGCGTCGAAGGCGGCGGCGAGCGTGAGGGCGCGGCCGGCTGCGTCGGCGTCTCCGTCGGTGAGCTGCCACTCGCGTTCGGGCGGCGGGGCGGCGGCGGCGACGGCGGCCAGTGACGCGCGCGCGAGCGCGGCGGGGCGGAGCGGCGCGAGCGCGGGGTCGTCGCCGATGCGGGCCACGGCGCGCTCGGCCTCTGCGGCGGCGTCGTCGTCGCGATCGAGGTGGTAGAGCGAGCGCGCGCGCAGGAGGCGGAAGGCGACCTCGGCGCGGGCCGAGAGGAACGGCAGGCGCGCGCGCTCGTCGAGGTGCCCGAGCGCCAGCGTGTGGTTCCCGACGGAGGCCTGGGCGACGGCGAGCGCCTCGAGGATGGGCGCGCGCCAACGCGGCTGCGCGCGCGCGAGGTCGAGCGCGAGGCCGAGGCGGCGCGTGGCCTCGAGGAGCCGCGCGCGATCGTCGGTGGCGCGGAACTCCTCGAGCGCGATCCAGCCGGCGAGGTGGTGGATCTCCACGCGGTTGGGGAGCGCGCGCTCGGCGATCGCCAGGTGGGCGCGCGCCTCGTCGGCGGCGCGGGCGCGCGCCTCGCCGGTCAGCGACGGGAGGCGGCGCGCGGCGAGGTAGGCGCGGGTGAAGCGCCAGAAGGGATCGTCGGGGCGCCGGCCGAAGCGGCGCTCGTACTGAGCCTCGACGTCGCGCTGCCCCTCACGCAGGCGCGCCTCGACGAAGCCGACGTGGGCCTCGAGCGAGTCGGTGTTCAGCGTGACGCCGTAGAAGTGGCCGCGCTCGTCGGCGGTCTGGCCGCGGGCGCGCTCGACGTAGGCGCGCTCGAGGACCACCTGGCGGTAGGCGCGCTCGGCGTGGCGGCGCTCGGGCGCGTCGGGGGGCAGGCCGCTCACCCAGGTGTTGGCAAATTGGTAAAGCAGAAATTCGCTGTCGGCGCGCGCCGCCCGCCGGAGGGTGGCGCCGATGAGCGCGCGGCGGCGCTCGAACGAGGGGTTGGTGCGGTAGAGGTCGAAGACGCGCGCGCGCACCGCCTCCTCGGCGTCGCGGCCGGGGGCGAGGCCGACCAGCGCGCGCTCGAGCTCGAGGCGGAAGGCGAGCTCGCCGCCGCGGCTGGCGCGGCGCTCCTCGGCGGCGAGGGCGGCGTCGCGGTCGGCGGCGGCGCGGCCGCGGAGGAGCTCGGCGACGAGAGACTCGGCGTGATCGAGGCGCTCGTGATCGGAGAGGCCGGGGTGCTCGGCGAGGGCGCGCAGCGTGTCGACGGCGAGGGCGCGGTCGTCGAGCTGGCGCGCGAGGTCGGTGGCGCGCGTCGCGAGGAGCCCGAGGACGAGCGCGTCGCCTTCGTCGCCCAGCTTGACGCGGCGGAGCGCGGCCAGCGCGTCGTCCTTCTCGCCGAGGACGTCGAGGATCTCGCTCTCGACGAGCGCGGCCAGCGCGGCGGCCTCGGGGCCGGAGCGTGCGGCGTCGCGGATGCGGGCGAGGCGCGCGCGGGCGTCGGCGGTGAAGGCCTGGCTGAGCTGGCCGCGATCGAGCGCGCGCTCGGCGCGGCGATGGGCGACGAGCTCGCCGAGGACGGCGCCGGCGCGCGCCGCCGGGTCGGTGGGCGCGTCGGCGAGGCGGACGATCTCGCGCGCGTAGAAGTCGGCCGACTCGAGCTCGTCGAGGCCGAGGTGGAGGCGATAGAGCGCCCGCAGGATCGCGCGACGGTCGGCGGCGTCGCGCGCCAGCGGCAGCGTGCGGAGCAGGATGAGGAGGCGCTCCCAGCGCGAGCGGCTCACGGCGAGCTCCGACTCGAGGCGCGCGCGCGTCCAGCTCGACGGGACGGCGCCGTCGAGCGGCAGCGAGAAGACGTCGAGCGAGCCGCTGGCGCCCGTCGGGAGGCAGGTGAGGAACAGGTGCTCGCGGCCGGGGCGCGGGTACTGGCAGCTCCACTCGGCGGAGGTGAGCTGCTCGGCGCGGTCGATGGTGATGGGGCCGACCGGCGGCGGGGCGTCGGGATCGAAGGGCGCGCGGAAGACGACCGCGTGATCGCCCGCGTCGATGCGCCCGTCGAGGTTGGTGTCGTTGAGGTATTGCGAGAAGTAGATCCAGCGCCCGTCGCGGGAGAAGGCGGGGAAGCCGCTCGCGCCGGGGAGATGGAAGCGGATCACCGGGCCGGGGCGGCGCGCGGCGAGGTCGTAGAGGGCGATGCCGCGGCCGGCGCGGCCGACGAAGCCGGCGCCCGCGCGGAGATCGCCGCGCTCGAGGGGGACGTAGGCGAGCCAGCGCCCGTCGGGGGAGATGGCCGGGCTGGTGAGCGGCGCCTCGAGCAGCGTCTCGCGCGCGCCGCCGTCGATGGGGACGCGCTCGAGCGCGAGGGCGCCGCCGACGCCGCGGCGGGTGACGACGGCGATGGCGCGGCCATCGGGCATCCACACCGCCTGGAGCTCGGCGCTCTCGGGGCCGGTCAGGCAGCGGTGGCGCCCCTCGCGGCCGGCGCCGTCGAGCTCGACGACGCAGAGGTCGCCGGCCGCGTCGCGCGTGCGCGCGATGTAGGCGAGGCGCTTGCCGTCGGGGGAGACGCGCGGCCAGGTGGCGTCGGCCTCGGTCTCGGCGACGGGGCGGGCGGGGCCGCCGGCGAGGTCGACGGCGACCAGGTGCACGGCGCCGCCCTCGTTGGACGCGAAGTAGACGTGCGCGTCGTCGGGGGTGGGGTCGCCGAGCAGCTCCTCCGACGGGCCGGCGGTGAGGCGGAGCGGCTCGCGCACGCCCTCGGGCGCGGCGCGCGCGACCGACGCAGCGACGGTGAGTGCCAGCGCGGCGAGCGCAGGCGCGGCTCTCCTCAGCACGTCTTCTGCTCCCAGCCGCCGTCGGCGCGCTGCACCGGGGCGCCGCACTCGACGCCGAGGAGGTGCGCCTCGCGCCACGCCCGCCGCACCTCGTCGAGCGAGCGCCCCGGGCTGCGCTTCTGGAGGGCGCGCCACACCTGGAAGCGGTTGCGGTTGGCGCGCTCGAGGAGCTGCGCCGTCTTCTGCGGCTCGCGCGGGCCGGCGCAGGTCTCGGGCCGCTCGACGACGGTGCCGTCGAGCGCCTCCCCCGCGCAGCGCCGCAGGAGGAGCGCGTCGAGGCGGCCGGCGTCGCTCTCCTCGTCGCTCTCGGCGGCGGCGAGCGCGTCGCGCGCGTCGGCCTGGCCGCTCTCCTCGAGCTGCCCGCGGGTGAAGCCCGCCGGCTGCTGCGAGAGGAGCTCGCGCTCGAGCGCCTCGTCGATGGGGCGGAAGGCGCCCGCGGCCTGCTGCTCGAGCGCGGTCTTGCGGTCGACGAGGATCACGTCGGGGGCCTTGATGCACCCGGCGACGAACAGGAGAGGCAGGAGGAGGCGCGTCGTCACGAAGGCTCCTTGCGCAACAGCGCGACGAGAGGGGCGAGGTACTTCTTGAGGAGCGGCCCGACGGGCAGGCCGCGCACCTCGTCGATGCGCACGGCCCCGAGGAGGCCGCCGATCTCGACGAGCAGGCGGGCGAAGCCGTCGGCGGCCGCGAGGCGCACCCGGCGCGGGTAGCCGAGCGCGAGGGCGGTGCGCACGCGGTTCATGGCGCGGTCGGCGCGGTAGGGGTCGAGGAGGTCGACCACGTCGAGCAGGTGGCGGCGGCCGATGCGCAGGATCTCGGCCCGCCCCTCGACGGCGTAGCGCAGCGGCGCGAGCACCAGCGCCACCGTCGCGTCGAGCGGGTCGTCGTCGCGCGTCGACGGGCGGACGCCGCTCACGTTGGCGGTGAGCGCCAGCTGCGGGTCGCCGGGGCGAACGTCGACGACGAGCTGCCCGGTGACCTTGCCGCCGCGCAGCTCGGCCTCCAGCTGGTCGACGGCGACGAGGTTGTGGTCGATGCGCGCGTTGGCGGCCAAGGGGCCGATCTCGACGTCACCGGCGCGAATTTTCTTGATGGACAAGAAGTGCCGCTCGCTCATGAAGGGGAGCTGATCGGCGAAGCGCAGGCGGGCGAAGGGGCCGATGCGCACGTCGCCGACGCGGCGCGCCCCGGCGGCGGCGAAGGGGCGCAGCTCCTCGACGAAGGGGAGCTCTCCGTCGACGCCGTCGAGGTCGAGGCGCGCCGCGGGGAGCGCGACGGCGACGCCGGCGAGGCGCACCGCCCCGTCGACGCGGAAGAGCGACAGGTCGCCCGACTCGACGGCGAGCGGGAGCTCGAGGCGGCCGCGCGCGCGCAGCTTGCCGGGCGCGGCGGTGAGCGCGTCGAGGCGCTGCGCGAGCGTGCCGCGGAGGGCGAACGCGCGGCGGCCGGGGATCTCGGCGTCGTCGTCGTCGGACGGGGGCGCCGAGGGAGCCGCCACCGTCGGGACCGCGGCGCCGAGGCGGGTGAGGTCGACGCCGCCCGCCAGATCGAGGTGCGTGCCGCCGCCCGGGTTGTCGAGCTGCAGCGACTCGAGCGTGACGTGGCCGCGCACCTCGCTGCGCCCGCGCAGCGTCGCCACCAGGTCGCTCACCGGGTAGGGCCCGAGCAGCGCCGACTGCACCCGCGCCACGCGCAGCTCGGCGTCGGCGCGCCCGTCGGGGAGCCCGCGCCCGAGCGCCGCCACCTCGACGTGAGCCCGCGCCGTCAGCCCGCTCAGCGACGCGGCGTCGCCGGCGATGAGCGCGCGCGCCGCCGGCAGCTCGATGGTCACGTCGGCGCGCCGCGCGGTCGACGCCTCGGGCGCGCTCGCCGACAGCGTGACGGTCACCGCCCGCGCCTCGACGGAGTCGCGCGCCGCCGCCTCGCCCTCGGCCGCCTCTCCGACGACGATGGCGCGCGGCCGCTCGGCGCGCACCCCGCGCATGGTCAGCGCGATCCGCGCCTCGCCGCGAGCGCGCTCGAGGAGGGACGCCGTCGGCGCCGCCGTTCGTCGTTCGGCCCCGACGAGGCCGCTCACGCGCGCGCTCCCGTCGACGTCGAGCGCCGCCCGGCCCCACTCCACGCGGAACCCGCCCGCCTGCAGCCCGGGGATGCCGTCGAGAATCCCCAGCTGCGGCAGCTTCCCCGTCAGCTTCGCATCGATCACCTTGCCGTCGCGCCGCGCGCTCAGCTCGAGGTGCCCGTCGAGCGCCCGCCCCGCCTCGCCGTCGAGCCGCGCGCTCAGCGACGGCGCGCGCCGATCGATCGTCGCCGCGAAGCGGATCCGCGGCGGCGTCGCCGCTGGCCCGCCCGCCAGCGCGACCGCCCGCCCGTCGAGCGTCAGCCCCTCGAGCGCGAGGGTCCCCTCGGCGCGGTGGCGCACGGCATCACCGCTCGACGTGAGCGCCACCTCGACGGCGTCGACGTCGATCCGCGGCAGGATCGCCCTCCCCCGCTTCTGCACGCGCACCGTGGTCTGGTGGGCGATGGCGCCGCCCGACCACGTCCCCGTCGAGCGAATCGACGCCCGCGTCGTCGCCCACGGCAGCAACCGCCGCCGCGCGACCGGAAGGAGCGGCTCGACCCACGCCAGCGCCGCCGCGCTCCCGTCGACGGAGAAGCGCGTCCCCGACGGCGCCTGCGTCGCCTGCGCCTTCAGCGTCACCCCCGGCAGCTCGACCGCCAGCGCCCCCTCGCCGTGGCTGCGCCCGAGCGCCCCCAGGTCGACGTGCGCCCGCGGCGACGACAACCGCAGCGTCGCCGCGCCGATCGGCGCCAGCGCCCGCCCGCGCGCGTCGCGCACCGCCAGCGACGCGATCGGCGCCGTCAGCGACAGAGCGCTCACCGCGCCACCCTCCCAGCGCGCGCCGCCCTCGATCCGCACCCCGCGCGCCGCGATCGCCACCGCCCCGCCGCGCGCCACCTCGTCGGCGCTCGCCTCCACGCTCACCGTCGCCGACGACGCCAGCGGTCGCGCCAAATCAATCGCCAGCCGCTCGAGGCCGACGCGCGCCGATGCCCCGCGCACCGTCGCGCCGCCCGCCTCCAGCCTCGCCGCCGTGACCTCCGCGCGCACCGACGCCGCCCGCCCCGCGTGCGCCAGCCGTCCGCTCAGCTCCACGCGCGCCCCGTCGGTGTCGATCCACGGCCGCCCCTCCGGCCCCACCCGCAGCGCCGTCGCCCGCGCCCGCGCGCTCAGCTCCGGCGCGCCGACGCTTTTCTTGTCTAGCACGAACGGCCCCGCGCCGTCGACGGCGACCCCGTCCGCGACGACGCCGATGGCCCCCAGCCGCCCGCGCACCCGCGGCGCACGCACCCGCGCCACCAGCGCCGCGCCGTCGCCAGCCCCGAGCGCCTCCGCGCCGATGCGCAGCCCGCGCGCGAACAGCGCCACCTCGGCCCCGGGCGCCTCCATCCCCGTCGCCTCGTCGCCCACGAGCCGCATGAGCGGCCCCAGCGCCTGCGCCGCCCGCTCGAGCCGCGCCACCAGCGCGGCGCGCGGCACCTCGACCCCCGCCACCCCGCTCGCCGCGTCGCGCGCCTCCACCTCGGCGAACGCCCGCACATCCTCGTCGAGCGCCACCAGCCGCTTGAGCCGCAGCCGCGTCCCGGACGCCTCCGGTGCCACCGCCACGTCGACGCCGAGGAGGTGCCCCACGCGCGGCAGCCCCGCCCCCACCTCCCACTCGACGACGCGCGCGTCGACCCGCGCCGCGATCGCCCCGCCGCCGAGCACCACGCGATCGTCGATCCCCAGCACCAGCCGCCGCCGCGCCACCCCGCGCGCCGCCGCCGCCCCGTCGAGCGGCGCCACGTCGAGCACCATCGGCTCGCCCGGTCGCGGCGTCCCCATCGCCGCCGCCACCGGCGCCCTCTCCCCGTCGATGGTCCCGACCAGCGCCGGCAGCCGCACCGCCACCCGCTCCCCGCGCGCGCGCCGCTCGACGACGAGCTCGATGTCCTCGAGCGCCACCTGGTCGACGATCCACCCCGCCGGCAGCGCGAGCAGCCCGCGCACCGTCTCGGACAGCGGCCGCCCCGGCCCGCGCGGCCGATCGGGCGTGCGCGCGCCCAGCTCCCGCACGAAGCGCGCGATCGAGCTCTCGCCCGGCCCGCGCTCGACGACGTGCACGCGCACCCCGCGCACCACCAGCGCGTGGATCCGCCGCGGCGCCCGCATGAGCGCGTCGAGCGTCGCCTCGAGCCGCGTCTCCGCGATGGCGAACAGCGGCGGCCCCGCGTCATCCGGCGCGGGCGCGCGCACCGTCAGCCCGGTCACCCGCGCGCCGCCCCACGGCGTCACGCTCGCCGTCGTCCAATCGACCTCCACGCCGACGTTGTCGCGCAGCAGCGCCTGCAGCCGCCGCTTCACGAACGGCGTCTCGAGCCGCCCCAACAGAAGGAGCGTCCCGACGAACGCGAGCGCCACCGCGATCCCGATCGCCCCGGCGATGCGCCGCGCCCAGCGCGCGACCGGCCCGCGCTTCCGTCGCTGACGGCGCGCGTGCGGCGTCCCCGCGGGCTGCGCGCTCGCCGGCTCCGGCGTCGGGGGCTCGACCGACATCAGCCCGCCAGCATAGCAAGCCCGCGCGCGCCGCTCAGCCCGACGGCGTCGTCGCCGGCGACTCCTCCGCCTCCGCTCGCCACACGGTCCCGCGCACGAGATCCCACAGCGGGATGGTCACGTTGAAGTTCCACTTCTGCATGAGCCGCGGATCGTGGTGCCGCGCGTGGTGCCGTCGCAGCCGCGCGATGATCCGCATCCGCCCGACCACCGACTCCGCCGGCGCGTGATAGGCCGCGTGCAAGAGCTCGTACGACACGAGGTAGGCCATCGTCGTCGCCGCGAACAGGCAGGCCGGGTTCCACAGCCCGCCCGCGACGAGCGCCGCCGGGATCGGCAGCGACGCGATGAACGCCGCGAGGATCGCGAACCCCGGCATCAGCACCAGCCGCAGCTCGCGCGCCGAGCGGATCGCCATGTCCTCCTCGTGGAACACGGCATGGTGCTCGATGTGACGATCGTAGAGCTGGTGCATCGGCGGCCGCCGTCGGTGCAGGAGATCGCGGTGCAGCGCCCACTCCGCCGCATTGAGCAGCACGAACGAGATCGGCACCGTCGCCAGCTCCCACGCCCGCAGCCCGCGCACCAGCGCCAGCGCCGCCGCCACCACGCCCACCCCCATCAGCGACGGGACGATGAGATGCGACCACGGGTTGTACCAGGACGGGATCGCCGCCAACGCCGCCGCGCGCTTCTCCTCGGACGTCATGGTCCGACCAATCTAGCGCGCTAGCGAACGATCGTCACGTCGTCGAACGGCGCCCCCGTCGCGTCCTTCGCCGTGATCTGCGCGCGCCCCCCGACGACGTCGACGACCAGGTAGTGGAACAGCGACTTCGCCACCTTCGTCTCGTCGATGGTCCCCGCCTGGCGCAGCGGCGCGCCGCCTCCGCCGGTCACGAAGTAGGTCAGCTCCTCCGACGCCCCGCGCTCGTAGATGTGGTCGTGCCCGGCGAACATTGCCGTCACGCCGTGCCGCTTGGCGACGGGGACCACCACCCTCCGCGCGATCATGTTCGAGCCGTGCGCGCCGAAGCCCGACGCGCCCGAGAAGGGCCCGTCGTGCATGAAGACGAACAGGTGCTTGGCCCCGCGCGCCCGCGCCGCCGCCAGATCCTCGTCGAGCCAGCGCGCCTGCGCGACCAGATCGCCGTTGGAGTCGAGCGCCGCCACGTGCACCGGCCCGTAGTCCGCCCCGTAGGCGCGCCCGGCGAAGCGCGACCGCTCACCGACGGGGAAGAGCTCCGCCCAGCGGTCGCTCCCGCCCTCGTGGTTGCCGGGCGCCGCACACAGCGGCGTCGTCGACAGGAGCCCGTGCTCGATGTCGAAGAAGGTCTGCCACTCGTCGTCGGCGTCGTGATCGACGAGGTCGCCGGTGTTGAGTAGGAAGTCGGCGCCCTCCCCCGCGATGGCGCTCACCACCCGTCGGTGCGCGTCGCCGTCCGAGCGATTGTCTCCGTACACGACAAATCGCACGCGCTCGCTCGCGCCCGGCGCCGGCGCGGTCACCAGCTGCGCCTCCTCCGACGACGACGCGGGCGGCGACGCCCCCTCCACCTCGACATGGTAGCGATAGGCCGTCGACGGCGCGAGGTCGCTCACCGTGACCGCGTGGTGCGCGCCATACCCGCCGTCGATCCGCCGCCCGTCGACCACCAGCGTCGACGGCGCGGGCGCGCTGGTCTCCCACACCACCGTCACGCTCGACGGCGTCGGCGCCAGCACCCAGGGCCCCCGCACCAGCTCCGCCCGCGTCACCGACGGCGCGCGGGGCGTCCCGTCGATCACCACGCCGACGTCCAGCCCGGCCATCCCGCGCGGCGGCCGCACCTCCAGCGCGAGCACGTTCCCCGACGGGCGCAGCAGGCCCGGCGGCACCGAGATCGGCCCGCTCGCCGTCGCCACCGGGGTGCCGTTCAGGTAGGCCACGAACGGCGCCTCGACGCTGACGCCGAGCAGGAGCTGCTCGAACGCCGCCGCCCGCGCCCCGACGTCGAAGCGCGCGCGCGTCCACACCGGCGCCGGATCGCCGAGCTCGGCGAGGCGCAGCGGCGCGATCTTCCCCGTCGAGGCGGGCCACGGCCCGTCGTCGAAGGTCGCCTGCGCCCAGCTCGCCGGCACCGCGGCGTCGTTCTGGTAGCGCAGCGAATCGCCGCGCCCGAAGAGGTGGAAGTGCGTCGGCGAGGTCACGCACGAACCGAGCGCCAGCCCGGCCACCCAGAGCGCCCCCGCGCGCAGACCGTTCCGCATCGCCGACGATGATGACGGAGTTGCGCACGTGTGCAAGCATCGCGCGCTCGTCGCGGCGCGCGACCTCAGCGACGGTGACGCGGGTCACCTGCCGCGCCGCGTTTGACGCTCCCCGGCCCGCTGGCTACGTTTTGTGGATGAACGGGGCCGCGTTCGAGAAGCGCCTGCTCGAGATGTGGGTGACGACGCGCGTCCCGCTCACGCGCCCCAACATCGTCTACTACACGGGCGCGAGCCGCAAAGAGGCGGACAAGTACCTCGACAGCCTGGTGTCCGACGGCGTGCTGGAGGTCGACGCCGACGACGACGGCGAGATGCTCTGGGCGGTGCGCGGCGCCAAGCGCTCGACGAGCGGCCCGACGACGCTGGAGGAGGTCGACAAGGTCGCCAAGCTGCGCGGCGATATCGCCTCGACGACGGCGCTCGCGCGCACCGGCGCCAGCGCGCTCGCGGCCCTCTCGGGCACGAGCAGCGGTCGTCGCACCACCAGCGGCGGCGCGGGCCTCGCGCGCACCGGTGGCGACGGACGCAAGAGCATCCTCGCCTCCGGTGCGCTGTCGTTCTTCTTCGGACCGCTCGGGTGGCTCTACGCCGCGCCCATGAAGGAGGCGCTGCCCGCGGCCGCCATCTACCTGCTGCTGGCGATGCTGCTGCCGAAGTTCCTGTTCCTCGGCCTGCTCGGCATCCTGCAGCCGGTCTCGGCGCTCGCGGGCATCCTCTACGCGCTCAAGCACAACGCGAACGGGCAGCGTACGCCGCTCCTCCCGAAGGGGGACGACGACGGCCCGAAGCGTCTTCCGCGCTGAGTCGCGCTACCCGCGCTTGCGGGTCGAGGCCTTCGCGCGCCGCTCGAGATCGCGGCGCACGACCTTGCGGACGTAATCACTGACGGTGGTGTCTTCCTCGCCGGCGGCGGCCTCGAGCTCGAGCCACTCCTGCTCGGTGACTCGGAAGAAGGCCATACGCGACTGGCGAAGCTCGGGCGAGAGAGGGGGTCTTCCGCGCTTGGTCATGATGAGTCCTGATGGCTCCTGTATTCGCTAGACAGGATCATCCGACTGGCGATTTTCGTCAAGCGCGAAGCGACAACCGCATCAACACCCAGTACGAGAGCGCCGAAGCGCCGAGGCCCACGAACCACGCGTAGTCGAAAATCGGCCGCAGCGGGGGCACCACCACCCCGATCCAGGCCACCGCACATCCGAGCAGCGTCGCCACCACCGCCGGCACGTTCCAGCCGCGCGAATAGTGATATCTCCCGTCGGGGAGATAGAGATCGGCGAGCGCCAACCGCCGCCGCCGCACCACGAAGTAGTCGACGATGAGCACGCCGGCGATCGACCCGAGCCCGCCCGAGTAGCCGAGGAGCCACGTGAAGATGTAGCCGTTCGGGTCGCTGATGAGGCGCCACGGCTGGAAGAAGAGGCCGAGGATCCCGGTGATCACGCCGCCCCGCTTGAAGTCGATGCGGCGCGGGAAGGCGTTGGCGAAGTCGTTGGCCGGCGAGACCACGTTGGCGGCGATGTTCACGCTGATCGTCGCCACGCCGATGGTGAACATCGAGATCGCCACCACCCACGGCTGGCTGAACTTCCCGACGAGCTCGACGGGATCCCAGATCTCCTGCCCGAAGATGATCGTCGTCGCCGAGGTGATGAGCACGCCCATCGCCGCGAACACCGTCATCGTCGACGGGAGCGCGACCACCTGCCCCACCACCTGCTCGCGCTGCGAGCGGCCGAACCGCGTGAAGTCGGGCATGTTGAGCGACAGCGTCGCCCAGAAGCCGATCATCGCCGTCAGCGACGGGATGAACACCGGGAGGAAGGCCTTCCAGCTCGTGAGGCGGCCGGGCGTGCTCATGATCGGGCCGAGCCCGTTCGCCTTGGCGATCGCCCACCACACGAGGAGCGCGGTCATCACGAGGACGAAGGGCGCCGCCCAGTTCTCGATTTTTCGTAAGAGGTCCATCCCGCGGAACGTGACCAGCACGTTCATCGCCCAGAAGAGCCCGAACGAGACGTACTCCGTCGGCGTGTAGCCCGCGAAGGTGAGGAGCCCCTGCCCCATCCCGAGCTCGCGCGCCGGGATGCCGCCGAGGATGCCGCCGAGCGCCAGGTGCCACTCGGGGACGAGCGTGCGGATCAGCGTGTGGAGCGCCTGGCCGCCGATCCAGCAGTTGATGCCGAACCAGCCGCAGGCGACGAGCGCGCGCATCAGCGCCGGGAGGTTCGCGCCCGCCGTCCCGTAGGCGGCGCGGGCGAACACCGGGAAGGGGATGCCGTACTTCGTGCCCGGGTGCGAGTTGGCGAGGATGGGGGCGAGGACGATGACGTTGCCGAGGCCGATGGTGAAGAGCGCCTGCCCCCACGACATGCCGGCCTTGATGAGGCTCGAGGCCAGCATGTAGGTCGGGATGCAGTGGGCCATCGCGATCCACAGGGCCGCGAAGTTGTAGGTGGTCCAGGTGCGCTTGGCGATGGGCACCGGGGCGAGGTCGTGGTTGTAGAGCGGGCTCTGGGCGATCTCGCGCGTGCTCTCGTCGTCGAGCTCGACGCGTCCGTCGGGGTTCTCGATCTCGGCCATGGTCCTGTCGGTGGGGGTGTTTGTTGTCTACTTACAATCTACTGGCAGATCCCGAGGCCGTTCGCGCCGGTGCCGAGCGCGCTGCAGCTCCCCGCGGCGCAGGCGTGCGTCGCGTCGCAGAGCGCGCGGCAGGTGCCAGAGGCGCAGACCGCGTCGGCGACGCAGTCGGTCTGCGCGCTGCACGTCGCCCCGACGACGACGGCGCCGGTGCGGCGGCAGCCGAGCGCCTTCCTTCCGTCGACGGTGTCCTTGAGGTCGCCGCAGGTCTCGCTGCCGAAGCAGGTACCCGCGCCCGGCTGCGCCGGGAAGGGCGTGCAGGTCGGCGCGCAGAGGCCGGTGCCGGCGACGTCGCTGTTGCCGACGCGCACCGGCCCCAGGCAGGCGGTCATCCCGATGCAGCCCGCCGCCGCCGCCGAGCAGAGCCGGCGGCACACCGCCGAGACGCCCGCGCACAGGAGGCCCTCGGTGCAGTCGTCGTCCCCGAACGCGCGCGCCACGCAGGCCTGCGACTCGACGGCGCTGCCGGTCACCGCCACGCACGCGGCGCGCGCCCGCGGCGTCGCCACCAGGGTGCATTTCTGATTGACACCATTGGCGTCGGGGCAGTCCTGGCGCCCGACGTCGCACTCGTCGAGGCTGGTCGCCAGATCGGGCGGCGCGCTCAGGTCGGGGCCGCCCGTCGACGACGAGCCGCACCCGACCAGACAGACGAGCAGCGCCGCCGCAATCCGGGGCATCACATCGCCGCGTCGGCGATCGCCAGCGCCTCGTCCATCGCCGCGATCCCCTGGTCGATCTCCGCCTCGGTGATGATGAGCGGCGGCGCGATCACCAGGTGGCTGATCCACCCGACGCAGGTCACGCCGAGCGCGCCCATCTTCGCCGTCACCTGGTCGACGACGAGCGGCTTGCCCTCGTACTTCTCGCGCGCGGTCCCGAACGGCGCCTTGGTCGTGCGATCGCGCACCAGCTCGACGGCCCAGAAGAGCCCGCGCCCGCGCACGTCGCCCACCGACGGGTGCTTCTCGGCGAGCGCGCGCAGCTTGGCCCCCATCAGCTCGCCCATCTGGCGCGCGCGCGCGATGAGGTCGAGCCGCTTGTACTCGCGGATCGTCGCCGTCGCCGGCGCCAGCATGAGCGGGTGCGACTCGTAGGTGTGGCCGTGCGCGAAGAAGTTGTCGTCGAAGAAGCGCGCCACCTCGTCGGTCGTCGCCGTCAGCCCGAGCGGCACGTAGGCCGAGGTGATCCCCTTGGCCGTCACCAGGATGTCCGGCAGGACGCCGTCGTGGTCGACGGCGAACCAGTCGCCGGTGCGCCCCCATCCCGACATGACCTCGTCGGCGATGAGCAGCACGCCGTGCTTCTTGGTGATCTCGCGCAGGCGCGGCAGGTACTCCTTCGGCGGCACCAAGACGCCGTTGGTGCCGACGATCGGCTCGACGAGCACGGCGGCGATGTTGCCGTCGCGCTCGATCATGTACTCGATGTAGTCGGCGCAGGCGATGCCACAGCCGGGGTACTGCTGCTTCATCGGGCAGCGGTAGCAGTTGCAGTCGGGCGCGAAGGCCGTCCCCGGCACGGTGGCGTCGCCCTCGACGAGCCAGCGACGGAAGTCACCGGTCATCGACACCGAGCCCGCCGTCGAGCCGTGGTAGCTGGCGTAGCGCGAGATGATCTTGTGCTTGCCGGTCACCATGCGCGCGATCTTCAGCGCCGCCTCGTTGGCGTCGGTGCCGCTGGTGCCGAAGAAGAACTTGGTGAGCCCCTTCGGCATCACCGTGAGGAGCTCCTGGGACAGCTCGGCGCGCGCCGTCGTCGTGTAGCCCGGCGCGATGAAGGCCAGCTCCTCCGCCTGCTTCTTGATGGCGTCGATGACCGCGCGGTTCTTGTGCCCGAGGTTCGAGCACATGAGCTGCGACGAGAAGTCGAGGTACCTCTTCCCCGTCGAGTCGGTGAAGTAGCACCCCTCGGCGTCGACGACGTGCACGGGGTTGAACCCCTTCTGCCGTCGCCAGGTCCCGTAGGTGTGCTTGGCGCTGATGCCGCGGACGTCGAGCTCGTTGCTGCTCATTTTCTGTCTAGCTCCTGAGGGCGACCTGGATACGCACCGCGAGCCGCTCGGCAATCGCCTGCTCGTCGGGCGCGAGGGGGAGGGCCATCGCGGTGGCGACGCCGCCGCGGATGCGATCGCGCTGCAGCGACTCCTGGCGCCCGCGGTCGGTGCCGCCGATGAGGAGCGAGGTCGCCTCGCTCCGGAGGATGCTCGCCTCGCTGCGCTTGCCGCGGTACTCGAGCAGCGCCGCGAGCTCGCTCACCGCCTGCGCGAGCTCGAAATCACGCTTCGTCGTGGAACGCATGGGATCCGGGAGGGTACGCCGTTAGAGCGAGAACGTCGAGCGCCGCACGAAGTGGCCGCGGCCCTTCGACACCATCGTCTTGCCGTCGTCGACGACGAGCTCGCCGCGCGAGAAGACCTGCGCGGGGGCGCCCGTCACGATCTTGCCCGGGAAGGCCGCGTAGTCGGCGCGCATGTGCAGGTTCTCGAGGCTGAGCTCGAGCTGCTTCTCCGGATCCCAGACCACCACGTCGGCGTCGGCGCCGATGGCGATGGTCCCCTTCTTCGGGTAGAGCCCGAAGATCTTGGCCGGCGCCGTCGAGGTGATCTCGACGAAGCGGTTCATCGAGATCTTGCCGTCGCGCACGCCCTCCCAGAGGAGGTGCAGGCGCGTCTCGATCCCCGGCATCCCGTTCGGGATCTTCGAGAAGTCGCCGCGGCCGAGCTCCTTCTGCCCCTTCATGCAGAAGGGGCAGTGGTCCGTCGAGACCACCTGGAGGTCGTGGTTCTTGAGGCCGCGCCAGAGGTGCTCGTGGTGGTGCTTGGGGCGGAGCGGCGGCGTGCAGACGTACTTCGCGCCCTCAAACTCGTCGTCGGGCGTGCCGCGCAGGTCGTCCTCCGAGAGGAACAGGTACTGCGGGCAGGTCTCGGCGTAGGCCGGCAGCCCGCGGTCGCGCGCCTCCATCACGCGCTCGAGCGCGCGCTGCGCCGAGAGGTGCACGATGTAGACGGGCACCTTGGCCATCTCGGCGAGGGCGATGGCGCGCTCAGTCCCCGTCGCCTCCGCCGCCTCGGGCCGCGTGAGCGCGTGATAGACGGGCGCGGTGTGGCCGGCGGCGAGCGCGCGCTCGACGAGGACGTCGATCGGGAGGCCCGTCTCGGCGTGCATGCAGATCAGCGCGCCCAGCTCGCCCGCGCGCAGCATGCCGCGGAAGATCGACTGGTCGTCGAGGAGCAGCACCCCCGGGTAGGCCATGAACAGCTTGAAGCTGGTCACGCCCTCTTTCACGATAGACGACATCTCTACCAGCGACTGCGGCGGGAGGTCGGTGGCGATCATGTGGAAGGCGTAGTCGACGTAGGCCTTGCCCTCGGCCTTCGCGTGCCAGGTGTCGAGCGCCTCGCGCATCGACCCGCCCTTTTTCTGGATAGCGAAGTCGATGATGGTGGTGGTGCCGCCGTGCGCCGCCGCCAGCGTCCCCGACTCGAAGTCGTCGATCGACGTGGTCCCGCCGAACGGCATGTCGAGGTGGGTGTGCGCGTCGATGCCGCCGGGGATGACGTACTTCCCCTTGGCGTCGACGAGCTTGGCGTCGCCACCGACGGCCGTGCCCGGCATGAGCAGCGCGACGATCTTGTTGCCGTCGATGACCACGTCCGCGGCGAACGTATCGCTCGCCGTCACCACCGTCCCGTTCTGGATGACCGTTCTCATTGGGTTTGATCTCCGAAATATCCGGCGAGGTCGGCGGCGATCCGCGCGCGGCGCGCATCGTCGACGGGGAGCAGCGCCAGTCGTGATTCGAGCGTCGCCCGACTGACGAGCCCGTGAGCGATCGCCGCGGCGATGTAGACGCGATCCTTGTCGCGCGCCGCGACGCACTTCGAGAGGACGAGATCGTGGATCTCGAGGCACCACCCGGTGACGCCCGAGGTCCGCGGAGTCTTCAGCGGGACGAGGCGCTCCATCCACCCCGTCGGTGCGACCGCGGTCTCCGGGCCAACCGCCTGCGCGTAATAGCCGAACGTCGACTCGAAGTAGGACCCTTCGCCGATCGAGCCCTCGATGAGGTCCGCGCGCTCCGGGTGGTTCTTCGGAAAGACGTCGGCCTCCATCGACACCAGCAGCTCCGACGGAGGATCGGCGAATTGACCGAGCACCGCCTGACTGCCGATGACGACGATGTCATCGTCGTCGGCGATGCTGCCGGCGGCTCGCAGGATGTGTTCGAGCTGAGCCCGCGTCACGGACGCGCCTCGCGCGCCTCGACCTCGTCGCGCACGCGGCGCCAGAGCGCCCACCGCTCGCGAGGCGAGAGCATCCCGGCGAACGGGCTCACCTGTCGCAACGTCGCGCTCTGCTCGTCGTCGCCGACAAGCACCGCACGCACGTCGTCGAGCGGCCCGTCGAGGAGGCGCCGCCACGCCTCGGCATAGGTCGGGTGGAGCGCCGCCCCCTGGGTGACCCACCGGTCGAGCTGGGCGCGCGCCGCCGCGATCATCGCCGACGTGAGGCGCTCGGCGATGAGGCGGTGATACGCGCGGCTGCGCGCCTCGGCGAGGCGGTGTGGGTCCATCGACGGGAATCGTACCGCTAGATGTCCTTCACGAGGAGGTCGTAGCTGTCGGGGCGGCGGTCGCGGAAGAACTGCCACACGCGGCGGACCTCCTCGATGACCGAGAGGTCGAGGTCGGCGACGACGAGCTCGTCGTTGTCCTCCGACGCCGTCGCCACGAACTGCCCGCGCGGGTCGACGAAGTAGGAGGTCCCGTAGAACTTGCCGATGTTCCACGGCGCCTCGGTGCCGACGCGGTTGATGGCGCCGACGAAGTAGCCGTTGGCCACCGCGTGCGCGGGCTGCTCGAGCTTCCACAGGTACTGCGAGAGCCCGGCGACGGTGGCGCTCGGGTTGAACACGATCTGCGCGCCGTTCAGCGCCAGCGCCCGCGCCCCCTCGGGGAAGTGGCGGTCGTAGCAGATGTAGACGCCGATGGTGACGCCCGACGACAGCTTGAACGTCGGATAGCCGAGGTTCCCCGGCTTGAAATAGAACTTCTCGTAGAAGCCCGGGTTGCAGTCGGGGATGTGGTTCTTGCGGTACTTCCCGAGGTAGCTCCCGTCGTGATCGAGCACCGCCGCGGTGTTGTAGAAGATCCCCGGCACCGTCTCGTGGCGCTCGTACACCGGGATCACCATCGCCATCCCGTACTTCTTGGCGATCGGCTGCAGCTTCTCGACGGTCGGCCCCGGCACCAGCTCGGCCGCGTCATACCAGCGCTTGTCCTGCGACGGGCAGAAGTAGGGCCCGTTGAAGATTTCCTGTAGACACAAAATCCGGACGCCGCGCTTCCCCGCGTCCTCGATCATCGGCAGGTGCTTCTCGAACATCGCCGCCTGAATCTCGGCGACCGGCCGCGTTTCATCGTTGATGGGATTGCTGGCCTGAATCAGTCCGCACTTAATCTTCACGAGAGCCTCCGTCTGTACCCGAGCCCGAGCCCGAGCCCGAGCCCGTGCCCGAGTCAAACTGTTGCGCCATTCTCGTCAACATCGCGACGATCCGAACCAACAACCCGCGCGCTGTCGCACGAGCGGACTCGTCGATTGCCTTGAACTTGAAGAGTACATCGACGATCGCGGCGCATTCGGTCGCCGACCGCCGAGCCATTCGATAGAAGCGTGCTTTCTCGCGCGGAGCGAACTCGCCGGCGCCTTCGGCGATGTTCAGGACGATTGAGCTCGACGCCCGATAGAGCTGGTCGGCGAGAAACGCCCGACCGCGCGGGAGGTCCGACACGAGCGTCGTGGCGATGCCGACGAAGTCGACTGCGACGGCGTAGGCGTCGAGTTTCTCGTGATCGAATCGATCGTTCATCACGATGGGCGACTCGGGCACGGGCTCGGGCTCGGGCTCGGGCTCGGGTTTCGGATCACCGCTCCACCAGCACGATCGGGTGACCGTCCGGATCGGTGAGGATGGCCTGAACGCCGCCAGGGATCGAGATTGGACCGTCGACGCTGACGCCGAGGTCGCGGAGCTGCGTGCAGCGCGCCGCCACCTGGTTCGTCCGGAAGACGAGCCGCGGCTCGGCCGCGCTGAGCGGCGCGCGCGTGCCCTCGCGATCGACGGTGAGGCGCACTCCGCCGGCGTCGATCACGAAGGCCCGCCCCTCCTCCTCTTCGACGACGCGGAAGCCGAGCTTCCCGGCGTAGAAGGCGCGCGACCGGGCGAGGTCGCGCGAGGTCAACGTGACTGAATCCAACCTCATTTTTTGCCTATCAGTAAATATTGGTGGTGCGCTTCTGGCCGGTGTAGTCGACGTAGATCGACTTCCACTCGGTGAAGAACTCGATGGCGGTCTTGCCCATCTCGCGCCCGCCGACGCCGGTCGCCTTCAGGCCGCCGAACGGCATGTGCGCCTCGCCACCGACGGTCGGCGAGTTGACGTGCGTGATGCCGGTCTCGATGCGCTCGTTGTACTGGAACACCCGCGCGACGTCGCGCGTGAAGATCGACGACGTGAGGCCGTAGCGGCAGTCGTTCGCCGCCTCGATCGCCTCGTCGAAGTCGGCGACCTCGATCACCGACAGCACCGGCCCGAAGATCTCCTCCTGGGCGATGCGGTGCTCGCGCTTGACGCCGGTGAACACCGTCGGCGCGACGAAGAAGCCGGCGCTGCCCACGCGCTCACCGCCGCAGGCCAGCGTCGCCTCCCGCTTGCCGATCTCGATGTACTCCATGACGGTGTTGAACTGCCCGCGATCGACGCAGGGGCCGACGTTGGTCTCGGGCTTGGTCCCGTCGCCGACCTTGAGCGCGCGCGTCTTCTCGACGACGAGGCGGGTGTACTCGGCCGCCACCTGCTTGACGACAATGGCGCGCGAGGTCGCCGTGCAGCGCTGCCCGGTCGACCCGAACGCCCCCTGCACCGTCGCCGTCGCCGCCAGCTCGAGGTCGGCGTCCTCGAGGACGATGATCGGGTTCTTCCCGCCCATCTCGCACTGCACCTTCTTGCCGTGCGACGCGCCCTGCGTGTAGAGCGCCGTCCCGATCTCGTTCGACCCGGTGAAGCTGATGGCCGCCACGTCGGGGTGCGAGACCAGCGTGTCACCGACGGTCGACCCGGGCCCGAAGACCACGTTGAACACGCCCTTCGGCAGGCCCGCGGTGTCGAAGATCTCGGCGATGATGCGCGCGCACCACGGCGTCAGCGACGCGGGCTTGAGCACCACCGTGTTGCCCGCGACCAGCGCCGGCGCCAGCTTCCACACCGGGATGGCCACCGGGAAGTTCCACGGCGTCACCAGCGCGACGACGCCGAGCGGCTCCCTTTGCGTATAGCAGTAAGTCGACGGCAGCTCCGACGGGACGGTCTCGCCGTTCAGGCGGCGCCCCTCGCCCGACATGAACTCGATCACGTTGATGGCGCGCTGGATCTCGCCGCCCGCCTCGCCGACCGTCTTGCCCTCCTCGAGGCAGAGCGCCAGCGCGAGCTCGTCCTTCCGACGCGTCATCTCGAGCGCCGCCTTGAGGAGGATCGACCCGCGCTTCGGCGCCGGCGTCCGCTTCCACCCCGGGAAGGCCGCCTTGGCCGCCGCGATCGCCGCCTGCGCCTCCTCACGCCCGGAGACCACGACCTCGCCGATCGCCTCCTCCGTCGCGGGGTTCACGTTCTTCGCCGAGCGCGCCGCGCCGACCCACTCGCCGTTGATCCAGTTCTTGATGAGCTCGTGCTTGGACATTTCTGTCTACTCCTAATGGGCGTTGTGGGGGCCGAGGTGCGGGTGCGCCTTGGGGTCGACCTGGTACTCCTTCCAGGTGAGCGGCTTCCGCTCGGGCGCCTTCGGATCGCGGATCATCGTGATGCACCCCTCGACGGGGCAGACCAGGCTGCAGAGGTTGCACCCGACGCACACCTCGTCGAGGATGCGCACCTTCGTCTTGCCGCCATCGGGCTCGGCGCCGATCGCCTGGTGCGCGCCGTCGTTGCAGGCGACGTAGCACTTGCCGCAGCCGATGCACTTCGCCTGGTCGACGCTGGCGATGATCTTGTAGTTGAGGTCGAGGCTCTCCCAGCGCGACACGCGCGGGATGGTCTTGCCGATCAGCTCCTCGACGGACTTCATCCCCTTGTCGTCGAGGTAGTTGGACAGCCCGTCGATCATGTCGCCGACGATGCCGAAGCCGTGGTGCATGACCGCGGTGCACACCTGCACCGTCGACGCGCCGAGGAGGATGAACTCCGCCGCGTCCCGCCAGGTGCCGATGCCGCCGATGCCCGAGATCGGGATCTGCACCTCGGGGTCCTTCGCCACCTCGGCCACCATGTTGAGCGCGATCGGCTTCACCGCCGGGCCGCAGTACCCGCCGTGCGCCGACTTCCCGGCGACGTTGGGGTTCGGCGTGAAGTTGTCGAGATCGACGCCGGTGATCGAGTTGATGGTGTTGATGAGCGACACCGCGTCGGCGCCGCCCTTCTTCGCCGCACGCGCCGGATAGAGGATGTCGGTGATGTTCGGCGTCAGCTTCACGATCACCGGCGTGCGCGCCGCCTCTTTCACCCAGGTGGTGATCTGGCAGGCGTAGTCGGGCACCTGCCCGACGGCGGAGCCCATGCCGCGCTCGCTCATCCCGTGCGGGCAGCCGAAGTTCAGCTCGAGCCCGTCGCAGCCGGTGTCCTCCACCTTCTTGACGATCTCGTGCCAGGACTCGCGCTTGGACTCGACCATCAGCGACGCGATGACGACGTGCTTCGGGTAGCGGCGCTTCACCTCGCGCATCTCGCGGAGGTTGGTCTCGAGCGGGCGGTCGGTGATGAGCTCGATGTTGTTGAGCCCCATGATTGCGCCGCGCTGCCCGGCCCAGGCGACGGCGCTGTAGCGCGAGCTCACGTTGACGATCGGATCGCCGAGCGTCTTCCACACCGCCCCGCCCCAGCCCGCGTCGAAGGCGCGCATGATCTGGTCGCCGGTGTTGGTCGGCGGCGCCGAGGCCAGCCAGAAGGGGTTCGGCGACTCGATGCCGCAGAACTTCACGCGAAGGTCAGCCACGAGCCACCTCTTTCTGCTTGACCGAAATTGCCGCCGCCATCGCCTGCGCCGCGCGCTTGCCCTCGGCGACGGCGTCCACCACCTCCTTGCCGCCCGAGACGCAGTCGCCGCCCGCGTACCACCTGGGGTTGGTCGTCTGCATCGTCGCCCGGTCGGTGATCGTCACCTTCCCTTTCTCGAAGGCCACGCCCGGCAGCGACGAGAGCAGCGGCGCGTGCGGCTTCTGCCCCGTCGCCAGCACCACGCAGTCGGCCGGCAGCGTCACCACCTCGCCCGTCGGCAGGAGCCCGCCGTCCACCATCCGCGTGCGATCGAGCTCGACCGCCGCCACCCGCCCGTCGGCGCCCGCCACGAACCGCCGCGGCGAGACGTTGCCGAGGATCTTCGCCCCGTCGGTGCGCGCCAGCTCGACCTCGTGCGCGTAGGCCGGCATCTCGTCGAGCCCGCGCCGATAGACCAGCGTGATGTCCTTCACCCCAAGCCGCGCCGCCTGCGTGACCACGTCGATCGACGTGTTGCCGCCGCCGATGACCACCATCTGCGACCCGGCCGCCCCGCGCGCGCGCTCGCGATCGAGCTTCACCCACTCGATGAAGTCGATGGCGTCGAGGACGCCCAGCATCCCGTCGCCGTCGACGCCCAGCCGCCCCACGCGCCCCAGCCCGACGCCGATGAAGACCGCGTCGTACTCCACCTCGAGCGACGCCGGCGTCACCTCGCCTGCGCCCGTCCCCACCCGCACGCCGTAGCGCACGTCGAGCCCGCCGGCCTCGACCAGCCACTTGATCTCGTCAAGCGCAAATTGCGGCGTCTGCTTGTACTCGGCGACGCCGCTCGTGTTGAGCCCGCCCGGCCGCGGGCCCGCCTCGAACACCACCGCCTCGATGCCGAGGCGCGCCAGCTCGGCGGCGCAGGAGAGGCCCGCCGGCCCGGCGCCGATGATCGCCACGCGCCCGGGGCGCTTCTCGCCGCGCTCGACGGGGGCGAGCCCGCGCCGCATCGCCGCGTCCATCGCGTGCCGCTGGAGCAGGCCAATCTGGATCGGCTTCTGCCCGAGGTCGTTGAAGACGCACGCCCCCTCGCACAGCACCTCCGTCGGACAGACGCGCGCGCACGAGGCGCCGAACACGTTCGCCTTGAGGATGGTGCGCGCCGAGCCGGTGAGGTTCCCGGTGGCGATGCGCTTGATGAAGCCCGGCACGTCGATGTGCGTCGGGCAGGCGCGCGTACAGGGCGCGTCGTAACAGGCAAGGCAGCGGGTCGCCTCCGCCAGCGCTGCGTCGAGCGTCAGCGGCGGCTTCAGCTCCGCGAACGGGTTGTCTCGTACCACGCGTCCTCCTGAGTGGGCAGGCGCGCGTTGCGCCTCCCGTGCCATTCGGTCTCTCGTCGGAGCCGCTGCGCGCCCGACTGTCCTCGAATCAGACAGTCACAAGTTGCGCACCGCGGCGTCCACAGGTTTCAATGTGAAAAGGCGGCATCTTAGCCGATCTGATCAAAACCAGGACAGTCTGATCGTGCGCGCCTTCGTCGGCGTCGTCATCGGCCTCGCGTTCGGCGTCGTGTTCATGCTGACGAACCTCCTCCAGCTCGCGCGACAGACGCTGCGCAAGGAGCCGCCGGCGACCGGGCTCGAGCTGCTCGCCCCCGGCGCGACCGCGTGGCAGCCGCTCGCCAGCATCGACGGCAGCGCCGTCCGGAACATGTGGCTCGGCAAGGAGGGCCACCTCCTCGTCACCACCGAGCGCTCGCCCTTCGGCGCCTGGTGGGACGGCACGAAGTGGGTGCAGACGCAGGAGATCTTCCCGACGTTCGGGTATCACGCGATGAAGGACGGGACCTTCTGGTTCGCGCTCGACGGCGGCAAGTGGCTGACGGCGACGAGCGGCGAGTGCACGCCGCGCCTCGAGCTGGGCGGCGAGGCGCTCCCGGCGATCCCGCGCTGCACCGCCGAGAAGTTCCAGTATCAGGTGCGCACCGCCGTCCGCCTCGACGACGGGAGCCTCCTCGTGATCACCGACGACGGCCCCGCCACCGAGCGCGCCTGGCGCCTGCCTCCGTCGGCGACGGCGTGGGTGGACGCGGGCGCGATGCCCTTTCAGCTGAGCTTCGGCAAGCTGGCGGCCGGCCGCGGCGCGACCGCGATCGTCACCGGCGGCGACGGGCGGATGGCGATCTACGACGGCAAGAGCGGCTGGCGCGAGCTGCCGAAGAAGCGCTCGGCGCGCGTCGGCTGGGAGGCGGCGCTCACCCCCGACGGGACCGTGCTCGCCTTCGGCGGCTTCGCCGATCGCTCGACGGGCGACACCGCCGTCCGCGTCGTCCTCTTCCTCGCCGTCATCGTGGCGTTCGTCGTCGCCATCGTGATCGCCAAGCGCACCTACCAGATCGGTGTCCTGTGGATGCTCCTCGGCTTCCCGCTCGGCATCGGCCTCGCCGTCGCTGCGCTCTTTGTCATCTGGATTCTCATCGGGGCCCGGATCTAGCGTCTAGCCATGCGCGGGATGCTCGGGATCGGCGTCGGGATCTTCTTCGGGTTCTTGATCATCCTGGCGCTGGTCTCCGGCGAGGAGCGCAAACGGCTGCGCTCCCGCGAGCCGCCAGCGACGGGGCTGGAGATCATCGCGCCCAACGAGACCACCTGGACGCCGCTGCAGACCGCGGACGGGAGCGCGGTGACCGGCATGTGGCTCGACGCGGAGCGCCGTCTTCTCGTGAAGACGAAGGACAACTTCAGGGGCGCGTTTTGGGACGGGAAGAGGTGGGTGGCGACGCAGGCGATGCTGCTGCCGTCGCCGCTCCATCCCACCGTCGTCGACAGCGCCTGGACGGACCTCACCCACGACACCTGGCTCGTGAAGCAGAAGGGCGACTGCGCCCCCCGCGTCGAGCCCGCCGGGACGACGCTCCCGGTGCTGCCACGCTGCAACCCCGACAAAGAGTTTCAGGTGCGCGCCGCCACGCGCCTCGATGACGAGAGCATCCTCCTCATCCTCGAGGTCGCGGTCGGGCAGTATCAGACGTACCTCTTGCCGACGGGCGCGGCGGAGTGGCGTGACCTCGGCCCGGCGCCGATCGAGTGCAACTTCGCGAAGCTCGTCGCGGGTGTCCGGGGGACGGCGGTCGTGACCAATGGGCACGGCGCGATGGCGGTCTGGGACGGCAAGGGCTGGCGAGTCCTGCCGAAGACGAAGGCCGACCGCTACGGCTGGGAGGCGGCCCTCGCCCCCGACGGGACGGTGTTCGCGTGGGGCGGGTTCACCAACCACGCGAAGGAGGACCGTCGCTATCAGTGGGGGCTCGCGCTGCTGGTCTTCGCGCTCTACGTCGGCGCGATCGTGCTCCTGCGGGTCAGGTGGAAGGTCAGCGTCGTCTGGGGGATCGTCGGTCTCCCCATCGGGCTCGCGCTCGGCGTCGGCTCGGTGTTCGTGCTGATCTTTCTTCTCAGCGCCTAATTGGGCCCGGATTTAGCGTCTAGCGACAATCCGCGTAGTCGAAGAGCAGCTCCTGGCCGTGCACCGCGCTGGGGTCGAGCGGCAGCGCGCACTGCGCGGGATCCTCGAGGCGCTGGCGGACCGTCCAGGGGAAGCGGACGTGCACCGTGCGGTCGAGGCCGTTGCCGCGGGCGACCGCGTGCACGTCGCTGGCGAGGTAGGGGCCGCAGGCGACGGCGAACCGGGTGTGCGGCGAGCGACGGCAGCGGTAGCGGTAGGCCTTCGACAGGAAGTCGTCGTCGAGCCGCCCGTCGGTGACGCGGAAGGCGGCGCGGTAACAGGGGGCGGGCGCGCCGCGCGGCGCCGCGTACTCGACGCGGAAGGCGACGTCCGTCGGGGAGGTGGGCTCGAAGCGGACGGTGAGGAGGCCGTCGGCGCGCTTCGAGGAGAGCGCGCGCGTGCAGGTGAAGGGCTGGAGCGGCGGCTCGTCGGGGAGCGGGTCGGCGACGCTGTCCGACGGGAGCGGCCAGCCGTGCTCGTCGCGCGAGGGGTCGGGCCGATCGAGCGCCGGGGTGCACGACGACAGGACGAGGAGGGGGAGGACGTAGGCGGCCGCGCGCATGCGGTGATGGAACGCGCGTCAGCCGAGCTCGATCTTCACGCGCAGCGGCGCCCCCTCGCAGCGGACCACCGAGGCGTGGGTGCGCGCGTCCGTCGACGAGGGGCGCTCGAAGCGCAGCGTGACCAGCGACTCCCCGACGCGGACGCGCTCGAGCTCCAGGCGATCGAGGAAGGGCGGCAGCATCGGGTTGGTGATCGCCAGCGTGCGCCCCGGCGCGTCGGGCTGGAGCCCGAGCACGGCCTGGAGGAGCAGCAGCGCCGCCCCCGACGCCCACGCCTGCGGCGAGCAGGAGACTGGGTAGTGCACGAGGAAGTCGCCCTCGCCGCGCCCCATGCCGCAGAAGAGCTCGGGGAGGCGATGGCGACGGAAGTGGAGGCTGGCGTGGTAGAGGCCCTCGACGATGCGCTGGGCGGCGTCGACGCGGCCGTAGCGCGCGGCGCCGAGGGCGACGAGGGCGTTGTCGTGCGGCCAGACCGACCCGTTGTGATACGAGAGCGGGTTGTAGACGGCCTGCCCGCGCCCGAGGGTGCGCACGCCGAAGCCGGAGAACATCTCGTCGCTCATGAGGACGTCGACGATCCGCTCGGCGGCGCCCCCCTCGACGGCGCGGGTGAAGAGGAGGTGGCCGGGGTTCGACGTCAGCGTCGGCACGCGGCGATCATTTCCGTCTAGCGCCAACGCGTAGAAGCCGGTCTCCGGGACCCAGAAGGCCTGGTGGATCGCCTCGCGCAGGCGGGCCGCGTCGGCCTCGAGCCGCGCGGCGCGCTCCGGATCGCCGAGGACGCGCACCACCGTCGCCATCGCCTCCAGCGCGCCCACCACGTAGCCCTGCACCTCGACGAGCGCGATGGGCGGCGCGGCGATGGTCCCGTCGGGGAACGAGACGCCGTCGCGGCTGTCCTTCCAGCCCTGGTTCTCGAGGCCGCGCTCGTGGGTGCGCATGTAGCGAACGAAGCCGCCGCCCGCCTCCATCCGTCGCTGGATCCAGGCGAGCGCCGCCTCGGCCGTCGGCAGGAGCCGCTCGAGGAGCGCGCGATCGCCGAGCCAGCGCCAGGTCTCGCCGAGGAGCACCAGCCAGAGGGGCGTCGCGTCGACGGTGCCGTAGTAGGGCGAGTGCGGCACCTCGCCGGCGCGCGCCAGCTCGCCGCGACGGAGCTCGTGCATGATCTTGCCCGGCTCCTCCTCGCGCCACGGGTCGTGGTCGCGCCCCTGGTGGTGGGCCAGCGCGAGCAGCGTCTCCTTCGCGAGGTCGGGCGCCACCGACAGGAGCTCGAGCGCGGTGATGATCGCGTCGCGGCCGAACGGCGCCGCGAACCAGGGGATGCCCGCGCCCAGCATCGGTCGCCCGTCGACGGAGACGCGGAGCGCGTCGATGTCCTCGAGGCTGCGGCGGATCATGTCGTTGAAGAGGACGTTGTTGCCGCCGACGCCCGCGCAGCGATCGAGGAAGGCGCGGTGCTCGCCGGCCGCGCGGCAGAGGCGACGATCGAACGGCTCGTCGGCGTCGCGCCCCGTCGCCCAGCGCGGCTGGGTGTCGCCGCGCCCGGGCTCGACGACGATCTGGAGCATGGTCGCCTCGCCCGGCAATAGTTTGAGCTCATAGAATGGGCCGGTCGGCCCCAGGCGGCGCGGCTCGGGCGACAGGCGCACCGTCGTGCGGTAGAGCTCTCCGTCGAGGCCGAGGTAGGAGAAGAGCAGCTGATCGCCGGCGTACTGCGGCGGCTTCAGCGCCCCGCGCCGCTTCCGTCGGGCGCCGCGCACCTCGAAGACGTCGGCGAAGTCGGCCGCCAGGCGCAGCTCGAGCCAGAGATCGACGGGACGGCGCAGGTGGTTGGTCAGCACCACCTGCTCGACGAGCGCCCCGTCGAGGAGCTGCTTGCGACGGATGTGCAGGAAGTTCTGCGGGTCCTGGAGAAAGCCGCCGAAGTGGCTGTCGGTCAGCGTGAGGTCGATCTGCGACGCGAACGCGCCCGAGGTGTCGGCCGAGAGCACCAGCGGCGGGCCGCCGGCGACGAAGAGCTCGAGGTACGAGAGGTGGCGCGTGTCGTCGCAGAAGAGGCCGAGGTCGCGCGCGCCCGCGGGGGCGATGTCGCCGCGCCGGTTGGTGACGCAGAAGAGGTTCCCGCGCGCGAGGACCAGCGGCTCGGTCTCGCCGGAGGTGGCGAGCTCGAGCGCCCTCCCCCCGACGTCACAGACCGCGCCTCCGACGACCTCAGGTAAGAGGCGCGGCGGCTCTTCCGACAACGCTCGCTCCGTCGCTGAAGCGCGCCCGCTCGACGCACGCGGCGTAGAGGCGCAGGTGGTCCTCGACCATGCGATCGGCGCTCCAGCGCTCGAGCGCGCGGGCGCGGCAGCGGGCGCGATCGAAGCCGCCGCGCCCGAGGAGACGCAGGCGGTCGGCGAGGGCGCGCTCGTCGTCGACGACGAAGCCGGTGACGCCCTCGTCGACGACCTCGGGCACCGAGCCGCGCCGGAACGCGACGACCGGCGTGCCGCACAGCATCGCCTCGATCATCACCAGCCCGAACGGCTCCTCCCAGTCGATCGGGAAGGCGAGCGCGACGGCGTCGCCGAGGAAGCGGCTCTTGCCGATGCCGCCCAGCTCACCGACGATGCGCGTCTGCTCCCCGTCGCCGCACGCGCGACTCGAAGTAGACGCCGTCTTTGCAGTGGGGCTTGCCGGCGAGGCGGATGGGGAGCGAGGCCGCGCGCGCACCGCGGATGGCGGCGTCGACGCCCTTCTCCGCCGAGAACCGGCCGAGGAACGCGACGTAGCCACCGTCGCCGCGACCGAAGCGGTAGAGCGTCGGGGTGACGCCGTGGTGGATGACCTCCGCCGAGGCGAGCTCGGGGGCGAGCTCCCGCTGGCGTGCGCTGATGGCGACGAGCTGCGCGCGCCCCGCGGTGCGCGCGTAGAGCGGCGTGAGGCGCTCGTCGCGCTCGTGGTGGACGGTGTGGACGAAGGCCGCGTCGACGAGCCGCGCATAGCCGAGCGCCGCCGGGAGGTGCGCGTGGACGACGTCGAAGGGGTCGGCGTCGGCGAGGATCTGCTCGATCGCCCAGGCGGAGTGGTCGAGCTCGGTGTGCGGATTCGGCGGCCAGACGGCGCGCGGATAGAGGCCGCGCACCGTCGCCGACGAGCGTGAGTCCAGGGTGGCGAAGAGCGTGACGTCGTGCCCGCGCGCGACGAGCCCCTCGGCGAGCTCCGCGACGACGAGCTCGGTGCCGCCGTAGCGCGGCGGCGGGACGGTCACGAACGGCGTCGAGACGAGGGCGATCCGCACATCTCACGAACGTAGGCCCCGCCCGCGCGCCGAACAGCGTGGAACAGCGTCCCCTTATTGAAGCGGCTATTGACAGTGCGTGACCATACGTCTAGCGTCATGCATGGCAGCGTGACTGCCGACGAGGGGACGATGGCCGCGCGCACCGGAATCGTAAGCAATCTCGATTCGTTGCGAGAGGTCGTCTCGTCACTCCGGTTGGCGGCGGGCGGTGACATTCCGGTCGGTCCGCAGCGCCAGCGGGTGGTCCGCCTTACCAAACAGGCGGGCAGTGCTGCCCTCCCCGCGCTCATGCGCGGGCTCGCCTCGCCGATCGAGACCGAGTCGAGCTGGGCCTACTATCTCCTCGGCCGCGTCGGCGGCGAGCGCGTGATCGAGCGCCTCTCGGTGCTGCTGCGCGACCGCGACGCCAGCGACGAGACCAAGGCGCGCGCGCTCGGCCTCCTCTCGGACCTCGGCGCGCCCATCCCGGCGGACGTCGCCCTCGACGACCCCGAGTCGCTGCTCGCGCGCAGCGTGAACGACCTCCTCTCGTCGGTGGAGAACCCGCGCGAGCTCAAGCAGGCGATCCAGCTCGTCGTCGACCAGGTGCCACCCGCCGAGCTGCCCGCCTTCGCCGCCGAGCTCATCCGTCACGGCAAGCAGAAGGCGCTGCCGCTCCTCGACGGGCTCCTGGCGATGGACGACCTCTCGCCCGAGATCCTCGCCGCGCTCTCCGCGCTCAAGCGCGACGCGACCGCGTCGAAGCGCGAGCGAGAGGCGGCGCACGCGCTCGAGCGCGGCCTCGAGTACCTCGAGGCGGGGCGGCCGCAGGCGGCGCTCCGTCGGCTGACCCGCTTCGTGCGCACCTACCCCGAGCACGCGGAGGGACGCAGCGCGCTCGGCGTGTGCCTCCTGCAGCTCGGCGAGCCCGAGCAGGCGATGGTGCACCTCGCGCGCGCGGCCGAGCTCGAGCCCGACGAGCCGCTCCACCGCTGGAACCAGGCGGCGGCGGCCAAGCAGGCCGATCGCCTCGGCGGCGCCTACCTCGCGCTGCGCGAGTACCTGCGTCTGTCGCTCGCCAACGACGGGGACGTCGAAGAGGGCGCCGTCGAGCGGCGCGCCGAGGCGAAGAGCTTCGTGCGCGCCTACGAGCGCATGCTCCGCGACGCGCACCCCGGCGTCGCGCTCTCCGACTACCTGCGCGGCGAGGAGCTCTTCGCGCGCGCCTACGCCGCGCTCACCGAGGGGCGCAACGCCGACGCGGTGGCCGGCTTCGAGTCGGTGATCGCGCTCATGCCGCGCCACTGGCCGTCGTGGGGCAACCTCGGCGCCGCCTACCTCGAGCTCGATCGCCCCGCCGACGCCGAGCGCTGTCTCCGTCGCGCGCTCGAGCTGAAGCCCGACTATCAGCCCGCGCAGAAGAACCTCGCGATCATCGAGGCCTCCCGTTGACAACGACGCATCGACCTTGAACAGTCGAGGTCGATGCGTGCGGTCGTTCTCCCGCTCCTCGTCGCGTGTGCCCTTCCGTCGCTGGCGCACGCCGGCGACGCCCCTGCGTGTCGGTCCGTCGAAGTTCGCCTGAAGCCGACCGGCAATCTGCAAATGGCCGTTTGGATCGAGGACGAAAACGGCCGTTACGTCGACACGCTGTTCGTCACCCGCACCACCGGCACGCTCGGCCTGGCCAACCGCCCCGGCAACGGCCTCTTCAAGAGCGGCTTCCGCTTCCCCTACGGCCGCCGCGAGATGGTGCTGCCGGTCTGGGCGCACAAGCGCGACCGTCGCTACGGCAAGGTCATGATGGGCGGCAAGCCTGGCAACTCGATCGCCTCGTGCCGCGCCTACGGCATCCGGGGCGAGGAGTGCGACGACGAGACCATCGGCTACCACTTCTTCGTCTCGTCGCCGGAGCCCTTCTACTGCTCGCCGTCGGGCGGCGTGTCGATCAAGCAGAACGGCGTCGACGTCGTCTCCTGCGCGTCGTCGTTCTACGGCTCGAAGGGCGCCTACGCCGACCCGCCGGCCTACTCGCTCTACCCGCCGCGCGCCGACCTCACCAGCTTCGAGGACGCACACGACGGCCCCGACGCGCGCGCCTTCGCGACGGTGAACGACCTCGGGGCGATCTCGGGCGCGACGCCGCCGGCGGGACGGGTGCTCGACGCGCCGATCCGCTGGATCGCGCCGGTGGGCGTCACCGACGGGCGCTACGTCCTCAAGGTCGAGGCCCACCTCGAGGGCGACTTCAACACCTACCACCGCTACCCCGCCGTCGACGACGAGCACCCCGAGCTGAACAGCTACGGCAAGGAGTTCCTCGGGCAGCCGTCGGTGGTCTACGCCGTCCCCTTCACGCTGGGGCCGACCGCCGAGACGGCGACGACGGCGACCTACGAGGGCTACTCCGACTGGGACGGGGCGACCGGGACGCTCCACCCGGCCGACATGACCATCTCCAGCGACGACGGCACGGGGGCGGGGCGGCTGATGCGCGTCGAGGACGCTGGCGGGATGTGGCGGGTGAAGGTGACCACGTCGCCCGACTGCACCTCGACGACGATGCCCACCTGCCGCGCCCCCGAGCCGCCGACGGCGCTCGACCTCGTGCCGGGTCCGACGTCGGTGGTGGTGCGGTTCGCCTCGGCGACGGGCGGCATCCCGACGGCGCGCTTCGACGTGCGCTACCGCGAGGGGCGCTCGATCACCGACGACGACTTCCTCTCGGCGATCCCGTCGTCGAGCGCGCCGCCGTCGCCGGGAGCGCCGGGGGCGGCGGTGGAGACGCTCATCGGCGGGCTGCGGCCGCAGATCCGCTACACCGTCGCGGTGCGCGCGATGTCGATGTGCGACGCGCCGTCGCCGGTGGTCACGAAGACGGTCACCACCGAGCAGCCGCGCTTCACGACCATCAGCGGCTGCTTCATCGCGACGGCGGCGTTCGGGACGCCGATGGCGACGCAGCTCGCCGCGCTGCGCGGGCTGCGCGACCGGCGCCTGAAGCCGAACCCGCTCGGCGCGCTCGCGGTGGCGACCTACTACGCGCTCTCGCCGCCGGTGGCGCGCGCCATCGCCGCCGACGAGACGCTGCGGCGGGGCGCGCGGGCGCTCCTCGGACCGCTCGTCGAATTCGCGCAATTCGTGCGGTAGCGCCCGTCGCTGGCGCCCGCCAACCCGTCGGAGATCGCTTGCGTCGCGTGCGCAACTTCGCGACGATGCCGTCGTGATGAAGCTGGTGTGGGTGTTTGCGCTGGGTGCCGTCGCCGTCGGGACGACGGGCTGCGCGCGCGTGAAGCCGTGGCAGCGCGAGTATCTCTCGGAGCGCGCGATGACGCCGGGCGGGGAGCGTCCCGAGGATCGCTTCCGCCAGCACTGGCAGGTGTCGCGCGAGGGCTCGACGGGCGGCTTCGGCGCCGCCGGCGGCGGCTGCGGCTGCAACTGAGTCCGGTGCGCAGCCTCGTCCGTCTCGTCGTCGCCATCGTCGTCGCCGCGGCCGCGGCCGGCCACGCGCGCGCCGACGAGGTCACCTTCCGCGGCAACTACTGGCGCGATCGCAACACGCGCATCCTCCAGCCCGAGGTCGACATCTCGAAGGAGCTCCCGTCGGGGACCATCCTGGGGGCGCATTATCTGCTAGACACGATCACCAGCGCCTCGATCGCCGCGGGCGCGCTGCGCGACGAGCTCTTCACCGAGCTGCGCAACGAGGTCGGCGTGCGCCTCGGGCAGCGCATCGGCCCGGCGACGATCACCGGCGCCTATTCCTACAGCTCGGAGTCCGACTACCAGGCGTCGCTCGCGTCGCTGTCGGCGACGGTGGACCTGGCGCAGAAGACGACCACGCTCGGCTTCGGCCTCGCATACGGCCACGACAACGTCGCCCGCCGCATGGGTCCGACGGCCTACACGCCGCTCGGCAGCCTCGACACGATCACCCTCATCGCGTCCGTGAACCAGATCTTCTCCCCGACGGTGTCGGGGTCGCTCTCGTACGACTTCGGGGCCATCGGCTTCGGCGATCCCTCGAACGGCTTCCAGGCCAACCCCTACCGCCCGGTCAACGTCGGGAGCTCCCCGACGCGCGAGAGCGTCCCCTTCCAGCGCTACCGCAACGCCTTCGCCGCGTCGCTGAGCTGGCTGGTGCCGCTGCGCTCGCGCGTGGTGCCGTGGGTGATGTTCCGCCCCGCCTACCGCTTCTACTTCGACGACTGGGGCGTGAAGTCGCACACGCCCGAGGTGCGCGTCTATCTGCCGACGGGGCTCCTCGAGTGGCGCGTCACCGGGCGCTGGTACACGCAGACGGCGGCGAGCTTCTGGTCGTCGCTCTCCGACGACATCCCGTTCTATCCGGGGCAGGGGAAGGCCTGCTCGACCTGCTGGGGCGGCTCGACCGTCGGTGGGCTCTTCTACACGTCGGACCCCAAGCTGAGCGAGTTCCGCACCTTCTTCATCGAGGCGCGGCTCCTCCTCAAGCTGACCTTCATCGAGAAGCTGTCGCGCCCGCTGTCGCGCGGCTTCGTCGAGCTGTCGTACGGGCACCTCTTCACCGAGCGCCACGTGAACCGCACGTTCGGCGATGGGCACACGGCGGGGCTCACCCTGCAGTGGCCGCTCTGAGCTGATCCGAGCGGGCTCTCCGACGGGATGTCACAGGGGTCGATTAGCGTGCGGGCATGCCCGCACGCGGTTTCCTCGTCTTCGACATCGAGACGATCCCCGACCCCGAGCTCTACAAGCCGCCCGAGCCGGGTGTCGGAACGGAGAAGCCCTTCCCGCCGCTGTGGGCGCACAAGCCGATCGTCCTCGGCGTCCTCTGGCTCGACGAGCAGTACAACTTCAAGCGGCTCGGCGTCATCGGCGAGGACAAGGACGAGGGCGGCATGCTCGCCGACTTCGCGGCCTTCGCCGACACCTATCGGCCGCACCTCGTCACCTACAACGGTCGCAGCTTCGACCTCCCGGTGATCGCGCTGCGCTGCCTGCGCCACGGGCTGCCGATGCGCTTCTTCTTCCAGGACCGCGACTATCGCTATCGGTTCAGCGACACCGGACACATCGACCTCTACGACTTCCTGTCGGAGCACGGGGCGGCGCGCATCGGGTCGCTCGACGCCATCGCGCGCCTGATGGGGCTGCCGGGGAAGGTCGGCGTCGACGGTAGCCAGGTCGAGGGGCTCTACGCGACGGGGCAGCTCGACCTCATCAAGAAATATTGTCTATCGGACGTCGCGCAGACGGCGTTCCTGTTCCTGCGCTACCGCCTGCTGCAGGGGATCATCGACGGTCCGGGCTACCGGGCGGCGGCCGGGCGGCTGTTCGACGCGCTGGCCGCCGACGGGCGGGTGGGCGCGGTGATCGAGCGCATCGACCGACAGCGGCTCCTCCTGGCGTGAGCTATGGTGTCGCGCGTGGCGCGCCGACTGCCGCGATCGTTCTACGCCCGGGAGTGCCTCGTCGTCGCCGAGGAGCTGGTCGGGATGCACCTCGTCCAGCGGCGAGTGGGCGGGCACGTGGTCTCGGGGCGCATCGTCGAGACCGAGGCCTACATCGGCGAGGAGGACCAGGCCTGCCACGCGCGCTTCGGCAAGACCAAGCGCGCCTCGCTGCTCTTCGGGCCGCCGGGGCACGCCTACGTATTTTTGATCTACGGAATGTACGACTGCTTCAACGTCGTCGCCGAGCCGGAGGGGCGGCCGGCGGCGGTGCTGGTGCGCGCGGTCGAGCCGGGCGAGGGGCTCGACGCGGGCGTCCGCACCGACGGGCCGGGCAAGCTCTGCCGCGCGCTCGGGATCACGCGCACGCACAACGGCCTCGACGTCGTCGCCAAGGAGAGCGTGGTGTGGCTCGAGGATCGCGGGACTCCGGCGCAGCGCGTGAGGACCACGCCGCGCATCGGCGTCGAGTACGCCGGCGAGTGGGCCAAGAGGCCGTGGCGCTTCATCGACGCCGACAGCCCGTCGGTGTCGCGAATTTTGCGGCGCCCCCGCAAGCCGACGTAGCGTCGAGGAATGGACAAGCGGGACCTCGTCGCGCAGCTGGTCGCGCGGCTGCGCGACTCGGCAGAGGTGGCGATGAAGGCGGGCCAAGAGGCGGCCGAGGAGGCGCGCGACGGCGCGACCGCGTCGGAGAAGCGCGAGAACGCGCGTGTCGCCCTCGAGTACGCCGGGCTGGCGCGCGGCCAGAGCGAGCGCGCGCAGCGGACCAAGGCCGAGCTGGCGCAGCTCGAGACGTTCCACCCGCAGCGCTTCGGGCACGGCGCGGCGATCGCGCTCGGCGCCATCGTCGAGGTCGAGGACGAATCCCAGGGGCGCACCTTCTTCCTCGCGCCCGTCGGTGCGGGCGTCGAGCTGACCGGCCCCGGCGGCGACGGCTTCCTCTCGGTGGTGACGCCGCAGTCGCCCGTCGGCAAGGCGGTGCTCGGGCGTCGCGTCGGCGACACCGTCGAGGTCACGGTGAAGGGCGAGGCGCGCGAGTGGACGATTACGTTCGTCGAGTGACGCGGATCGGGCTCAGGGCGTGATGATGGCCGCGCCCGACCGCGTCCCGACGAGGATGGAGCCGGCCGGGGTCAGCGTGTCGGCGTGCACGCGGCGGATGGTGTTCGACGGCAGGCCGTCGGCGGTGGTGTAGCGCGTGAACGTGCCCGTCGACGGACGGTAGCGGTAGAGGCCGCTCGAGGCCGAGCCGATCCAGAGGTCGCCGGCGCGATCGAACGTTGCGCCGGTGAGGTCGTTCGACGGCATCGTCACGTACGTGGGTGCGTAGCTGGGCGCGTCGAGGCGGGCCAGCCCGTTCGTCGACGAGGCGATGAAGGCGCTGCCGCGCGCGTCGACCGCCACGCCGGTGATGTCGTCACCGGCGGTGAAGGGCGGCCACACGTCGACGCCAGCGCCGAACGACTCGAACAGGCTCGCCGTCGCGCCGCGCGAGCGCTGATACAGCAGTGATGCCATCTTGCGGTCGCCGCTCCAGAGGTCGCCGTCGCTGGTGAAGTCGAAGGCGCGGACGCTCGAGCCGGCGAGGTACTGGTCGTTGATGAAATGGGTGTGCTGCTCGAACGCCAAGCAGCCGCAGTCACCCGTGAGGCCGTGGAACGCCGAGATGCCGTGGTAGCCGCCGAGGTAGGCGGTCCCCGACCAGGTGCCGTTCAGGTCCACGGCGACGACGAGCGTGGCGACCACGCGCCGTCGCTGCTCGAGCTTCTCGACGTTCCCCGAGCTCACGTCGACCTGCATGTTGTCGAGGCGCAGGATCGCGCCCGTCGCAGGATCGACCTCCAGCCGGTCGGCGATCGCGCCGATGTTGCCGACGATGGCCTGGCCAGGGGTCGCGCCGCCGACGGCGGAGAAGGTCACCGGCATCGTCGTCGGGACGTTGGGGTTCTGGAACCAGTCGTCGACCCAGGTCGTCCAGCCGCGCGCGAGGCCGTTCGATTGGTTGTACGTGAACGGCGCCGTGCGCCCCGGCGGCAGGTAGGCGACACGCGCGCTCGTCACCCACCACAGGCCGCCGCCCTGATCGATCGACACGTCGAGGACATCGTCTCCGCCACCGACGACGCGCACGCCGATCGGGCCCGGCGGCCCGAGATCGGCGGGGCTCGCCAGATCGACGCTGCCCGGCGACGAGAGGTCGGGCGGCGCGACGGTCATGTCGCTCGCTTCGCCGGGCGGCGTGCCGAGGTCGGTCGTCTCCGTCGGTGGAGCGAGATCGAACGCCGCCGGCGCCGACGGGCTGTCGTTGGTGCAGCCGGCGACGATGAGCACGACGGCGACGAGCGGCGGCGCGAGGCGGCGCATGCCTCGCACAAGGGCAAGCACCATTCCGGCGCGCGCCACCGTCGAGACACGGCCGCGCGGCGAAGAGCGTCTCCGCCGCGAAGGAACGGCCGTTCCGTGCTACATCCCTCGCGATGCCGCGCGTGACCATCCTGCCGTTCCAGGTGACGATCGACTGCGCCGACGAAGAGTCCGTCTTCGCGGCGGCGCGCCGGCAGGGCGTGCTCATCCCGACGGCGTGCGCGGGCAAGGCGACGTGCGGGCTCTGCCGCGTGAAGCTGATCGACGGCGAGGGCAACGTCCCGCCGATCAAGCCCGAGGAGACGCGCCACCTCGGGAACACCTACTTCATCACCAAGCTGCGGCTGAGCTGCCAGATGGTCCCGACGGGGGACCTGACGGTGCAGCTCCCCGACGCGAAGCCGAAGGCGCGGCGTTAACCGCTAGACAGGAATTACGGCGTGCCGCTCGCGCCGGTGAACTGCCCCGGCAGCGTCATGTTCCCGATGCCGATCGGCATCGTCAGCGACCACGACCCGCCCATCAGCGTGTCGGCGTGGCCGGTGCGCCCCTTCTGCTCGAGGAGCAGGCTGTTCGCCTCCGACACCGACAGGAGGCCCGGCGCGTCGAGGTCGCCGATCTTGTCCTCGATGAAGTTGCCCGCCGCGTTGAGCGCGTTCTGGCAGAGCTTGGCGATGTCGTTCGCGCTGATGTACTTCGAGATGCAGGTGTTCGGGTTGGTGTTGTCGAGGCAGAAGTTGCCGATCTCCTTCCACACCCACGACCCGACGCCGCCGCAGTTGACCAGCTGATTGAACAGCTTGCCGAGCGAGTCGACGCCCGTCAGCGCCGGCAGGATCACGTTGTCGATGAGATCGACGATGACGCCGCCGATGTTGAAGCCCTTGTCGTAGGTGTGCGCCACGACCTTCATCTGCAGCCCCGTGTACGAATACGCGGCCGACGCCTTCGCGAAGTGCGGGTACTCGTAGTCGTGCCCCTTATAGGTGAACGTCAGGTCGCGGAGCGTGTCCTGCAGCTCGCCCATGCCACCGACGGGCTCGCTGTAGATCGTCCAGCGGTTGTGCATCTTGAGGCCCTTCAGCGCCGCCTTCACGTCGGTGGCGATGCCACGCACCGTCGTGAGGAGCCCGCCCGACCAGTTGTCGAGGTAGTCGTTGATCTGCTTCACCACCGTCGTGCGGATGCCGCTGAAGAGGTTGATGGCGTCGACGACGTACTTGATGACCGGTAGCTTGCCCGCCTGATCGAGGACGAAGTCGCCGGGGCTGGTCGCGAACGAGAGCGTCAGGTCGATGACGGTCTCGACGTCGGGCGGGAGCGCGTCGAGGAGGTTGAACTGCGTCTCGAGATCGTAGACGCCGGCGATGGCGAGCGGCCCGCTGCCGCCGGTCCCGCCCGTGCCGCCGGTTCCGCCAGTCCCGCCGGTCCCGCCCGTGCCGCCGGTTCCGCCAGTCCCGCCCGTGCCGCCGGTTCCGCCAGTCCCGCCCGTGCCGCCGGTCCCGCCCGTCCCGCCGGTCCCGCCCGTCCCGTTCGTTCCGCCGTTCTGGGTCCCGTTCATCGACGGGCCCTTCGAGGTCGGGTCGCCGCCCGCGGGCGTGCCTCCGACGGCGCAGCCAGCGGTGAAGAGCGCGAACGCGAGCGTAAGCGAGAGTGAGCGGGCGCGGGTCATGTCAGCTCCTAGCGAGCCGCGACGCAGCAAGCCAGAGACCAGCTTGCGCACGTGCTCAACTCCGCATCATCGCACGGGTTCGCTCCGCGCGGTGCGACCTCGATGTGGCACTTTGGTGGGGTCCATCGACCCGAGCGCAGGGTCGGCAGTCCCCGTCGGGAACGCGATACAATCGCCGCGTGTACGACTACGACTGGTTGGTGATCGGGTCGGGCCCTGCGGGCGAGAAGGGCGCGGTGCAGGCGGCGTACTTCGGCAAGCGCGTCGCCGTCGTCGAGAAGCAGCGCGAGGTGGGCGGCGCCTGCGTGAACACCGGGACGCTCCCGTCGAAGACGCTGCGCGAGACGGCGATCTACCTCTCGGGCTGGCGACAGCGCGAGATGTACGGCCTCGCCTGCCGGCTCTCCGATGGCGTGAGCGTGCCCGAGCTGATGTGCCGCCAGGCGCCGGTCATCGGCAACGAGGCGACGCGCATCCGCGACAACCTCGCGCGCCACGAGGTGCCGCTCCTCGAGGGCGAGGCGCGCTTCGTCGACGAGCACACCGCCGAGATCATCCCCGCCGACGGCTCCCCCACGCGCGTCACCTTCGACGCCGCGCTCATCGCCGTCGGCTCGACGCCGCACCGCCCGCCGTTCGTGCCCTTCGAGGATCCCGCCGTCGACGACAGCGACTCGATCCTGCGCCTCGACGCCGTGCCGAAGGAGCTCATCGTCCTCGGCGGCGGCGTCATCGGCTGCGAGTACGCCTCGCTCTTCGCCGCGCTCGGCACCAAGTGCACCGTCATCGAGGGGCGCGACCAGATCCTCGGCTTCCTCGACGGCGAGGTGAACGCGCTCCTCACCGAGCAGCTGCGCGCGCTCGGCATCGACGTCGTGTTGAAGCGCAACGTCGTCGAGGTCGGGCGGCGCGACGGGCAGATCGCCGTCACGCTCGACGACGGGCGGGTGATCAGCGGCGAGCGCCTCCTCTTCGCCGGCGGGCGCGCGGGCAACACGCGGCGCCTCGGGCTCGAGCGCATCGGCGTCACCCCCGACGCGCGCGGGCTCCTCAAGGTGAACGCCAGCTACCAGGTCCCCGGCCCGAAGGACGGGCGCATCTACGCCGCCGGCGACGTCGTCGGCTTCCCGGCGCTGGCGTCGGTGGCGATGGAGCAGGGGCGCGTCGCCGCCTGCCACGCCTTCGACCTCCGCTACAAGCAGAAGGTCGCGGAGCAATTTCCATACGGCCTGTATACGATCCCCGAGGTCTCGATGATCGGCGAGACCGAGGAGTCGGCGCGCAAGAAGGGCATCGACGTCGAGGTCGGGCGCGCGCACTACCGGCAGAACGCGCGCGGGCAGATCGTCGGCGACACCGAGGGGATGGTGAAGCTGGTGTTCGACGCCAAGGACAAGCGGCTCCTCGGCGTGCACATCCTCGGCGAGCGCGCGACGGAGCTGGTGCACGTCGGCGGCACGGTGATCCACTTCGGCGGGACCATCGACGACTTCATCGAGCAGGTCTTCAACTTCCCGACGCTGACCGAGGCGTACAAGTACGCCGCCTACGACGGGCTCGGGCGCCTGCGCAAGCGCGCGGTGGCGACGACGACGCCGGCGCCGGCGACCGCTAGCGGAAGCTGACGAGCACGCCGGCCCAGGTGCCGGTGCCGCCGCCGACGGTGTCGGTCACCGGGGTCGCGCTCGGCAGCCCCAGCGCGTAGCCGAGGTGGTAGTGCAGCCGCGTCGAGACGGCGCCGTTGCTGTCGAGCGTGGTGAAGCCGGCGCCCGGCGTGAAGGTGACCGTCCCGGCGCTGTTCAGGTAGTTGCCGGTCACGCTGAGGGCGAGCGGGATCGCCGCCGTCGTCGGGTTGGTGGTGCAGGTCAGCGACGAGACCTGGTTGCTGTTCCAGCACCAGACGCCCTTGTCCTCGACGGTGACGGTGTCCCACTCGGTGAGCTGCCCGACGCTGGCGCTGGCGCCCGCGAGCATCGCCGAGGCGCTGGTGACGCCGCCGGGGTTGTTGGCCAGATAGAACAGCGAGGCGCTGTTGCCGGTGGAGTTTCCGATCCACCAGGTCCAGCCGTTCGGCCCCGACGGGTTGGCGCCCTTGTCGAAGCCGAGGCTGAGGACGAGCAGCGTGCCCTGGCGGCTCGGCGACGGCAGCGTCGCGGTGACGCTGTTGCCGCCGGTGGCGATGGCGCCCTTCTGCACGAGCGGGTCGCGCGGCGCGAGGTCGGCGGGCGGCGGCGAGAGATCGGCGACCCGCGCCAGATCGACGCCGGCCAGATCGGCGCCCGCGAGGTCGGCGACGACGGGCGTGGTGAGGTCGGGCGGCGGCGGTGGCGTCGCGAGATCGACGACGGCGTCGGGCGCGAGCGCCATCGTCAGCGTGATCTGTTGGTGCGCGCGGCTCGTCGTCGACGCCGTCTGCGTGTGGTGCACGCCCGCGTCGTCGGTGGCGTCGAGCGCGAGGACGATGCGCAGATCCTCGTCGGGGAGGACGAGCACCACCGCCCCCGGCAGCTTGGGCGCGCCGCCGCCGGGTGGGAGCGTGGTGGTGCGCGGCGGCCGGCCCTCGATCGAGACCGCGAGCTCGAGCGCGGCGATCGACAGCCCCGACGCCGAGACGTCGAGCTTCAGCGTGGTGCCCCCGCCGCCACCGCCGCCGTCGCACCCGGCGGCCATCGCGAGGCCGAGGAGCGCGCAGCACACGCGAACAAAGAACATCGCGTTTTCATCATATCTCAGCTTCCGACAAAAGAGGTGATCGCCCGCGCGACGTCGTCGGGGGCCTCCTCGTGCGGCCAGTGGCCGGCGCTCGCCACCTCGACCACGCGCGCCGACGGGAGCGCGGCGCGGGCGCGCTCGAGCGCCGACCGCGTGAAGGCGGGATCGCGCAGGCCCCACACCAGCAGCGACGGGAGCGCGGCCAGGCGCGCGCGCCTCCCAGAGCGCGGCGTAGTGGGCACGAGCGCCGAGGAGCGCGCGGGCGAGCGCGTGCAGGACGAGCACACGATCGCCGCGACGGCGCGCGAAGGGCGCGAGGAGCTGGCGGTGGAGCGCGGGGGTGAGCGCGCGACGATCGCCGTAGGCGAGCGGCGTGAGGACGCGCAGCGAGAGGTTGAGCGCGCGATAGAGGAAGCGGCCGAGCGCGCCGCCGAGGAGGCGCGCCGGGCGGGCGACGCGCGGGTCGTCGTCGACGGGCCAGAAGAAAGTGTTGAGGAGGATCAGGCGCTCGACGCGGCCGGAGAGCGCGAGCGGCAGCGCGATGGGGCCGCCGAAGTCGTGGGCGACGAGGGTGAAGCGCTCGAGACCGAGCGCGTCGGCGAAGGCGGCGAGGCGGCGCGCGTGCGCGGGGACGTCGTAGTCGGCGGCGACGGGGCGCTCGGAGAGGCCGAAGCCGAGGTGGTCGGGCGCGAGGCAGCGGTGGGTGCGCGAGAGCGCGGGGATGAGCCGCCGCCAGTCGACGCTCCAGGTGGGGGTGCCGTGCGCGAAGAGGATGGGGGGGCCGCGCCCCTCGTCGAGGTAGCTGAGGCGCCCCTCGCCGTCGGGGAGCGCGAGCGTGCGCGGCGTGAACGGGTAGAGCGTGCGATCGAGCCAGGCGGGGAGCGTCGTGGTCATGCTCAATTAGTAAAGTCACATTGACTAATTGGTCAAGCCGCCTTGACCATCGATGTGGCACAATGCGGGCCGTGGGACGCGCCAAGCCGACGTGGGACGAGCTGAACCAGGAGATCGAGGCGAGCTTCGGACAGACGCTGCTGCGCTGCGCGCGTCTCGTCGACGAGGCGGCGCTGGCGCGCGTGGCGGCGCGCGGGATCGCGGTGCGGCCGGCGCACACGCGCCTCTTCCCGCACCTCGGCCCCGACGGGACGCGCCTCAGCGACCTGGCCAAGAAGCTGGGTGTCACCAAGCAGGCGGTCGGGCAGCTCGTCGACGAGCTGGCGAGCGAGGGGCTGCTCGAGGTGGTGCCCGACCCCGCCGACGGACGGGCGCGGCTCGTGCGCGTCACCGCCGCCGGGCGCGACGCCATCCGCGGCGGGCTGCGCGCGCTCGCCGACGTCGAGCGCGACCTCGCGGCGCGCGTCGGGGCGGCCACCGTCGCGCGCGCGGGCAAGGCGCTGGCCGAGCTCGTCGAGGCGCTCGGCGAGATGGCCGCCGCGCGACGCGACGCTCGGTGATGTGCTAAGTCCGGACGCATGCGAGCGCTGATGGTCGGAGCGGGCGCGGTCGGCGTGGTGCTGACGCGCGCCCTCGAGCGGACGAAGGGGCACGACGTCACCTTCCTCGTGCGCAAGGGGCGCCGCGCCGGGCTCGTGCGCACGCGCGTCATCGACGCCAAGACGGGAGAGCTCACCGTGCGCGAGCGGCCCGCCGTCGTCGAGGAGGGGCAGCCGCTGCCGACGGTGGACACGCTGATCCTGGCGGTGCGCGGCGACCAGCTCGACGCCGCGCTGGCGGTCGCCGAGCAGCTGCCGCCGACGGTGCGCGTGGCGACGGTGACGCCGGGGTTCGACGACCTGGCGACGCTGCGCGCGCGGCTGCCGGGGCGCCCGACGGCGCGGATCGTGCCCGTGTTCAACGCCTGGTCCGACGGCGACGCGCTCAAGCTGTGGCTGCCGCCGCTCGCCAAGACGACCGTCAGCTACGGCGAGGGCGGCACCGACGGGGATCGCGCCTTCGCCGAGGAGCTGGCGACCGCGTTCACCGCCGGTGGGCTGCCGGCGAAGGCGACCCGCGATGAGCCGCCGCCGAGCGCGATCGCCGCCGGCACGCCGCTCTTGGCCGCCTACGAGCTGGCGGGCTGGGACCTCGACGCCCTCGTCCGCGATCGCGAGCTGCGCACCCTCGCCGAGCGCGCCTCGAAGGAGGCGCTGCGCACCTACGTCGGTGGCGGACTCCTCGGGCGCGCCGCGGCGTTCGTGACGCCGATCGGTCTGGCGATCCGCGCCACGAACGCCATGCCGTCGCATCTCAAGGACATGTGGCGCGCGCACGGCCCCAAGATCGCCGGCCAGACGCGCACGATGCTCGACGCGGTCATCGCGCGCGCCGAGCGCGACAACAGCCCGCACGCGTCGCTGAGCGACCTGCGGCGGCGGCTCGGCTAGCGAGCGCGAAGCGCACGGGGGGATACGACCACGATGGCGAACACGATGCCGATGCCGGCCTTCCTCGATCTCGCGCAGCTCGAGCAGGTCTTCCGCGCGGTGGTGCTGGCGGCCTTCGCCGACGGTGAGCCGGGGCCCGAGGAGCTGGTCACGCTGCGCGAGCTCCTCGCCCAGCACCCGGAGTATGCCGGCCAGCGCGACGCGCGCGAGCTGGTGCGCGACACCTATCAGCTCCTGCGGCAGCTCGGCCCCGACGGACTGGTGGAGGACATCGCCTCCCACCTCCCCGATCGCGGCTACCGCGAGCTGGCCTACACGATGGTGAGCCGCATCGTCGCCGCCGACGGGAAGACCGCCACCGGCGAGGCCATCCTCCTCGGCAAGCTGCGCGAGCGCTTCGGCTTCAGTGACGCCGATGTGCTGCTGCTCCTCTCGCTGTAACCTCAATTCTCGTCAATCACTTTTTCGACGTATCGACGTGCTGGGAGCAGTTCCAGGCCCCGCGAAGGTGATGCGGTTGGCGAGGAGGTCGGCGCTCACGTAGGCGGAGAGAGCGCCCGAGCGCTGAAGCTTGCCGCGCACCGCCGGACCAACCGGGCCCCCGTCCGCCTCAGGGCGCGTTGAGCGCGCGCACCTCCGAGCCGTCGAGGTGGAGCGCCTGGACGTGTCCGGCGGTGAGGACGCGATGGTCGCGCAGCACGCCGGCGAGCTCGACGGGCGTGAGGCGGACGCGGCCCACGACCTCGGCGACCATCAGGCCGAACGCGCGGCGACGCTTGCGCGAGACCGTGACGTCGATGGCCGCGTCGGCGGCGACGACGAACGTCTTCGTCGCCTCGCGCGAGGTCATCGTGAGCCCGGTGCTCGCGACGCGCGAGACGAAGCTGTAGCGGCCCGCGTCGATGGACCAGAAGAGCTCGGTCGTGCCGTGAGGCGGGGCGACGACGCAGGTGAGGCACAGCGTGAAGACCGCGGCCACGTCGGAGAAGGAGGCGATCGCGGTCGTCTCGACGGTGGGGACGCGGATGCGGACGGCGTAGAGGACCGGTATGTCGAGGTGCGTGGGGAAGCGCAGCTCGCCGAGGACCACCTTCGTACGGCGGTGGACGGCGCGGAGGTGTCCGATGAGCTCGTGGCGGCCCGGGCGGAGCGGGAGCGACTGGTAGTCGACGCAGTAGGAGTCGCTGTCGCGCTCGCGGTGGATGGGGGCGGTGAGCGTCGCGCCCGTCGGGCCGACGAGCGCGAAGGTCGTCTCGACGTCCTTCGGGTCGATGTCGGCGCGGAGCGTGAGCGTGCCGTCGTAGCAGGCGGTGGGCTCGCTGCCGTAGCGCGTGATCGACGTGTGGCGGAACGTGGCCGCGGGCTCGGGCGGTGGCGGCGGCGGCGACGGCGGCGCAGGCGCGACGGCGACGGGCGGCGGCGGCGGTGGCGGCGGCGTCGCGGCGACGGGCACCGGTGGGGCGGCGGCGCGGAGCCGCGCGACGAGGGAGACGGCGCCGTTCGCGTCGACGACCTCGAGCAGGGTGCCGTCGCGAACCTCCAGCTCGCCCCCGTCGCTGAGGGCGATCACGCCGCCGTCGATCCGCCACCCCGCGGGCGTCCGCTCTCCGCGCAGGGCGGCCCCGCGCCAGGCGACGCCGGGCGGGAGGGCGGCGCCCCACAGCAGGAGCTGACCGCGCGGCGCGAGGCGCACCGGGCCCTCCGGCGTCGCGACGACGACGTGGAGGTCGCCCACCGACGGCACGCCGAGCGACGGCGGCGGCGACAGAGGCGGCGGCACCGACGGAGGCGGCGCGGCGGCCATCGCGCCGCAGCCGGAGGCGAGGGCGACCGCGAGGGCGGCCGCGACGAGGGGCTGCAGGCACCGGGGCATGGGTGAGCATACGGTACGCGGTCCGCTGCATTGACAGGTCGCTCAGAAATGAGTTACGAGCGCTCCGTGGTCCGCGAGGTGTCAGTCGCCGGCGTCGTTCTCGTCGGTTCCCTCGTGGCAGCGGGGTGCGGCGGTGCGTCAAACGCCGCGCTCGGTGAGGAGCGGAGCTGCGCGATCACCGTCGGTGCGCGGCCGGGCGTCGCGCCCGCGCTGGCCAAGATCGCGGCGCGCGACCTCGACGGCGCCGAGCTCCTGGCGAGCTGGGCCGGCTGGCAGCCCGTCGCCGACGCGCGCTTCGAGCGGGCGCGCGCCAAGGACGGCGTCGAGTGGCTGGTGGCGCGCGTCACCCCGCCGCCGGGGCAGCACGGCGTCGCGCTGCGCGTCGGCGGCCAGCTCGTCCTCGACGAGATCAGCCCGCAGACGACGTTCGTGCGCGCGCCGCTCGCCGCCGAGGGCGAGCCGTCCGTCGAGGTGACGCGCGTCGACGTCGGGGACTGCCGCCGCCCGCGCGTCGTCGTGTCGTCGGTGGCCGGCTCGACCGAGGGCATCTCCGTCGAGGCGCGCTTCGAGCGCGCGGCCGGCGGCGCCGGGTTCGCCCCCGGGTCGGCGCGGGCGCGGCTCCTGCGCGGCGGGATCGTCGTCGGCGACGCCGCCGTGACCGAGCGCGGCGCTTTGTTGTCAATCAGCGCGCGCGGGCTCGCGCCCGGGAAGTACACCGTCGTCATCGACGGCTTCGCGCTCGACGGCGCGGCGGCCGAGGAGGCGCGCGCCTCGGCCTTCGTCGCCGAGCCCGCGTCGCCGTCGGTCGACACGCTGGGCGACGCGCTCGTCTACCACGTGATGGTCGATCGCTTCGCCGCGACGGCGCCGCCGGCCGACCCGGGGGCGCGCGCCGGCGGCACGCTCGACGGGGTGCGCGGAGCGATCGAGGATGGGCGCCTCGCGCGCCTCGGCGTGACGACGATCTGGCTCTCGCCGGTGGTGCGCAACCCGGCGGGGCGCTGGCCCTCGCGGGCCGGGCGCGACGTCGAGGCCTACCACGGCTACTGGCCGGCGGCGCCGCGCGAGGTCGAGCCGCGGCTCGGCGGCGAGGCGGCGCTCGACGCGCTCGTCGCGGCGGCGCACGCGCGCGGCCTCCGCGTGGTCCTCGACGTGGTGCCGAACCACGTCCACAAGGATCACCCCTACTGGCGCGAGCACCGACGGGAGATCGTCGGCGCGGCGAGCTGGTTCAACGACGGCCCGACCGCCTGCGTGTGCGGCCTCTCGCCGTCGTGCGGCTGGGGCGAGCGGCTCCTCGATTGCTGGTTCGAGCCCTACCTCGCCGACGTCGACTGGACGCAGCCCGAGGCGGCGCAGGCGATGGTCGACGACGTCGCCTGGTGGGTCGATCGCTTCGACCTCGACGGCGTACGCATCGACGCGGTGCCGATGATGCCGCGCTCCGCCTCGCGCGCGATCGTGCGCGCGCTGCGCACGCAGGCCGCGCGTCCCGACGGGGACCTCCTCATCCTCGGCGAAAACTACACCGGCGAGGGCGACGGCGGGCGCGCCTCGCTGCGCGCGTTCCTCGGGCGCGAGCTCGACGGGCTCGGGTCGACGTTCGACTTCCCGCTCCTCTGGGCCACGCGGCGCGTGCTCGGCCGCGGCGAGGGCGATCTGGTGGCGCTCGAGGAGGAGGTGGCCGCGGGCGAGGTCGCCTTCGCCGGGTCGGGCGCCGCGATCGCGCGCCTCATCGACAACCACGACACGCCGCGCTTCCTCGCCGAGGTCACCGGCGACGCGCTGGTCGATCCCTGGACCGCGGGGCCGGCGCAGCCGACCGATCCAGTGCCCTACGCGCGGCAGCTCCTCGCGCTCGGCTTCGTGCTGACGCTGCCGGGCGTGCCGGTGCTCTACTACGGCGACGAGGTCGGCCTCACCGGCGCCAACGATCCCGACTCGCGCCGGGTGATGCCGACGGAGGCGCAGCTCCTGCCGCCGCAGCGCGCGCTGCGCGACGCCGTCGAGCGACTGGGTCGGCTCCGTCGCTGCGCCCCCGCGCTCCGCCGCGGCCAGCGCGCGGTGGCCTTCGTCGACGCCGAGGCGTCGGTGGCGCGCCACACGCTCGACGGCGCCGAGCCGCTGATCACCGCGCTGTCGCGCGGCCCGGCGCGCGTCGTCTCCGTCGACGGCCTGCCCGATGGCCGCTACCACGATGTCCTCACC
>Ga0272446_1000145_pt1:0-65000 | contig 102630 bp, 81 predicted proteins | sample YNPCB0061_FD_194587 | JGI IMG/M metagenome (GOLD analysis project Ga0272446, IMG submission 194587) | Hot spring microbial mat communities from Yellowstone National Park, WY, United States - YNP-CB-006-1 | ecosystem: Environmental > Aquatic > Thermal springs > Hot (42-90C) > Sediment...
AAAGAGGCTGGCTGTGGCCGGCGGGAAGTTTCCATGGTATCATCGCGCACGGCAAAACTTCTCCAGTTTTACGCCAAAATACAGTCTGCGTCTTTTCCAGGTAGTTTTCAGGCCGGAAGTTTTCAGGTCAGGGCTTTCAGGTCAGGTAAGAGCTTTGCATCAGCAGCTCCATGGATAACATCTTGTCCGGGCAGCAGTCCCAACCGATGACAGGCTGGTGGATGTCCATCCGCCGGGCCGTTGGTCCGGCCTGGGCAACGTGTCTGCTGGTGGTCCTCATGCTGGTTTCGTTGCCGGGGAGGATTTGCCTTGGCGACACCGGCCGCCAGCGCGAGGGGAGCCACACCCACCTGTGGCGCGCAGGCAACCGGCAGGAAACCGGCCGGCTGCCGTTTCCAGCGCCGACCCAGATGCCCGGCCAAACGTCTGAACCACCGTCGTCATCGGGGCAGGAAGTCACTGCCGAAACCCATGACCTGCCCGCTTGGGTGTTGGTTTATCCCTACGCCACCTTCGTGGCGCGCAGCAGCGGTGACGCCGCGACAGAAAGCGGATATTTCACGCTGGTGACAAACGACATCCTCCACACGGTCTTCGATTTCTACAAACAGACCTATGAGGAGAAGGTCAACGAAACCCAGTTTGCCCTCGACTTCATGGCACTGTCCCCACGCTATGGGGAACTGTGGCTGACCGGAACGGCCAATGAGACCGTTCGGGTGGCCATGGTCTCCGCTGCGGCTGCGTCACCGGTTGCCGCGTCACCGGCGGCGGGAAGAAAGACCTTCATCTATGTTTCGTACACCCGAAGCACCGATTTCGAGTCGGCCTATCGCCATCCGATGAGTGAGATTGGGGACCTGGCCGACCTCGACTTTCAGCCCACACGCTTCGAGTGTGAGCTGGACAGTGATGAGCGGTTTCTTTTCAGCCGGGAATACCTCAAGGCGATTCACTTTGTTCACCGCCAGCACCTGACCTCACGGGCCATCGAGTTCGGTCCGCTGGTCGAAGCTGGTTCGGTCAGCATGCCGGCTTCGGAGTCGGCACCCGGTCAACCGGACAAGCTGCCCCCGTGGGTGATCATCTATCCCGGAGCCAGGCTTTTGGCCAAAGCCGTTGATGCCCGGAAAACTTCCGGCACGCTCATTCTGGCCACTGACCAGGGACAGGAGCAGGTGTATGGGTTTTACAACCAGCGGCTCAAGGAACTGTACCGGAGCTTTGGTCTCGAACGGAGCAGTTGGTCGCAGGATGTGGAGTTTTCGACGGCCGACTGGACGAACGGCGCGGACAAGTTGCTCAGTGTCATCACCTTGCAGGACAAATCGCCCCAGACGGTGGTTCTGTTGCGGTACAAAGGGGAAGCCCCCAGAATCGTCAAGCCGCACCGCCGTCACCCGGCAGCGCGCCGCCCGTGAGCGGCCTCCGCATTGCCCTGAGCCGAAACGAACCGCTGCACCACCCCATCGTCTTCCGTCGGTTGGCGCATGTGGTGCAGGGGAAAACCGGTGGCGGAAAGCTCAGCCGCTTGAGCGAACCCGGACGCTTTTGGGGAGAAAGCAACTGTGCTCCAGCCAGCAAAAACTTCGCCCGGCAACCCTGCGGAGCCACTGATCCACATCGTGGATGATGACGACACGGTGCGGCGGTTGTTGACCATCCTGATGGAAAAAGAAGGTTTCCGGGTTGTGGCGCACCGCAACGGACTCACGGCCTTGGAGCAGTCCCCGGCCCTTCAGCCGGAGTTGGTCATGCTCGATGTCGCCATGCCGGGGATGGATGGCATTACGCTCTGCCGTCATTTGCGCCAGCTTGATGCGTACCGGCAGGTGCCCATTTTGATGCTCACGGGACTGTCCGACGACGGCACCGTAGCGGCCGCTTACGCCGCCGGAGCCACGGACTACATTCCCAAACCCTTGCGGCCGGAGGTGCTCAGGCACAAGGTGAGCCACCTCCTGCACAGCCACCACATTGCGCGGCAACTTCGGGAAACTGAAAACAAACTGCGTTCGATCGTGCAGTATGCCAATGATGCCATTCTCGTGCTGGATGCGGCTTTGCACGTCCTTGAACTCAACCCGAAAGCCGAGCTGCTGCTGGGGGCAGGTGTGGTTGGGAACATGATCGGGGAGCTTCTCGATACCGAAGAGTCCCTGGATACCCTTCTGCCACACCTTACCCGGACCGGAAGGAGCATCGGGGCCGCCGTCAGAAACCGGGATGGCAGGACAGCCTCGGTTGAACTGACCAGCAGCGATTTTTACCTTGGCACGCATCGGCGCTACGTTCTCATTCTGCGCAACATCACCGGGCGCAAGCCTTCCGAAAAAACTTTGGAAGCTCCCAGCGACCTGCCGGACTCCCTGACGGCTGTGCCATCACAGGGCCGTGGCCCCTCTGAACCAGAGCCGGAGACATCCGACATTCTGGATGCTTTGCCCCTGGGACTCGCCCGGCTGAACCGCCGTGGACAGATCATCTTCATCAACCGGCGCCTGACGGATATGCTTGGTGAACGGCCGTCCCGCTGTCTGGGGGCTTCCGGGCGACGCTACGTGAGTCGCCTGGGTTGGAAGGAGTACAAGCCGGCCCTGCGCCGGTTTTTGTCCCACCGGCCGCTTTCCATTGCGGCCGGTGAGCCGGTTGTGCTCACGCGGAGCCTGGTCCTCAGAAAAACCGATGGGTGCTTCTTTCCGGTCATCCTTTCCCTGATGCCTGTCGCCGGCAAGGATGGATGGCTCGTCCTGGTCGAGGACCGCACACGTCACCAGACGCTTGAGGACAGGCTCCGGTACCTCAATGAAGAATGGGTCGTGGCCGTGGATGCCCTTCCAGACATGATTCTGCTCGAAGACCGGATGGGGCGGATTCGGCGCTGTAACCGTGCGGTGGCGGAATTTCTCCAGCGTCCCTACTCGGCCATCATTGGCCAGACTTCGGCGGCGCTTTTCTGGGGGGCAAGGGAAGGTTCCCTGCCGCACTGCGTCCAACATCCGGCAGCGTTCCAGTTTCCCACCAGCGACCGCTGGTTTCGGATGAACAGCTACTGGATTGACCAGGCGCGCGGGATTGGAACCGGTTGGGTGCATATCATCACAGACATCACTTCCCAGCGCCGCAGCGAACTGGAACGGGGCAAGCTGATCCGGGCCATCGAGCAGGTCGGAGAGGCGGTCGTGACCTTCGACCGGCACGGCCGGGTCCAGTTCTGCAATCCGGCTTTCGAGCAGCTCACCGGAATGCGGAGCTGGGAGGCCATCGGTCATTCATTCAACCGGTTGGGCTTCGGGCCGGTTGACCGGGCCGTTCGCCGGGACATCCTGCGCCAGCTTGTCCGTGGAAAGGGCTGGTGCGGGCGCTACCTGGCACGCCGCCGCGACGGGAGTACCTATCCGCAGCAGGCGACCATTTCACCGGTGCGCGATGCCCAAGGGCAGTTGCAGAACGTGGTCGTGGTGTGTCGGGACGTCACCGAGCAACTCCGCTACGAAGCCATCGCTGAAGCCGTGAACGTAATGGAGAACGCGAGCCACATTTTTTCTGCCATCCGCCACGAGATGGGTAATCCCATCAACTCCATCAAAACGGCGCTCACCGTTCTGCGGCAAACGAAGCCGCTGTCTTCCGAGGCTGTCACTACCTATGTCGAGCGATGCCTGTCAGAAATCGGGCGCGTGGAATATCTGCTGCGCGCCCTGCGCTCTTTCAGCCTGTACGAAACGCCCGAACTCCAAGCCCAGCCGCTGCTGCCTTTTCTGGAGCGCTTCTGCGCCTTGGTGAAGGAGGGCCTGTCCGCGCAGGGGGTGGATTTTCAACCCTGCCTCGCCTCCGACCTGGGATGGGTCAACTTCGATGCGCGGGCGCTGCATCAAGCCCTGATGAACCTCATCTCGAACGCTGTGGATGCCTTGTCATCAGTGCCGGAGCCGCAGGTTATCCTGACGGCCCGGTGCCATCGTCGGCTGATCGTCATTGAAGTACGCGACAACGGGCCGGGCATCGAGCCAAAACACCTCGACCACATCTTCAAACCGTTTTACACGACCAAGCCCCAGGGAACGGGACTTGGGCTGGTGATTGCCCGGAAGCTGCTTTCCAGGATGCGGGGGACGGTCGAGCTTCAGTCGCCACCTGCGGGGGGCTGTGTGGCCATCGTCACCCTGGAAGCCCTGCCTGAAGACGATGGGTAAGATGGCGCCAGCGGACGTTGCACCACTCTGAATGGCGGAGCGGACAGGTGGACAGCCTGTTTCCAGGGCGCGGCACATGGCAGATCAACTTTCGGTTTACAGGCGGATGTGGTTTGCTAAATCAAACATCCTGTGGACTTTGCCTGACAGAAAGCAGCTATGAGAAAGCTTTTCATTACCGGAGCAAGTGGTTTTGTCGGACAGGCGCTGTTGCCGGCGCTCAAGCTGGAAGGGTATGACGTTGTGGCGGTGTCGCGCAAAGTACGCGATACCGCCAGTGGTGTCCGCTGGGTGCTCGGGGACCCGGTGACGGTGGATGACTGGCAACGGGAAGTGGATGGCGCTTTTGGCCTCATCAATCTGGCCGGAGAACCCATCATCGGAAAACGGTGGACACCGGAGCAGAAAAAAGCCCTGCGCGACAGCCGCGTGGTGACGACCCAAAATCTGGTCACCGCCATTGCCCAGGCCAGGCAAAAGCCGTCGGTTCTTGTGTCAGCTTCGGCCATCGGGCTGTATCCCAAAAATGAGGAAACCGAACTCGATGAAACCAGCCGCCCGGCCGACGACTTTCTGGGGAAGCTCTGCCAGGAGTGGGAAGATGCAGCCAAGGTTGCCGAGGTTCACGGTGTCCGTACGGTGCTGCTGCGGATCGGGGTCGTTCTGGGGCGGAACGGCGGCGCGCTGGAGCGGATGTTGCCTGTCTTCAAATGGGGGTTGGGTGGGCCGTTGGGCAGCGGCAACCAGTGGTTTTCCTGGGTCCACCTTGCCGATGTGGTCGGCCTCATCCTGTGGGCGCTGGCGTCCGGGCAGGTGCAGGGACCGGTCAATGCCGTGGCGCCGAACCCGGTGCGGATGAAGGACTTTGCTTCAACGCTTGGAAAAGTTTTGAACCGTCCGGCCTTTCTGCCGGCGCCGTCCTTTGCCCTCAATCTCGTTCTCGGCGAATCGGCTCAGGTGGTACTCGATGGGCAGCGCGTTCTGCCCAAAGCCGCCCTGCAACAGGGCTACACCTTTCGTTTTCCAGAGCTGGAAGCTGCCCTGCGTGATTTGACAGCGTGACCGGACAGCCGGGCTGCTGCCCGGCCGAACCCGTCCCGGCCCTTTTCCGTGCCGTCCGTGGCGACGTGTGCTGCCGGTGGGTGGTGGGGGGCCGTGGGGGCTGCGCCTACCTGACCCGCTGGATGACGACCACCGTCATGTCGTCTGCCTGTTCGGCTTCGCCCATGTGCCGCCGGACATCCGAGATGATGGTGGTGCACAGGGCTTGGGCCGCCTGGTCACACCCACGTCCTGTCTTGTAGTCATCTATCAGGTCCCGTAAAGCCTCATAGCCGTAAGGCTCGCCACGCTCATTCAGGGCTTCGACAATGCCATCGCTGGCGAGCACGAGAAACTCCGGCTCGTAAAGCCGTGTGTCTTGATATTCGGCGTAGGTTGCCTGGCGCAGGCTCCCCAGGGGGAGTCCACGAACGTCGAGTAATTCGACGTAAGAACGATCATAATGCGCTGCGTAGCGCCAGCGGCCCACCACAGGAAACCCGGCGTTGGCGACCGTGAAGCTGCCGGTGACCGGATCGATCTGCACATAAACCGCTGCTACGAACATGCGGACGCGCTTCATATCCGGGTAGAGCAGCTCGTTGAGCCGCGTGAGCATGGCGGCGCAGCCCAGCTCGTTTTCTTCCGCCTCGCTCCGAAAGGCGGTAATCGCCACGGCGGTAAACAGGGCGCCGGAGACACTTTTGCCGGACACATCGCCGGCAAAGATACCCAGCTTGCCGTCCGGCCCAAGGAAAAAGTCGTAGAAGTCGCCGCCAACTTCGCGCGCCGGTACGCTCAGGGCGGCGATGTCCCAGTCTTTGAGTCGCGGGGGTTCGGGTGGAAGAAATGACATTTGAATCTGGGTCGCCAGGGCAAGCTGCCGGGCGTGCCGCTGCTCCTCAAGGAATTGGTTGAGTGGGATGGGTTGTCGGTCGTGCTCACTTTCAGGTGGACGCCAGGCGAGGGCGGTGGCCGCAAAGGGCAGTCCCACCAGCAGGGTGGGAACCCAGGGCGAGAGGCCAAGCATGGGCAGGGTGGCCGCCACAATGGCCAGACTTGTTGCCTGATACACCCATACGGCGCAGAGTGTCGCCCACAGGCCAAACCGCTCAAGCGTCGCAACCAGAATGAGCGCCAGTACGGACTGGTGCAGGAAAAGCCAGGGCTGCTCCAGCGCCGATGGCAGGACAGGGGTCAGGGAGTCACGCCACCCTACGCTGCCCAGAAGGGCGATGATGGCCAGGGCCAGCCACTGTGGCCAGCGCAGCCAGTCCCTGACGGCGACCCAGGTAAAAGCCACCAGCACCAGCCCCAGATCGAAGGTATTGCCCACCAGCGTCCCTACCATCAGCAGGCCTGGTGACCAGGCATCAAGCAGCAGCCGAAGATTGTCGTTGATGTTTCCGGCAACCGGAAACAGGTTAGCCAGCAACCACTGCACGAGACCCGTCAGGCCCAGCAAAAACCAGCCTACCCCGCCGCCGATGAGTCCACGCTGGAGAATGGTCGTGTATGGCACACGGCGCAGGAGCAGGATGGCGCGGAAGATTTCCGTACGCGGGCGCTGGGTGTCGTACTCGATGTGCAGCAGGGCGGCGCAAACCACCCAGACCACAGCCATGCTCAACAGGATCGTCACCAGGCTGGAGATGATGTAGCCGGCCAGCCCCCCAAGTACAAACTGCGAACCTTGCGTCATGATGGCCAGCCGGGCCGGAGCGCTGTCGGCGACCGGGTTTTCAAACAGGGCCGTGCCGATGGAATAGGGCAGCGATGGAGCGAGAACAAAGAACCAGTCCACCCCCACCACGACGGCCGCCACCGTCGGAACACGCCAGAGGATGACGTGCCGGCGGGAGGCTTTCAGCAGATAGACGACGGCAGCGATGAGTAGGATCGTCTGAAGCGGCAGCCCAAGGAGGAGATAGATGATTTTTGAATCGAAGGGGCGGGCCCAGCCGCTCGTGGTGGGCTGAAGGCGGTGTTGAAAATACCACACGGTTTCACCGCGCAGCCGGACGAGCACCACGCGCGTCAGTTCGGGCAACTCCGGGAGCGGTTGCTGCCACCGCACTTCCGTCTCCGGTTGGCCGGGGACATGTTCGACCTGGGGTAGGCCCAGCCAGAACAGTCCGAGGCTGGTGCTGCTGTCGAGAAACGCCCGCGCCCGTGCGATGGCGACATCCGCTGCCGGCAGTTCGGCGGTGGAAACCGGCACGTCGCTGTTGAGATAGCTGATGAGTTCCCCGCTGTTGGAAAGCCCCACCTGGGCTGCCAGGCTTCCATTAGGACGCAGCCACACCACATGGTCAATCACCACCGGAAGATGGTGTTGGGTGACAAGGCGCTGGAGATTGGCTTCCGGCCGGCGCTGGCGAAGGGTTGCGAGCGTGACCTGATCAAGCTGGAGCACGCGGAGCGTCAGGCTGCGCGGCAGAGATTGTCCCGTCTGCCGGTTGAAGAGGTCGTAGGCCAGGCGGGCATTGGCCTCACGGTCCAGCCCGTTGAGCAGCACCGGTTCCGGGATGGCCTGGCTGGTCAGCAGGAGGCCCAGAAAAAGACCAATCAGCGCTGCTATGGCAAGCACCCCAATCGGTGGAAAAGGCAACTGGCTGGTCGAAGCAGGCATGTGGCAACGACTTTTCCAACGCACAACGCGACCCGGCGCTGACCACAACCGGGGAGACCCGTCTTTGCCGTTCCAGCCGGACGACCAGCCGCGCCGCTCAGAACGTTTTGATGTGGGGGGCCGAGGCTTTGTTCAGACGGATTTTTTCCGGCTGGCTTTGCTCCTGGCAGCAGCTTTGGGTTTTGGCACCGATGCGGCTGGGGGCGGGGCCGGAACGTCCGCTGGTACGGCAGTGTCGGTGGCCGCAAGCGCCACAGACGACTTGCGTTTCCGTTTGGGTTGGCTGGGGGTAACTTCTCCGGCTGCCGGGCTTGTGTCCGTGGGAGACGCCGGTGCTCCAGAAGCGGCTGGCGCTGCTGTTTCTGTCGCCGCTTCTTTCGTCGCTGCGTCCGCCTTTTTGCGGCGGGCGCTGGGCTTTTTCGCCCCACTCCTGGGGGTATTCAACGACTCGGCCAGGGACGGCGGAAGCACGACGGCCGGCACCGCTTCTTCAGCCATCGCTTCTTCACTGATGGCCGCGTTCATTTTCTGGCGGCGCTTGATCTCTTCTTCAACCAGTTTGTCAAGGACTTCGTTTTCGGCGCGAAACCAGTCTTCAGCCATGTGCTGTGGCGTGCTGTAGCCCCGCTCGACAGAGAGCTGGTGCGCCCGCCGGCGAATGGCATCCATGACCGCCCGGTCCTTGAGCAACGACTGACGAACTTGCTTGGTATCCATCATTTCCAGGCTTGGTTCCTCCCTGAGCTTCCGGCCTGCACGCCGTGCCGTTGAACGATGATGTCGGGTCGGTAAACCGGCGCGCTTGACGAGGAGCGCAAAGTGCAAGTCGCCCTGTTTGTATATGCACAAACCGGAGATTTTCTTGGACGACTGTTGGCAAACACACTACCATGCGACACCTGCTTTGAAAACCCTGGAGGGACTTCGCCAGTTTTGTCGGGCGGCCGTGAACCTCGCGGGCGCGCCCCGGGCAGGCGCGGATTCAGAGGGTGTGTGATGTCGGAGTGTCATGCCTGATCGTGTGCCGTCAATTCTCATCGTGGATGATGAGTTGAGTATGCGTGAGCTGCTCGACCATGTGTTTCGGCGGGCTGGCTACCGCACCTTCGTTGCCGGAAACGGGGCGCAGGCCCTGGAGGCCCTGCGAGGGACCGTGTTTGACATCGTGCTGTCCGATGTCAGGATGCCGCGTCTTTCCGGCACCGAACTGCTGCACGAATGCCGCCAGCTCTCACCCGATACGGTGGTCATTCTCATGACGGCCCATGGCACGGTCGAGCAGGCGCGCGAAGCCTTCAAACTCGGCGCGGACGACTTCATCCAGAAGCCGTTCGACATTGACGAACTCAAGCTCATCGTCAAGAACGCGCTGGAAAAAAGCCTGCTGCGCCGGGAAGTGGCCCTGCTCAAGCGCGAGTTGGGGGACCGCACGCGGCTGGAGAACATCATCGGGCGTAGCCGCCCCATGCAGGAAGTGTTGCGCCTCATCCAGACCATTGCCGGTACGAACAGCACGGTACTCATCACGGGTGAATCCGGCACCGGCAAGGAACTCGTCGCCCGTGGCATCCATGCCTGTAGCCCGCGCAGCGAACGCCCCTTTGTTTCCATCAACTGCGGCGCGTTCACGGAAACCCTCCTCGAATCGGAACTCTTTGGCTACATGAAGGGTGCCTTCACCGGTGCCACCACGAACAAAAAAGGACTGTTCGAGGCCGCTGACGGCGGCACGCTGTTTCTCGATGAAATCGGCGAAATGAGCCTGGGGATGCAGGTCAAGCTGTTGCGCGCCCTCCAGGAACGCTCGATACGGCGGGTGGGCGGTACGGAAGAAATCCCGGTGGATGTGCGGGTCGTTGCCGCCACCAACCGTGATCTTTCCCAGATGGTCGAAGCCGGAACTTTCCGCAAAGACCTGTACTTCCGGGTCAACGTCATTCCCATCAACGTTCCACCGCTGCGCGAACGGCGGGAGGACATCCGCGAGCTGGCGCTGCACTTCCTCAAAAAGTACGGGCAAAACCGCACCCCGCCGGTGACAGCCATTGCCGAAACGACGCTCAAGTACCTTGAAAACTACTCGTTTCCGGGAAACGTCCGGGAATTGGAAAACATCATCGAGCGGGCCGTGGCCCTGGAGCCAACCCACGAAATCCAGCCGGAGCGCCTGCCGGAAACCGTGCTGCGCTACGACCCGGCGCGGACGGCTTCCGTCTTCGATCTGCCGGAGCAGGGCATTCATCTCGAAAACTTCCTGATGGAAATTGAAAAATCCTATATTTTGCAGGCCCTGCAGCGGACGCGGGGCAATCAGACCAAGGCGGCGGAGCTGCTTCGCATGTCGGTGCGCAGCCTGCGCCACCTGCTCGACAAGCACAAAATTCGCCACACGGCGAGTATGTTCCGTGAAAGTGGGGCCTTTCGTACAGGCGACGCCTCGGATGCCCCATAAGGTCACGCTTCGGCCCCCCGAAGGAAAAAGAAGCCCTCTGGCTCCCTCCTGCCGGTTCGCTTTTCCGCGCTGCTTGCGGACACCTCATTCCCCCCTGCTGAAGACATGAAAAAAATCGTCATTGCGGGCGGCGGTCTGGCCGGTCTCGCGGCCGCTTACGATATGGTTGAGGCCGGCTGCCAGGTCGAACTCTTCGAGTCGCGCCCGGTGCTGGGCGGCAAAGTGTCGTCCTGGAAAGATGCCGACGGTGACTGGATTGAGTCCGGGTTGCACGTTTTTTTCGGCTGCTACGAAGAGTTGTTCAAGCTCATGCGCGCCGTCGGAGCCGATAGCTATCTCCGGTGGAAAGCACCGGTGTGCCATTTCACCCTGCCGGAAGGCGTCACTTACGACATCGTTTCCTGGCGTGGTTTGCCCTTTCCGCTCCACCTGCTGCCGAATCTCGTCACGGCCAGTCAGTTTTCGCTGGGCGAAAAACTCGCCTACGGACGCGCCCTGCTGCCGGTTCTGTTTGGGGACAGCCGCTATGCCGACGCCCAGGATGAACTCAGCTATGCCGACTGGCATCGGCAGCAAGGGGTGGGGAACAACCTGCTGGGTGGGATGCTTCTGCCGCAGACGCTGGCACTGAAGTTCCTGCCACCGGAAGAGCTTTCGGCACAGGTCGTCCTGAACGTGTTTCGGCTGTTTCTCCGCCGTGACGATGGCTTTCAGGTCGCCTTCCTCGAAGGTTCGCCGGAGGAGTGCCTTGTGCAGCCGCTGGTTCAGGCGATTACACGCGCTGGCGGGCACGTTCACACCGGGCGCAAGGTCACGCGGATTGAGCTGGACGCCACCGGGCACGTCCGTGGTTTCGTGGTGGACGGGACGCTGCACACGGGCGATGCGTATCTGTGCGCCCTGCCGGTACACCAGATGAACCGGCTCATTCCGGCCGCCTGGCGGGAGCAGTATCCGTACTTCGAGCATCTGCGGCATTTCGTCGGCGTGCCGGTGATGAATGTCCAGCTTTGGCTCGACGGACGCCTGACCGAACGGGACAACCTGCTCTTTGGCGGCGCGGGACTGACGCCGGTCTATGCCGACATGCGCCTGACGACGCCGCGCTATGCCCCGGCCAGCGGCAACACCCTGCTTGAAGCCGTGGTGGCGCCGGCGCGCGAACTGATGGCCTTGAGCGATGCCGAAGTCGTGGCGGCCGTGTGGGAGCGGATGAAATCGTACTACCCGACAGTCGCGCCGCGCCTCAACATCGTGAAGTCCTCCGTGGTGCGGATTCCCCAGTCGGTCTATCACCCCAAGCCGGGGCTGGAGCGATACCGTCCCACGCAGGCTTCGCCGGTGCCCAACTTCTTTCTGGCGGGCGGCTTTACCCGTGGACACCGCTTCTTTGACAGCATGGAAGGTGCCGTGGCCAGCGGCCGGCTGGCGGCCAAGGCCATGCTGGCCTATGTGCAGACTGGCCGGGCAGCCGCAGCGTGAAGGTTACTCGGAAGCCCCCTTGGCTTTGGCCGTGGCTTCCGGCGCGGTTGCCGCAACGCGGTTGGGCATGAGAATGGCGCGCAGTTCCCGTTCAAGCTGCTCGCGCAACGCCGGATTGGCGGCCAGCGCCTGCTTGGCATTTTCGCGCCCCTGTCCCAGGCGTTCGCCGCCTTTGATGGAAAACCAGGCGCCGCTTTTCTCGACGAGCTTGTGCTCCACGCCGAGATCGAGCAGGTCGCCTTCACGGGAAATGCCCTTGCCGTAGATGATGTCGAATTCGACTTCCTTGAACGGCGGGGCCAGTTTGTTTTTGGCAATTTTGGCTTTGGTGCGGCTGCCGATGACTTCCTCGCCGTCCTTGATCGAGGCCGTGCGGCGGATGTCAATCCGTACCGAGGCGTAGAACTTGAGCGCCCGGCCGCCGGTCGTCGTTTCCGGCGAGCCCCACATCACGCCGATTTTTTCCCGAATCTGGTTGATGAAAATCAGGCAGGTGTTCGTGCGGTTGGCGACGGCGGTCAGCTTGCGCAGGGCCTGGGACATCAGCCGCGCCTGGAGGCCCGGCAGGGAGTCGCCCATGTCGCCATCGAGTTCGGCTTTGGGAACGAGTGCCGCCACGGAGTCCACGACCACGAGATCGAACGCTGCCGAGCGGACGAGGGCTTCCGCGATTTCCAGCGCCTGCTCGCCACTATCCGGCTGCGAGACAAAGAGGTTTTCAATATCCACGCCGAGTTTGGCGGCATAGCCCGGATCGAGCGCGTGTTCGGCATCAATGAAGGCCACCTGTCCGCCGGTGCGCTGGGCTTCGGCGGCGACGTGCAGGGCCAGCGTCGTTTTGCCACCGGATTCCGGCCCGTAGATTTCGACGATCCGCCCCCGGGGCACACCGCCAATGCCGATGGCCGCATCAAGGCTCAGGCAGGTCGTGGAAATGGCCGGCACCTCGATGGCCTGCCGCTCGCCCAGGCGCATCACGACACCCTTGCCAAACTGCTTTTCAAGGCTGGCGATGGCGGCATCTATGGCTTTGTTGCGTTCCTGTCGTGTGTCCGTCATGGGTGGCTCTCGCTTTGCAAAGGAAAGTTGGAAAGGAAGACCGGAAATGGACTTTGAACCTTACCTGCCCGGCACTAGATTGAAAAGAGCAGGCCGTAAGGATGTCCTTCGCCCGGTGGCGCACGCAGGGGTTTGGTGCTTCCGGTCCGGCGGTTGGCGGGCCTGGGTTCAGGTTTTTGGGTTTTTCAGATGTTGGGGTTGGTGATCGCAGGTTTCAGGAGGTCTCCCGATGGCGGCTCCCGGTAATCCCTTTGTGTCCATGGCGGCGCGTCCCAGTGAGCAGACCCGTGGGTTGTGCCCGGCGCTGGCAATGTACTTGTCCTGTGTCAACTGTCCGTTTGTGGCGGCCTGTCCCTACAAGACCCGGCTGGGCGATTTTGGGGCGGAGGCAGCCGCTCAGGAAAATGAGGCGCGTGACCGGGCGCAACGGCTCATGACGGTGCTGTGTAACGAAGGTGTGCCGGATGCCCAGCGGCAGCAGGCGGCCGATGAAGCGGCGGCCTGGCTGGAGGCGGACACCGGGCTGTTGCCCCACGTCCGGGGGGCGCTGGCCATTGCCCTGGGGGATTACGGCGACGTACGCGCCTTCGAGCCGCTGGTGGCCACGCTGGGCGATCTGCGGCTGGGTGAGCAGCAGTCTTTCCTGCGCGAAGATGCGGCTTTGACGCTGGGCGATATGAATGACGCGCGGGCCTGCGAACCTTTGACCCACTGCCTGACGGACTGGCGGCCGGGGGTGCGTTTTGCCTGCGCTGTTGCGCTGGGGCGGCTCGGTCTGCCGGAGGCGGTTCCGGCTTTGAAGTCCCTGCGGGATATTCGCATCGGTGATGATTTCGGGCAGCTCAACGAGCAGGTGCATGAAATGTGCCTGCACGCGCTGGCACTGCTGGGTGAAGCCGATGTACGCGAGCCGTTGGAGCAGCTTCTGACGGCGGAACGGCGGGTGGCGCTGTCACGCGCTGAAATCGTCTTTGCTCTGGGCGAGTTGGGTGACGCGGCGAGTGTGCCGGCGCTCGAAGCCCTTTATGCGAGTGAGATTGGCGAGGGATTGCGCCACTACACGGCGATTGCCCTGGGCCGGCTTGGCCGGGACATGCGCGAGGTGGTGCATCCCCTGCTGGCGGCGGAGGATGAGGACCTTGCGTTTCATGCGGCGCGGGCCTTGGCCGTGCTGGGGGATGAACGGGCTGTCGAGCCGCTGGTACTGCGCGGGTTGACCTGCCGCCGTGGGTACATCCGCCGGTTGTCAGTTCAGGCGCTTCGTCCGTTTCTGGGGCAACCGGCAGTGCAGGCGGCACTGGAGGCCTACGCCGAGCAGGAGCCAGTACCGAGCCTGCGCCAACGGCTGGCACTGGGCGCATAGACGGGCTGCTTACGTGCGTCGGGGTACCACAGGTTTCAGGCTAACCTACCCCCGGAAGCAAGGACTGGTGCGTTGCCGGGCTGCGGTTGTAAGCCGTTACTTCCACCGGGCTACAACGTCAAACTCAACGAGTGCCTTGTTGGAGTTTCGCTTGCGAAGGGGCCGGCATTCGATGTGTGAGAAGCCAAGCGCAGAGAGCATTTCCGCATACAATTGCTCGGTGGGAACCAGCGTTCCATAGAATGTCGAATTGCCAACGATGTAATGCACCTCTGCGCCGGCGGCCAGGAGTTTCGGCAGTTCACAGAAATGCGTCCACATGTCATCGAAGTATTTGGCGACGTATTTTGCCAGCAACCTGCCATGCTTGTTCTCGGCGCATGCAATGGCTTGCAGCACATTCGTCAGACGTGTACTTCTGAAGTGTCCCTCCGGGCGCTTCCAGTCTGTGAGCCGGCTCGTTGCAATTCCCCAGGTTCCACCGATGGCCTTCCAATCGAGTTCACCGGCATCCCTGCCGTTCTGGAGAAAGCCCAGCCAGTACATATATGGGCGCAGCTCACGAATGTAGGACATGCGGTTGACATAAGGCGGTGAGGTAATCACCAGGTCGAACGTTCCTGAAATCTTGCCCTTCAACGTCCGTGCATCTGCGAGGACAACGGAGGCTGTGCCGCTGGGGTTTTCCAGTACTCCTTCAAGCACAAACTGAACACTCGCTGCAAATACCGAACCTCTGTCCACGGGAAAGGGAAGAGCGAATCCATCATCATTTCCAAATGACAGGGACTGGTGATTGAATGCCGCCTGCGACAGCTCAATGAGCGTACGACAAAAGGCCACCAGCAGTAAATTGCGGGAAGGTGTATCCGGCTCGGTGGCCTTTTCGATAGCTGCGCGAAGCAATCGAAGAAAGGTAAGTGTTTCCAGGCTCCACCACCGTTCAACATTAAAAATAGGTGGCGTTGAAACTGGCTTGACAGCACGCCTGGCAACCAAGTCAAGCACTTCCTGACACGCAGATTGCACCGCTTCAATGGTTTCCACTGGGTATCGGGCAATTTTGGTTTGTGTAAGCCAGACCAGGAATGGATTAATATCGGCTGTTGTACTTTCGCGGCCGTAGCAGGCAGCGCAGAGTGCTGTTGTTCCTGTCCCACAAAATGGATCCAAAATCCTCTGTGCATTGGGATGGTTGGCAATCAGTTCCTCGACGATCTTCAAAGAATAAGCCGGGGTTAACCTAAGCCAGCCATATCTGCCCACCCTGGCATTGAACTTGTGGGTATATTCAGCCCGGCGCCGAAGCTGTTCTCGTGACGGAAGGGAAACCATACCTGACCCTATGGTGCCAGCAGCGCCTTGAGAGTGGCTTCCACTTCACCGCGCAGACGTTGACTGTTGCGCTGGAAGAATCCTTCCAGGTCATAGCCAACCACATCCCGCATGAAATCATAGGTGGATACCAAGGGATCATTTTTGCCGACAATGCCGGTGAGAACCAACCATTTTTCATTTCTGTACCGGTCCAAGATGTCGGCATCAATTTGTGTTGAGAGTATTATTGCACAAGGAAAATGAGCTTTTGTATATGCTATTGCCGCACTCGCAATGTCGGCATTCTGACGCTTTGCGTCCTTACTCTTGTAACCCTATCGAATCTCAAAGACCGCGCCAATCAGTGCATTGGATATTTTGGTATCAACACCGATCTTCTCTGCGGCCTTCTGCATCCACGTATGAAAAATCTGCTTTCGGTGGTCGTCAGAAATTCCTTCCAGAGGCACCCGGCCGTCCAGGTAAAGGGTACGCTCCTTGCCCGTGGGTAGCTGTGTCTTGTAAGACCAGGTCACGTCGTTATGCGTGAGTCTCAGTGAGTCACACAGGATTGTCCTGAAAAGTTTTTCGCATCCGCTTCCTATCTGGCGATAGACGCTTGTCATCCCGCCTGCGGCTTTGTGGGCGGTGTACATCATTGGGTTATCCAACCCAAACCAGTTGTAGAACGGATCCGCCTGATACAGCTTTTGGAACTGTTCCAAGGTCAAACCTTTACCCCGCTTGCCTTGACCAAATCTTGGCTTATATCTGGTGCAAACCCGAATTGGCTCAAGCACGATGTCAAGGTAACGCTTGTCTTGAGTATCCAAGCCAAAATTCATGATCTAGTGGCGTCCAGGTGTGTATCCGTGGAATACACGGCTGCCAAGGCTAACCCCGAATTGGTGGGTGGTCCCAGTTGGCCAGGACGCCATTCCACGGTGGAATGACAATCGAAGCCTTGCCTTCACAGACCGTCTTGCACGCCAGGCGGATGACCGGGTGCGCTGTCCCATCGTACGGATAGCCGATTTTTTTCAGGCGCGTGACTTCAAAGGGCGTAATCGCACTGAGGTTTTCAGCGCCGCTCAGTACACCAATCCAGCACGTGCCACAGGCCCCGGTCTGGCATTCCGTAGGGATTGGCCCCGCCACACAGCGCGGGTCCTTTTCCTTGAACGACGCCGCATTGGGCATCTGTCCGGCGGCCATGGTCAGCGGCTGGCCGGAGATGGCCTGAAACTTCGCTGCCGGGTTCTGTTCATCAAAGCGAATCGTGTAGGTCTGGTTGATTTCACTGCGCAGGAGCATGTCCCACAGGGTACGTGGCTCCGGCCGCCGACGCTCGGCAACAATCAACTCCGGCTCCAGCGGCGGCACATCCATTGGCGGCGGGGGCGTCGAGAAGGCTTCCTCGCCGACCTGTTGCAGGGTGGCGTAAGCCACCGCCGTAATGCCCAGTGCCAGTCCCGGATCGAGTCCGGTGCGCCGCGCCGCCTGGCGAATGTAGTTTTCCAGCGTTGTCCGGGGCGGGGTGCGGAGGTCGGTCAACATGGCTTTCTGGACTTTCGGCCAGAAACGGTGCCCATAGAAAAACCAGTGCGAGGTGTGGATATGGTCGGCGAGGCGGTAGCGTCCGTTGAGCAGGCAGTCCTGCCGGGCGCGCGCTTCATCTTCGGTCAGCATGCGAAACAGCTTGACCGGGTAAAAAGCAAACCACACCCGGAGCGCGTTCTGGTCAACGGGATGCACATCGGGCAGAAGGCTGGCAACAATCGCCGCCCAGGCTTCGTCGTCGTGGCGGCGCAGAAACTCAATAAACTGACTGGCAGTATCTGACATGGTGAATACCTGCACGTCTGAGGTTGTCCCTTATGCGCGCCTGGCGCGAAATCGGGCATCATAGTCGGGCGTTCATCAGACTGTCCACTGTGCGAGGTGTGGCCGGTGAAGGCGCTGCGTTTGGTCAACGGACAATTACAGCTTGCCGAAATCCCCCGGCCGGACATGCCCGAAGAAGCGGTCATCCGGGTGACTTATGCCGGTATCTGTGCGACGGATGCCGCTATCGTACGGGGCTACACCGGCTTTTCCGGCACACTTGGACACGAATTTGTCGGCGTCGTGGCTGCGGCCCCCGATGCTGCCTGGATCGGGCGGCGGGTCGTCGGAGACATCAACGTGGCCTGCGGCACGTGTGAAGCCTGTCAAGCCGGCGACAGACACCACTGCGCGCAACGCACCGTCATCGGCATCCGCCAGCGCGACGGCGCTTTTGCCGAATACCTGGCGCTGCCACTGCGCAACCTCTACGCCGTGCCCGATACCGTCAGTGATCTGGACGCCGTCTTTGCCGAGCCGTTGGCCGCCGCCTGCCGCATCCTGGAGCAGGTTTCCTGCCGGCCAGGGCAGTCAGTGGCCGTTTTGGGTGACGGCAAGCTTGGACAGCTCATTGCCCAGGTGCTGCACGCGCATGGGCTTGCCGTGACACTCATCGGCCGTCACGCACGCAAGCTGGCGGTTGCGGCCGGGGCCGGCATCGCAACCCGCCACGCGGATGAACTTCGGTCGGCAAACCGCCGGTTCGAGGTCGTTGTGGAAACCTCCGGGCGCGCCACCGGTTTGGCCGATGCCCTGCGACTGGTACGCCCCCGTGGAACGGTCGTGCTCAAGTCCACTTCAGAAACACCTTGGATGCTTCCTCCAGCCGCAGTTGTCGTCCCGGAAGTGACGCTGGTCGGGTCGCGCTGTGGCGATATGCCAACGGCTCTGGCACTGCTCGCCGCACGCAAGGTCAACCCACAGCCGCTCATCGAAGCGGTCTATGATCTGGACGACGGACGACGCGCTTTCGAGCACGCGACCACACCGGGCGTGCTCAAGGTGCTGCTCCGGTGCTATCTGCCAGAAGGCACACCACGGTAACGGTTTCCGGCCGACGTCAAGCTCTGTCTGCGCAATATGCCTGCCAGAGGTTCACTCCTTATGGTTTCTGTTGAAGTGTTGCTGGCTGGCAGAGTAAAACAGAGAAAGTACAACCACTTGCAAAACACTCTGGGACGCCGTAGCTGCCAGGCACGCTTGCCGTGCCAAGGCCCTTGGGAAGGGCTTGATACGGACCCCGCTTGGCTATGGCCGGACTGTGGGAGGTAACGCCCTTGGCCGCGAACTGGGAAAAGATTCTGCTCACCTACCTGCACGACCCACCTGACAAGGCACTCTCCATTCGTGGACACGTTGACCGTGCCCGCCATTATGCTGTCATTGCGGTTAGCGAAGAGGGAAGCCGCAGCCTCAAAGAAGCCGCTGCAACCGCCGATCCACTGGCCTCCACGGTTGAACGCTTTCCCATGCCAACGGCCGGAAGAGAGGGCGAGCGGGCCGTTGCGCCGAAAAACAGCCAACTGCGCATTTTCCATCCGCTGTCGGCTGCTTCAGAAGACCTCGGTGTGCCGTCGCTGGATAACGCCTTGATGCAGGCTGAGCAACAGCAGCTTCAGGCTATCGTCGGTGGTTTGCCTGCGAACGAATACCGCATACGCCTGCTGGCCATCTGGCGGTGTTGGCCGGAGGCACTGGCGACGAACGTTCACCCGTGCTTCGCCTTGCTTCCGGCGGACACGCGGACGCCAGACCATACCATCTGGCATCACGCCGACACGGCCGCGGCGTTTCGGGCGGCTCTTGACGCCAGTGGCGGAGAAGCCCTGCTGGCCTTTGCGCTGGGGCCTGTCCAGCGGTTTATCGAGGCGGCGCGAACCGTACGCGATCTGTGGTCAGGCAGCATGATCCTGTCGTGGCTGGCGTTTCAGGCGATGAAGCCCATTCTTGAAGACCTCGGCCCGACAGCGCTCATCTACCCTTCCCTGCGCGGTATTCCGCTGGTGGATTTGTGGCTGCACAACACACAAGGACTGCACGGGCAAGTGTCCCTGCCGCCAACCGAACTGCGGATGACGCCCTCGCTGCCACACCGGTTTCCGGCCCTTGTGCCGTGGGGCAAAGACGGTACGGCTGCCCAAAAGTTAGCCAAACGCTGCCGCCAGGCTGCCGATGCCGCCGTCACGGCCCCTGGCTGAGGCCGTCCGGGCAAAGCTCCAGCAACCTTTGGGCAACGCCTGCCAAGGGTGGGACAAGCGCTGGGACGCACAAATCAACAACTACTTCAACGTGGCGACGGCTGTGCTGCCGCTGGGCGGCTCTGCCCAAACCATTGACCAGACGCTGGCGCGCCTGCTCACCGGCAAAGCTTCCTTCGGGGAAGCCTTATCCCAACGCGGCGGCCGTCCGTCAGCTTGCCCGTGCCATTCCCAAGAGTGAACAACCGGGCTACAACCAGGAACATGCCGGGCGCTGGCAGCATCAGGTCGAGCTGGCGCAGCGGTCGCTGGCTGCCCACCGTACGGTTCGCCCTGTCCCGCCCAACCCACCGGTTCAGACTGGCGGGCGCTTTCCGCAGAAATGTACGCTGCTCGGAACCTTCGAGCAGATGGGGCCGGACGAACTCGGCGCGTCAAGGCAGTTCTGGAATGCGCTTTCGGCGTCAGAGCTTGGCCTGAGTGTCGAGGGCGTTCGCCTGCGGCCGGGCGAAGGCTTGTGCGCCATCGGGCTGGTCAAGCGATTTGCCGCGCCGGCCTTTCTGAAAAAGGAACTGGAGCTTTCAACGGACGACCTGCGTTTCCCGGATACCTGGACTGTCGCGGCTGCTGACTGGTTGCGGCAGGCCGGAATTGACTGGCGGCGGGACTGGAGAAAGCCCTGGAACGGCAACTGGCTGTACTGGTCCCGACCGGACGAGAATCCCGAAGACGCCGATTCCTGCCCGGCCGAACTTTGGAAAATCATCGCATCGGCCAAAAAAGAACACGGCCAGCCGCCGGTGTACTACGCCATTCTCAAGCTTGACGGCGATGAGCTTGGCGGCTGGCTGCGGGGTGAAAAGTCGCCGCAGGTGCGGGAGGTGATGCACCCCGAACTTGTCACCTACTACGAAAATCTGCACCAGCGAGCCGGGCTGGACGCCAAACGCCCGGTCGGCCCGGCGCTGCATGCCGCCATCAGCACGGCGCTGGCCAACTTTGCCCTGCACATCGTCCCACAGGTCGTTGCCGAACACGGCGGAACGGTCATTTATTCCGGCGGCGATGACACCCTGGCGCTGCTGCCGCTCAGCACCGCCCTGGACTGCGCCCATGAACTGCAAGCCGCCTACACAGCCAACTGGTACGAAAAAGACGGCCGCACCTACCTGCTCATGGGTTCGCAGGCCACGCTGTCGGGCGGGCTGGTGCTTGTTCACGCCAAGGACGATCTCCGGCTGGCATTGCAGGATGCCCGCCGCGCCGAAGAGCAGGCCAAGGATGCCGGCCGCGATGCCCTGGCCATAACCGTCCGCCGCCGGTCGGGCGAGCACACAACAGCCATCTGTCCGTGGGGCTTTGTCCCGGTGGTGACGAAGTGGAAACAGGCGTTTCTTGCCGGGGCTTCGGATCGGTGGGCCTATCACCTGTACGCCGGGCGGCATACCCTGGCCGCCCTTCCCAGGGAAGCCATCCAGGCCGAGATACGGCGGCAGTTGGGGCGGGCGGAAAAGCCAATTCTCCCGCCTGATGCGCTCGTTGCGGATTTTGAGGCCTTCACGAATGCAAAGGTCGCTTCAGGGAGCCGCCCGCGTTTTGCTTCGGTCGGAGAGGCGCTCGGGCATTTTCTCACGCTCTGCCATACGGCGTCGTTTATGGCGCGGGGAGGAAAGGAGTGAAGGGAGCGATGGAGACCGTCGGCTTGTGCCTGGAAGCACTTGATGTGCTGTTCTTCCGCGACGGACGGCCCTTTATGGACGGCACCGAGCAGATGCTCAGCGGTTTGCCGCTCCCGCAAACCCTGGCCGGAGCCATCTGCACGGCGCTCATGCAGGCTGCCGGCTGCGACTTCGGCCGGTTACGGCACACGCTGGAAGAAGGAAAGCCGTTTGCCGAAGCCGTACGCGAAGCTTGCAGCGCGGAGGCGCACTGGATCGGTGCGTTGGCCGTACGTGGCCCCTGGCTGGCCCGGTGGGACAAAAACCCCGCTACGCCATGCGAAGTGCTCGTGCCGGCGCCGGCGACGCTGCACCGGGCCAAAGGGAAAACCGGCGGCCAACAGCTTTTTGCCCTGGCCCCCCTGCAGGAAGAACTCCCCGGCTGGCACCCTGTGCCGGAAGAGCAACGGCGTCCGCTGTGGCTCAAAGAAGCGGTCGTCACCGAGCCGGTCGAAGGCTATCTGACGCCCGCCGGGCTGTCCCACTTTCTCGAAGGCAAACCGGTTTCTGCGACGGAAGTTGTCCCGGCAGGCGATTTGTTCGGACTGGATTACCGCATCGGCATCGGCATTTCGCCCGAACGCCTGGTGAGTGAGGAGTCACAGATTTACGGACGTGGTTTTCTGGCGCTGAAGCAGGGCGTGTTTCTCTATGCCGAAGTGTGCCTGCCGGACGACGCGCCAGCGGGCGCGCTGGACAAGTTGACAACCCTGGCTTTTGGCGGTGAAAGCCGCCACGTGCTGTGCCACCGGCTGAAAGAACCCTTTGCCTGGCCGCGTGAAGTCCCTTCCACAGAAGGGCAGAAGCCGCTGGTACTGCTGACAACCCCGTGTGTGTTTTGCAAAACGCTTGCGCGAAAAGTTAGGCCTGGCAGCCAGACTTAACCTGGATGCCATTGAACTGGCGCAAAAGCTGGGCCCGGTTGAAGTTGATTTTTCCTGGCCGGATGTCTGGAGCGTACTCGACCAGGTAGGCTTTGCCTGTCAGGTGTTTGCCAAAAAGTACAAGCATAAGCCGGAGAAGAAAGCCCTGGGGTTGCCGCGCCAGATTGGCCCACCCGTGGAAGGGAGCTTTACCCCCCGGCCGCCTGTCAAAGATCGGCATGCTTCGCCGGTGCACATCCACTTTGCCCCCCGTAAGGATGGCGAGCAGGGCTGGAAGGTGCGCATCGTGGCTTTTCCATCGGCATACCTCCCAAACCTTGAGACCAGCCGGGAATTCCTGACAGAGTTTCTCAAAGATGTTGAAAGTGACCTGAGACGGCGTGCCGGCTTGTCACCACCAAGGGTACAGAGGCCAGCATCTTCCAGTCCGGCAGCGGGGAGCACATCTGCGTCAACCGCCTCATTGCTTTCCCCTGGAAACACAGTCAAAGCCATGCTTCTGGAAGAGAAGACCAAAAAAGGCGGCTGGAAGGCGCGCCACGTGGACAGCAATCAATCCGGCCCGATTGTGAATACTGAAAAAGTGCCAGGCGACAAGCAGCCCGGTGAAGAGGTGGAACTCATCGTCGCCAGCGCCAGCGAATCAATGAGTTTTCGTTGGCCGACTGAGGAAGAAAAACAACGCGCCCAGAAAGCCCAGGACAAGACGAAAAAGGGCCCTGGCCATCAACCCAGAGGAGGCCGGCGGTGAACAAACCATGCATCCTGATCTGTACCGTTGGCACGAGTCTGTTTCAGCCCAACCTGGAAGCCCTGAAGAAAGACCTGGCCGACAGCCGTATCAAGCCGGAATACCGGCCGCTGGCCGAGGCCTGCCAGCGCGGCGACTGGCCGGGGGTTGCCCAAGCCCTGCGCCCTTTGCCGGCCAGTGACCGGGTGTGTGGCGCAGAGATCAACTCCATTGCCAGCCTGCTTGAGAAGGAATACATCCCGGCAGACTGTGGGCTGTTTTTTCTTCACTCCAGCACGGACAAGGGACGCGACATCGCGGCCATTCTCAAGGATTACTACCTGAACAAGGGTCACGCTCTGGTGGAGACCGTCGAAGTGGAGGACTTGCAGGACGAAGACCCAAAGCGGTTTCGTACCAAGGGGCTGCGCAACCTGGCGCGGAATGTCTGCCGCATCGTCCGGGAACGTTCAGCCGCAGCCTGCGCCATCAATGCCACCGGCGGCTACAAGGCGCAGATAGCCGTTGCCGTACTGCTCGGCCAGGCTCTGGGCATTCCGGTGTTTTACAAGCACGAACTCTTCAGCGAAATCATCGCCTTTCCGCCCCTGCCCGTGGCCTTTGACTTCGAGGTGTGGATGCGTGCCAGCGGCATGCTGTACGACCTGGAACGGACATCCGATCCCGTTCCGGCATCCACCTATGCCGAGGAATGGCAGGAAACATACGAGAGCCTGGTTGAACGGGTCCCGATTGACGGGCAGGACTACTTGGAGCTGTCGCCGGTCGGGCAGATTTTTCACGAGACCTTTCGCGAACGCTTCCGTACCGACCGCAGCCAAGTGCTGCCCCCCAAGGCGTTGCAAAAGCATCCGCCCCGGCTGGAAAAAGATGCCGGCTGGCCCGGGGAGCACCCGGAAGTGGAAGCCTTTATGAAAAAGGTGACAGACGAAGTTGATCCGGTCGTACGGTGTGAAACCTTCTACTTCAACCCCGACCTGCCCCAGCGCACGCGCTTTCGCTGCGGCGCGAAGGGCATTGAAGGGATATATTCCGACGGACGCTTTACGGTCAAATTCCGCGTGGAGAGCACGGCCAAAACCCCCGGCGAGCAGGCGGCAGTTGTCGCCAGCCTCAACGAATGGCTGAGTCGTCAGCAGACTTGACGCGCTGGTGGTTCGTGGTTGGCTGTGATGCCCAGTCACGAGGGGACTGGCACGATGGGACTGGACGGCGGAACGAAACAGCAAGGTTGTAACGGGTTCATGCGTCGCGATTACCAGCAGCCGGCATAAACCGTGGAGACCAATATCCAGGTCAACCCGCCATCATACGAAGCATAAAAAGCCCAGTAATACTCGGTGCAGCCGCCGCCGTCGCCGCCTCCAATCGGCTGCTGATGACACAGGTAAGGAAACGCATGCGCCGGGGCTGACTGTCCGTACTGACCATATTCTCCGTGACCGCCATGTGAGCCGTTTGAAGGTGGGTAATCACACATCACTCCACCCCCGCCACCCCTGCCGCCAGGGCAGGAAAAAGCATCACTTCCCTGACCTCCTTCGCCAGGGGTTCCATAGTCACCGGCAACCCCCCCCAGCCCGCCCAGGCCGGGCGCTCCGCCTCGTCCATAGCTGGCAGAGGTTTCAACAAGCAACGTGGATGGATGGGTCACAAAGATTCGCTTGGCATCACCTCCATTGCCGCCGTTGCCACCACGTCCACCTTTACCGGCATTGCCACCACAGCCTGCCGAACCGCCCCGGCCACCGTTGCCGCCATAGCCAAAGGCGCAATTACAGGCCAACCCACGCCCGCCCCGGCCACCGTTGCCGCCGCGTCCGCCGTTGCCACCCGGCCCGCCGTCACCGCCGCGTCCGCCGTCACCGCCATTGGCGCGGAACACATAGACATTGCCGGGCTGCGTAGTGCACGGTATTTCATAGATAATTTCCTGGGTGGCATCACCACCTCGATGTCCGTTGCCACCGTCCTCCCCATCTGTGCCATCTTGGCCATTTGTCCCGTTTCCTCCTGGCTTCCCGTTCGGATTATTCGCACAGTTACCATCGTCTCCATCTGCCCCTGCCTGGCCATTATCGCCTGTTCTCCCTGGACTGCCGGCTGGTCCAGGATCTCCCGGCCTGCCACTTCGGTCATCAACAACCTGTTGTTCCCGTCGAACGCCGTCCTGCCCCTGCTGCCCCTGCTCGGCGAGCCAGTCCTGGTACCCACGTCCGCTGGCATCAAACACGACGCGCCCAACGGGCGCCTCTGTGAAGCGAATCGGTGTTGCATTGAAAAGGAAGAAAGGGTGGTTCATCCGAATGACGAGTGTTTTTCCTTCCACAACAACAGACCGCGCGATGATGACGGTCTCTTCGTCAACTTCCACCCGCTCTGGCGCCACCACGGTATCAGCGACATACACCCCTCCAATCCGATTACCCAGCCGCACCGTTGCCCGAAAGTGGGACGTTCTCGTCAACTCCTGGTTCAGAGCCGGATACCAGAGATTCTGCTGAAGCAGCAAAAAAGGCTGAGATGTCACCCCCTCTCGCTGAAGGCGAGCCGCGACCCTTTGAAAAATGACAGCCTGATGGGCTTTGACCGCCTGATAACTCATTCTCCCGCTGGTTTTCCAGAACTCCGCAACTTCAGTTGGCGTTGGTGGCAGCCCCTGTTCTGCCTGACGGCGCAGGACGGCCATGTACTTGACCGGCGGAGATGATTCCGGCGACGCTTGAGGCTGCCGCACGCTGTCGGGCGCTTGCCCGGAAGCAAAGTTGAAAGCCGTACCAAAAAGCACCAGGGCCATCCACGCCCAACGGTGACGCAGGCAAAAGCCGGCAGACCACATGGCAAAACCTCCTTGAATAAAATGTGGCGGCTGTGTAGCACAGCTTTGCGAAAAAGGCAAAATGCTTTTCCCACAAGACCTGTGGTGTTTGTTGAACGTCAGTTTGTCGCTGCCGGTGAGGCCAGGATTCCGTGTGGAGCGCGCCGCGCCGTCCCCGGCCGGGCGGCAGCGGTCGTGGCGACGCTCAATGAGTGGCTGGATCGTTTCCGCAGTTGACGCCCGGCCGTCATTTCTGCTAACTCGTAGCGTACATTACAAACTGATGTTGCTTGTTCCAGGTCGAGTCCATCGGTTCACCGCCCCGCTACCCTTCAACCGTTGGTGAGCCGAAATTTCACAGAAGGTGCTGACATGTCACTTACCTCCCTTCGCCTGGCCTCGGTCCGCTCCCTGACCGGTCTTGCCCTTACTGCTGTCGTGGCCGTCAGCGGCCTCGCCCGTGCGCAGAATCCAGCCGAAGCCACGGTGCCGCGCTCGGTGATGTCCGAAGCCATGCGCGTGTGCGCTGGTTACATTGGGGAAGCTGCGCCGGAAGACCTGCAAATCGTCGGAAGTGAAAAGGAAGCCTATGTCCGCCAATTTTCGCAGGGCGATCTGGTGTATATCAACCGGGGACGCGATGCGAACCTGCAAACCGGTGCCGAGTACCAGATTGTGCGCAACATCGGCCCGGTTTATGACCTCGCCGACCGCCGGCGTAAGTTGGGGACACTCGTGCAGGAACTGGGTGTCCTCCGCATCACTGAAGTGCGCGATACCTCGGCGACTGGCGAAATCACGCTGATTTGCACCGGCACGGTCAACCTGGGGGATGCCCTTATCCCCTACGAGCGGCGGCCAATTCCAACCGTGCGTCCATACCGTCCGCTCTCGGTCGTCGGCGCTCCGACCGGGCGGGCAACGGGACAGATTCTGGCCGGGCAGCTTTCCCGTGAACAGCTCGTGCGTAACGATGTGGTGTACATCAACCTTGGAGCCGACAACGGCCTCAAGGTTGGTGACTACCTGACGGTCTATCGCCCGCTGGCCAGTGACACCGTTTCCCGTTTCCGGGATGACAAGATTGGACAGTCGCGTAACGATGGCTTTGCGAGCGACCGTTTCCGTACCCGTGACAACTCATCGCTGGCTTCTTCACAGAAGGGCTACCCACAGGTTGCCGAGCGGACGCCCCGCAGCGAGCTGCCGCGGACACTCGTCGGCGAAATCGTCATCATCCGCACCGAACCCAATACTGCGGTCGGGGTGCTGACCCGTACAACCCGCGAAGCTGTTGTCGGAGACCGTGTCGAGTTGCAGTGAAGGTGGGAGTGGAAACGGGGGGGCAGGTGCACCAGTCCCTTCCCACCTTTCGGCTTGGGCAGAGATTGACCTTGCGCGGCTGCAACAAAACTACCGATGGCTGAGGCAGCGTGCTGGCGTGCCGGTTATGGCCATGGTCAAGGCCAATGCCTACGGCCACGGTCTGCTGCCGGTGGCGACGTTCCTGCAGGACGTTGCTCAGGTTGACTGGTTTGGCGTGGCCACGCCGGAAGAAGGCGTGGCCCTGCGCCAGTCCGGAGTTACCCGCCCCATTCTCGTTCTGGGCGGCTTCTGGTTTGGGCAGGAAGCTGCCATTGTTCATTACGATCTGGCCACGACGCTGCCTGATACGGACTACCTGCCGGCCTTGGAACGGGCTGCTTCCGAAGCTGGGCGGACGGTGGCCGTCCATCTCGAAATAGACACCGGAATTGGCCGTCTGGGGCTGTCGCCTGACCAGTTCGCCGCCGTCCTGGAGCGCCTCAAAGCCTGCCCGCACCTCCGCCTGGATGGCCTGATGACGCACTTTGCTTCGGCTGACCTGCCGGAGCATGCCGATTTCACACGCGACCAGATACGACGCCACACGCGGGCGGTGCACCAAGCGCGGGCGGCCGGATGGACGCCGCGCTACATCCATCTGGCCAACAGCGCCGGTTTGCACGCTTTCCTGCCGGAGGCGGCGGGCAACCTGGTTCGCCTGGGCGGGTTGCTGTACGGCATTGCTGGAGATGCCCTGTCTCCGGCGTTTCCGCCGCCGCCAACCCAGCCGGTGCTGTCGCTCCATGCGCGCATTCTGGGCTTGAAGACCGTTCCGCCCGGCACTCCGCTTGGTTATGGCTGCACCTTTGTCACACGCCGTCCCACGCGGGTGGCCACCGTCCCGCTGGGTTACGGCGACGGACTGCACCGCATCCAGTCCAACCGCGGTCAGGCCCTGGTGTGTGGCCGGAAAGTGCCCATCATCGGGCGGGTCAGCATGGATGTGACCATGCTCGATGTCACCGACGTGCCGGATGTGGCCTTAGGCAACGTGGCGACATTCATTGGCAGCCAAGGGGAGACAACCATCACGGCGGAGGAATACGCAGCCGTGATGGGCAGTATTGCCCTTGAAGCCACAACGGCGCTGACGGCGCGCGTGCCCCGCTGCTATCGTGCGGCAGCCATGTCTTCCGCGCCGGGCGGGCGTGAAGATACACCGGCGTCTGCCTGCAAGTAGCGCGGCACGGAAACCATGACCCATAATCGCACCCCGATGTTGGCGTGGGAACGAAAGACAGAAGCCGGTCCGTACCTGACCGGGACAGGGCCGGCCGGGATGAGACACCAGCCAAACCCAACCGCACTGGAAATGTGGCTACGGCGGTGGCTGGTTGTGGGCGTGTGGTTGGCGCTCGCTGGTTTGTCAGTTGGCGCGCAGAACGTACTGCCCGCAGTACAGAGTTCGGGCGCCCTTGCTCCCCCGCGTCCCCCGGTCGGGCGCCTGGATGGACGTACCATCACCCGTCTCACCATCGAGGTTGAAGAAGGGTTTACCCCGGAGCCGTCCCTGGTGGAAATCGTCGGTTTGCAGGTCGGTGAACCCTTGACCGCCGCCCGCCTGCGGGCCGCGCTCGTGCGGTTACACCGTTCGGGGCGGGTCGCCAACGCCGAGGTGTTCACGACACCCGAAGGTGATGATGGGGTGTGGGTTCGGTTTGTCCTCACCCGCCAGCTCCGGGTTGCCGAAGTCGTCTTCGAGGGCGACACCATCTTTCCTGTGGAAGAACTCCTGCCACGGCTGCCGGCCTTGGAACGGGGGAGCAAAATCACCGCGCGCGTCCTCAGCGAGAGTGAGGAAATTCTGCGCCGGTTGTACCGCGAGCGCGGCTATTTCCAGGCTTCCATCCGGGCGCGCCTCTCGCCGCCAAACGATGCGGCCCGGGTGCGCGTCACCTTTGTCGTTACGCCGGGGCCGCGGGCCCTCATTGGTGCCTGGCAGATTGACGGAAACCTGAAAATTCCACCTGGTGACTTTGACGCCAAAATCATCCAGCACCCGGTGGGGACGCCCTACGCGATAGATTTTGTCCAGTCCGACCTCCAACGCATTCGCGCTTTGCACGTGGCGCGGGGCTACCTTGATCCGCGCATCAGTGAGCCGCGCATCACCTATGATCCGGCCACCAACCGGGTGGCGGTGGCGGTGACGGTCACCTCGGGTCCGGCCGTTACGGTCAATGTCACTGGTTTTGAGCTGCGCCGCGAAGAACAGCGCCGCATCCTGCCAGTGCTCCGCGATGGCGGTCTCGATGACTTCACGTTGGAGGACGGGGCCCGCCAGTTGCTCCTCACCCTGCAAAAGCGGGGCTATTTTTTTGCCGAAGTCGAGTGGTCGCGGCAGCGCCGGGTGGATGAAGACCGGGTTATCGTGACCTATACCATTGAGCCGAATCGCCGCTACCGGGTGCAGGAAGTACGTATTGTGGGGACGGAAGTCCTGGCGTACCGCGATGTTGCCGGCGACTTCCAGACCCGCCCGGCATCGCTCATTCCACCTTCGCGCGGCCTGGTCACCGAAGACACCCTGGCGCGGGATGCCGAGGTGATTCTGCGCGATCTGCGCAACGCCGGGTATTTGCAGGCCCAGGTGGTGGAACGGCGGATTGGCACCGGGCTGAGCGATGAAGCCCTCACGGTGTTGTTCCAGGTGGAGCCCGGGCCGCAGGCGCAGGTGGCTGACATCCGCCTGGAGGGCAATCAGCTTCTCGAAGCGGAACGGCTCAAACAGGTCTTGAAACTGGAAGCTGGCGAGGTGGTCACGCAGGCGCGGGTACGCGCCGACCTGGAGCGCCTCACGGCGCTTTACCTCAGCGAAGGGTTTGCCGAAGTGCGGATTCGGCAGGAACTCGAAGAAACCAATGGCGATCCGGCACAGGTAAGCCTCGTGTATGAAATCGAGGAAGGGCGGCGCTTTACGGTCAACCGGGTCATCATCGGCACGCGCGGACGAACCTCGGAGCAAACCCTGCGCCGCTTCCTTGCCATCCGGCCGGGAGAACGCCTGCGGCGCGACAAGCTGAATCAGGCCGAACAGGCGCTCTATGCGACGGGGGCGTTTCGGCAGGTATTGCTTCAGACGCCTTATGTCCGGGCGACGGGGCCCGCCGATGCGTTGGCGGATGTGACCTTGGATGTCATTGAGGCAAAGCCGTACACCCTGGCCTACGGGTTTGGCTACCAGACCAACGATGGCCCGCGCGGCTCTTTCGAGCTGTCGAATGCCAATATGTTTGGGCGGCTGGAAGTGGGCAGCTTCATTGTCCGCCTCAGCCGCCGGGAGCAGTTGGCGCAGGTTTCCTACCAGTTTCCGCGCTTCAACCTGCCACGGGTCACCACCCTGACGGATGGCGTCACCGCGCCGATTCTCATATCCGCCCTGTTTCAGCGGCAGGCGCGGGTCAGCTTTACGGCCCAGCGCCTGGTGGCGCTCATTCAGTCGGAAGTCCGTTTTGATGCGCAAAGCGCCCTGATTTTCCGCTACCGGTTGCAGAATGTGCGGGTACTTGATCTGCGCGTGACGAACCCTCCGCTCCAGCGCGCGGATCAGCCCCTCAATCTGGGGACGTTTTCCGCCACGTATGTCCGTGACACGCGGGATGTGCCCCTCGATGCCACCCGTGGCTCCTTTGTCTCCGCCGACTTGACCGTGGCCACTCCGCGCATCGGCGGTTCCGAGCGGTTTCTGCGGTTTCTGGGGCAGGCCCAGGGCTACCGCCGCGTCACGGAGCGGTCGCCGGTCATCCTGGCCGGCAGGCTGCAGGTTGGCCTGGCGCAGCCTTATGGCGGCACCCAGACGCTCCCGATCAGTGAACGCTTTTTCTCCGGCGGACCCACAACCCTGCGCGGGCTGGGATTTGAGCAGGCCGGCCCGCGCGATCCTGTCACCGATGCGCCGGTCGGGGGCAATGCCCTGATAGCCGCCACCGGGGAAGTGCGCTTTCCCCTGCTGCAGAACCTGGAAGGGGCTGTCTTCTACGATGTCGGCAACGTCTTTGCACGTGTTTCAGACATTGGTGTGGGATCGCTGACCAACAGTTTGGGTGGGGGCTTTCGGATCAAAACGCCCCTGGGACCCCTGCGGGTGGATGCCGCCTACCTCATCGACCCGCCGTTTTTTGTCGCCACACCCAATCGGCGGCTGACCAACTTCCAGGTGCATGTCACCTTTGGTCAGGCGTTCTGAGCCGCCGCCGGTAGGCTGTGGTGGTTGGTAAGTTACTTGACAGAAGACAATCGCCTGAGTTACCATGCCCGGATAAAAAGTTACTCCTATCAAAGTGTTATCTTGACAATCTTTTCGGTCTGTGGGAGGTCTTGCGAATGGCGTTATCTGTTTCCGGCCCGAAGTCTTCACGCAAACTCGCAGCGGGTACGCCGCTCCCAGCCCCAGATACGCCGCCAGCTACGCCCTCCCGGACACGGGCGGCCCGTACCCGGTCAAGTCGTCGCGCCTCCGAACCAGCCCCTTCCACGCCTTCCACCGTTGAACCGTCCAATGCCGTGACCGGGGTCACGGCCACCCCGAAAACACGCCGGAAAACGTCGTCTGTGGCGTCTCCTCCGGCGGAATCGCCAGCCAGCCAGCCACCCGCGCAACCGGCGGCCGGCCCGGTTGCCTCCAAAGGTGCGGCCAAGGCGCGTGCCGCCAAGTCTGCTGCCAGGTCTGGTCCGGCTGAAACGGCCACTCCGGAGTCGGGGTCCGCAGAAGCCAGCACCAGTCAGGCGGTGGAAGCCGTGGTCAAGGCCGTCCGGGAAGTGACCTCGAAAGCGTCGGCGCGCAGCCAGTCGGCAGCCCCGGCGCGCAAGACGGTCCATCGCACGGCAGAATCCAAAGCTTCCAAGGCGTCTGCTTCCGCAGAGGCGGCTGCTGTGAAAGCCGACGTGAAAGCCAAGACGGTGGAAGCCGTCAAAACCACCCCGGCAACTGCGCCAAAGACGGCGGAGAAGCCCTCTCCGGCCGCCGCTTCGGCCGATAGCAAAGCCAGGAAAGTCAAAAAGACTCCGCCCCCACCAGCGCCGGTTAGTTCCACTCCTGCGACAGCCAGTTCCGTGCGACGGAACCGTGAACGTGAGGCCCTGAACCTCTACACCACGGCCATGGAGTCGTTCAAACAAACCGATTACGACCGGGCGCGGGATGTCCTTCAGCTTCTGTTGAGCGACTTCGTGCTGGAGAGCGAAATTGCCGACCGGGCGCGGGTCTTCCTGAAGATTTGCGAGCAAAAACTGCAACCAAATTGTGCTATGAACCGGTAACAGAACTCCGCCTCCCCCTGGCCGGCGGAAGGCCCTCGGTCAGGGGAAGGTGGCTGTCTTTTCTGTTGCCAGATGGATTGGTTCGCTGCACGTATGGCTGCTGCTACAACGTCTTCTTCTGCTTCCCGACAATTTCAATCACCTGTCAAGTGCGTTGCCATTGGGGGTGGGACGGGTTTGGCCACCCTGCTGCGGGGGCTGAAACGCCACGTCATTGATGATGGCATCCGCCTGCCCGGCCAGTGTATTGAAAGTCTGACGGCCGTGGTCACCGTGACCGACGACGGGGGCAGTTCCGGACGTCTCCGGGAGGAGTTCCAGATGTTGCCGCCGGGCGACATCCGCAACTGCCTGGTGGCGCTTTCGGAAGATGAGCGGCTTTTTGCACGGCTGTTTCAGTACCGCTTCCCCGGCCAGGGCAGCGTGCGGGGACACAGTTTCGGGAATCTGTTTCTGGCGGCGCTGACGGGGATCACGGGCGATTTCGTCGAAGCCATCCGGCTGTGCAGCGAGGTGCTGGCCATCAAGGGCAGGATTGTGCCGTCCACCACGGCTGACGTCACCCTGGTGGCCGAACTCGACGATGGCTTCATCGTACGCGGGGAATCAAAAATCAGCGCCGCCGGGGGGCGCATTCAGAGCATTGCCCTTGATCCGCCCGACTGCAACCCGCTGCCCGAAACGCTGGCTTCCATTGCGGAAGCTGACCTCATCACGCTCGGGCCGGGATCGCTGTTTACCAGTGTCATCCCCAACCTGCTGGTGACGGGCATGACGGAGGCCATTGCCGCGTCCAACGCGCTGAAGGTCTATATCTGCAATCTCATGACCCAGCCCGGCGAGACAACCGATTTCTCCATTGCCGACCACGTCGCCACCCTGCTGGAGGCCCTGGCCCCGGCGACGCTGGATGCCGTCATTGTCAATCACGGCCGGATTTCGGCGGCGGCCCGGGCCCGCTACCGCCTCGAAGGTTCCCGGCCGCTCACCGGACGGTCAGCCATCCGGCGGCTGAATGGGCCGCCGCCAACGGCGCGGGTGGCCGCCGACAAGTTCCTTGTGTTTGACCGCCATCGGATTCCGGTCGTGACGGCCAATCTCGTCGAAGAAACGGAAGTCGTCCGCCACGCGCCAGACAAGCTGGCACGGGTTGTTCTGGAGGTCTATGCCCGCCGTTTGCCCTCCAGCCAACGCAAGCCCAACCTGCGACTCGTGGCCCGCTGACCGCACGGCTGCCCTGAACAAAGAAGTGCCAACTTCAGCCATAACCAAACCACCGGACGTTCGCCCTGCCCGCCGGCGCACCTGGAGAAGGCGTCTGGCTGTGATTGGTGGGGGACTGCTGCTGCTCGTGGGCGCCGCCCTGATCTGGTTGCCGGAAATCGCGGAGCGCCAGATGAACGGCATCGCCGCGACGACCCGGAAAGCTCCTTCCCCACGCGCGCAGGCGCTGCATGCCCGGCTGTTCGTTGCCGATCTGCACGCCGACACGCTGTTGTGGAACCGTGACCTGCTACAGCGTCGGACGCGCGGCCACGTGGACCTGCCCCGTCTGCAGGAAGGCAATGTGGCGCTCCAGGCGTTTACCATCGTCACCAAGGCACCGCGTGGGATGAACAATGAGCGGACGGATGGCAACCGCTTCAACCTTGTTGCCGCCCTGAGCGTCGTGCAGCTCTGGCCGCCCAAAACCTGGACCAGCCTGACCGAGCGGACGCTGTATCAGTGCCGCCGGCTGGAGGCCGCTGCCGCCCGCTCCGACGGCCAGTTAATCATCGTTCGCAGCCGGGATGAGCTGCGTGATTTCCTGGCCCGCCGCGCATCGAATCCGAAACTGGTCGGGGCTTTTCTGGGGGTTGAAGGGGCCCATGCCCTGGATGGCGATCTGTCCAATCTGGACCGCCTCTATGCCGCCGGCGTACGCATGATGGCCCCGACACACTTTTTCGACAACGAAATCGGCGGCTCCGCCCACGGACTCGTCAAAGGCGGACTGACGGAGATGGGACGGGAGCTGATTCGGCGCATGGAGCAAACGGGCATGCTCGTGGACTTGGCCCATGCGTCGCCAGCCGTGATGGATGAAGTGCTGGCGATGGCGACGCGCCCGGTGGTCATTTCCCATACCGGCGTCCGTGGGACGTGCGGCGGCTTGCGCAACATCACGGACGATCAACTGCGGGCCGTGGCGCGTACGGGCGGTGTTGTCGGGATTGGATACTTCTTTGCTGCTGTCTGCGGCCAGGATGCCCGCTCCATTGCCCGTGCCATGCGCTATGCTGCCGATGTGGCCGGCGTCGAGCACGTCGCCCTTGGGTCGGATTACGATGGGGCCGTCAGCGTACCCTTCGACACGGCACACCTGGCGGAAATCACCGATGCTTTGCTGGAAGAAGGATTTTCAGAAGCCGAGATTGCCCTCATGATGGGTGGAAACGTCCAGCGGGTGTTGCTGGCGGCACTTCCCTGACCGTGACCGGGAAAAGCCGGTCGAAAGAAGTTGGAGACTATGACCGAACGACGCCTTCGTATTCTGATTGCCAAGCCCGGACTCGACGGCCACGACCGTGGGGCCAAGGTCATTGCGCGCGCCTTGCGCGACGCCGGAATGGAGGTCATCTACACGGGACTGCGTCAAACCCCGGAGCAAATCGTGGCCGCCGCCGTTCAGGAAGATGTGGATGCCATCGGTGTTTCCATTCTCTCCGGCGCGCACATGACGCTGTTCCCGCGCATTCTGGAGCTGATGCGCGAGCAGGGGATTGCGGATATTCCCCTCTTTGGCGGCGGTATCATCCCCGACGAAGACATCCCCAAGCTCAAAGCCGCCGGTGTGGATGAAATCTTCACACCGGGCGCGACAATGGACGCCATCATTGCCTACATCCAGAAACGTGTGGGCAACAGGTCGGAAGTAGCGGCTTCCTGACCGGGCTTTCCGCACCCTTCCGGTTTTCAGCTTTCAGCCTCCGGCAGCAGTCTGTCTCCCGGCTGACGCCGTGAGAATCTGGCGAGTGTATCCGCCAGCGCCGCCGGGAGCACGTCTTCCACCGAACCACGGTATTCCTCGGCAGAGCCGATGCGGGACGGCAGGATGAAACGAAGCTGTCCCTCGGAAACTTTTTTGTCGTGCCGGAGAGCTTCCAGCAGGTCCGCAACGGTGAGGCCGTCCGTGCCCGGCATCCGCCCGACCCGCCGCACGAGCTGTTCCAGCCGCTGCGCCTCATCCGGGGCGAGCTTTCCCAGGCGGACGGCAATCTGACTGGCGGCCACCATGCCAATCCCGACGGCCTCTCCGTGACGAAACCGCCGGTAGCACGTCACGGCCTCCAGGGCGTGCCCGACGGTGTGACCAAAGTTGAGTACCTTGCGCTCGCCGGTCTCCCGTTCGTCCCGCGCGACAATCGCCGCCTTGATCCGGCAGCAGTCGGCAACCACTGCCGCCAGCCAGTCCCACGGCAGCGGCTGGTTCAGGGCAAGTGGCAACCGGGCTTCGAGCCGGGCAAAAAGGTCAGCGTCCCGGATGACCCCGTACTTGATGGCTTCGTGCCAACCGGCATTCCATTCGCGGCGCGGAAGTGTGGTCAGGGTTTCCAGGTCGGCAACAACCAGGGCCGGTTGGTGAAAGGCGCCGATGAGGTTCTTCCCGGCCCGGTGGTTGATGCCGGTTTTGCCGCCCACGGCGCTGTCAATCATTGCCAGCAGGGTTGTGGGGAGCTGAACGAACGCCAGTCCGCGCAGGTACGTCGCTGCGGCAAAGCCGGTGATGTCGCCCACGACACCGCCCCCCAGCGCCACGAGCAGGTCCCGGCGCTCTATCCGCCGGGCAACGCAAAAATCCCAAATCCGCGCCACCGTGCGCAGCGTCTTGTACCGCTCGCCATCGGGAATCAGGCACAGGTGGGGATGGAAGCCTGCCGCTGCAACACGCTCCACAACGGCCGAAGCGTAGTGCCGGGCTACCCTGGGATTGGAGACAATGACGACCGCGCGGGGGCGGCTGCCAAAGGTCTGGTGAAGGGTCTCTCCCAGGGAGCGATACCTTCCGGTTTCAATCCGAATGGCATACTGCCCGCCCGTATGCGTCACCGGTACGGTGACGGCGGTGGGAACGGGGGGATGCCTGTCTGTCGCCTCTGCCATCACGCTGCGCCGCCGGGTTTTTTCTTCATCTGCTGGAGGACCAGATTGCGTACCTGGACGGGAACGGTCGGGTCGTTGCTGAGTTCCTTGAGCTGACCCGGTGTGAGTGTGCCCACGAGCGTCACGGCGCGTCCCAGCGGCAGCATCCGGTTGCGCAGCAGCGCCATTTTGACGTAGTTGCGATTGGCCCACCGGGCGGTATCGGCAATCAGGATGACAACGTGCTGATGGGAGGCTTTCCACACAGCCGTGGACACCGTGCTCTCCGTCAGAAAAGGATTGTTGAGCACGGCCCGGACGACATCCGCACTGGCATCGTTGAGCATCTGTGGCAGGAGGCGTCCGCCATTGCCGCGTCGGGCCAGGGTGATTTTCTGTCCCAGGGGAAGGCTTTGGTACTGTTGCAGGATGGCGTTTTCCGCCGCCGTTTTGATCTCCAGCGGCAGCGCCGGCGTGATGAGCACCGTGACCAGATCGAAAAGAAAAAGATTCGGAATGAGGCGTAGTCCGGCGGAAGCCGGCAGTTTGGGATTGAGCACGAGCAGCCGCCGCAGGCGGTGACTTTCCTGTACGCGCCGGTCGCCGGCCATCCGGCGAAGGACTTCGTGCGAGACATCGCGCCGGCGGGCAATGATGGTCAGTTCTTCCTCGCCTGTGGCTTCATTGTCGAGCAGGGCATTGAGAACGTCATCCGTCGCATCGAAGGCCAGTTCAAGGCGTTCTTCGGGCGTCCCGCTGCGCGCCCGCTGGACGCGCCGCAGCAGGTCCAGTTGCGCCAGCCGGGCCTGCCGGGCCGCCATTTCCTCCGCACTGATTTCAGGCAGTGTATCTCCTGCGCCTGCACGCTCGTCTGGGCGCTCGTCCTCACGTTCATCCGGCATGGCGCCTCCCCCTACTGGACGGTTTCAGGTTTGAGGTAGGTAGCGAACCACTCGTGAACCGTTTTGTACCAGAGTTCGCTGTTTTGTGGCTTCAGAATCCAGTGCCCCTCGTCCGGGAAATAGAGCAGGCGGGATGGGACGCCGCGCCGTTGCAGGGCCGTAAAAAGCTGCAAGCCTTCACCGATGGGCACGCGGTAATCCAGCTCGCCGTGGATGACCAGCGTTGGGGTGGCAAAGTTTTTGGCAAACCGGTGTGGCGACCATTTTTCGTAGAGTTCGGGATTGTCCCACGGATTGCCTTTGAACTCCCATTCGGTAAACCACAGTTCTTCCGTTGCGCCGTACATGCTGGTGAGGTTGTACACCCCGGCGTGCGAGACAAAGGCCTTGAACCGCTTGTCCGTGTTGTGTCCGAGCATCCAGTTGACCATGTAACCGCCATAGCTTCCGCCGGCGGCCCCGATGCGGTCGGCGTCCACGTAGCCCAGACCGATGACGTGTTCAACGCCCTTCAGCAAATCCACATAGACCTTGCCGCCCCAGTCGCCGCTGATTTCATCGGTAAAGCGTTGGCCGTAGCCGGTCGAACCGCGCGGATTGACCATGACGACAACGTAGCCCGGCGCAGCAAAAAGCTGTGCATTCCAGCGGAAACTCCAGCCGTTTGACCATGCACCCTGCGGGCCGCCGTGGATGAGCAGAATCATCGGGTATTTTTTGCCCTCAGTAAATTGGGGCGGCTTGACGATGAAGGCGTGAATGCGTGTTTCATCTGCGCCGGTAAACCAGGTTTCTTCCACTTTGCCAAAGGCAATCTCCGCCAGGAACGCTTCGTTGACCCGGGTGAGCGGTTTGGGAGCGCCGCCCGTGGTGGCAACGGAAAAGATGTCGTTCGGGCGCGTCAGCGTGGATTGGGTGAAATAGAGCGTCTTGCCATCAGGCGCCACCGAGAGGTTGCCGTTTTGGCCCTGTTCCACAAGCGTCCGTACGTCATTGCCGGCCAGCGTCAGGGTGAAGATGGGAACCTGCCCGCGCTGGTCGCCGGTCAGAAACAGGGTTTGGCTGTCGGGCGACCACGCCAGCTCATCGAAGGAAATGTCCACCTTGTCGCTCAGGCGGCGCAGCCTGCCGGTGGCGCGCTCGTACAGGATGACCTGCTTTTTGTCCGACTCGAACATAGCCCGTTCCTGCGAAAGCCAGACCAAGTATTTCCCGTCGGGTGAGTAGCGGGGGTGGGTGTCTGAACCGGGGCTGGTGGAAATGCGCTTCGGCTCGCCGCCGCCCAGCGGGACGATGAAGATGTCGTTATTGGTGCTGATGGCTTCGTCGCGGTCAGTATTGCGCGCAAAGGCCAGTTCCCTGCCATCCGGTGAAACATCGTAATCCCGTCCGCCAAGGCTGAACGGAGGGGCGTCATAGTCGCCCGGCGTCAGGTCCTTGGCCGCGCCACCTTCCGCCGGCACGACGAAAATATGGGTTCGCCGCCCTTCCTTGAAGCTGTCCCAGTGGCGGTACAGCAGCCGGTCAGCCATCTGGGCTTTGACCTTGCTGGCTTCGGCGGCCGCATACCTGCGGCGGTTGCAGTCTTCATCCGGGCATTCAGGATAGACTTCGGCGACAAAGATGAGATGGCGTCCGTCGGCCGTCCAGAGAACGCCGGAAACGTTGGTGAAGAAATCGGTGACTTTGCGGGGTTCGCCGCCGTCGCGGCGGACCGTCCAGATTTGGGCCTTGCCGTCACGGTTCGAGACGAAGGCAATCGTCTGGCTGTCGGGCGACCAGCAGGGATCGGCGGCCGAACGGGGGCCGGAGGTGAGCTGGCGGGCCGCGCCACCGCCAGCCGGCATGACCCAGAGATCGTACTGGACACGGTTGGCGGCTTTGTCCGTGACGCCCTGCGTGTAAGCCAGATACTGTCCGTCGGGCGAGACCACGACGGTGGACAGGCGTCGAAACTTCATCTGGTCGTCAAAGGTCATCGGACGGGGCGCGGCCAGCGCCACACCGAGCGTTACACTCCAGGCAACGAGCGCCCGGACCAGTCCAGACGTAACATAGCGTCGCATGTCGGAAATCAGGCTCCCAAAGATCAGGATGGAACGAGCAGATGGAGATACAGTCTAGTCCGCTGGCATCGCGGCTGTCACGGAGGACAGCATTCCCGGCAAGTCGCCGCTGGATGGCAGCGGCCTTCTGCCGGAAACACCTGCCACCAGACGCAAACGGTTGCCGCCCTGCTGTCCAACGGATAGCCCGCCATGGGGCAAAGGCGTGGAAAAAGGATTGTGAACGTTGCGTGGCCACTCGTTCTTCCGGCGCGTGGGGAAGGCTGCGTGGCACGGTGCCAGGCCGGAAGTGCAGGCCGGGGTGCCGATTTCGGCCTGAAAGCCGCCGGGACGAACCTTGCGCTTTCCGGTGCAGGGGGAAAGCGTCCGGTTCGTCCCCCGGTGAAGGTCGGATGGCTAAGGTCGGACTGGCTGGGATTAGCAGCCCTCGGTGTGGGCTTCCAGAACGCGCAACAGGCGTTGCCGGTGATGAATGACCGCCTGCCGCGCCCGCCGGAAGTCTTCCAGGGCCTGTTCGTCGGAGGATTTGGCGCGCAGTCGCCGGAGGGCATCGCTGGCGGCGGTGCGGGCGCGGACGACTTCCCGCATGAGTCGGTCGAGCATCTGCGCGGTGGTGCCGCCGAGCTGTTCTTCGAGCGCCTTGATACGCGGGTTCTTCTTGGACATAGCTTTACCCATGACATCACCTCACTGGCCGGTTTTAAGCTTCGTTTGATTGAACTCTCACGCCGAAGGTTGGAAAAAGTGCCCGAAAATTTCCGGTTTTCGCCCCTGCTCGTGGTGGCGGCCGTCGCCCTTGAAATCCAGGATGCCCTGACCGACTGGCCACACCTGCCCCGAACCCCGCTCCCGATTGGGGAGCTGATCACTGTCAGCCCGTGCATCCAGGTGCTTGTGACTGGCGTCGGGGCCGTACGCGCTGCTGCCGCAACCGCACTGGCGCTCCAGAACTGGCCCTGCGCGGCGCTGCTCCACGTTGGGGTTGGGGGCGCTTATCCGGCGTCCGGTCTTCCGGTGGGCGCGCTGGTGACGGCTGCCAGTGAATGTGACCCCCAGGCTGGCATCCTGACTCCCGATGGCTACCGGGATTTGGGTGGTCTGGGATTTCCGCTCACCACGGCGTTTCCCAACCGCATCGTGTTCGACAGCCCCTGGGCAGACTGGGTGGCGCAGCAGGTGGCGCCGGCTCCACGGCTGCCCTTTGCGACGGTGCAGTGTTGCTCTGGAACGAACGCGGCTGCGGAGCTGATGGCGTTCCGCGCGGAGGCGGCTGTTGAAAACATGGAAGGGCTGTCCGTGGCCTGGACGGCCGGCCGGTTCGGCGTACCCTATGCCGCCCTGCGCACCATCAGCAACCTGACTGGAGACCGTGACCGCCAGCAGTGGAACCTGCCGATGGCCCGGGCGGTTTTGGCCCGGGCCGTCCGTGCTATTTTGGCTGCGGTGAACGTGGAAAACGGTCGGGATTGTTCGTAAACACGGCGTCCACGTCCCGTTCGTAGAGAAAGTGCCGCATTTCGGCTTCCACGTCGGGAAAATTGCCGGTGGCGTTGGACTTGAACGTGTACAGCGTCACGGACAGGCCGGCGCCCCGCGCCCAGCGCACCACCTCCGGCGTCTGGAGAACAATCTTTTTGGAAGGGCTGACGCCCTCGGCAAAGCGTCGAATCCGGCGCATCCCGGCTGGTGAAATCCAGTCGCCGGGCGCTTCGTCATCAATCAGGAAGACCAGCGGCAACCGGCAGCCCAGCCGGCGCAGGCGACGCAGACTTTCAGCCTCAAACGACTGGATGATGACCGGGGTGTGTGGGTCAGCGCCGGGGCGGTCAAGCTGGTTTTTTCTGAGAACGTCGAGCAGGGCCCGGGGCATGTCGAAGCCCAGGGCGGCGTACTTCGCCGGGCTTTTGATTTCCGGGTACAGCCCGGCCCGTCCCCGGACGGTATCAATCATTTCCTGGAACGTCGGAATCTGCTCGCCGGCGAACTGCGGGCCGAACCAGCTTCCGGCATCGAGCCGTTTGAGTTCCTCCAGGGTGAAATCCACTACGGGCCAGACCCGCCGGGTTTGTCCATTGACAGTCTCCAGTCGTCCTCGGTCGGGATAGACTGTGCGGACGTTGGTGGTTCGCTCCAAAGTGACATCGTGCAGACACACCAGGACGCCATCCTTGGTCAACTGCAAGTCCGGCTCGATGTAATCAGCCCCCTGCTCAATGGCCAGGCGATAGGCGGCCAGGGTGTGCTCCGGGGCGTAGGCCGAAGCGCCCCGGTGGGCAATGTTGATCTTGCGGCCGCGCGGATACTGTCCGCAACCGGGCTGCGAAAAACCGGGCAGGATGACGCCGGCGAGTATCCACGGCAGAAGCATCCAAGTGACGGGCGTGCGGGCAAAGGGTGTCCGAAAAAATGAAGGCGGCATCGGTTTTTCTCCAAAAATGCGAATTTCGGGGCAGGCATGGCCGCGGCAATCCATGGTGACGAAAAGTGTCTTCGTCCGAATTTACGGCTGTGTTACATTGGTGTAATGGGCGCTTTTTAGGCTGACCGGTGAGCGAAGTTCTGAAAAAACAAGCTTTTGGTTGGCACACATGGCGATACGGCGTCCCCGTGGAGATGGATATGTGTCCCGTGCGGGGAAAAGATGGAGCGTCCAGAGGAGGTACGAAAAAATGGATACCTTTGCCTTGGACGCCCGGGTGCAGGGGTTGCGCGACAAGGTGCTGCTGTTGGGTGGGCAGGCGGAAGACTCGCTTTCGCGGGCACTCGGCGCCCTCATCCGGCGCAACTCCGCTCTGGCCGAGCAGGTGATCCGGGATGATGATGCCATTGACTCGGTGGAGTCCGAGATTGACGAAATGTGCGCTGACCTGCTCATCAAGGCGGCCCAACTCAGTCCGGCCGATTTGCGGTTTGTGATCGGCGTCCTCCGCACGACGCCCATGATTGAGCGCATTGCCGATCATGCCGTCAATATCGCGCGCCACGCGCTTCGCCTCAACGACGAGCCGGAACTGAAACCCTATGTGGCGCTGCCCCAGATGGCGACGCTCGTGCAGAAGATGCTGGCCGATGCCCTTGATGCCCTGACACAGAGCAATGCGACCAAGGCGCGCCAGACCATCCGGTTTGACGACAAAGTGGACGTCCTCTACCGCCGTTTCTTCAATGAACTGACAGCCTGCATGGTCAAGGACTCCAGCACCGTTGTGCGGGCGGCCGAGCTGCTGTTTGTCATCAAGCACCTGGAACGCATTGCCGACTACGCCACCAACATCTGTGAGCAGGTGGTTTATCTGGCTGAGGGCCGCGCCATCAAGCATACCGCGGATGCCTGGCAGTCGGACGATGCCAGCCACGCCGCCGGCGGAGAGCACATCGCCGGGGAAACTGCATAAAAGGAGACACCTGATTGATAAAACGCAGCATTGTCATCATTGAGGATGATGCCGACATCGCCCAGTCCATTCGCTACAACCTGGAGCAGGAAGGGTCCTTTCACGTCACCATCACGACCACCGGGGAGGCCGGTCTCCGCACGGTTCTGGAGCATCCGCCAAACCTCATTCTGCTGGACCTCAACCTGCCCCTGATGAATGGGTTTGAAATCTGCCGGCGTCTTCGCCGCGAAGAAGCCACGGCCCAGGTGCCTATCATCATGCTGACGGCGCGGACGGACGAAACCGACAAAATTCACGGCCTGGGGCTGGGCGCGGATGACTACGTGACCAAGCCGTTCAGCGTGCGTGAGCTGATGGCGCGCATCAACGCCGTCCTGCGCCGAACGGAAGGCAATCCCTCTTCCGTCTATGACGACGGGACGCTGTTCATTGACTACAACCATTTCATCGTCCGCTGTCAGGGGCAGGAAATCAGCATGACCCGCAAGGAGTTTGCGCTGCTCAAGCTTCTGGCCCAGAGCAAGGGCCGGGTGCTCACGCGGGAATACCTGTTAGACCGGGTGTGGGGCATTGACTACGATGGAGAGACACGCACCCTCGATGTCCACATCCGGCGCGTACGTCAGAAGCTCGGCATTGATGGTTACATCGAAACGGCCGTCGGGATCGGCTACCGCTTCGTGGAAGCCGGCAAGCAGGCGGCCAAGCCACTGAAACCTTCTGAGAAACCGTGAGGCGTCCGCCGCCCCCGGTCATCCAGGGTGACGGTCCGCCACTTTGCTCCACGCCGTGACATCCCATGAGTTTTCGTCTCGATCAGTATTCACAGCCATTGCTCGAAGCCGTGCTCGGTTCACTGCGGGAAGGCATCCTCGTCATTGACCGGCAGACGGAGGTGGTGCTCTACAACCAGGCCGCCATTGACATTTTCAACCTCTCGCCGGTGATGACCGGGCCGCTCCGCCTGATTGACATCACCCGGAACAAAGCCATTCACGACGGATTTCACCAGGTGCTGGAAGAAGTCCGCCCCTTTGACGCCAATCTGGAGATTTTTGGCGTTCAGGAACGCACCTTCAGTTTTCGGGCCACACCGCTCATCATGCCCTCGGCGCACGAGGTGGTCGGGGCCATCGGCGTCTTTTTTGATGTCACGCAACTGGTACGTCTCGAACGGGTGCGCCGGGAGTTTTTCGCCAATCTGTCCCATGAACTCCGTACGCCGCTGACCTCGATTCTGGCTTACGTCGAAACCCTGCTCAACGGGGCGCTCTACGACAACGAAAACAATCTCCAGTTTTTGCGCATCATCAACAAGCACGCCACCCGCATGCAGAATCTGGTGCGCGACATCGCCGATCTGTCAGCCATCGAAGCCGGGGAATTCAAGCTCGAACCGGTGACGATTGACCTCAAGACATTTGTGGACAATCTCTCGGTCCTGGTGCTGCCGGAAGCCACCGCCCGCCAGGTGACGTTTCGGAACGACGTGCCGCCCGGGATTCAGGTCCAGGCTGACCCGCAGGCCCTGGAGCAGATTCTGATGAACCTCATCATCAATGCCGTCAAATTCAACCGGCCGGGCGGGGAAGTGGTCGTGACGGCCAGCTTTGAGAGTGATGTACGCACACTCATTGCCGTCCGGGACACCGGAATCGGCATCGAGGCCAAGCACCTCGGCCGCATCTTTGAACGCCTCTACCGGGTGGACAAATCCCGCTCACAGGAAGTCGGCGGTACGGGGTTGGGATTGGCCATCGTCAAGCATCTGGTCCTGAACCATGGCGGCGATGTTTCGGTGGACAGCACGCCGGGCGTTGGGTCGGAATTCCGCGTCCGACTGCCGCGCCCGATGATGCCAACCTCGGCCGTGTTTCCGGCGGCCACCGGCTGACCTTGCCTTGGGGAGTGTCCCGCTGGGGGCTTTCCGAAGCCTTGGCCAAGGTCACTTCAGAGGGGGGCTTCAGAACCGGCTGATGGGTGGCGTGGTCGGCGGATTTGGCGACAGGCTGAGATCGCCGGCGCGCGTCGTAATGCGCTTTTCCATCTCCTCACGGGCCTGGTCGCTCGTGGTCTGGATGCCTTTCGTCCGCAGCACGAACTCATCGCGGTTGCTGGCGCCAGCCAGCGCCTGCTCGTAGGAAATCAAGCCCCGGTTGAGCAGGTCGTGGAGGGACTGATCAAAGGTCTGCATGCCGTACTGCGATGTGCCCTGGGCAATCGCATCGCGGATATGGGGGGTTTTTTCCTGATTGATGATGCAGTCGCGGATGTAAGCCGTCGAAATCAGCACCTCGACGGCCGGCACTCGTCCTGTCCCTTCCTTGTTGCGGACGAGGCGTTGGGAAATCACTGCTTTGAGCACCGAAGCGAGCTGGAGCCGAATCGCCTGCTGTTGATGCGGCGGGAAGATGGACACGATGCGCGTGATGGTTTCCGTGGCGTCCAGGGTGTGGAGGGTGGACAGGACCAGGTGTCCGGTTTCGGCCGCCGTCAGCGCCGTCTCGATGGTTTCCTGGTCGCGCATTTCGCCCACGAGAATGACATCCGGGTCCTGGCGCAGGGCCCCGCGCAGGGCCTCGTGAAAGTTGCGGGTGTCCACGTCCACTTCGCGCTGATTGACGAAGGAGCGGCGGTCGCGGTGGAGAAACTCGATGGGGTCTTCAATCGTGATGATGTGTTCGGTGCGATTGCGGTTGATGCAGTCAATGATGGCCGCCAGCGTCGTGGACTTGCCGGAGCCGGTCGTTCCCGTCACCAGCACGAGACCACGCCGTTCATCCGCAATTTTTTCGATGACCGCCGGAAGTTGCAGGTCCGAGACGGTACGCACGGTCATCGGGATGACACGAAACACCATGCCAACCGCACCGCGCTGCTGAAAGACGTTACACCGGAACCGCCCCAGACCGGAAACACCATAGGCAATGTCCACCTCGCAGGCGTCCTTGAAACGCTGCTTCTGGCGGTTGTTCATGATGCTGAAGGCCATGGCGAGGGTGTCTTCGGGTGACAGCCGTGGCACATCCACCAGCGGCATCAGTTCTCCGTTGACCCGGATAAAGGGGTGACTGCCCGCCTTGATGTGGAGGTCCGACGCGCCCTTGGAACAAGCCAGCGCCAGAAGGGTGTCAATGGTCAGTGGGGGTTGCATAGCGAAGCCTCCCGAATGCAGCTCGTCTTTCAGAAGCTGTGCTCGATGCCGTCAAAATACGTCATGGTTTTGAATTGCCGATAGCGTTCATTGATTTCTTCACGGGTCAGCGCCAGCAGCCGTTCCGTGCCGAAGGCTTCAATGGTGAACGACGCCATGACGGAACCGTAAATCATGGCCTTGCGGAGCGAGTCCTCATCCAGGCGGCTGCCCGTCGCCGCCAGATAGCCCATCACGCCCCCGGCGAACGTATCGCCGGCGCCCGTCGGGTCCACGACGTTTTCCTGGGGAAAACCGGGAATGGCAAAGAAGGAATCTTCTCCGAAGAGGGTTGCGCCGTACTCGCCGCGCTTGACGATGAGCCGCTGTGGGCCCAGCGCCATGATGGCTTTGGCGGCGCGAATGACGTTGGGATCGCGGGCCAGTTGGCGCGCTTCCTCGTCGTTGATGATGAGCAGGTCAACACACTGGAGCGTTTCGCGCAGCTCGTTCGGCGTGCCGTGAATCCAGAAGTCCATGGTGTCCATCGCCGTCAGCCGGGCGCGGCTCTGCTGCCGGACATCCCGTTGCAACGATGGGTGCGCATTGCCAAGAAACAGGTAGGGAATTTCCTGCTGGGCTGGCGAAATCCTGGGCTGGAAGTCCGCAAACACATTGAGTTGGGTGTCCAGCGTCGTGCGGGTGTTGAAGTCGTAGCCATATTCGCCCGTCCAGCGAAAACTTTTGCCGTCCTTGCGCCGCTCAAGCCCGGACAGGTCAATGCCCCGCGCATCGAAGATGCGTTCGTGTTCGGCCGTGAAGTCGTTGCCGACAATCCCGACGATGCTGACCTGGGTGAAAAATGAGGCGGCGATGGCAAAGTATGTTGCCGCGCCAGCCAGGACGTTTGCCCGTTCATCAAAGGGGGTCTTGACGTGGTCGAAGGCAACGGTGCCCACAACGAGAATGCTCATGATGGCTGGTTCGTTCCTGAAACCTGGGTTGGGAAAATCTTCACGTCTGAGAATGAAGAAAAATCCATCTGAAAAGCAAGCCTGAAAATGTGTTGCCCACAGGCTTGACCCCGGCCGGACAAGCCTCCGGCTGCCAGCGCCAATCCGTTCGCCGCCGTCTGTTGCAGCGGGCTGTTATCGGCTCAGCAGCCACTCCAGCAGCGCCATGCGCACGGCGACGCCGTGCGTGACCTGCGTCTGGATGACGGACTGCACACCGTCGGCCACATCGGAAGCAATTTCGACTTCCCGGTTGATGGGTCCCGGATGGAGCACGATGGCCTCGGGTTTGGCCCAGGCCAGTCGCTCACGGGTGAGTCCGAAGTGGGTGAAGTATTCGCCCAGGGAAGGGAAAAAAGCGCCGTTGAGGCGTTCCTGCTGAATGCGCAGCACCATGACGGCATCGGCATCGGCAATGGCGACGCGCAGGGTATCGGCAACGCACACCGTGCCGGGCCAGCCGGCGGCAAACTGCTCAATGCCTGGCGCCCGCAGCGTACGCGGCCCGCCCAGCCGCACGTGCGCGCCCATCATGGCAAGGAGCCGGACGTTCGAGCGCGCGACGCGGCTGTGCCGGATGTCGCCCAGAATGGCAATCTGAAGGCCGGCGAGGCGGCCGAAGTGGCGGCGCAGCGTAAAGGCATCCAGCAGGGCCTGGGTCGGATGTTCATGCTCTCCGTCCCCGGCATTGATGACGTGCGCCCGTGAGAAGCGGGCCATGAAGTGCGGGACGCCGGCCACGGCATGCCGGACCACAACCACATCCGGCTGCATTGCGTCGAGGGTCAGAATGGTGTCGCGCAGGGTTTCGCCCTTGGCCAGACTCGACATGCCGACGACGATATTGACGACTTTCAAGCCAAGCCGTTTGGCGGCCAGCTCGAAGGACGTCCGGGTGCGGGTCGAAGCTTCCGAAAACAGCGTCACCAGGTGCTTGCCCTGCCACTGAGTGCGGATTGCTTCCGGGACGGTCGTCAGAGGCAAAAACCGTTCGGCGCTGTCGAGCAGTTCCGTCACCAGGTTTGGTGACAGGTCGGCCGTATCGAGAAAGTCTTTCACGGGCGTTTTTCAGACAGCCGGCTCACTGCCGGAAGTGGGTGCCGGCTCGACAATGAGCACCTGTTCCGCGCCGTCAATGTCGGAGACCATGACCTTGACGATTTCCGTGGCTTTGGTCGGGATGCGTTCGCCAACGAAGTCGGCATGGATGGGGACTTCGCGGTGTCCGCGGTCAATGAGCACAGCCAACTGCACGCGCCGCGGCCGGCCCAGGTCAAACAGGGCATCGAGCGCCGCGCGGATGGTGCGTCCCGTGTAGAGCACATCATCCACGATGACCACCGTCATGGAGGCGAGATCATCCGGCATCGCCGTGGCGTTGATGACCGGCTTTGGCGCAACCAGCGACAGGTCATCCCGGTAGAGGGTGATGTCAAGTACGCCGAGCTGCGGGCGCGTGCCCTCCAGCTTCTCGATGGCGTCGGCAATCCGTTCGGCCAGCGGAACGCCGCGCCGACGAATGCCGGCAATCACGAGGTTGTTCACGCCGCGATTGCGTTCGACAATTTCCGAAGCCATCCGCGCCAGGGCGCGCTGCATGGCGGCCGCATCCATCAGGCGGACTTTTTCGATGAACTCCATGGCTCACCATCCGGTCACAAAAGAGTTTGGGCAGGGAACAAAGCCGGGCGCGCGTTCCGCGCCGGACGCCGGTGCGGCCCCTGCTTGTAACATGACGCCGACCGGGGACGAAAGCGCCGGACGGTTTTCATCCGCTACCGGCTGGTTTAGATTCGAGCCATGATACGCACTGCCTCTTATACCCGCGATTTGCTCCCGGCAGCTTTGTCCAACGACCGGGATGCGTCGGCGTTCATCCATCGGTTTCAGTTCGTCGAAGACCTCGCCCGTGAGTGGTTCCGCCGCTACGGCTTCCAGGAAATTCGGACGCCCATCTTTGAGCGAACGGAACTGTTCACCCGTGGCGTCGGGTCGGAGACCGACATCGTGACGAAGGAAATGTACACCTGGCGCGACCGCGCCGGAGAGGATGGCGAGGGGGAAAGCCTGACCCTGCGCCCGGAAAGCACCGCGCCGGTGGCGCGGGCCTACATCCAGCACCAGATGTGGCAGCGGGCGGAGACAGTGCGCCTGTACTACATCGGGCCGCAGTTCCGCCGGGAACGGGGGCAGCGCGGCCGTTTCCGGCAGTTTTTCCAGATTGGGGCGGAAGTGCTGGGCGCAAGTGACCATCCGGCGCTCGATGCCGAGGGGATCGAGCTGGTGATGGGCCTGCTGACGGAAGCCGGCATTCCCGACCTTGAACTGCGCCTCAATACGGTGGGCAACGCGGCCGGTCGGGCGCGGTTCGTTGCGGCCATCCGTGAAGCCCTCGCACCCCGCGCGCACGAACTGTCGGAAGATTCCCGGCGGCGGCTTGAAACCAATCCGCTGCGGATTCTGGACTCCAAAGCCGGGCAGGATCAGCCGTTGATTGCGGCGCTGCCGCCCATCTATGACGTGCTCGACGAAGGGTGTCGCGCGCACTTCGACGCCGTTCGGCGTTACCTGGACGCTGCCGGCATCCCGTATGTCGTGGATGCCCGGCTGGTACGGGGGCTGGACTACTACACGCAGACGGTCTTCGAGGTTGTCTCCCACGCGCCGTCCATCGGGGCCCAGAACGCGCTGGCCGGCGGCGGTCGCTATGACGGGTTGGTGGAAACCCTGGGCGGCCCGCCGACGAAAGGGTTTGGGTTTGCGTTGGGGTTGGATCGCGTCGTGCTGGCGATGCCGGAGCAGCAGTCCCCGGAGCCGCAGCCGGAACTGTTTGTGATTTATCTGGGCGCGTCGGCGCTGGAGCCGGCGCTGCACGCTGTGCGGCAGGCGCGGCGTGCCGGCGTGGCCGCCCTGTTTGACCCGACGCCACGGAGTCTCAAAAGCGCCCTGCGGCTGGCGAACAAATGTGGCGCACGCTTTGCCCTGCTGCTGGGGGAGGCGGAACTGGCCAGCGGGCAGTGGGTGCTGCGCGATCTGGCGCGTGCTGAACAGACCGCTGTTCCGGCCGAAACGTGGCTGCAACATCTTCTCGCCAGGCGCGGATAACGCCTGGGTTGACGACCTATGCACATCGAGATTCCTGTGCTGCGGGATATTGTCCTGCTGCTGCTGGCTTCACTGCCCATTGTTTTCGTCTGTGGACGGCTGCGGCTGCCGACCATCATCGGCTACATGCTGACCGGGGTGGTCATTGGCCCGTCCGGGTTGGGCGTCATTGGTGATGTGCATGCCGTCGAGACGCTGGCCGAAATCGGCGTCGTGTTGTTGCTGTTCACGATTGGGCTGGAATTCTCGCTGGAAAAGCTGCTGGCCATGCAGCGGGTCGTGTTTCTGGGTGGCGGGATGCAGGTTGGCGTGACGATTGTCGCCGCCATGCTGCTGGCCCACTGGGGCGTTGGTTTGGCGTGGCCATCGGCCATTTTCGTTGGCTTTCTCGTGGCGCTTTCCAGCACGGCGATTGTTCTCAAGACCTACGTGGACCGGGCCGAGTCGGATACGCCCCACGGGCGGATGGCGATTGGCATCCTGCTGTTTCAGGATTTGTGCATCGTTCCGATGATGCTGTTTTTGCCGCTGCTGTCGGGGCAACGGGCAGCCAACCTGTGGTACATCCTGAAAACCCTGGGGCTGGCTGCCGGGTCTGTGCTGCTCATCATACTGCTGGCGCGGCGTGTCTTTCCCTTTCTGCTGCGGTGGCTGGTGACGCTCCGCAGCCGGGAAGTGTTTGTGAGTTTTGCCGTGCTCGCCTGTCTGGGAACCGCCTGGCTTACGTCCCAGGCCGGATTGTCGCTGGCACTCGGCGCGTTCATTGCCGGGGTGGTGCTGTCGGAGTCGGAATACAGCCACCAGATCGTGGCGGACATCCTTCCGTTTCGGGACATTTTCAACGGCATCTTTTTTGTGTCCATCGGGATGCTGCTGTCGTTGGAGGTTCTGACAACGACGTGGCCGGTGGTGCTCGGGTTGGTGGCGCTCATTGTGGTGGGCAAAACGCTGCTGGCATTTGCGGCCGTCAAGGCGTTGGGTCGCACGCCGCGCGTGGCTTTGATGGCGGCTCTGGGCATCGCCCAGATTGGGGAGTTTTCGTTCGTCCTGCTCAAGGTGGGAGCTGAGGCCGGTCTGCTGGAAGGTGCGGCTTACCAAACCTTCCTGGCGGCTTCGATTCTGACGATGCTAGCCACGCCGTTTCTCATTGGTCTGGCTCCGGCGCTTGGCTACCAGGCTGGCCGGTGGACCGGCATTGCTGACACCCCGGACGCGGGAGCGGCGGAACTGCCCCCGGTGAGCGGACACGTCATCATCGCCGGGTATGGTCTCAACGGGCGCAATCTGGCGCGGGTTCTCCGGGCGGCAGGCATTCCCTACCGCATCATTGAACTCAACATCGAATCCATCCAGGCTGGTAGAAAGCAGGGCGAACCCATTCTTTATGGCGACGGGACCCGCCGTGAGGTGCTGCATGCGGCCCGGATCGAGGCGGCCCGCGTGCTGGTCGTCGCCATTTCGGATGCCACGGCCACCCGGCGCATTGCGGCGCTGGCGCGTGAGATGAACCCCAATCTGCACATCATCGTGCGGACGCGCTTCGTCTCCGAAATGAACGGCCTCTATGCCTTGGGTGTCCAGCAGGTCATTCCTGAAGAATTCGAGACGAGTCTGGAGATTTTTGCCCGCGTGTTGCGCGAGTATGGGCTGTCGCGGCAGTACATTCAGCAGCAGGTGGAGATGATTCGCCGCGAGGGCTACCGCCTGCTCGACGCCGACTGCCCGGAGCGGACGACGTTGATTACCGAGCTGGCGACAGTTATCGAGAACGCGACGACGCTTGCCCTGCGCCTGCCCTCCGAAGGGCTGGCGATTGGCCAATCCCTGCGCAAGCTGGCCTTGCGTCCAACCTTTGGGGTGACGGTGGTGGCCGTGCAGCGGGGCGCAGAAACGACGGTCAATCCCGATGCCGATTTCGTACTCGAAGCCGGCGATGTCCTGGTGTTGCTGGGGCGTCCCGAAAAGCTGGAAAGCGCCACAGCGTATCTGACCGGCCAGGCGTCCCTGGTCGAGGGAGAGCGAGTGCCTTGAGGTCGCGCGCGCCGTCCGATGATCACTACCGTGACATTCTGACCATTCCCAATCTCATCACCCTGTTGCGCATTCTGCTGGTGCCAGTGTTTGTGGTGTGTTTTCTGCGGGGCTGGTTCTGGTGGGCGACGGCGGCGTTTGCGCTGGCCGGGCTGTCGGATGCGGTGGATGGCTGGTTGGCGCGTCGTCTTCAGGCGCAGAGTCAGCTTGGACAGGCGCTGGACCCGATTGCCGACAAGCTGCTGATGCTGTCGAGCTATATCGTGATGGCGATTCCTTCCGAAACCAACCTGCCGATTCCCTGGTGGCTTTCTGCGGTTGTCATCGGGCGTGATGTCGGGATTGTGCTGACGGCAGCCATCATTGCGCAGGTCACGGGCTTTCGGGACTTCAAGCCATCGCTGCCGGGCAAGGTGAGTACGTTTTGCCAGGTGGCGCTCATCGTTGTGTATCTCATCGCACAGGTGTGGGCGGCCGTGCACCCGCTGCTGCCGGGGTGTGTGGCCGTTGTTTTTGGGATGACGGTGTATTCCGGGTTGCACTACATTTGGTTCGTCACACGTGAAGTCCGGGAATTTCGCCGTCGCACGGGGGACTCCCTGCCATGACCGAGTTGCCATCAGTTGCCAGACCAGACGAAGCTTCCGGGCGCGCACCGGCGCCGCCGGCGGTGGGTTGGCGGCAGTTGCGCTGGGCGCGTTGGTTTCCGTCGTTGGCGGCGCTGTTGGTTGTGCTGGCATCCTGGGGGCTGCTTTCCGGGCTGCTGGCACATTTGTCGTACATTTTCCAGCCGGTTTTCGTGCCGCTGCTCATTTCCGGTGCGCTGGCTTACCTCATCAAGCCGCTGGCGGACTGGCTCGACCACGTCGGGAAGCGGTGGGTGCGCTCTGCCGGTGTTCGGCACACGCTGGCGGTTTTGACGGCCATGCTGGTGGCTGTCATGGGGCTGGTACTGGCGCTGTTTGTTGTCATTCCGAGCCTGGCCGCGCAACTGACCCAAGCGGCCAAAAAGCTCCCGGCCGGTTACCAGCGATTTATGGCGATGGCGCAGCCTGTTCTGGAAGGTCTCCAGCAACGTTACCCCAGGCAGTATGAGCAGGTTGTCGGGGGCCTTCGGGAGCGCATTGCCGATCCGGCGTCCCTGGTGGAGCCGGTGCTGGTGGGGTTGAGCACGACGTTTTCCAATGTCATCGGCGTGGTGACAAGTCTTGTCAACCTGCTGCTCATTCCTTTTTTTGTGTACTACATCCTGAAGGATGCCGGTCATCTGGAGCGCCGCCTGCTGACTCTGGTGCCAGCGCGCCACCAGGCAACGGCCAACGATGTATTGACCAAGGTTGATCTGGCGCTGGGCAATTTCGTGCGTGGGCAGCTTATCGTGTGTTTTTCGATGAGTGTGTTGTACGTGGTGGGTTTCAGCCTGCTCGGTGTTCCGTCAGCTTTGTCGCTGGGCTTCCTGTCCGGGTTTGGGCATCTCATTCCCTACATTGGAACGTTTCTGGCCGGTGTGCTGACCTGTACGCTGGCTCTGTCGGATGCGCCCTCCCTCCTGCAGCTTGGACTGGTGATAGGTGTTTACGTCATTGTGCAGAGCACTGAGAGCTTTTACCTGACGCCGTTTGTGCTGGGGGAGCGGTTGGATTTGCATCCTTTTCTGGTCATTGTGGGGCTGCTGGTGGGGCATCATCTGTTCGGCATTCTGGGGGTGATTCTGACGGTGCCGTTCCTGGCGGTTGGGAAAGTGCTGGTTGGGGTGACGGTGGAGTATTACGAGCGTTCGGATTTCTACCGCTACGGTGCATCGCCGCCGCCTTCTTTTCCGGCGGCGTCTGACGGGGCAGCCGCCGGGGCGTCAACCGAGGTGTCATCCATGGCAGCCACGACTTCTGTTTCCTGACCAAAGCAAGCCCTGTTCTGACTTTGGGCGGCGGAGGGTGCTCTGCACCGGGTCAGACGGTTCCTTGCGTGCTTTCTGTTATGCTCTGCATTCCTGTTATTGATCTTTTTGCCGGACCCGGTGGGCTGAGTGAAGGCTTCACCGCATACTGCGGGGGGAAACGTTTCCGCATAGTTCTCTCGGTCGAGAAGGATTTTGCTGCGCACAAAACGCTTGAGCTGCGTAGCTTCTTCAGGCAGTTCCCACGGGGGGAGGCCCCTGACCTCTACTACCGGTATTTGCGCGGTGAACTTGCTGAACGGAGCGAATTGTTTGATGTGTTTCCTGACCAGGCCGCGCAAGCCCGGTCATCTGCCTGGCATGCCACTCTCGGACATGTCCCGCTGAAGGAAGTCGTCAGACGTGTTGAAACGGCCTTGGCCAATGCCCGCCACTGGGTGTTGCTTGGGGGGCCACCCTGTCAGGCCTATTCTGTTGCCGGTCGGGCCAGGATGAAGGATATGGCCAGCTACCGATTGGATGACCGGCATGTGCTTTACCGTGAATATCTCAAAATCGTGGCCACATTCCAGCCAACGGTGTTTGTGATGGAGAACGTAAAGGGTATCCTCAGCTCGCATTACCAGGATGAGAGGATATTCAGCCGTATCCTGGAAGACCTTGGAGCGCCTTGGGATTCCCTCCCGCCCTCGGATGCTGCCAGTCTCCCGCGTCCACGTATTCTGCACGGATACCGGATATTCTCCTTCAGCACGCCGGCAACCTGGGAATGTCAGCTCAGGCCCGCTGACTTCATCATCAAATCTGAGCGTTACGGGCTTCCCCAGAAACGCCACCGGGTTATCCTTCTTGGCATCCGGGATGACTACAACGTTATACCTTCTGTGCTTGAGGAGCATTGGGGGAAAACCCCCTCTGTCAGCGCCATCCTTGACGGTCTGCCCAAGCTGCGCAGCCGCCTGTCCCACGGGGACACGGATGGTGTGGGCTGGGCGAACACCATAAGGGAGGAGGTTCACGGCAAGCTTGGCGAATATACGGATGCACATCTGGCATCTGATGTCATCGCCGTACTTGACAAGCTGCCGGTCACACTGGAAGGAGGTGGCCGGTTTGTGCCAGGCGGGACTCCACCGCAGGCGCTTGCCTCGTGGTTGTGGGACGGTCGCATTGGCGGAGCTGTGCAGCATGAGTCCAGAGCGCACATGCCTTCCGATCTGCACAGGTATCTGTACGCATCCTGTTTTGCTGCCAGGTATGGGCGTTCGCCGAAGGTGCATGAGTTCCCGAAACCGTTGTGGCCAAACCACAGGAATGCCGTGGCAAATGAGCGAGGATATGTGAGTAATTTTGCCGACAGGTTCAGGGTACAGGTGTGGGATGAGGCTTCCACGACAATCACGGCACACCTGGCCAAGGATGGACATTACTTCATACACCCGGACCCTGGCCAGTGCCGCAGTCTGACTGTCCGGGAGGCAGCCAGACTTCAGACATTCCCGGACAACTACTTCTTTGAAGGCAACAGAAGCGATCAGTACAAACAGGTCGGGAATGCAGTTCCACCGCTTCTGGCTTATCAGCTTGCCGATATTGTCTCTGAGGTGTTTGAGCAGTGCCTTGACCGGGAGGTGGAGCGGTCGCCCACTGTCAATATCGTTTATGCGTCTGCCTGACTCACATGGCTGACGTGCTGACGCCAAGGCAGCGCAGCCGCTGCATGTCCCGTATCCGTGGAAAAAATACCCGGCCGGAGATTGTGATCCGAAAAAAACTCTGGTCGCTCGGTCTCCGGTACCGGGTAAACTACAAGCTGCCAGGCAGGCCCGATGTCGTCTTTGTCAGCCGACGCCTGGCGATATTCATTGACGGCTGTTTCTGGCACCGCTGCCCGCTGCATTACCAGTCTCCAGCCACCAATCGTCTGTTTTGGGAAACCAAGATCACAAGCAATGTCCAGCGTGACAGGGATGTGGAGGCACAACTTGCCAGGGAGGGCTGGACTGTCCTGAGATTCTGGGAGCATGAGGTGAAGGACGACCCGGACAGGGTGATCCAGTCCATACTGACCCAAGTCAGGGGGCAGCAATGAACCTTGCGAATTCTTTTTGGGGGAGGACGGACAAAATGTCTTCTTTGCCCATTGAATAGAGATCGTAGGTCAACTCCAACTGCTTGAGGATCAAAGCAAAGCGCCTGACTGATCCTGAACCGTTGCCTGCGGCTCCTGCCTTCCAAGTCTCCTGATGAGGTTTCTTGTATAAAGACCAGGCAGCTTCCATGAGTCCCTTGCAGTTCAGAAAATATGGTCTTGCTGTCAGTTGTTCGGTCAATTCGCCACGCTGCGAAAGCGGGTTGCTGAATATGAACCCGACTTTGTCGCCATGCTCCTTCACGAACAGCCAGGTGGTGCGTATCGCGTGACGGTGGTGATCCCTGTATCTGGTGCTGAGGATATAGTTGTCGTCCCTTTTGGGCTTCCTTGTCCCATTGGAGTCTGCCGGGCACAGCCGGTCAAACCAGAACAGTGCAAGCCATGTCCACAGCCCGGCGTTGTTCCGTATGGCCTGTTCATCACAGGCGGCAAGCTTTTCCACCAGGTACTTTCCAAGTTCATAGCGGCTACTGAAATCTCTGTCCTCCACGTCCACATCCCATTCAAGCTCGCCGCTGAAATCAGTATGCTGAAGCAGGTGCTGTGGTATAGGGGCTTGCTTTCCTTCCCTCAGTTCGTTCAGCCAGTTTGCAAAATGTTCGATGCCCGTACTGTTGAGCCGCCTGAGTTTCATTCACCTGTCCCCCCGATTTGCTCAATCAGTCTTTTACAGAGCCTATGTTTCAGGCTGAATTTTCTGACCACATCTTCGATCCATTCCTCTATCTTCTCTATCTCGGATGTATTCCTTGGGTCAGGGGGATCCTCATCAACAATGGACTTGGCGAAATCCAGCCACCGGGTCGCCCAGTTCTCCCCATTCTCGCCATCTTCGTCGTTGTTTGGTTCCCTCCAGTATATCCATAAGAGAATAGACCTGACGGCAGCCGGAAGCACCAGTGCCTGGAAAAGGCGGTCTTGCCGAATGCGGTTGATACAGTCTGGTATGCGATTGTTGAGGGCAAGTTCGGGCATCGAGTCATAGGAAAAATTGACCTGCCAAGGGACTTCACCCAAGTCCCGGCTGACCACGGGAAGCAATCGTTCACGTCCCTCCCCATCCGGTTGTTCGTTGCTTGCGCGGATACCCCTGGCCGCAGCAATCAGACGCCCTTTGGAGCCCACTGTGTCAACGACCTTGACCCTGAACTGGATTGGCAGGTCGCTGTCAAGTTTGTCCAATGCGGTATTGCGGGGGAGGGCAAAGTTTCCCACCGTACCGCAGTCGAACCGCTGAAGGGCATAGCGCTGGTAGGCTTCGATGTACACTGATGCACCCGGCGGCAGGTCAAGCCCATTGAAATCCACACTCGCTCTGAACCGCCGGTCGCCTGATTTCTCTTCGATAAAAATTTCGACTCGTGACTTGTCAATGCGCTTGCGGCCTGTATGGTTGATGCGACGCTGGATGTTCATTGCTTCTCTTCGACTTCAACTTTGATGATTAGATCACGGTTGCTGTCCAGTCCGGTGACTGAGATTTTGGATTCAGCCTTGGTGAAGGTGCACTTAATGATGTTACTTTTGGCATCGAAATCTTTTACGTCCTGAATTTCAATACGGGCATCACCCTTCTTCGTAAAATCGAAGTCATGTTCTGACCAGAACCTGAAAGGATTGCCCTCTTCCACATCGTAGGCAACCTTGATGGAAGCCGTAAGTGGCAGCCTGTCGGCGGTCAGACCTTCGCCTGGGTGAACAGTGAACCCCCCATCAATCGGACCTATCCGGAAAAGCTCCGGCTTGGTTGCCGGCGGCGTTGCCGGCGAAAGGGTTTTCTCCCCCTTCTCCCGGCGAGGCCTGGCTCCCGTCCCTGGTGTCCAGAAAAAGTCCAGCAGGGCTTCTTCAGCCTTCTCCTCGACCGCCTGTGCCAACAGGTCATGGAGGTTTAACAGGCATTTCTTGATGGCGGTTACCCGTTCCCTGGCTCCCCTGTAATTCATCTGGACTTTCTCTGCATTACCTATCCAGAGGGTGTGGGCAGGGTTTTCCGCATCTCCGAGAAATGCCGAGATTATGGGGTCATCTGCTATCAGAAGACCGAGTGCGTTTCTGTGACCGAATTTGGATTCCTGGGGCACTGTGATCCCGTTTCGGACATAGTAATCCTGCCCCCAGGAGAGTTGTGCCGGTTTCTTCAGGTAACCCCGGACTTCAGTCCGCTCAGTCATACCGTCCTTGCGTACAATGTCGATCGGAAAGCGCACACTTACAAGCTTGCCGTCTGCAAAAGACCTCCGCAGTTTCTCAAGTTCATCTGGCTGGAACGCCTGTTCGAGACCGTCCCTGTACCAGCGATCGCCAATACTAATGAGCTGGGTTTCGGGGTTTTCAGCTTCAAGCACGAAGCTGAAGAGTGCTTCCATATCGCGGATGGAGCCATGTTTCAGGTATTGAGATGCACGGTCTTTCAGATTTGTCTTGTCCAGCACCAGATCGTCGAACTCAAGGACAAGCTGACCACGAAGGATGGGGATAAAATAATGCCGGATGGCGGCTTCGATTATTCTTTCGCGTTGCAGATCCTCATGCGGGAAGGGGATAACTAGGGACAGTCCGGGCATCCCCCCCCGCTTGAGGCGGAAGACTTCGGAAAAGCGATTGACAAGGCTGGAATCAGTGATCGGAATCCTCAGCCCCCGGTTGGCAGCATCCTGACTGACTTCGGAGAAATGTGTATGGGCGGGATACTGCCTGTTTCCCAGCTTGTGCATGGACAGTACCGTCTGACCCATGAGAAAAGGGGTTTTGTCACCTGCCCGGACAGTCAGCCCGAAGAATGCCCGGAGAAGGGAAGAGATTGAAAAAACCAGCTTCCCAAGACCCCATCGGCCTCTGCGCTCGCCGGATTTGTGGGATATGCCATGACGGCGCCAGAAATCGCTGAAGTCGTCATCGCCTTTTTCCCAGGGATTGCCCAGCAGTCCGTTTGTGCCGAAGTCCTCAATCACGATTGCGCGTGGATGCTCAAAATCAATACGGCCCAGCTCAATACCGGCTGCTTCCGCGTGATTGCGGTACTCCTGATCAAACAGTTGCCTGACGTATTCCCGATTGGGCGCGTTGTCACCATCAAGGAACGCGAACCGCACTCTCACAGCTTCCTGCCCGGACCGTCCTTTCCCGGCACGGGCATCCAGTGAATTCTGTACAGTCTCACGAACCAGCGTGTCGGCGAGATCAACGTCATCATTACGGAACTGATCACGCTGTGTCACTTCCGTCTCGACCAGTGACTTGGGGAACTCCTCAAACTGCCATTTCATGTCACATCTCCTCTGTACCCTTACGGGTGTCACAGCTTGAAGACCGGTTTGGAGTCTGATCCCTTCGCTTCAAAGCGTGCCTTGAGGGCGTCAATCTCATCCTTGAGGGCTTTCACAATCTTGCGAACATCCTCCTCTGTGTATGAATAGTTGCTCCTGTTGGAAAGATTTCCAATCAGGCGGATGTCCTTGATGGCCTTGGATACACGTTTCTCCGCCAGCTCAACAAACTTGGTTCTGGACTTCGCAGGCTTTTCCTGTTCCATACATATCACCAACATTTGAAATCTGTAGCGTACAGGCACATTATATTGGGCTAAAGCTGTGGCATGTCAAGCCGAAAATATGCATCAGTAACTCTTGAAAAAACGTCCGGGTCTGGAACCGCTTGCCTGTGCGGGCAGGGGTGAGTAAGTTTGACGACAGGTTATACCTGAGCTGCCGCGATGAACCGGGTGCGCCGGCTGTCTGGTGACAGCGCAGCCGCAACCGACCTTCAGACCAAGAAGGTTTTCAACTGCACGGACACTCTTCATGACACCAACCCTGCCCGTTCTCGAATCCTCACCTAAGACTGTCCGGGAATCGGCTCACCCTGTGTCCAGCCGGCGGCAGACGTGGGTGGACAGCCTGCTGGGTATCAGTCAGTGGCTGGTCCTGGCGGTATGGCTGGGGGCCATGGTCTTTTTCAGTGCGGCAGTGGCGCCGAGCGCCTTTGGCGTGCTGCCCACACGCTACCTGGCCGGGACGTTGGTCAACAGCGTCCTGGGCAAGCTGGAGTGGTGGGGGCTGGTCTGCGGCGTGCTGCTCACTGGCATCCAGGCGGCTCAGGTCATCCGTGCCGGAAAACTCACAACCTGGGCCGGCCGCCTTGCCGTGGGGCTGCCCGTGCTGATGACAGTCGTCGTTGCCATCTCGAAATTCGTGGTTTCGGCCAGATTGGCGGCGATTCGCCGGGCGCTGGGGAGCGAGCTGGAACAACTGCCCCTCGATGATCCGACACGCCTGACCTTCGCTGCCTGGCATCAGTATTCGGTGTGGCTGATGGGTTTCAACATTCTGGCGGCCGTCGCGCTGGTTGTTGTGTACCACCTGTGGCTGGCACCTACGGCCTCCACGGTTGCACGCGACGCCTGACACGCCACTTGCCCTATCTACAGACCGGGCTGGGAGACCATGAACCTGGTGTTGACATATCTCACCGGTCGCCGTGCTGGTGAGCAGGTTGTTGTGGCAGACGCCGATTTTTTCATCGGGCGCGATCCGGCGGAATGCCGCTTGTGTTTTGATGACCAGGAACAGGGAGTTTCACGGCGGCACGCCAAGGTCACCTGGCAGCATGGCGTCTTGACGATTGCCGATGTCGGAAGCACCTACGGCACATTTGTCAACGGCCAGCAGATTCAGGGGCCGATGCCGCTGGGTGTCGGAGCCATCATCCAGTTGGGGAAAGGCGGCCCCTGTCTGCGCGTCGAACGCTTCGACGCCGCACCGGAAGCTGCACCCCTGCCGCCGGTGCAGGCTGCGCCGGCACGCCTAGCCCCGTCAGTGACCGGCTCCAACCTTGGTGCTGATTTCGGGAAAGCCGATCCTGAGAAAACCAATGGTGGGTGGTCCTGGCCCCAGCGGCCCGATGCCGGACCGGTCACGACCAAGCCCTGCCTTGAGCTGCTCAACGCCGGGGCGCCACGCCGGATTGTGTTGACAGAACCGGTGGTCACGATTGGGCGCGATCAGGGGAATACCATTGCGCTTGACCAACGACAGTTTCCAACCGTTTCGCGGCAGCATGCCGTCATTGAGCGCCAAGGCGATACCTACGTCATCCGCGACATGGGATCGTTCAACGGAACGCTCGTCAATGGCTACCGGATTGCCGCCCCGGCTCCGCTTCAGCCGGGCGCACTCATCGAGATTGGCGTTGGTGGGGCGAAGTTTCGCTTTGTTGCGCCGGAAACGACTCCGGCGGGGTCGTCCACCGGCGAGCACACGGTGTCCTTGGCTTCATCGCGCGGAGTGCGTCTGGCCACGCCGCAAAAGGCGACGGAAGCCAGGAACTTCGTGACGCGCAAACACTTTGCGCAGGGCAAGACACCTGGACGGCTGACGGTGGGGCGGGCGCCGGAAAATGACATCCAGCTTGATCTGCTCCAGATTTCCAAACAGCACGCCGTCTTTGGGCGGGATGCCCAGGGGTGGACGCTGGAAGACCTCAAGAGCACCAATGGCGTCTATGTCAACGGCCGCCGGATTACCCGGTGCCGGCTGCGCGCAACGGATGTCATCCAGATTGGCCCGTTTCTCTTTCGGCTCGAACCCGAAGGCATTGCGGTTTTTGATACACGCAGCCGCGCCCGGATTGACGTCTTTGACCTGACCAGGGAAGTGCCCAACCGCCACGGGACAGGCACGGTGCGGTTGCTCGACCGGGTCCGGCTGGCCATTCCGGCCAATGAGTTCGTGGGTTTGCTGGGTCCCTCGGGAGCCGGCAAGTCCACGCTCATGGATGCGCTCAACGGCATGCGTCCGGCCGAGCAGGGCGTTGTGCTGGTCAACGGGCTGAACCTGTACGAAAACATCGACTGCTTCAAGCAATCCATCGGGTACGTCCCACAGGATGACATCATTCACCGCGAGCTGACCGTCGAGCGGACGCTGTACTACGTCGCCCGGATGCGCCTTTCGTCCGATACGAGTGATGAGGAAATCGAGCGCATCCTGACTGAGGTGCTCGATGTGACGGGGCTAACCACGCGCCGCAAGGTTCCGGTGGGGCAACTCTCCGGCGGCCAGCGCAAGCGCGTCTCCATTGCCGTTGAACTCGTGACGCAGCCCGGCATCATCTTTCTCGATGAGCCGACATCGGGACTCGATCCGGCTACGGAAGAAAAAATCATGCATCTGTTCCGGCAGATTGCTTCAGGCGGGCACTCCGTCATCCTGACGACGCACGCGATGGAGAACGTCCGGCTGTTTGACAAGATCGTGGTTCTCATGCGTGGGCGGCTGGTGTGGTTTGGCCCGCCGTCCGAAGCTCTGGCCTACTTTGGCATTACTAGCATCAAGGAACTCTTTGACACGCTGGGCGATCCGAACAGCGACGAAGTCGCCATCGGTTGGCAGCGGAAATATGAACAGTCCGATGCCTATCGGAAGTACGTCCATGAGCCGCTGGCGGAACTTGCCCGAACGCCGCCGGCGACCGGCCGCCCGGCACCAAGCCATCTCACGCTCTGGCGCAGTCTGGGGCAGATGCTTGTGCTTTCGGCGCGTTATGCGCGCGTCATGCTGGCCGACCGGCTCAACCTGGCGATTCTGTTTGGACAGGCGCCCATCATTGCTTTGCTGACCGGACTGGCGGTTGGTCACGACTGGGCGCGGGATTTTCCGTATTTCGTGCTGGCACTGTCGGCCATCTGGTTTGGATGCTCGAACGCCGCGCGGGAAATCGTCAAGGAAATGAGCATTTACCGGCGGGAACGGATGGTCAACCTGGGCATCGTTCCCTATGTTGGCTCCAAGCTGGTGGTGCTGACCCTGATTGGCCTGGTGCAGATCGCCCTGCTCTATGGGGTGATGGCGGCTGTGGAGTCGGTGCCCGGATCGCCGTTGCTCGTCCTGCCATACCTGATGCTCTCGCATCTGGTGGGCATTGCCATGGGACTGTTGATCTCAGCTCTGGTACAGACCTCGGAGATGGCGACGAGCCTTGTGCCCCTGGTGCTCATTCCACAGATTTTGTTTGGCGGTTTGCTGCTCCCCAACGAGGGACTGGCCAAGGGCATGAGTCTGGCGATGCCGGCAATGTGGTCCTATGACGCGCTCAAGCGGATTGGCGTCAGGCAGGGCGGACTGGGGGTGTTGCGTGGGGTAGGCGGGGAAGATGATCCCAGTGGTGAAATCGGGCGCATCAAGCAGCAGAACCAGCAGGCCATTGACGATTTCAAGGAACAGCTTGAAGCCTACCGGAAGCGGCAGCAGCAGCGACTGGATGAATACAAAAACGACCTGGAGGGCTTCCTGCGGACAGGTGGTGTGCGACCGGAGATGCCCAAGCTGGAAAAGGCGCCGGAAGCGCCGCGCATTGAATATCCGCCCGAAGACAAGTCGCGTTTCGTCGGCTTTCTCAATGATTTTGGCAGCTTGCTGCTCGATGTCGGGGTGCTGATGGGGATGTTCCTGACCCTGCTTTTCCTGACGATGCTGGTGCTGCGCAGCAAGGACATTCTCGGATGAATGGCAGGGAAAGCGTCACTGGTGATGTACCAGCGAAGATCGGGCAGTGGAGTCTGGTGCGTCATCCGCTGACCTGGATTCTGCTGGCTTACACGGCCTTGGGGCTGGGGTTGCTTGCGCCGTATCAGTTTCAAATCAACCCGGACGGCATTGCCTACCTCGACATTGCGGAAAAGTACGCGCGCGGTGACATCTGGGGCGCCATCAATGCGTACTGGAGTCCGCTCATCTCGTGGCTGACGGCGGTGTTACGTCTTTTGGGACTGCCGCCGCAGGTGGCCATCAAGCTGGTGTTGCTGACGGGTGGCGGCGTGGCGCTGGGAGGTGTGTGGCGGCTTCTGGGGGACTGTCCCGTGTGGATGCGGGCGGTGGCAACCGGCGGGGCTGTTCCGCTCACGGTGTACTACGCTCTGCACGTGATTACGCCGGACCTACTCGTGGCGGCGGTGCTGGTGTGGTACGCGGCGTGGTTGGTGGAGGGGAGGCTGGATGTCCGGGCGTCGGTGTGGGGTGGGTTTTTGGTGGTACTTGGGTATTTTGCGAAGGCGTTTGCGCTGCCGTTTTGCTTGGTTCATCTGTGTGGGTGGCGGTTGTTGGAGGAGCGGCAGGTGGGGTGGCGTCAGCGGCTGTGGTCATTGGTGGTGAGTCTTGGGGTGGCAGGTGGTGTGAGTGGCATCTGGATGGTTGCCCTCCAGGCAAAGTACGGCGTATGGATGTTCAGTTCGGTGGGGCGTTACAACTACGCCCTGGCTGGGCCGCGGATGGGGTTCATGCCTCCGGCAGAAACGACGTTCTTTGCTCCGGCCGAGGCCGGGGATACAAGCGCCTGGACGGACCCCACGCGCTTCCCTATCCAGCCGTGGAGTCCGTTTGAGTCCGTTGAATACGCCCAGTATCAGGTTTTCATGACGCTCGACCGCCTGCGCGTCATTGCCTTGGGGTACAGTTTTGCATATTCCGTGCTGGCCCTGCCCATTGTGTTGGGTCTGGTGGGTGGCGTGTGGACTGCTTCTCCCCTGCGGCGGCGTTTTGGCGTCCTGCTGTCGGGCATCCTCATCTATGTCGTCGGCTACGCACTGGTCTATGTCGAGGCACGGCATCTGCTGCCGCTGGCCTACTGGGTGCTCGTGGCGGGGGTGTGGCTGGGGTGGTTGATTGCATTGCGGCTGGACCTTTCCAGACGGCTCCGGGCGGCCCTGCTGTTGTTTGTGGTGGGGACGGTGGCCTGGTCTCCGACGTATGCTTTGGCACAGGGGG
>Ga0272446_1000145_pt1:70000-102630 | contig 102630 bp, 81 predicted proteins | sample YNPCB0061_FD_194587 | JGI IMG/M metagenome (GOLD analysis project Ga0272446, IMG submission 194587) | Hot spring microbial mat communities from Yellowstone National Park, WY, United States - YNP-CB-006-1 | ecosystem: Environmental > Aquatic > Thermal springs > Hot (42-90C) >...
GCTAGGAGGTTGGCTTAGAAGCAGCCATCCTTTAAAGAAAGCGTAATAGCTCACTAGTCGAGTATTTTTGCACCGATAATGTAACGGGGCTCAAGCTGCACACCGAAGCCTTGAACTCTGTAAAGAGTGGTAGGGGAGCATTCTCGAACTGTGAAGCCGAGCTGAGAAGTCGGATGGAGTGTCGAGAAAAGACTTTGCCAGCATAAGTAGCGATAACGACTGTGAGAATCAGTCGCGCCGTAAGCCTAAGGTTTCCTGAGTAAAGTTCGTCTGCTCAGGGTTAGCCGATCCCTAAGGAAAAGCCGAGAGGCGTATTCGATGGGTGTCCGGTGAATATTCCGGAGCTGAAAGCAAGCGTTTGAGCATGGGGTGACGCATTCTCAAGGGATAGACTACTGATGGAATAGTAGTTGATCCGTTCCGGCTTGATCCGCAGGCAAATCCACGGATCGCAAGAGTTGGGGCGGGGACGAGCGCTCTGCTTCGGCAGAGCACAAGTATCTGGAGAGGGTGCCAAGAAAAACCTCGTTTGCGAGCTTGTTTTTCAATCGTACCGCAAACCGACACAGGTAGGCGAGGAGAGTATCCTAAGGCGCATGTGAGAACACTCGTTCAGGAACTCGGCAAATTGACCCCGTAACTTCGGGAGAAGGGGTGCCTGCGTTGCGCAGGCCGCAGAGAATAGCATCAGGCGACTGTTTACTAAAAACACAGGTCTCCGCTAAGTTGTCAAGACGACGTATGGGGGCTGACGCCTGCCCAATGCTGGAAGGTTAAAAGGAGGGGTGAGATCATATCAGGCCCTGAATTGAAGCCCCAGTGAATGGCGGCCGTAACTATAACGGTCCTAAGGTAGCGAAATTCCTTGTCGGGTAAGTTCCGACCCGCACGAATGGCGTAACGATCTGATGACTGTCTTAACGAGTGGCACAGCGAATTTGTAGTACCGGTGAAGATGCCGGTTTCCCGCATCTAGACGGAAAGACCCCGTGCACCTTTACTACAGCCTGATATTGAACTGAAAAGTTTTTTGCGCAGGATAGGTGGGAGACTGTGAAGCTGGGCTTCTGGGCTCAGTGGAGTCACCGGTGAGATACCACCCTGAAAGCTTTTGAGTTCTAATCTGCCCGCAAGGGAGTGACAGTGTCAGGTGGGTAGTTTGACTGGGGCGGTCGCCTCCTAAAGAGTAACGGAGGCTCCCAAAGGTTGGCTCAAGGTGTTTGGAAATCACCTGTAGAGTGTAAAGGCATAAGCCAGCTTGACTGTGAGACAGACAAGTCGAACAGAGACGAAAGTCGGGCTTAGTGATCCGGCGGTTCCGAATGGAAGGGCCGTCGCTCAAAGGATAAAAGGTACGCCGGGGATAACAGGCTGATCGCCGCCAAGAGTCCACATCGACGCGGCGGTTTGGCACCTCGATGTCGGCTCATCGCATCCTGGGGCTGAAGAAGGTCCCAAGGGTTCGGCTGTTCGCCGATTAAAGCGGTACGTGAGCTGGGTTTAGAACGTCGCGAGACAGTTCGGTCCCTATCTGGTGTGGGCGTTGGAAGTTTGACGGAGGCTGACCCTAGTACGAGAGGACCGGGTTGGACCAACCTCTGGTGTACCTGTTGTTGCGCCTAGCAGCACCGCAGGGTAGCTAAGTTGGGTATAGATAAGCGCTGAAAGCATATAAGTGCGAAGCTAGTCCGAAGATAAGACTTCCCAATCAGGTTGGTAGAAGACTACTACGTTGATAGGCGAGAGGTGTAAGTGCAGTAATGCATTGAGCTGACTCGTACTAATAACCGATCGGCTTAACCACAAAATTTGTCGAATACGAGCTAACCCTTCGGGGTAACGAGTTTCGGTGGCCATATCGCGGAGGACACACCCGTTCCCATTCCGAACACGGAAGTTAAGCTCCGTAGAGTTGATGATACTGCGCGGGCAACTGCGTGGGAAAGTAGATAGCTGCCGGAAACATAGGGCAAGGTTGCGAAACCTTGCCCTTCCACATTTAAAGACTTTTTCCCTCCCTCCGGTCGCCCACCGTGGCTTTGCTCCGAAAACTTGACCTGCACACGCATATTCTGCCACCGCGCTGGGAAGACCTGCATGCCAAGTACGGCTATCCAGGTTTCCCCCGGCTGGAACATGTTAGCGCACGCTGTGCGCGCATCATGATTGATGACCGCTTCTTCCGTGAGGTGCAGGAAAACTGCTGGCACCCGGAAGCGCGCATCCGGGACTGCCACGCTCATGGCGTCACCACGCAGGTGCTATCCACCGTGCCGGTGATGTTCAGTTACTGGGCCAAGCCACACGATGCCTACGATTTGGCGCGCTTTCTGAACGATCACATTGCTGAGGTCGTTGCGCGCCATCCAGCATATTTCGTTGGTCTGGGAACGCTCCCGATGCAATCGCCTGAGCTGGCTGCCCGTGAGCTTGAGCGCTGTGTCCGTGACCTGGGCCTGGCCGGCGTGGAAATCGGCACCCATATCAATGACTGGAATCTCGATGCCCCGGAGCTGTTTCCCTTCTTTCAGCGCGCGGCTGAGCTTGGCGCGGCGGTTTTCGTTCACCCTTGGGAAATGGTCGGGCGGGAACGCATGCCCAACTACTTTCTACCGTGGCTCGTGGGGATGCCGGCCGAAACGTCCCTGGCCATCTGTTCAATGATTTTTGGAGGGGTGCTGGAGCGCCTGCCCCGTTTGCGCTGCTGCTTTGCACACGGGGGTGGCGCCTTTCCGTTCACGCTTGGGCGCATCACGAAGGGGTGGGCCGCCCGTCCAGACCTCTGCCAGGTGCATATCAGCCAGCCTCCACGCACGTATCTGCCGCAAATTTACGTGGACTCCCTCGTTCACGATGCCGATGCCCTGCGCTACGTCGTGAAAGTCTTCGGGATGACGCGCGTCGTCCTGGGGAGCGACTACCCTTTCCCTCTCGGCGAGGATGAACCGGGAAAGCTCATTTGCGCGATAGAGGAATTCTCTGACGCCGACCGGGAGCGCCTGCTGTGGAAAAACGCCGTCGAATTCCTGGGGCTGGATGACCAGCGGTTGGGTCTGCCGTCCGAAACGGGATGGCCAACCTGTACGGAGAGTGAAGCAGGTGCCGCAGGGATGTCAGATGAGAGAGTACCGGGCGAACCCACCTAGTGGGCCTCCTGTGATGGTTCCGCCCGGCTATCGCAAGTGTACAGGACTTATGCCGTTGCCTGTCCCAGACCCAGCCAGTCCTGCGGGGTGAAATAGGTCATCGCTTCGGCTTCGCGCGAACCGGGCGCCGGACGATAGTCATAGAGCCACTTGGCCAGGGGGGGGAGCGACATCAGAATGGACTCCGTGCGTCCGCGGGTTTCAAGGCCAAAAACGGTGCCACGGTCATAGACGAGGTTGAATTCGACATACCGCCCCCGGCGAATGAGTTGAAACTCCCGTTCGGCTTCCCCATAGGGCTCATGCTGACGGCGCTCAACGATGGGCAGGTAGGCCGGAAGAAAAGCCCGCCCGGCCGTCTGCACAAAGGCAAAAATGGCTTCCAGGTTGGTGTGTTCATCGGCCTTGAGGTAGTCAAAGAAGATGCCACTCACGCCACGGGTTTCGTTGCGGTGCGGCAGGAAAAAATACTCATCACACCACTGCTTGAACCGTGGGTAGTAGTCTGGATGGTGCTCGTCACAGGCGGCCTTGAGCGTCCGGTGAAAGTGGATGGCATCTTCCCGGTAGGGGTAATAGGGCGTCAGGTCCGCGCCGCCGCCGAACCACGCACTGCTGCCCTGCTCAAGGTAGCGAAAGTTCGCATGGACGGTTGGCACCATCGGATTGCGCGGGTGAATGACCAGTGAAATGCCGGTGGCGTAGAAGTTCCGGTCTTCGCCGGGCATCATGCGGGCAGCCAGTTTTTCGGGCATCAGGCCGTGGACGGACGAAAAGTTCACGCCGCCCTTTTCAAACACCCGGCCGTCGGCGATCACGCGCGTCCGTCCGCCACCGCCGCCCTCGCGTTCCCAGAGGTCTTCACGGAATCTGGTGGCGCCGTCGAGCTGCTCCAGGGCGCTGCAAATTTCATCCTGGAGGGTCTTGAAAAAAGCTTCGGCGCGTTCCCGTAAGGTTGGACTGGTGGCGGCTGGCGCTTCGCTGGATTGCATTTCAGTTGCTGTCATGCCGATGAATCCTTTCCACAGAGGTGCAACTCTTTCTTTTGTCAAGCTACACTACGCGCTAGGCTTGCGGCAGATGAAATTCGTGGGTCTCGCCGTTTGCCATACTGACCGCCATGTTTGAGCTGGAAACACCAACCGCCGCTTCGGAAACCAACTCGCGCCGCACCCTGTTCCTCATCCTGGCCGCCACCTTCGTTGTGGTGTCAGCCGTGGTGGGACTTGTCATGTGGTGGGAAAAGCAGGGCCGTGAAACGGCTGCCGTGAAGATATCCGAAGGGATGTTGCGGGCGGGAAACCCGGAGTACGATGACTACCTTCAGCGTGAAGGTGTCAGGCTGGTAACGCTGGATCGTCTCGTCGTCAACGGCGAGGCCAGTGACCGGTACGAATACATCTGCCGCATCGAGAATCGTGGCAACCGCCCCCTGACCGGCATCGAACTGCGGGTCTATCTCATTGACATGGAAGAAAAAACCATCGTGGAGAAGCTGGCTTATCCACTTGCCGCCCAAAATCTGAAACAGCTTGCGCCAGGCCAGTCCATCACGGCCCGTCCGACGCTGACCGGTGTCAAAACACCGGAAAGTGATGTCCGCGACTTTTTGTGCGTCGTCAACGGCTTGCGCTTTGCCAGGCCATGACCGTTGCACACTCCGAGAGCTGGCAGCCGGAAGTCGTTGTCATCGGCTCAGGCATTGGGGGACTCGCCACGGCAGCGCGCCTGGCCCGCCACGGCGTGCGCGTGCTGGTGCTTGAACAGCACACTGTACCGGGGGGAAGTGCGTCGTATTTCACCCGCGCCGGATACCGGTTTGATGTCGGCGCCTCCCTGCTCTATGGGCTGGGAACGGAAGGAACGATCAACTTCGTCGCCGAAGCTCTGGCAGAGGTTAGTGAAACCGTTGAGACCCGGCGCGATGACGTACAGATTCACTACCACCTGCCGGACGGGATGGAAATCCGCACCCACTATGACCGCGAGCATTTCCTGGACGAGCTGACCAGCTATTTCCCACAGGAACGGGCTGGTATCCGCGCCTTTTACGATGCCGCCATGGAAGCCTACCGCGTCATGGCGCGCGTACCACTCATTGCACTCGATGATGTTCCGGGACTGATCCGTGGTGTGGCCACGGCTCCGTGGGATGCCCTGCGGATGAGCCAGGCGGCGTTGACCACGCTGGGCGATCTGGCCAAACGGCATCTGCGGGATGTCCGGCTGCGGCGCTTCATAGACATCGAGACCTTTTGCTGGGCACTGACCGGCGCCGGTGCCACGCCCCTCGTCAATGCGGCACTGGTGTTTGGCGACCGCCACGTGAACGGTGTCCGCTATCCGCTCGGCGGATGCAGCATCATCGCGGAAAAACTGGCGGCCGGCATCGAGCGCCACGGCGGGCGCATTCGCTATGGCAGCCGCGTTGCAGCCGGGTTGGTCCGCCAGGGGCGCGTCCAGGGCGTGCGGCTTGCGACCGGTGAGGACATCACGGCCCGCGCCGTCGTTTCCAACGCCACGGTGTGGGACACCTACGGGCGACTCTTCCGGGAACATCCGCTGGCTGGCGTGATGTTTCGGGAGCAATCCCTGCGGTATGCCCAGGCGGACAGCTTCACCAGCCTGTTTGGCGGCGTCGCCAGCCCGCACCTGCCGGCGGAGACCGTCGTGCACCATATCGTCGTCAACGATTGGGAAGCCTACGACAAACCCCGTGGGATGCTGTTTGTTTCACTGCCTTCGCTGCACGACACAAGCCTGGCCCCGCCCGGCTACCACAACGTCCATGCGTTCATGGTGGACCGCTATGATGACTGGTCGGCGCTGACCCAGCGTGCTGCCGGTGGCGGAGGCGTGCGCCGTACCCCGGCCTACCGGGCGGCCAAGGAAGCCGCCGCCCGCCACATGCTGCACATGCTGGAACGGGTCATCCCGAAGGCTTCCGAAGTCGTGCAGGTCGTGTCGGTCGGCACGCCGCTGACGAACGAGCGTTACCTGGCGCGAACCCGTGGCACGTATGGTCCCTTGCTGCGCCGTGGCCCGGACGTACTGCTCAAGCCACAGGGCGGCTCACCCATTCGTGGTCTCTACTGCGCCGGGGACAGTTGCTTTCCCGGCCAAGGCGTGCCCTCGGTTGCCGCTTCCGGGCTGAGTTGCGCCGGACGCATTCTCCGGGCGTGGTGAGCCGCATGTGGGCAATTTGCTTTGTATTGGGGTGCCGTGAAAAGTAACGTATGAGCTTTGAAATCTCCCAGCCCTTCCCAGGAAGCCCTGCCTCATGAAGTTCGGCGTCGTCGTTTTCCCCGGCTCCAACTGTGACCACGACACGTATCACGTCATCAGCAAGCTCATCGGTCAACCGGTGCGCTTCATCTGGCACGCCGAAACGTCTGTTGCCGATTGCGACGTGGTGATTTTGCCCGGCGGTTTTTCCTATGGTGACTACCTGCGCTGTGGCGCGATTGCGAGTTGTTCGCCGGTGATGCGCGCCGTACGTGAGCATGCCGCGCGGGGTGGGTATGTCGTCGGAATTTGCAACGGGTTTCAAATCCTGTGTGAGGCCGGTCTGCTTCCGGGCGTGTTGTTGCGCAATGCCGGGTTGCGGTTCTGCTGTGACCTGGTGCGGGTACGGGTTGAGCGGGCCGACACGCCCTTCACCCATACCTATGCACCGGGGGAAGTCGTCACCCTGCCGATTGCGCACGGTGAAGGCAACTACTACTGCGCCCCGGAGGAAGTCGCCCGGTTGGAAGCCGAAGGGCGGGTGCTGTTCCGCTATGTGGACGCCGCCGGGCAGCCCACGCCAGCCGCCAACCCGAACGGGTCACTGCATAACATTGCCGGTATTCTGAACGCCGAAGGCAACGTGCTGGGGTTGATGCCCCATCCCGAACGAGCCTGTGAAGAAGCCTTGGGCAGCGGCGACGGCCTCCGGTTCTTCCAGGCGTTGATGCTCACCCTGCGGGATGCCGAGCAGCAACGGCGAGGTGCGGCTACGGTGACAGTTTCAGGCTGATGTCCGCTGCCTTGACGCTGTGCGTCAGTGCCCCGACGGAGATGAGATTGGCGCCGGCTTCCGCGTAGGCCCGGACGTTATCGAGCGACATGTTGCCGGAAACCTCGATGAGGGTCTGCCGTCCGGGTGGTTCCAGCTCACGGATGAGCGCCACACAGGCCCGCACCTGATCAACCGTCATGTTGTCGAGCAGGATGACATCAGCGCCTTCAGCAACGGCTTCCTGGACCTGTTCGAGGTCACTGACCTCGATTTCGATTTTGAGCAGGTGGGAGGCGTTTTTCTTGGCCAGCCGCAGCGCACGTCCAATGCCGCCGGCCAAGGCGATGTGGTTGTCCTTGATGAGAATCCCGTCATCGAGTCCGAACCGGTGATTGTGTCCGCCGCCGACATGAACGGCGTATTTGTCGAGCAGCCGCAGCCCCGGGGCTGTCTTACGGGTATCGGCAATGACGGCGCTGGTGCCTTCAATCGCCTGAACGAACGCATGGGTGAGCGTCGCAATGCCTGACATCCGCTGGAGCAGGTTGAGGGCCACGCGCTCACCGGCCAGCAGCATGTGTGCCGGCCCGACCACACGCGCAATTTCCTTGCCGGTGGGCACCGTATCCCCGTCCAGATAAAAGGTCTGAATCTGGATTTCGGGATCAAACCACTGAAACACCATCTCCGCGACTTCGAGGCCGGCCAGGATGAGTTCCTGTTTGGCTAGAAAGCGGCCGCGGGCCTTGACTTCGTGGGTCAAAATGGCGTCCGTCGTGACATCGCCGCGTCCGATGTCCTCCGCGAGAAACTGTGCAATGAGGTTTTCAATGGCAACAGGATCGAGTCTCATGGTGTGTGTCGCTGACCTTGGGCGGCACAAGCCGCCGGGTTGCTTTGCCGTTTGTAACGACGCATAATCGCGTACTTTACGTGAAAATCAAATGGAAGAGAGATGGTGTGCCGTGGAATTCTCAGTTGCCAAAGCCGATTTGCTCAAGGAATTGACCTTCCTCAACAATGTCGTTGAGAAGAAGACGACCATCCCCATCCTATCCAACATTCTCCTGAGTGGGGAAGCGGGCAGCGCCTCGGCGGGTAATGTGCTGACCCTTGCGGGAACTGACCTTGACGCCACCCTGAAAACCTCATGTCCGGCGGCCATCAGACACAGCGGCACCGCGTTGCTGCCGGCGCGGCGGTTGTTCGACATCGTACGCAATCTGCCGGATGCCGACATCCACTTCAAAAGTGACGGGAGCGGCAACATGACCATGACCTGTGAGCGCTCCCGGTTCCGGCTGTTCAGCCCGGCGCCGGAGGGGTATCCCGCCCTGCCGGAAATACCGGCGCTGCCACTCTCGGTTTCGTCCGGCATTCTGCGCACGATGATCCCGCGCGTGCTTTTTGCGACTTCCCAGGAAGAATCGCGCTACCAGCTCAACGGGGTGCAGATGGTGGTGGACAGCGCCGCCGCTGATGAGTCCCAGGCTGCTCTGCTGCGCATGGTGGCCACAGACGGACACCGGCTGGCGTTGATTGAGCGGCCCGGCTGCGTCCGGCTGGATGCCGGCGCCCCTGTGGAGAAGGGCAAAACGCGCATCAGTTTCCTGATTCCCAAAAAGACCATGGCCGAAATTGTACGGTTGGCGGCTGACACCACGGCTAACGAGATTGCCTTTGGCCAGGACGATCGCCATGTGTTCTTTCAGATCGGGGGGCGCACGTTTGCCTCGCGGCTGCTGGCGGGGCAGTTTCCCAACTACGAGGGCGTTATGCCCAAGAGCAATGACAAGATCATTGTTTTTGAGACCGATCTGCTCGTGGCGGCGCTCAAACGGGTTGGGGTCGTCGCCGATGAAACAACCCACGCCGTCAAACTCCACGCTACGGAAGGACGGGTGGAAATTACCTCCCAGTCGCCGGAGTCGGGCGAAGCCGTCGAAACCCTGAGCGTGGATTATCCCGGCCCTTCGATGACAATCACCTTCAATGTGGGCTACCTGATGGATTTTCTCGCCGTAGCCCATAGCACGCAGACGCGCTTCGAGTTCAAGGACGAAATCACCCAGATACAGCTTCGCCCGGCGGACGGCGACGGATACGACTACCGCTATGTCGTCATGCCGATGCGGGCCTAGTTGAACCGCCAGGTGAACCGGTCCGGCGTATCGCCGGCGCGGTGGGTCAGTCCACGCTGAGCAGCAGGCTTTTCAGATAACTGCCTTCGGGATGGAAAACGCTGACCGGGTGATCGAGTGCCTGCCGGTGGCGATGCAGGATGCGCACCTGGCGTCCGGCTTCGCAGGCGGCCTGAAACACAATCTGCCCGAAGAGCTTTTCATCCACGAAGTGGGAGCAGGAACAGGTCAGGACCAGTCCGCCCGGCGCGACTTTGGCCATGGCGAGCCGGTTGAGGTCTTTGTAGGCGCGTCCGGCGCGTATCACATCTTCCCGTTTGCGCGCCAAAGCCGGCGGATCGAGGATGATGAAGTCGAAGGCCGCCGCATCAAGCTGCCGCAGGTAGGCAAACATGTCAGCCTCAACGAAGTCGTCATCGGTGACAGAGAAGCCGTTGAGGATATGGTTGCCCTGTGCCAGCCTGAGCGCGCCGCCGGAGCTGTCCACCGACACGACCTGCTGCGCCTGGCCATGCCGGGCGTAGAGTGAAAAGCCGCCGGTGTAGGCAAAGCCGTTGAGTACCCGCCGGCCCGCCGCGAGGCTTTGCACCAAGGCGCGCATGTCGCGCTGATCGAGAAAGAGACCGGTTTTCTGCCCGTGTTTGATGTCCACGTGGAAGCGCAGCCCCTGTTCGGTGACGACAAGGGGGCCGAAGTCGCGCCCGTAGAGCAATCCGGCAAAGTCGGTCAGCCCTTCTTCGTAGCGCGCCGCGACATCGGATTTTTCATAGACGGCCCGGGGCTGTGTCAGCTCGACCAGCGTTTCCAGCACAAAGGGCTTGAGGCGTTCCATGCCGAGCGTCGAGATTTGCACGACGAGGACATCGGCATACTGATCCACGATGAGTCCGGGCAACATGTCGCCTTCGCCGTTGACGAGCCGCACGGCATTAGTTTGGGCTGGGTCAAAGTGTTTTCGTCGGAAGGCGACGGCGCGGGTCAGGTTGTCCCGGATGGCCGTGTAGGGTTCGGCGTCGCCGAAGGCGACCATCCGGGCGGCAATCGAGCAGCGGCGGTTGACGTAGGCGTAGCCCAACCGTTCGCCGTTGGCGGCGCTGACGGCGGCGAGACCGCCGTCTTCAAGCTCCTGGGGCCAGTGGGCAATGGCCCCGGAAAAAATCCAGGGATGGCGGTTGCGAACCGATTTTTCGCGGTTGGCGTGCAGTTTGAGGGTTGGAAGGTGTCCGGTGGAGTGGGTCCGGGGTGAGCGGCTGGAGTTTGGCATGCGGCAGTTTTCTACGGGAACTTCTCGTGGAGTGGTACGTTTTTCGGCTAGGATACACAACGCCGTGACGCCTTGTGAGGCACCCTGTGCGGGCGCAAGGCATGAGCCATAACAGATTGTACCTGTCGGAGGGAAACGATGAACGACTACCGCTACAACCAACTGGATCGGGGAGTGCCGCCGGCTTACGGTTTCGGCGGCGTGCTGGCGGCGGATGCATCGGTAGCCGCCCGCATGGCGTTTGTTCGTAAGGTCTATGCCCTGTTTCTCGGCGGCATTTTCTGCGCCATGGCGGGGGTGGCGGTGAGCATCGTCACCGGCCTGTACATGGCTGTGGTGCAGTATTACTGGCTGGCGCTGATTTTGCTCATTGGCGCGGTCATTGGTGTCGGGGCGGTCCGCCGGGTCAAGGGCGTCAATCTGATGGCACTCTTTGCCTTTACGTTCCTTGAGGGGGTGCTCATTTCACCGATCATCCTGTTCACGCTGGGGAGAAGCCCGTTGACGCTGCTGGCGGCGGGGGCGTTGACGGTGGCCACCTTTGGGGGGCTGACGGCTTACACCTTTGTGACCCGCAAGGATTTCAGCTTCCTGGGTGGCTTTCTGTTCACGGGGCTGATTGTGATTCTGGTGGCTTCGCTCATCGGGATTTTCGTTGGTTCGAGCATCTTTTCACTGGCGATTTCTTCGGGGGCGGTGCTGCTGTTTGCGGGTTATATCCTTTATGACACGTCAAACATCATGCACAACCTGCCCACGGATGAGTACGTCGCCGGTGCCCTGAGCCTGTTTCTGGATTTCTTCGGGTTGTTCATTCACCTGCTGAACATTCTGAACATCCTGGGTGGGGACGAATAGCCTGCCCAAGCTTGCAGGGTGAAGCCTGCCGTTGCTGTGAGCCGAGGCTGCCGACTGGCGGCCTCGGTTTTTTTGTGGTGTTTTTCAGGGCAGGCAGCGGCAGTACTTTTTCAGTGTTCGTTGGAGCTTGACATCATTCGCCAGGGTTGCAGTAAAGTTGCAGCCCAACGACAAGATAATCCTGTAAGTCATTCCCGCCCAAACCCAAGGTCTTCCGTTTGACGGCAGGTGCTGTTGGCGAGCTGTCACCGGCGCCGGTTGTCGGCTGGCCGGGGAAGGGGACGACCGCAATCATCGGCCTATTATAGGGCTGCTGAACTGGACTGTTATGAGTACAGACAGAAGCCAAGAATGGCTCAAAAAAGCGCTTGGTCTGAAAGAAGAGGAAGCCCCATTCCCATGGCAGATGGAGCTGCTTCGACGCTTTCGCCAAGGTGAAGCTGTTTCTTCGCTTGACATCCCGACAGGGCTTGGCAAGACCTCGGTTATGGCCATCTGGCTTGTCGCGCGAGCGCTGAAAGCCGAAAAACTTCCCCGAAGGCTCGTCCATGTTGTTGACCGGCGAGCAGTTGTGGATCAGGCAACCGAGGTTGCTGAATCGCTTCGCAAGTGGGTAGCTGGAGATCAATGTGTTGCCTGTGCACTTGGCCTCAATGGTCGCCCTCTGCCCATCTCAACGCTGCGTGGACAGTACGTTGACAACCGCGCATGGCTTGAAGACCCATCTTCGCCTGCAATTATTGTTGGCACGGTGGACATGGTGGGCTCACGGCTTCTCTTCTCGGGGTATGGGGTTTCCCGACGGATGCGCCCCTACCACGCCGGCCTCCTTGGTGTGGATACGCTGGTTGTCCTTGATGAGTCCCACTTGGTCCCGCCCTTTGAACATCTTCTGCGAGCCATCGAGACGGATTCTGAGCTTCAAGCCCGTGACACGCAGTGTCAGAGCATGATTCCGCGGCTTCTTTTGCTCACTCTCTCAGCCACAGGCCGCACGCAAATCAACAATACGACGCAAGCTGATGCCACGATTCGGCTGACAGACGGGGATTATAAACACCCGGTTGTAAAAAAAAGGTTGATGGCAAAAAAGGTACTGCATGTGTGCAGTTTAAATGAGCAGACCAAACTGCAAGACAAGCTGGCGGAAGAGGCCTGGAAGCTTGCGGGCAATGGCGAGAAAGCTGTGCGCATTCTCGTGTATGCCGATAGCCGGGAGGTTGCCAGGAAAGCCAAAGAGGCTGTCGAAAAGCACGCGAAGGGTGACAAGAAGCAGGGCAAACCTGAAGTGGAGATCGAGACCGAGCTTTTCGTGGGTGGCCGCCGCGTGTTTGAACGTGAGGAAGCAAAGAAACGGTTGAAGGAACTTGGTTTCATCGCCGGAAGCGAAGTGAAGCCTAATTTCCCAGTGTTTCTGTTCGCCACGTCAGCAGGTGAAGTCGGTGTTGACCTCGATGCCGACCACATGGTGTGCGATCTCGTTGCGTGGGAGCGGATGGTCCAGCGGCTCGGCCGCGTGAATCGGCGCGGTGATGGGGATGGAAGGATCATTGTGGTGGTTGAGGAAGGACTTCTCAGCGAAGTAGAACTCAGGGAGGCAAAGGACCGGGGTGACAAGCTTTCAGAAAAACAGAAAGAGATACTGAAACTCTTTGACAAACGCAGGGATGCGAATGCAGCCGGCGAGAAGCTCAAGGCCTCCGATGCCAAGAAGCTCAAGGCCTACGAGGCCCGAGTGGCGCAGTATCGCGCCCTTCTGGAAATAGCCAGGGAGAGTGGCAGCTTGAGTCCCAACTCCCTCTTCAAACTACGTGAATGCCAACACCTTGCCGATGTCTTCCGCAGGGCAACAACGCCTGAGCCGCTTCGTCCTGCACTGACGCGGGCACTCATTGATGCCTGGGCGATGACGTCACTCGAAAAGCACACCGGGCGTCCCGACGACATTCAACCGTGGCTGCGGGGCTGGATCGAGGACGATCCACCGCAGACGAGGGTGGTCTGGCGGAAGTATCTGCCCGTCCGCACGGAGGGGAAACTGCCCAGCGGGAAGGAGATCGAAGCTTTCTTCGAGGCTGCACCGCCGCACGCAAGCGAAATCCTTGAGACGGAGACATACCACGTCGTCAAGTGGATTGCCGCTCGTGCTGAGCGTTTGCTTGATCCGGAGAAGCAGAAGAACACTGAGAATCCTTGTAAGAATGACGTTGTGGCCTTCGCCCTTGATTCTGACGGTGGGCTGCGGAAATCCTTCAAGCTTGACGATCTCAAACTCGCAGATGAGAAAAAAGAAGAGCTTACCAGGCAGTTTGCCGGTGCCACGCTGGTCCTTGACGTCCGCTTGGGTGGACTGAAAGATGGCTTACTCGACGACGAGGAAGACGCCACCCCCAAGACGGCCGACAGCGACCAAGGATGGTGCAGCAAGCACGAGGGCAGCAAGCACTTGGTCGGATTCCGTGTGTCGAGGAAGGAGGCATCCGCGGTCGTACCGCGTGAGAAGGACTGGCGCGAGCGGTTCCGCTTCCCGGCGGCCGTGACGGAGGATGGTGAGACGACCGTGTGGCTCATCGTGGAGAAGTTGCGACACGACGCGGCGAACGAGGAGGACCGCTCAGTGGGGAATCAGCAACTCCTGAACAAACACGAGCGCTGGACGGCAAAACGTGCATTTCACATTGCAAAGGCCCTGAATCTTGCTCCAGAACAGCGGCGATTACTTATTATTGCTGCACGTTTTCACGATGAGGGTAAGCGTGCGGCAAAGTGGCAGCAGGCGTTCCATGCACCGGGGGATGGCGTGTACGCCAAGACCGAAGGGCCTATCAATTACCAACTGCTTGACGGTTACCGGCACGAGCTGGGATCGCTTCTTCGGATTGGGAACAATAAGCAGATTCAAAAACTCTTCCAAAAACTCTCGGAGGAAGACCGCGACCTCGTGCTCCACCTAATCACGGCGCACCATGGGTTCGCCCGACCGGTCATCGGCACCAGAGGCTGCGAGGACGCACCCTCTTCTACCCTTGAGGAGAAAGCTGCCGAGATCGCCCTCCGCTTCGCACGCTTGCAAACCCGTTGGGGTCCGTGGGGGCTCGCTTGGTTAGAGGCACTGTTACGCGCCGCCGATCAGCAGGCATCGCGCGACAACGACGCGCAGGATGCTGCCCGAGGAGGTGCTTGATGGCGCAAGCGTCGATCCCCGTTGACCTCTTCAACCCTGGGCAGGTCTTTGCCTGTATGGGGATCCTCGAAGGAGCGAATATTTTGCTGGGCAATGCGCAGGGTCATGTATGCGGTCGCTTTGTATGGTCTCATTCTGGTGATCGGTTCTGCATTAAAACCGATGGAAACGCAAATCCCGTTGAGGAAGTTCTGAAATTTGTGAAAGCAGCGGAAGTGAAGTGGCTAAGTCCTCGTCGCGATCTCAAAGAGCGCGACGGCGGCGATACTGAAGTGCTCGACGGAATTGCAGCTTCTGAGAATCCCAAAAATGCTGATCTGCCTGGCGTTCTTCGCGGTGTGCACAACGGGAACGAATACAAAATTACGTTTGGCTTTTGGGCCGACGGCTCATCACGGTTCGCAACAACGTTCAAGAAATCAACAAACGGTGCCTCCGCATACATTCGCCTCAAGAATGCGCTGGACGCCATAAGACAGTGGGAAACAAAGGATGTGGCAGCAGATCCCCTAAACAAGGAAGCTCGGACGGGACCCCTTTTCCGGCTCGACCCTCGCGGGAGTGTCGATCCAATCCAAGGCGGGTTTTCGCCCGACAGCTTAAGAAAGGGGGTGAGGGGCGGTCTGGATGTGAGGGTTGCCACTTATCCGATTTGCGAACTGCTCGCGATCATTGGATTGGAGCACGCCAGGCCTGAACGACTGGACTCGAACCGATTCGCCTACTACGTCTGGAATTGCTGGCTACCTCCTGTGCTTGCGCGTGCCGCCATCGGCGGACCGCTCGGGTTCGGCCGGATGCGACGCTTCTTCGTCGAACACGAGGAGGTCAAGAAAGGAGGCGACCGGAAGATGAACCAAGTAATAGAAGATGAACCAAGTAATAGAGGAGCTGACACATGACCTCCGTGACTGACCAAGACCGACAACTACACAATCAACTCGACGACTGGGTTGCCAATCCCAATGGCCCCGTGGCGTTGCGACTGAAGCAGACATTGTTGCCGGTGGAAGAGAGCAGAATCATCTTCCCGCCGACCTATGCCGACATCGGCTACAACATCGACACGCTTGAGACGGCACCCTCGTTGCGACGATTGACTCGGTCGGTTCTCAGGCGAACCGGCTGGAGCCGATCTTCAAATCGACCGGCAAGGATCAGAATGGCAACGAGCTAAACCCGCTCGCGAGCCTGGTGCCGCAGATCGAGATCGTTTTGCACAAGGCCGGTGGCAAGGTCGAGAAGCGTTCACTCCTCGACCTCGCGCACCGCGCTGCGGACGCCGTCGTGCTCGCGAGCCCGACGCTCGCTCCTGAGATTGCCAAAGCCTTCGAGGCCCTGCGTAACGAGGGAAACGCCGCTCCGCTCGCGGCGATCGCGCCCACCTCGCTGGTCTTCGGCGTGTGGGATTCGCGTGGAGGCACCGGCGAGAAGCGTCCTCGGTTAGTGCGCTCGATCATCCGCGCATGGGACGTTGAGGTGTTGCACAGCGCCGCGCAGTTCAACTCGGTGTGGAAGGCGCTGATTGAGGAGCAGAAGAACGATCTCGTGGCCGAGGAAAAGAAGAAGGGAAAGCTGAAGCTGTCGGACGTGGGCTTGAAAGACGCGCCGGCTACTTTCCGCAAGACGGACAAAATTCCGCAGTTCGTCGGTGATGCGCCGAACCCCGCGGCACGCATACTTGGTGGCGTACGCGTGAAGGGAAGCATCGAGCGGGACGTAACAATCAACCTCGTCGCGCTGCGGGGCATACGCGGCAAGGACGACAGCGAGACCAATGAGGTTCAGAAGTATCTGCTCGGGCTCGCGCTCCTGGCGGCCACCGCGGACATCGAGCTATTCCTGCGTGAGGGATGCCTGCTCCGCTACGCCAACGACGACAACTGGAAACAGGTCCCGCGCCGCGGTGATCCCACCGACATCAAGCTCCCGAGCCAAGACCAACTTTTCGCGTATGCAGTGGCTGCCGCTGCACCGTTCAGGGCGAAGTGGCCAAAGGACCAAGGGGGTAAGGATCTGCCTCTCGAGCACGAGTTCAACCTCGCAGAGGCCAAGAAGCTACTCGCGAAGAAAGACGACAACCCTTCAGCAGCAGAAGAGTCATGATGCGCTACCTGACTATCCACGTGCGCGTGCACGATGGGCGCTACCATGGTCGAGGAGACTGGCCGCCTTCGCCTGCTCGCCTGTTTCAGGCCCTTGTAGCGGGTGCGGGCCTTGGCAGTTCACTCAGTCCTTCTGACAAGGCGGCGCTTCAATGGCTCGAGAAGCAGAAGCCGCCCCTCGTGGCTGCACCGCTTGCTTGGCGGTCTCAGCGTGGCGTCTGCTTCTACGTGCCCAACAATGATGGCGATGCGATTGGGGGCGACCCGCTGAAAGTGGCGAAGATACGGACCGCCAAAATCTTTCGACCATACTTCTTCGACCCGGCCGTTCCGTTCGTTTACGTGTGGACTCTTTCGGAGCAGCAAAGCGATAACAACTGCGCGCCAAGAGATGATGTCTATGGTTACGCTCACACAATCTGTTCATTGGCCAAACATCTCTACCAGCTTGGGCGAGGTATCGACATGGCATGGGCCTGGGGCGAGGTGATCGGCGAGAAGGACCTTGAGGATTATCTGTCCACATACCCTGGCCGCATCTATCACCCTTCGACCGGGAGGAGTTCAACCACGCTCCCTTCCCCTTGTCCAGGCTCGTTCGAAAGCCTCGAGCGCCGTCACGAGGCCTTTGGCAAGCGATTTGAATATACCCGCGACGGCAAAGCCTTGCAGGTGACTTTTCACCAACCACCCAAGCCTCGCTTTCAGCCGATCCCATACGACAGCCCACCCTCACGTCAGCTCTATGAGCTTCGAAGAAGCCCTGCTGCAGAGCCATCCTTCGCGCCGTGGCCCCTGACGCGCGTCGTGGACCTCGTCGTGAGGCTACGCGACGGCGCGGTGAAACGCCTGGAAGCGGTGAAACGCCTGGAAGAAGCATTGCTAGGAAAGAAGGCTGACATTCATCGCGCTCTGGTGGGCCGTAAACCCGATGGTACGAACGATATTCCTCCCGAGGATCGGGTCCGAATCATTCCGTTGCCATCCATCGGCCATTTCCATGCTGATCGCCAGATTCGGCGGGTGTTGATCGAAGTACCGCCGACCTGCCCACTTCGGGCCGAAGATGTCCACTGGGCTTTCTCTGGCCTCGATGTAGTCAATGTGAAGACGGGAGAGGTTCAAGCGGTCTTGACCCGGAGCGACGCCGAGGAATTCCTGCGCCACTATGGCTTCGAGGATGACGGGCGTTACCGGGTGTGGCGCACGGTGACGCCGGCTGCGCTGCCTATAAATGCCTGGCGCCGACGGATCGATCCGGCACGCAGGCGCGACGAGGCAAAACCTGGCGACGAGCGAGTCGCAGAGCAGGGACGTGCGGCAGCCGCCGTGTGCCAGGCGCTGCGCCATGCGGGCGTGCAAGCAAGAGTCGAGACCTTGCGTCTTCAGCGTGAACCTTTCGAGAGCCAGGGCAGCCGTGTTGAACTATTTGCCGAAGGAACGCGCTTCGCAAAAGAGCGTCTCTGGCATGTCGAAATCACTTTTGGCGCACCAGTGAAAGGACCGTTACTGCTCGGAGACGGGCGTTTTTGTGGGCTTGGGCTTATGTCACCAGTCAGGGATGCGGTTCCCGGGGTGCAGGTCTTTGCAACTACCGCTGACCTGACTGGTCAGCCTGATCCGATTGAAGTTGTTCGGGCACTGCGCCGTGCGGTCATGGCCAGGGTACAAGCCATTCTTGGTAAAGATAAGCAACTTCCGTCATTCTTCAGTGGGCACGAGGAAAATGGGGCACCTGTTCAGCACACTTCTTCCTCGCACCTCTCGTTTGCTTTTGAGCCAACTTCCAGGCGGTTGCTTATTTTTGCCCCTCACGTTGTTGAGCGACGTGCAGCGACACCCCAGGAACTCAAATACCTTTCCACTCTTGATGTTGCGCTCGAAGATTTCCGCGAACTGCGCGCCGGGCGTGCTGGGGTTTTCTCGCTTTCCCGTGCCAGCATTGATACAGGCAATGACTCCTTGTTGGCGAGTTCGCCTGTATGGGAAACAATCACCCCATACGTTGTTACCCGCCATGCCAAGGAAGGCGAGGCAAAGAAGGCACTTGAAGTTGATGTCCGTGCGGAGTGCCGTCGTCTTGGATTACCTGAGCCAGAGGCAGTAGAAGTGAACGACATTCAGGGACTATCCGGGATTGGGCTTACAGGCAAGGTAAAGTTACACTTTGTACAACACATCACTGGACCGCTCCTGCTCGGACGAACCCGCTACCTTGGCGGCGGCCTCTTCCTGGCTGTTCATCACCAAGACCAGCCGTACCAAGACCAGCCGTGAGAACCACTTTTTCGGAAGACTGCGCTTTTGCTGCTGGATGAAACTCCCATGCGCGATTTGCTCACCGAGTTTGAACGCGAAGAAATCGTCGTCGAACGCCTCGATGCCTGGGCCCAGACCACGCCCGATGCCGTCTATTTCCACTACGGCGAAGATGACCGGACCCTGACCTTTGCCGAAGTCGCCGCCCTCACGGACCGTATCGCCGGAAACCTCGCCCGCCTCGGCATCACCCGCGGACAGCGCGTGTCCCTCCTGATGCAGAACCCCCTCATCACCACCCTCGCCATGTTCGGCATCTGGAAAGCTGGCGCCGTGTTCTGCCCCATCAACTACACCTTCACCGGCAAACTCCTCGCCTACACCCTCAACGACACCCAACCGGCGCTCCTCCTGACCGAACGCCGCATGGTGCCACGGCTGACCGAAATCGCCGCCGAACTCTCCCAACTGCCCCGTACCGTGGTCTATGACGCACCCGAAGGCACGCACGATTTCCTGCCGCCCACCGAACGGATGCCCCTCCCGGATGCCTTCCAACCCACAGGCTGGACGGAACTGCTTGAACCGGCCGCACGTCCGAACGTCACCCTCCAGTACACCGACCCGGCCAGCATCATCTACACCTCCGGGACAACCGGCCCCTCCAAAGGCGTCATCCTTCCCTTCCGCTGCCTGAACCAGTACTGCTTCCTGGCACGCAAGCTGCTCACCCGCGAGGATGTCATCTACTGCGATCTGCCGATGTACCACATTGCCGGCGCCTTTGCGCTCATCGCCCGCGCCGCCTGGGTCGGCTGCGAAGTTGCCGTCTGGAACCGGTTCAGTCCGCAGGATTTCTGGGCGCGCATCGCCAAACGCGGTGCAACGACCGCCATCCTGCTCGATGTCATGGTGCCGTGGCTGATGAAAGCCCCGCCCAGCGAAAACGACCGCGCCACAACGCTGTCAAAAGTCCACTTGCAGCCGTTGCCCCTCAACCACCAGGAAATTGCCCGACGGTTCGGCTTCGACATCGTGACCACCGGCTTCGGGCAGACCGAATCCGGCCTCGGTCTCTGCCTGCTCATCGAGGAAATGCCCGAAGGCGAAGGCACACCGCCCGAACTGTGGAAAGGTTCAAACCGCGCGCACCTGCGGCAGGTGGCCGAGCAGTTCGGCATCCCGGTCGTCCGGGGCGAAACCGTCACCACCAAAGGCGCGATGGGGCGTCCGATGCCGTTTCACGAAGTAGCCATTCTCGATGCCAAAGGCTACCCCTGCGTGCCCGGCGAAATCGGCGAACTGTGCTTCCGTCCGAAAATTCCGTCCCTGCTGTTCGATGGCTACTTGGGCAAACCCGAAGCCACCCTCAAGGCCTTTCGCCAACTCTGGTTCCACACCGGCGATGTGGCCTACGCCGATGAGCATGGCGGGTATTTCTTCGTTGACCGCCTTGGAGACCGGCTGCGACGGCGTGGTGAAAACTTCTCCAGCTATGTTGTCGAAGACCTGCTGCACCAGCACCCCGACATTGCCCTGTGCGCCGTATTCCCAATCCCAGGCGTGGAAAGCGACGAAGATGACATCGTGGCATTCATCGTTCCCAAGGCCGGCACGGCCCTGACCGAAGCCGCCGTCCAAGCGTGGGCCGCCGAGCACCTGCCGAAATTCATGCAGCCGCAGCACATCCGGCTTGTAACCGAACTGCCCCGGACGCTTACCAACAAGGTGGAAAAGTACAAACTGCGCGCCGAAGTCCTGCGGGAACTGGGCCGCGTCTAGTCTGGGCTGCGCCCGGCTTGGTGCCGGTTCGTCGGCTGTGCTACGAACCAGGGGCCGCCAAGGCGCATTTCCATTCCAGGGAGCCAGGTCCATGCCACAGTCGGATGTCATTGATTACCGGATCGTCGGCGACGATTTGCAGGGCGTCATCATCACACTCGATCCCAACGAGCAGGTACTGGCCGAAGCCGGTGTCATGCTCTACATGACGGCCGGCATCGAGATGCAAACCACCATGGCCACCGACAGCTCGAAAGGTTTCTTTGGCAACCTGGCCAAAGCCGTCGGACGGGTGTTTTCGGGGGCCGGGTTCTTCATCACCACGTTCACCAACTACGGCCACGCCCGGGCCGACGTGGCGTTTGCCGCTCCCTATCCGGGCAAGATCATTCCCATTGACCTGGCCAAGTTCGGCGGCGAAGTGCTGTGCCAGAAAGACTCGTTTCTGTGTGCGGCCCGTGGCACGGACATCAGCGTTGGCTTTCAGCAGCGCCTGGGGGCCGGTTTTTTCGGGGGGGAAGGTTTTATCCTTCAGCGTCTGCGCGGGGATGGCCTGGCATTCATTCACGCCGGCGGGGCCACGATGACCTACAACCTGCGGCCGGGTGAGACGCTGCGCGTGGATACCGGTTGCGTCGTGGCCTTTCAGCCGTCCGTTCAGTTCAATATCCAGTTCGTCGGCGGGTTCAAAAATGCCCTCTTTGGCGGCGAGGGCCTGTTTCTGGCATCCCTGACGGGACCCGGGCAGGTCATCCTGCAAACCCTGCCTTTCAGCCGGTTGGTTGGGCGTATTGCGGCAACGTTGCCACGGGCGACCTCCGGCGGTGGCGGCGGTTTCTTTGGCGACGAAAACTGACGGCACAGCGCCCAAAAAGAAGCATCAGTCCGGCTCCGGGGAAGACGGCGTTGCGGCCGCGAGGTTCCGGTCGTCAAAGGCGGCCGGAAGCAGCGCGGCCAGGGACCACTCGGCCGTCTTCCCCTGGGGGCCGGCGCTGATGATGCGGACGTCGCCGCAGAATTCCCACAGCACCTGCCGGCAGGTGCCACAGGGCGGGGTGGGCGTGGTGGCATCCGTGGCAATCACGACCGCCTGAAACTGCCGCTCGCCTTCGGAAAGCGCCTTGAAAAGCGCCACCCGCTCGGCGCAGACCGTCAACCCAAACGAGGCATTCTCGATGTTGCAGCCGGTGTAGAGCTTTCCCGACCGGGCCTGAACCACGGCCCCGACGGAAAATCCCGAATAAGGCGCATGGGCCTGTCGCCGCGCTTCCCAAGCCGCCGCAATGAGCACTTCCTCGTCATGCCCGGCGGATGGAGTGGACTGGTTCATGACACACCCGGGCGCTGCAACTTGCTGGCGATGACTTCCCGGACGGCGCGGGCCGCTTCCGCCGTGACTTCCTTCAAATCACGGTCGTCCGCTGAAAAGTACATCGGCGGGTGAAAGTGAACGGTGATTTTGCCCGGTCGCGGCAGCTTGCGGTACATGCTCCATGCCTCGAAGCCGCCGTTGAGCGTCACCGGGACGATGGGCACCCGCAGCTTGACGGCAATCCGAAAGGCGCCGGCCTTGAACTCCTGCAAATCGCCGTGGGGCGTCCGTCCGCCTTCGGGAAAAATCATGACGATTTGACCTGACCGGAGCAGCTCCTGGGCAACTTTGAGGGCGCTTTTGTCGAAGGGCTTGTCATGGTCAACCGGAAAACACTGGAAATAGCGCAGCAGGGGGCGCAGGTACGCGACCCGAAACACCCGGCTCCACGTCATGAAGTGAATCGGACGGCGGATGGGCAGCCCAATCCAGAAGGGGTCGGCATAGGCCTGATGGTTTGGAGCCAAAAGAACCGGCCCGGTTTTCGGTACATGCTCCACCCCGAAGTAGGTCATTCTGAAGAACGGATGAAGCGCCAGTCGTAACGCAGGACGGGTCACATAGACGATGGTGCGCTGATGCAGATTCATCGCTCCCTAATGGCCATGGGGAACGCCCCCGCCAGAGTGGCGAGGGCGTTGTGTTTTGAACCTGTGAAATGTCTGGGGCCCGTGAAGGGCCTGAGAAAGGCTACTCACCACGTACGCCGAGCGCCCGCGCAATGTTGAGGCGGCCGCCCGTGGCCAGCCGCCCTTCGAGCGCGGCCACCGGAGTCACCGAGCGCAGCAACTGCGCCTTGAGCGCCGACACCGACAGCTTGGGGTCACGGGCCAGAACGAGCGCCGCCGCGCCGGCCACATAGGGCGTGGCCATGGACGTGCCTGAAAAGTGCTTGTAGCCCTGCCCGAACACCGTCACCGGAACAGTGCTATAGACATCCACGCCCGGCGCGGCCAGATGTACGGTTTTCTTGCCATAGCAGGAAAACGAGGCCAGGTTGTCGTTGGGCGCAAGGGCCGCGACGGAAAGCACGTTGGGAACATCGTAGGAGGCCGGATAGTGCGGGATGCGGTCGTTGTTCGTGCCGGAGTTGCCCGCCGCCGCGACGAAAAGGATGTCGTTGGCATTCGCCGTGCGGATGGCCTCTTCCAGAGCGCGGGAGTAGCCGCCGCCACCCCAGCTATTCGACAGGACGCGCACATTGACGCCCCGCTGCTTCATGGCGATGGCGTAGTCAATGCACTCCAGCGCATCGTTGAGCGTTCCGCGCCCGTTGGCATCCAGAAACTTCAGGGCCATGAGGCGGACATCCCAGTTGATGCCGGCAATGCCTGTGCCATTGTCGCCCTTGGCGCCGATGATGCCGGCGCAGTGCGTGCCGTGACCGTTGTCGTCGAGCGGGTTGCCATTGTTCCCCACGGCATTGTAGCCGTAGTAGTCATCCACGATGCCGTTGCCGTCGTCGTCAATACCGTTGTTGGGAATCTCACGGGTGTTGACCCACATGTTGTCGGCCAGGTCTTCGTGGGCGTAGTCCACGCCGGTGTCAATCACCGCCACGACAACCTCGCGGCTGCCGGTGGTGACATCCCAGGCCGACACCACAGCGGCATCCACGCCGGGAATGCCCGGCTGGCCGCCCTTGATAGGCTGCCCTTCGTTGAGATGCCCCCATTGCTCAGCGAAGCTGGGATCGTCAGGACGGGTGTCCCCAATGCGGTACACATAGTTGGGTTCGACATACTCGACGCTCGGATGCTGCCGCAGCCGCTCCAGAAAGGCATCCGTCGCCTGGGCTTCGCCTTCCGGGTACATGCCAAAGGCAAACAGGGGCAGATGGGGATAACGGTACGAGCGGCGGACGTTCAGCTCCTCCAGCATTCTGGAAATCACGCCGGGTTTGGCCGTGCGCTTGTACTTGATGATGAATCCGTAGCTTTCAGGACGCTCGGCAACAGTCGGCGTGGAAGCTGAATAGGGGACCTGGTGCTGGCTGGGGCGGGCTTCGATTCGGCAGAACTTCGCCCCACGCGGCTTGGGAGCCGGCAGGCGGCGCATGAGGCCGATTCCGCCGGCTGCCGCAATGACCGCGCAGCCAAGGGCAAGATGCTTGAGGGTGGACGGACGCATGGATTGACCTCCCGTGGCGGAATGACAAGCCGCGTGGCAGAGAAACGCAGCCCAAAGGATTGGGAAAAACGCTACACCGTCATGGTCATGACGGCAAGCCGGAGACGGTCGGCGCGTTCCGTCCGCTGTCCTACCGGGCAGCTCAGACGCCGCGCATATCGGCCGGCCAGATCAGTTTGTGCAACTGGGTCTGGAAACGGACCTGAAGCCCATCTGCCAGCAGCCGCTCGACAATCGGCCGCTGTTCCACACCAAAGACCGTTGAAAACAGGACATTCGTCCGTTGTTCGAGCCGGTAAATGCGCAGGATTTCGCGCGCCCAGAAGTAATCGGCCAGGTCGGCCAGCACGAACTTGACTTCATCGCGGCGGGTGATGTGGTCGAGGTTTGACCACAGGTTTTTTTCCACCATGCCGCTGCCAGGGCACTTGATGTCCAGAACCTTGATGATCCGGGGGTCGAGACGTGAAACGTCGCGGTGGCCGCCGGTTTCGATGAGGACGGTGTAGCCTTCGTCGAGCAGCCGTCCGGCCAGTTCGTAAATGTCCTTCTGCAAAAGCGGCTCCCCACCGGTGAGTTCCACCAGGCGGGTCGGATAGGCGCGAATCCGTTCGAGAATCTCTTCAACGGACATGTGCGTTCCGCCCGTGAAGGTGTATTCCGAGTCGCACCAGGTACAACGCAGGTCACACCCGGTCGTCCGCACAAAGGCACAGGGGAGTCCGGCGTAGCTCGATTCCCCCTGGATGCTGAAGAAGATTTCGGTGATACGCATGGGGACGACACTCATGTTGGACGCAAGGTTCACTTCGGGGCTGGGTCCGTTGCACGTGAAGGCTATATCGTTTCACGAATGGAGCGCCCCGAAATGTACGCCAGCATGCCACGCAACTGTGCTAACCCCATCATCCACCGGAAGGTGATGGCGTGTGTGATGGCTGCCAGACTGAGGTTCAGGATGTCACCTGTGGAACGGCGGCGGCGGTTTGAGACCTCATCGCAGAGCAGTCCACCGAGGCTGTCAGCCAGTCCGATGGCCAAAAACAGCATCAGCAGCGCCACCAGTTCGTCAAAGGTGAAACCACCGGCCAGCGCCGCCACATCCACCAGAATGACAGCCATCCACTCCCAAATTGGTGCAAACAGCACGGTCACAATGAAGACCGGAAGGGCGAGCCGGGCGCGCCAGTCGCCCTGTCCGCTGAAGGTGAGCCCCAAGTGACGGACGATGATGCCAAAGGATTTCTGGGTGGCGACGGCGCGGGACTGCATCGCCTCATCGAGTGAGCTGAACGGTTCGATGCGGGCCATGATTTCCGGCAGGAACAAGACCCGGCGGGTTTCTTCACTTTTGCGTACCTGGTAGGCCGTCAGCAGCAGGTCCAGGGTGTCGGTGGCATAACCGGTGCGGTAGCCGCCAGCCGCGACAATTTCAGCTTTCTTGAGCAGCGACACCACGCCCGGCAGCATGGCGAGGTTCCCCACACCGGCGCGCAGGAGCCACTGGGCATGAAAGAGCGCTGCGCGGTCAACCCGTTGCAGGTCATCGAGGGGGCGCTGGTCTGCGGCGATGCTGACCGACCGCTGCAGGGGGGCATACGCCGGCGCAATGCCGTTGGACGAGAGACGGATGTCCGAGCCGCTGGGGGTCGAGGCGTCGCCGTAGAACTCGGCCAGGCAGCTTACGGCAACGGTTTGGGTCACGTTTTCAATGAACCCACGCGCCAGTTCGATGAGAGCATCGGCGTCGAGCGTCACCCGGGTGTCGAGCGCGCAGATGAGCGGGTAACGGGAGATGTTCAGGCCGCAGTTGAGGGAGTCCTCGCGCCCGGTTTCCGGCTTGGCGATGACCGTCAACTGGGGATGCTTGGCGGAGGCGTACAGTGCCGGCTCAGTCTGAATGGGAATGCTGCGCTGGATGATACGGGAGGTCGGATGCAGGGAAAACGCTTCCATCAAACAGGCGAGTGTGCCGTCCGGTGAGCCATCGTTGATGACGACGACCTCGAAGCTTGGGTAGTCAAGCGCGAGCAGCCGGTCCACCGTTTCCACCACCTGCTCCCGTCCACCGCGCACGACCATCACGATGGAAATGGGACGGATGCGCTCGGAGTTGGGAAGCGTCCACTCCATTTCCACGGCGCGCCGCCACCGGCGCTGCCGGATTTCCCACAGCGAGCTGCCCATGGAGATCAGACGGAGCAGGGCGGATGTCAGGACCGCCAGCACCAGCGCCGTCGCGCCGCCTTTGAGCCCAAGCTGAAACTCGAATCCAATCCCACCCGGCGCCGCAACGACAAAGAAGACCAGAAACGGCACGAGCCACCAGGTCATCAGCCCCACGGCCAGAATACGACCTGCGAGCGTGGGGGCAGTGACCGGTCGGCTTTGGGAATGGCTTGTCAAGGGCGCTGAGGGCGCGTCAAAAATCACGAAGTGACTCCTGCGGGTGATGGAAACACCTGGCCCACCACTTGCTCGCTGACCTGCCACAGCCGCGCCTGGGCTGTCGGGTCCATCGCCGCCGCGCTGGTCGTCGCCGCCCGACAACGCTCAAAGTAGCGGCCGCTGACGCCCGCAACCTCGTCCGCTGTTGCCAGATACACGGAAGTTTCAGCGCCCCGCGCCGGGGAGATTCCAATCGCCCACTTGAGCACTTTGGCCGTCAACCGAAACCAGCCGGTGGTATTGTCGGCAAAGTTGGAAGCCACTCCGCCGGGGTGCAGACTGTTGGAGGTAACGCCGGTGCCGTCCAGCCGCCGGGCCAATTCCTGACTGAACAGAATGTTCATCAGTTTGGACTGGCCGTAAGCTGTCATGGGCGCATAGGGCTTCCGCTCGAACTGGAGGTCGTCGAAGTCCACGCCCGGTACGAACCGGTGTGCGGCTGAACTGACATTGACCACCCGCGCCGGCGCACTGGCCAGCAGCCGGTCAAGCAGCAGGTTGGTCAGCAGGAAGTAGGAAATGTGATTGAGCGCAAACGTCTGTTCGAGTCCGTCCGGCGTGGTGCGCCGGGTGTCAAAAATCGCGCCGACGTTGTTGACCAAGACATCGAGCCGGGGATAGTCCGCGCGGAATTCGTCCGCAACGCGCCGGATGTCCTCCAGCCGCGACAGATCAGCCGTGAGGGCGGTGATGTCGGTCTGTCCTGTGTCGGCGCGCAGTTCCTGCACGACCTCATTACACTTCTGACGATCACGCCCCACAAGGACGACTGCCAGCCCGGCCCGCGCCAACCCACGGACGGTTTCCTTGCCAATGCCAGACGTGCCTCCAGTCACGAGCGCAATTCGTTTCATGGTGGTGCGGAATGCGATGGTATCAAGATAACGGCGTTAGGTTATCCAAGAATCCGCATCCAGCGTCAATGTTTCTCCATCAGTTTTTTCGGTTGATCGCCGGGACCGCCAATTCCGACCGTACCACGGGGCTTCGTCATGCAACTCACCGTCCATCCGCTCACCCTGGAACTCCGGGAACCTTTTGCCCTGGCCGCTGGCCGCCGTACCACGACGCCGGCCGTCTGCCTTGAACTTCACCACGCGGGTCTGGTGGGCTACGGCGAAGTGGCGCTGCCGCCATACCTGGGCTGGACCCAGGCCGAAGTCTGCCAGGCATTGCACCGGGTCCAGTGGCCGGAACCCATCCATCTCCTGAATCTTGACCGCCTGCTGGCGGCGGCGACAGCGGCCATCGGGCCGCTGCCTCCGGCACTGGCGGCGCTGGACATCGCCCTGCATGACCTGTTTGGAAAGTACCTTGGCCAGCCGCTCCATGCACTGTGGGGTTTTGACCTGAGCCGGGTTCCACCCACTTCCTTCACCCTGAGCCTGATGTCTCCCGAGGCGGCACGGGAAAAAGCCGTGCAGATGGCCGAATATCCGGTGCTCAAGCTCAAGCTGGGGGGCGACAACGACCGGGCACTGGTGACGGCCGTGCGGGAAGTCACCGACCGACCGCTTTCCGTGGACGCCAATCAGGGCTGGCGCGACCGTTCGGCGGCGCTGGATTTCATTGGCTGGCTGGCCGAACAGCAGGTGTTGTTCGTCGAGCAGCCGTTTCCCGTCGCGTGTGTGGATGACCACGCCTGGCTGACTGAGCGCAGCCCGCTTCCCATCATTGCGGACGAAGCCGTACGGACGATGGCCGATGTCGTCCGTGCGCCGGGGGTCTATCACGGCATCAACGTCAAGCTGGCCAAATGCGGCGGCTTGCGTGCCGCGCATGCCATGCTCACCGTCGCCCGCGCCTTGGGGCTGAAAACCCTTCTGGGATGCATGACCGAAACTTCCTGCGCCATCTCGGCGGCGACACACGTTTCACCGCTGGCTGACTGGGCGGATTTGGACGGCGCAGCCCTCATTGCCAACGACCCGTTCGAGGGAGCGCGATTGGTTGACGGGCGCATGCTGCCGCCGGTGCGGCCGGGAATTGGCGCCTGCCCGGTACGGCCGCTCGCCGGCTGAGTTCGCCGGATGACCCTTGCCCGGTGTGGTGTGCCGGTGTGGTGTATCGGGTCCAGTTGGAAGAATTTACGAGGGCTGGATGGGCTGCGCCATGGCGCGGAGGGCATCCACGTCAACTTCAGCCTCGATGCGGAAGTCCTGACCTGGCACCGCACAGCCGTCCAGCGACCACCGTTCCCCGGCGTCGTAGTCGTGCAGGTCGCCCACGTCCATGACGCGCCCCCGAATGGCATCCGCCGGCGTTGACGGCCACTGGTTGCTGACGTTGATGGCGATGTCGGCGACGATGGGCGGCAGTCCGGGGCCAAATTCAAGCGTCGCCGACTCAAAAATGAGGTCGTAGAAGTAACTCGTGTTGGGCGGCAGCGCCTCGTATGCCGTCGCTTCCACGGCATCGCACTCGTCGCCGGCAATGGCGTGAAGCGCACCGAGCAACGCCACCGCATTGAGCTGGCGCAGGTAGGCTTTTTCCGGGTCGTTGCGCCAGCCTCCCGACTCGACGAGGACGACACTCGTTCCCCAGCCCTGCATGGCGTCACCAAAACTGCGTGGTTCGTGCGTGTCGTCAAAGCGCGCCATGTAACCGCCGATGTATGGAGTCAGCATCTGCACCAGCGCAGCCGCCAGCCGCTTGGCGCGCCGCCGGGCCATGTTGTCTTTGCCCGAGGCGTCGTGCGCCGGCGCCAAGAAGGCCATCGCCGTCAGGCGGTGACTGTCGCCGGCCGTGTAGCGCGGGTTCTGGTCGTGGAGATTGAAGGCGAAGTCTGGAACGAAGTCGTCGTGCGTACGCTTGAGAAGCTTCGCTTCCGGTGTTCTGAGGTGGCGGGCATCGCGGTTGAGGTCAATGCCCTGGGCGGTCCGGCGCTGGAAGGCTTCCGCGCCATCCGGGTTGAGCATGGGAAGGATGCAGACCTGGACTTCCCTGAGAATCCTGTCCAAGGCTGCATCCTGGGGAAAGGCCGCGAGCGCGGCGAGCAGGTCAAGGACAGCCAGGGTCGCCGTGGGTTCGTCGCCGTGCATCTGCGTCCACATCAGCACGCGCCGCTGGCCCTGCCCAAATGTCACCCGGTGAATCGGACGCCCGGCTGCGGAGCGGCCGCCGACTTCGACGGCAAGGCGTTCGTCTTTGGAGGCGAGGTCGGCCAAATGGGAGGCCAGCCCCGCCGCCGTCAGGCGGGGCGTGGCCGCCCGAACCACATAGTGGTCATAGTGCGAGGCAAGCCGCTTGACCAAGGCGAGGGTTGCCTCGGATAAGCCCAGCATGGCCGGTATGCTCCAGGGTCAACCGTGGGCAACCCTATCGGTCAGACATCGGGATGTATTCGGCTTTTTCCGCCCCGGTATAAAGCGCCAGCGGCCGGATGAGACGGTTGTCACGCAACTGCTCGATGGTGTGTGCCACCCAGCCCGAAATGCGGCTGCACGCAAAAATCGGCGTGAACAAATCCACCGGGATGTTGAGCGTGTAGAACACCGGCGCCGAGAAGAAATCCACGTTCGGGTAGAGCTTTTTGCGCGCAAAGGCCAACTGCTCGATGCGCTCGGCCATCTCGTACCACTTCGTGTTGCCGACATCTTCGCCAAGCTGCTTGGCAAACTTGCGCAGGACGGTTGCCCGCGGGTCCATCGTGCGATAGACGCGGTGCCCGAAGCCCATGATTTTTTTCTTGTTGGCAAAGAGGTTGTCCACGTAGGCTTCCACTTTGTCCAGTTCGCCGATTTCGAGCAGCATTTCCAGCACCCGCTGGTTGGCACCGCCGTGGAGCGAACCGGCCAGCGCCCCGATGGCACCGGTTACAGCCGCGTGTACGTCCGAGAGCGTCGAGGCAATGACCCGTGCGGCAAAGGTCGAGGCGTTCAGCTCATGATCGGCGTGCAGAATCAGGCACACGTCAAAGACCCGCGCGCTCGACGGATGGGGCTTTTCACCCGTCAGTCCATACAGGAAGCTTTCCGCCATCGAAAGTGATGGGTCAGGTTTGATCGGTTCCAGACCGCGCCGGATGCGATCATAGGCCGTCGTCAGTGTGGTCATCTGCGCAATGAGCCGCACGGCTTTGCGTACGTTGGCGGCGTCGCTGTTGTCGTGTCCGTCGGGGTCGTAGGCGGAAAGAGCGGAAGTCGCCGTGCGGAGCACTTCCATCGGCGTGGCCGTGGACGGCAGGGTGCGCAGGAGGGTGTAGATTTCCGTCGGCACCTCGCGTTCGTTCTGGAGCTGTCCGACAAACGCATCGAGTTCGGACTGCTTCGGTAAGTGACCAAACAACAGGAAGTAGGCTGTTTCCTCGAAGGTTGAATTCTCCGCCAAATCCTGAATGTCAATCCCACGGTACGTCAGGCGACCAGCCGCACCATCAATGAAACAAATCGATGATTGCGCTGCCAACACGCCCTCCAAACCCTTGATAAAGTCTTCGTGCGCCATGTCCGCTCCTTTGGAGAGTGAGGATGGTAGGTTTTTTGGCAAGCTTGCCACAAGGTCTCGAAACTCAACCCGACCGAAGGGGGATTACAAAAACGAGCTGCGGTTTCCGGTGGCGGGCCGATGCCGAAGTGTATGAACCATAACAAAGCCTCATGCCGGTGGTCAATGCAGCCCACGTCAGGAAGCTGGTCAGGAAGCTGGCCGCGAAGCTGGCATCGGCCTGTTCAACGGCCCGCCGGCGTCGCAACCAGAGCCTGCCCGGCCAGCAGTTCTTCCGGGCGGACGGTTGCCGTGCCGAGCTTGCCCACCACGATGCCGGCCGCCCGGTTGGCCAGATGTGCTGCCTGGTGGAGGGTCAATCCGGTGCTCAAGCCAAGGATGAGTGTGGCCAGGACGGTATCGCCGGCGCCCGTCACGTCATAGACTTCGCGGGCCGTGGCCGGAATGTGGTGGATGTGGCCCGGTGCCTCATACAGGGTCATCCCCGCTTCGCCACGGGTGATGAGGACGTGCGCCCGGCCGAGCATGGCCGAAAGGCGTCGGCTGGCAGCTTCCAGCGAAGCCTCATCCGTGACGGACATCTGGGCTATGAGGGCGGCTTCGTGATGGTTGGGCGTCACCACCGTGACCGGCTGGTAGCTGGCAAAGCGTACCGGTTTGGGGTCAAGCGCGACCGGCAGCCCGCGCTGCCGGGCGTGGGTCAGCACGTGGCGCAGAAACCGGGGGGTGAGAACGCCTTTGTCGTAATCCGAAATGGCCACGGCGCTGACTTCCGGCAGCCAGGCATCCACTTTCCGCATCAGGGTTGTTTCGATGTCCGCCGGGATGGGCTGCCGGGATTCCCGGTCAAAGCGCGCCATCTGGTGGGCATTGACCATGACACGGGTCTTGCGCGTGGTGGGACGGTTGGCATCCACGACCAGCCCGTGCCACTCCAGATGCCAGCGCAGCAGGGTATCGCGCAGGTGCTCGGCCGCGAGGTCGTCCCCGACGACGCCCACCACGAACGGCAGCCCACCCAGGGCGCGGATGTTGGCGGCAACATTGGCCGCGCCGCCGAGCACGTAGCTTTCACGCTCGATTTCCACGACGGGCACCGGCGCTTCCGGCGCAATGCGGCTGGCGCGGCCCCAGAAAAACTCATCGAGCATGACATCGCCCACAACGAGGATGCGTTGCCCGGACAGGCGGGCGACCAGGGGTGCGTAGGCCTCAGAGGATGCGTCTGCCGGATGGGTCATGCCAAAAACGTAGGGAAACAGCGGTCGCGTGGCGGCCGGGTGGATGATGCTGTGACCGTGCAGACATTACCCGTTTTCGCCGCCTCTTCCAACCAATGCTGTGATGCTGACGGAGGGCTGGCAGGTCAGCGGTCGCCTTCGCCGTTGGCCACCAGACGTTCGAGACTGATGACCCCGGAGACACTGCGAATGGCCCGCATGACGCGCGAAAGATGCTTGGCATCGTGGACATCGAGCGTGATGGTGATGCGCCC
>Ga0272446_1000146_pt1 | contig 102249 bp, 85 predicted proteins | sample YNPCB0061_FD_194587 | JGI IMG/M metagenome (GOLD analysis project Ga0272446, IMG submission 194587) | Hot spring microbial mat communities from Yellowstone National Park, WY, United States - YNP-CB-006-1 | ecosystem: Environmental > Aquatic > Thermal springs > Hot (42-90C) > Sediment | place...
GACAGCGTGCCGTTGCCGATTCTTCAAGCCTTCTGCACCCGAGCCGGTAGCGAAATCGCCAACCTCGATTAAGGCGAACCATGAGACCGCTCTGGTCCCGACTGGCCCGTTTCGTCGCCCTGGGATGGCTTGCTGCTGCAGTTCTGGGCTGTAGCCATGGCCCTGCGCTCGTGGACGCGCAGGGGACGGTGATCGGCCCCGACGGCAAGCCAATGGCCAACGTGCTGGTCCAGTTCACGCCCACGGCCACCGGGGGCAGCAAGGTCATTAGCTCCACCGGTGTCACCGACGCGGCCGGCCAGTTCGTCCTGACGGCCGACACCGGGCAAGCGGGAGCTGTTGCCGGGACACACAAGGTTACGCTGGTCGATAACGCCTTGGCCGTTGAGGATGAACCCCCGGGCGATGCCCGCCCCAAGGTGACCCGCAACCGCATCCCACAACAGTACACTTCCCCGGCGACCACACCGCTCGAAGTCACCGTTGAGCCGGGCAAACGGCACGAACTCAAGGTGCGCTAATTCGCCTCACCGTGCCGCGTGTGCCAAGACCGCACAGGGCATGTGTTAAGGATAAAATCAATTTTAAGGACGAAACCCATTCGGCCCACAGAAGAATTTGCTGATAAGTCCAAAATAGTGCTTGCAACACCTATGCGGATCTGGAAAAATAGCGACTGTGAGCGTGATTTTCGTAGGAGACCGTAGGAGCGGGTGAACCCAAAGCTTATCTGGATAATTCTCTCCTACGCCGGGTTGAATCACCGTGATTGATCCTGCCGGGGTCGCCACCGAGTTGACGAGAAATCGGCGACCTGCCCACCGAAAGGATACCGCACCATGAGTTTGCTCCCCCGGTGTTCGGCTGCGTCGTTAGCCTCTGCACCATCTGTTCCGACCGCTTGCGCCTCGCGTCCGGCTTGCTGGATGATGCGAGCGGTTCTTGGCGTAGCTCTGCCGCTCGCCGTACTCGGGCTGTCGACGCCGACCGCGCTGGGGCAAGTAAGTTACACTTGGGCAGCCCCTGGTGGTGTTCCAAATATTGGGGCTTACGAGGTCAATACTAATTGGAGCCCTAATGGAGTTCCGGGTGTTAATGATACGGCCCAAACGAACGGTTTCCCCGCTCCCCGTGAGACACCTTATTACATTACCCTGACATCAAACCGATTGATAACGACTCTGAATGTGAACAATGCCTACTCGAATTTTGTTCATGGCAGTGCTAGTGCCGATGGCAGCAACCCGGTTAATGTGACGTACACGGTCAGCAACGCGCTCAATCTGACCGCCGGCAATTACCACCTTTACCGAGGTACGCTCGCAGGCGATGCCGATGGGGCGAGCATCACTGGTGGTGGACATTTAATACTCTACAACAACAGCGATAATCGTATTCATAACATGTCAATCGCTGCTGGAACGCTGGACTTCTCAGCACCCGGTGCCCAAGTCGCCTTCACGGGTTCCACAACTCTTGCCAACACTACATCGTTAACTTTGGACAACAATAACCGCCTTGGCTTCCAACAAACCACGACTTTATCGAATACACTGACGTTCGACCTAAGCGGTTCGTCGATCTTGAGCGTAGAGGGTACCAACACACTGACCTTTGGCTCAAATGTCACGATCAACTCGACCGCTAACAGCCGGCTGGGTTCTGGCCTGTTTGTGTCGGGTACCGGTGCGATGGTCAACCAAGGTACAATCAACAAGAGTACCGGCGGCACACTCACGATCAATCCCACCGGCGGCTTCAGCAATCAAGGGACCCTGAAGATTGACGGTGGCAACGTTAGTGTCGGCAGCAATCTGACGTTCGGTTCATCGAGTACATTCAATCTGACTTTGAATGGGAGCACGATTGGAACGCAAGCCGATCCGAACGATTCGAACTTAATTGTGACGACATCCAGCCCGGTGACCATCACGAATGGGCAGCTCGATTTGGGCAATGCGAATCTTGTGGTGTCAACGACTTTTACGCTGGATAGCAACAAAGACTACCGGTTCTTTATCGTCAATAATCAGACGAACAACTCGATTTTGGGTACATTCAACGGGTTGCCTAATACCTCCTCAATCACGATTGGTGGTCGAACGTTTTATATTGGTTACTTTGCGAATTTCGCAACGCAGGATGTAATCGGTGGTAACGACGTGGTGCTTTCCACAACGCCCGTTCCCGAGCCGTTGCATGTACTGGGTCTGGCGGCAGTCGGGTTGGGTACGGTCGGGTGGCTCCGCCGCCGTAAGCCGCAGCCAGCTAATTCCCTCGCGGTCTAAGAACCTTCGGTGGCCGGCACCGGTCGTTCGCCGGTGCTACCCGGGGTCATCGAGAGTCGAGAAGCAACGGTCCGGTGTTCGAGCGAATGCTTGGCTGGTGTGCCGAAAGCATCCGGAAACCGACTTGCCAATCCGCACTTCTGAGCTGGTCAACGGCCGTTTGGACCAGCATAATCGGAGCATGAGCGTCAGCCCAGTTCAGTTACGCTACGACGCGGGAACAGTGATTGTGACCGGTGGGCCGGATGGGTTCGCTCCGGCCAGTCTGCCGGGTGTGCTGTTCGACCCGCGGACGCTGACTCACCGTGCCCCGGGCCGGTACTATCGTGCCATCGTCGAGCAACTGATTCGCGACAAGCTTCCGTATGAGGACGCGGCCCGGGGTTGGCCGGCCGAGCCAACCGGCTGGAAACTCAACACCGAGCGCCGGCCCCGCGACTACCAACTCGCGGCCCTGCAGAATTGGCTCAAACCACCCCCCGACGCCGTGGCACAGGGTGCAGTGCCCCGCCGCGGGGTGATCGTGATGCCCACCGGCACAGGTAAGACGTTCACCGCCTTTCTGTGCATCGAGAAGGTCGGCCGGCCGACGCTGGTTGTCACCCCCAAGATCGACCTGATGGTGCAGTGGGCCGGCGAGCTGGAACGGGCCTTTGGTGTGCCGGTCGGCATGGTGGGGGCCGGTGTGTTCGAGTACAAGCCGTTGACGGTGACCACCTACGACTCGGCGTACATCCATCTCGAAAAATGGGCCAACCGCTTTGGCATGGTGATCTTCGACGAGTGCCATCACCTGCCCGGGGCGTCGTACCTGGAGGCAGCGAATGCGGGGTTGGCTCCGTTCCGGCTCGGGCTTACTGCCACCCCGGAGCGAGCCGACGGCGGCGACCAGCTTTTCCCGCAGCTGATCGGCCCGGTCGTCTACCGGCTGGACATTACCGACGTGGCCGGCGAGTTCCTCGCCCCCTACGTCACCCGCCGCCTGTACGTCGATCTTACGCCAGAGGAACTGGACACCTACACGAAGTGTCGGGAGGAGTATCGCCGGTTCGTCGCCGAACGCGGCCTCTCGCTCAGCGGCCCCGACGGCTTCCGGCGTTTTCTGTTCGAGGCGAGCAAATCCGCCGACGGGTTTCAGGCCGTCCGGGCCTATCGCGAACAGAAGCGGATCGTGCAGCAAGCCAGCGGAAAGTTCCAGTTGCTCGAACAGCTGTTGGCCCGCCACGCGGGCGATCGCACCCTGATTTTCACCGCCGACAATGCTACCGTCTACGCGATCGCTCGCCGCTTCCTCATTCCCCCAATGACGAACCAAACACGGCCGAAGGAACGCAAGGCGATTCTGGACCGCTTCCACCGGGGCGAGTACAACGCCGTGGTGACCTGCCAGGTACTCAACGAGGGGGTGGACGTGCCGGCCGCAGGTGTGGGCATTGTGCTTTCCGGGACCGGCAGCGCCACCGAGAATGTGCAGCGGCTTGGTCGTATCCTTCGCAAGCACGGCGACAAACAAGCGGTGCTGTACGAAGTGGTCGCGCGCGGTACTACCGAGGAGTTCGTTTCGGACCGTCGGCGGCAGCACCGTGCCTTCCTGTAAGCGCACCGTGCGTGACGAATCGCTTGGAAACGGGAGACGACCAACCTGTTGACGACGCGCTGTGAGCTGTTGGCTGCGAGCATCTCATGCTGACCGGTAAACTCGTCCGTGTTCGCCATGCCCGGAATAAACTGCTGCCGCAGTACGTGGACCCAAGCGACCGTGGGTTGCTGGCCCTCGCCGAGCAGATGCTGCTGGCCTACCGCAAGTCGCCGGGCCGCACACGCGGCGAGATCGCCGAGGAACTCGCCGACCTGATTCCCGAGGGGCCACGCGGCCTGCTACCCGCCGGGCTGGCCAAGCTGCTCGAAGACCGCTGCGAGTTCGAAGTCGCCGCCGACTACCCGCCGGAGACGCTGCGCGAGGCCGTGTTCCAGGCTGCCGCTCGGGAACGCACGGTTGCCGCCCAACAGGGCCGACCCTTCGACCGCACCACCGTGCTTGAGCAGGTGGCCGAAGGTTTGTCGCTCACGCTGAGCCCGGAGCAGATCGAACAGAGTCTGTTCGCTGACCTCAAGGACGAACAGCGAGTCCAGACGTTCGACGACATTTCTGCCGAACGGCTTCTGGACCGCTACAACGTGGCATTGGCCCAGGCGATTCTGCTTCGCAGCACGGCATTGGAAGTGCGCATCTGGGGCGAGACGCCGGCTCGCTTCCGGCAACTGTTCCGGGCCGTGAAGTTCCACCGGCTCATCTGTTCCATCCACGAGACGGTCGGCTCGAGCTACACCCTGAAGCTCGACGGCCCGCTCTCGTTATTCTCCTCCACGCAAAAGTACGGGCTGCAACTGGCTTTGTTCCTGCCCACATTGCTGCACTGCAAGACGTTTGACCTGAAAGCCAGCGTCCGCTGGGGCAGCGATCGCAAGGAAAAGCTATTCACGCTGTCGTCGGCCGACGGGTTGCGGTCCCATCTGGCCGACTTTGGTATCTACACCCCGCCGGAGTTGCAAGTATTTGCCGACAGCTTTGCCGCAAAGGTCAAGGACTGGGCAATCGCCACCGACCCACACCCGATCTCGTTGGAGAGCGACGTGTGGGTGCCGGACTTCAAACTGACCCACCTCCCGACGAGAAAGGAGGTGTTTGTAGAGGTGTTTGGCTTTTGGCGCAAGGGCGACATCGAGACACACTATCGCAAACTGCAAAAAGGCCTATCGGGCCAGTTCGTGCTCTGCGTCGGCGAGCAAATGCGGGCCGACGAGGACAAGGAGACGACCTTCGGCAACGCCGTCTACCGCTACAAACGCACCCCGCTGCCAGAGGAGGTGGCGCGATGGGCGGGCCGAGTGGCAGGAGTCGATTCACAACAGTCACGTTGACTCGACGAGAATCAGTGCTACAATTAATTGAGATTGAATCTCAATAAGCCTCCCCCTGTTGCCAATGCAACTTCACCGTTTCGAAGCTGACGCCCGCGATTGCCCCGACCCTTGTCCGGGGCCGTGCGCCGGTTGCCCGGATCGCATTGTGTGCCGTTGTCTGAAGGTCACGGAGGCGGTGATCGTGGAGGCAGTCGTCAGTGGTGGCGTGCGGTCGGTCAGGGAACTGCGCATTGCAACCGGTGCCGGCGACGGTTGCACCTGCTGCCATGCTCAGCTCCGTACCTATATCCAGACTCACGCCCCGTCGTCATCCTCGAACAGGTGCTCCGCAAGGTAACGTTCCAGTCCGATGGTCTCGATCACACTCAGTTGCGTTTCCAGCCAGTCGACGTGCTCTTCGGATTCCTTGAGAATTTCCAGTGCCAGAGCGTGTGTGCCGTTGTCCTTCAGCTGAATGGCCAGGTTTGCCAGCTCGTTGTATACCACCACGCCGCCCGATTCGAGTTTCAGGTCGTTTTCCAGTTGTTCCTTCACGGTCGTGCCCACGCGAATCACATCATAGCGGGCAATCTCCGGTACCCCCTCTAGAAACAGGATACGCTCAATGATCCTGTCGGCATGCTTCATCTCGCCGATCGATTCCTCATAGTGCTTGGCGGCGAGTCGGCCAAAGCCCCAGTTTTTACACATCTTCGCCTGGCAGAAATATTGGTTGATCGCAGTCAACTCAATCGTCAACGCCCGGTTGAGTCCGTCGAGGATTTGGGGATTCCCTTTCATGAATGATCCACGTGTTGAGGTAAGGGTTGGGAGGTTCATCAATCCGATGCCGTCGCAGGGGTGCCGTCCGAGCCGGTGTTGGATGCCTAGGCAGTCGTCGTAGGTGCGGGGTTGTCCGGTGCGGGTTCTGGGGAGGCCTCTGCAGTGCCGGGTTCTCCTGTTTTGCTTTTGGCTACCTTGTCCAGTACACCATTGACGAACTTGGCCGAGTCGGCCGAACCGAATCGTCGGGCCAGTTCAATAGCCTCGTTGATGACAACCTCGGTGGGCTGGGCAGCCGGATCAAAGAGCAACTCGTAGGTTGCCAGTCTCAAGACATTACGATCGGCGGGGTGCATGCGTGATAGCCGCCAGTTCGTCGCGGTGGCGGTCAATATGGGGTCGATAGTCGCCACGTTGGCCCGGGTGCCATCGTAAAGCGCCAGGCAATAGGCCATCATCTCTTGGTCGCCCAGAAGCCGGTCCCGTGCAAATTGCTCTATTGCTGCTCGGGGCACAGGCGTAGGATTCTGATCGGCCTGAAAAAGCAGTTGCAGGGTCACTTCTCGGGCACGGGAACGGCGAGCCATACGTGAATCTCGAAGGCGGACAATTGTGAAGATATGATAGTAGCTTGCAGCCCCCGCAACATGCCTGAAGAGGCAGGCAGGAATGTCTGCCCCATCTAGACCCAGCCAGGCAGGAATGCTTGCCCGTCACCCAGAAGCCGAGGATTCCGATGCCCCCATACCGAGTTGTTGTTGCGGATTTCATTGTCGATGAGTTGCAGGCTGAGCGCGAAGTTCTTGGCGACCTAGCCGAACTGACCATGCTGCGCGCTACATCCGAGAAGGATCTTCTCGGCCAGATCGAGGAGGCTGACGCAATTATGATGTATCATACCATTGTGATCTCGAAAGCTACGATTGCCCGCTTGAAGCATTGCAAGGTTATTGTGCGTTGCGGAGTCGGCTACGATAACATCGACCACGCTTTTGCCCGTACCCGTCGCATTCCCGTTGCCAATGTACCCGATTACGGTACGGAAGAAGTGGCCGACTCTGCCATCGGCCTGATGCTGGCTCTGACTCGTGGTATCAACTTCTTCAATCGTCGGTTGCAGCGGCAACCCGAGCCGTGGAGCTTCATGTCAGGAGCCCCTTTGCTGCGTCTGAGGGGTCGGGTCTTTGGCATCATCGGCCTGGGGCGCATTGGCACCGCAACGGCGCGGCGAGCTCAGGCGCTGGGCATGGATGTTGTGTTCTACGACCCCTACAAGCCCGATGGATTCGACAAAGCCCTGGGGATTCGCCGTGTGGAGAAGCTCGACGACCTCTTGCGACAATCGTTTGTCCTGAGCTTGCACTGTCCGCTGACGGCGGAGACGAAACACCTTATCGATGCCCGAGCCCTCGCGCTTTTGCCGGAGGGGGCATTCCTGGTGAATACCTCCCGTGGTGGTACGGTTGATGTCGCGGCCATCCCCCCCGCGATCCGCTCGGGCCAGCTCCGCGGGGCCGGGATCGACGTGTTGCCCGAGGAACCGCCGCCTCTCGACCACCCGCTGATCGCTGCCTGGCGGGATCCAGCTGATCCCTGCCATGAACGGGTCATCATCAACCCCCACACAGCGTTCTACTCGGAAGAAGGTCTGCTCGATATGCGGGTGAAAGGGGCGCAAACCTGCCGACGGGCTTTGCTCGGCGAACCGCTTCGCAATGTGGTGAATTGATGCCCTGGCAGGTCTCAGGCCGCCTGTCGCACCGATGCAACTCCCCGTTGCACCCGGTCCAGGAACCCAAAGAGTTCGCTTTCAAATCGCTCCTTGCGGAATTGTACCGCTTGCCGTCGAGCGGTGCGGGGGTCGAAGTGGTCTGCATACCGCTCGAATCGCTCGATTGCTTCCGCCACCGCATCGAGCGTTTGCTCGGCAAAGAAGACGCCGGTGGGGTCGCTGCTGGTTCCCAATGGTCGAACGGTTTCGCAAAGGCCGCCGCGGCCAAAGCCGATGACGGGGCAGCCGCACGCCTGGGCTTCCAGGGGTACGATGCCGAAATCTTCCTCGCCGGGGAAAAGCAATGCCCGAGCCCGGCGTAAGTGGTCGCGGATTACCTCATCGGGTTGCCAGCCGAGAAAGGTGATGCCCGGTCCGGCCAAGGCTTTGAGCTTGGCGAGGTCTTGTCCGCTGCCAATGACGACTAGCTGCTTGCCGAGTTTCCGGCACGCCTGGATGGCCAGATCGAACCGCTTGTACGGGGCCAGAGCCGACACCACGAGATAGAAGTCCTCCCGAGGCTGGCCGGAGGGTGTGTAGAATTCGGTATCCACCGGTGGATAAATCACCACAGCGTCGCGGGTGTAACACTCCCGAATCCGGTCACGGACGGTCTGGCTGATGGCGATGAAATCCGTGACTCGCTCCGCTGTGCGGCGATCCCATTCGCGAATGCGGGCCAGCACTGCATCGATCGCTCGGGCCTTGAGCCGCCCAACCAATCCCGTGGCACGAAAGTAAGATTCTTTCAGGTGCCAGGCATAGCGCATGGGGGTGAAGCAGTAGCAAACGTGGGGCACTCCTTTGGGCGGTCGGGCGGACTTTGCGACGGCATGGCTGAGGCTCACGACCAAGTCGGCCTCGAGAATCCGCCAACCCGCTGCGAACGGCATCAGCGGCAAGAGGTAGCGATAATACTTTTCGACACCAGGTAACACGTTGAGGAAACTGGGCTGGATGCAGGTGCGTTCGATGACCGGGGACACACGACCGGGTCGATGCAGTAGCGTAAGGAGTTGCGCATTCGGCCAGCGCCGGCACAGCGGTTCGAGGCATTTCTCGCCCCCCCGCATGCCCGTGAGCCAATCGTGGACCAACACCACCCGTTGGGACTCAGCTGGCTTCATGCCTTCCTCCGCTTTCCTGTCGGGTGGCGAAGTGTAGCCGATCCCACGGTATCGGGAAAGAGGGGCCGAAAAGTGAAACCCGTGACCGACCGACCTTGACAGCCCTGACCGGAAAGTCGTATTCTATCATCACATCTATGTAAACTCTTGTGCTCAGGTCTGTGACCACGGCGGCTAATTCCCCAGCCGCTACGATTGACGTCCCACCTGCCACCTGAAGGCTCGTACCACGATGCCGGATCCAGCCCCCGTGGGCAGTTTGTACCTGCTAGATGCTCACGGGCTGATTTTCCAGATGTACTTCGGCGTCAAGGGCGGGATGACCGCACCAGACGGCCGGCCGACCAATGCCGTTTTTGGAGTCACCCGTGCCCTCATGGACCTCTATGATCGTGGAGCGGATTACCTCATTGCCACCCTCGATCACCCGGAACCCACGTTCCGTAGCGCCCTCGATCCAAACTACAAGTCGCACCGTGAGCCCCCACCTGATGATCTGCTGATTCAGGAACCGATGATTCACCAGATCATGGAAGCGATGCGCATCCCCTTTCTCGTCGTTCCCGGCTACGAGGCGGATGACATCATGGCAACGGTGGCCACCGCTGCTGCGGCCCGTGGGCTGGAGGTCTTCCTGTGCACTGCCGACAAGGATTGCCGTCAGCTCATTACCGATAAGGTGAAGATCCTCAACCTGCGCAAACTGAATGGTGAGGCGGTATTGGATGCCGCCGGTGTCGTTGCCGACTGGGGCGTACGGCCGGACCAGGTCATCGACTTCCAGGCTCTGGTGGGCGATTCAGTGGACAATATCCCTGGCGTACCAGGTATTGGATCGAAAACAGCCGCCAAATGGCTCCAGGAATTCGGCACACTCGACAATATCATCGCCAATGTGGACAAACTGTCGGGAGGACCAAAACTCAAACAGGCGCTCCAGCAAGCCATCGCCAACGGCAACCTGGAAAAAAGTCGCAAGCTCGTGGCTCTGGACACCCATGTTCCGTTGACGTTTGATTGGGAGCAGTGGCGGCGCAAGGACTGGGACGGTCAACGGTTACTGGAGTTGTTCCATGAGTTCGGGTTCCGGAGCTTTGCTGAACGGGTCCGCAAGACGTTAACAGCAATTGGAGCCAAAAGGAACGCCGCAGTGCTGGCCACGGCGGGCGAAGCGGCAGGCGGCGGGGATCAGCTCACGGCTCCCCCCAGCAAAACCATCGGTTCCCGCCGATCGCTTACCAAGACGAATCGACCCGCTAGCCCCTCCCTGTTCGATCAGATCATGGAGGAAAAGCCCGAAGCGAAGCCGGTGTCGTTTGTTGATTCTTGGTCGTACAGTGGCTATGAACTCGTCGATACCCCTGAGCGGTTTGCTACCTTCCTGAGCGAACTGAAGAAGCAATCGCGGATCGTCTTTGATATTGAAACGACCAGTCTTGACCCGCTCCGGGCCGACATCGTGGGCTACGCCTTCTGCTGGGAGCCATGCCGGGCATACTACCTACCGGTGCGGGCCCCAGCCGACGACCGCGTGCTCGATCCGGTTGCAACCTTGAACGCACTGAAAGCGGTCTTCGAGAATCCCGCCGTTAGTAAGGTGAACCAGAACATCAAGTATGACCTGATAGTGCTGGCCAACCAGGGGGTGCAATTGGCAAACGTGGCAGGTGACCCGATGCTCGCTCATTACCTGCTTCACCCCGGCGCACGGTCGCATGGTCTCGACGACCTGACGGAGGAGTTCCTGCAGCACCGGAACATTTCGATTACCGAACTGATCGGGAAGGGGAAAAAGCAGATTACCATGGATCAAGTCCGCACAGATAAGGTGCGTGACTACGCCTGTGAAGATGCTGATGCGGCCTGGCAACTGGCGGAGTACTTGGAACCGCAGCTGGAACCGGCCGGTCTGCGTCGGCTCTACGATCAGCTGGAGGTGCCGCTCATCAAGGTGCTGGCCGGCATGGAGCTGACCGGTATCAGCCTGGATGTTCCATTCCTGGAAAAGCTTGGTCGTGACATGGCTGCGGAACTCGGCAGCATCGAGCAGGAGATTTATGCCCTGGCAGGGCATGAGTTCAACATTGGCTCGCTCAAGCAATTACAAACCGTGCTGTTTACAGAGCTGAGATTACCCGTCCAGAAGCGAACCGGCGTCAAGGGCGAGCCAAGCACGGACCAGGAATCGCTGGAGCGACTGGCCGCCTTGGGACACCCGTTGCCCCGTCGGCTTCTCGCCTACCGTCAGGTCAGCAAGCTGAAGAACACCTACGTGGATGTGTTGCCCACCTTGGTTAATCCTCAAACCGGCCGCATCCACACGTCGTTCAATCAGACCATGGCCGAAACCGGCCGGCTCAGCTCAAGCGATCCCAACTTGCAGAACATACCGGCTCGTACGGAGCAGGGGGCTCAACTCCGCAAGGCGTTCATCCCTCGCCCCGGCTGGAAGCTGTTGACCGCGGACTACTCACAGATCGAACTGCGGCTGTTGGCTCACTTCTGTGGCGACGAGACGCTACGGAAAGCGTTCGCTGAGGACGTAGATGTTCACACGGCCATTGCCGCTGAGATCTTCAAAGTACCGTTAACCCAGGTTACCAAACAGCAACGGGGCTTGGCGAAGACGGTGAACTTTGGCGTCCTCTATGGGATGAGCGCCAACGGCCTGGCCATCCGGCTCAGCATTCCTAAGACCGAAGCGGAGCAGTTCATCGACCAATATTTCGCTCGTTATCCCAAGGTCCGCGAGTACCAGGATCGACTACTGGCCCAGGCCCGCCAGACGGGGTTCGTCAGCACGATTCTGGGCCGTAAGCGCAAATTTGACCCAACTGCCATTCGACCGAATTCGTCGTATCAAGGTCGCAACCCGGCCGAGCGCGAGGCCATCAATATGGAGATCCAAGGCTCCGCCGCGGATCTCATGAAGCAGGCCATGCTCGGTGTGCAGGAACGACTTGAGAACGAACACTGGGCCGCAAAAATGCTGTTGACTGTTCACGACGAACTGGTCTTTGAAGTGCCACCCAAGGAAGTGGATGCGCTCGCGGCTCTGGTGCGGAAGGAGATGATTGGGGCGATGCAACTAGAGGTGCCGCTCAAGGTGGATGTGGCTGTGGGCCCCAACTGGCTGGAAGTTACCGATGTTTAGCTGCGATGCCACTCAGAGTGACGCGGCCTTCCGCCACGGGCCCAAACCCGTGATCGGGTTGATTGGTGGTATCGGGGCCGGGAAAAGCACGGCAGCGGAGTGCCTGGCCCGGCGGGGTGGCTTTGTGATCAACGCAGATGCCCTGGGACACGAAGCACTGGCTCAGCCGGAGATCATAGAGCAACTTGGGGCCCGCTGGGGTGCCGGTGTCCGCCGGCCAGACGGTACACTCGACCGGCGAGCGATCGCTCGGATCGTGTTTGAGAACGCCCAGGAACGTCAAGCACTCGAGCGCTTGGTATTCCCCTATATTGGTCAGCGTTGCCGCGAGGAGATAGCGCGGGGAATGGCCGACCCAGCGACCCGGTTCGTGGTGCTCGATGCCGCGGTGCTACTGGAAGCCGGCTGGAATAACGCCGTGGATCGAATCATCTACATTGATGCTCCTCGGGAGTTGCGGCTGGCTCGCCTGGCAGCTCGCAGCGGCTGGACGCAGGCCGACCTGACTGCCCGTGAACAGGCGCAATGGCCTGAAGAGGCCAAAAAGGCCCGGGCGGATGCCGTGATTGTCAACACAGAGGGGCCAGAGCAATTGCAGGAAAACATGGATCGTTTGTTAGAGCAATGGATGCCCCAGGGCGAACAGCCGGTGTAAGCCGGGTGTTCGGGATTGGCGTGCAGTCGGCTCAGGTTGGCTGTTCGCCGGAGTAAGTACGGGGTCCGATTTCTCACCCGAGTACCACTGGCGTTCAAGGAGCGTGACCGCGACTCCCGCCATGGTCGGACCCCTTGATGAACGAAGGATCGTTACCCGCCGGTATGAGGTTATCCCATGTCCGACACCAAGTCCGAATACGTGAAACCGTCTCGGTCCAGCACGAGCAAGTCGCGATCCCGAGCCAAAACTGAGTCGCCGCCCACTAAGGAAACCCGTATTCCTCCGCCGGTGGCTCCACCCGAAGACGACGGATTTGCCGCTGGAATCGTAGACGAAGCACCCCCGGCGCTCCCCCCGGCGGAGCCGGAAGCCCCGTCCGCGGAAGCGAAATCTGCTCGGCCCTTGGCGGCGCTGCCGCCAGCAGCAAAGCCGACGCGTAATGAGCCGGCCCGTTTAGACCCCAATGAAGTGGGCTTCGATGCGGAAACCAACTCCCGCTACGAGGAGATCAAAAAAGGCAACACCTACATCACCGAGCTGCAGCACATGACCATTCCGCAGCTGCAGAAGGCGGCCAAGGAAGAGGGTATCCCACGAGAGGAGTACATCGGTCTTAAGAAGCAGGATCTCATTTTTCGCATCCTCAAGGAGCGCGTGAAAGCCAACGGCCTGATGTTCGGTGAAGGCACACTGGAAGTGCTGCCCGACGGGTTCGGCTTCCTCCGCAGCCCCGACTACAACTACCTGCCCTGTCCGGACGATATCTACATCTCCCCCAGTCAGATTCGCCGCTTCGGGCTGCGCACCGGCTCAGTTGTTGCCGGTCAGATTCGCCCGCCCAAGGAGAACGAACGCTACTTTGCCCTCCTGCGGGTCGAGGCGATCAACTACCAGGATCCCGACCTGCTCACCCAGAAGGTCGTCTTCGACGACCTGACGCCGCTGCACCCCAATCGCCGGCTGAAGCTCGAAACCACGCCGGACGAGCTGAATACCCGGGTCATCGACCTCATCACGCCCATCGGCAAAGGACAGCGCGGGCTAATCGTTGCCCCGCCGCGCACCGGCAAGACCGTGCTCTTGCAAAAGATGGCCAACGCCATCATCAAGAACCACCCGGAATGCTACGTCATCGTGTTGCTGATCGACGAGCGGCCCGAAGAAGTGACCGATATGAGCCGGACCGTCAAGGGGCCGAAAGTCGAGGTGGTCTCCAGTACCTTTGATGAACCACCGGAACGGCACGTGCAGGTCAGCGAGATGGTGATCGAGAAGGCCCGCCGGCTGGTCGAGTACGGGGTCGATGTGGTGATTCTCCTGGACTCGATCACTCGGCTAGCCCGGGCTCACAACACCGTCTCGCCCGGTTCAGGCAAACTACTCTCCGGCGGCTTGGACGCTACGGCCTTACACAAACCGAAGCGATTCTTTGGGGCGGCCCGCAACGTCGAGGAGGGCGGCAGCCTGACCATCCTGGCCACGGCGCTGATCGACACTGGCTCGAAGATGGACGAAGTGATCTTCGAGGAGTTCAAGGGTACGGGCAACATGGAACTGCTACTCGATCGCCGGATGGTGGACCGCCGCGTTTATCCCGCGATCGACGTGAACCGCTCCGGCACACGCAAGGAGGAGCTGCTCCGCAGTGAGGAGGAACTGCGGCTGGTACACATACTGCACCGTGTATTGGCCGACATGAACCCAGTCGAGGCAATGGAACTGTTACTCAAGCAACTGAGTAAGCACAAGACCAACGCCGAGTTCCTAGCGAGTGTCACGTTGACGTAAGACGGCGTGTGGCTAGTGTGAGAAGAAGTCAGGTTCGAAGCCGGCAGGCTTCTGGCAATTTCCATCTGCACCCACACTCGCCGGTCACACCATGCAGTTCGAAGGCGACTTTTCCCCTCCCGTCGGGCGGTTCGTGTTGGTCGCGGCCCGGTTCAATGCGTTCGTCGTCGATCAACTCGTCGCCGGGGCATTCGATGCCCTCCACCGGCACGGGGTCGGCGACGACCGCATCGATATCGTCCGTGTCCCCGGCTCCTACGAGATTCCGCTGGTGGCGCAGAAGCTGGGCAAGTCCGGTAAGTATGCGGCGGTGATTTGCCTGGGTTGCGTGATCCGCGGCGACACCGACCACTATGACCACGTCGCCGGGGCGGCGGCGAGCGGCATTGCCAGTGCCGCCCTCAACTGTGGCGTGCCGGTGATCTTCGGCGTCCTGACGTGCGAGACGCTGGAGCAGGCGATCAACCGCGCTGGCGGCAAGGCCGGCAACAAGGGCCACGAGGCGGCAGTGACGGCGATCGAGATGGTGAACCTGATGAAGAAGCTGCCAGGCTAAGCGCTAAGCCGCAAGCGGCTATTTGTCCTTCACACAGCGGAAGCCGACGTGCGACTGGCCGCTATCCATCTCGTCCCGACCTCGGCCGTAGGGCTTGTAGCGGGAGCAGAATCCGTCACTGCACAAAAACGAGCCGCCGCGGGTGACGCGCTTGGGGGTCAAAGGGTTTGGTTCCTGTGGGTCGAAGCTGCTCGGCGGACCGGTCGGGTTCCGACGCGGGCTAGAGAAGTAGTAGTCGTGTCGGTACCAGTCGCTGCACCACTCCCATACGTTGCCGGCCATGTCGTACAACCCGAAGGCATTGGGCGGGTAGCTCTTCACGGGAGCCGTGCGAACGTAGCCGTCAGCCTTGGTGTTCAAATACGGAAATTCTCCCTGCCAGATATTGCACCGCCACTTGCCGCCCTCGTCCGGCGGCTCATCGCCCCAGACGTACTTCTTGCCAACCAGCCCGCCACGGGCAGCGAACTCCCACTCGGCCTCAGTCGGTAGCCGCTTCCCCGCCCACTTCGCATAAGCCACGGCGTCGGGCCAGGCGACATGAACCACCGGATGGTTCATCCGGCCGGCGATGTCGCTCCCCGGCCCTTCCGGGTGCTTCCAGCAAGCTCCGGGTACCCACTTCCACCAGTAGCTGTGATGGTTCGGAACCGGCCCGGGCGGCGGCGTGAACACCAGCGACCCCGGGACCAGCACTTCCGGCGGCGGGTCGGGTGTGCCCGGCGGCAAGCCGGCGCGAATCGACTCCAGCGTCGGCTTCTGTTCGGCCACGGTGACATAGCCGGTGGCCTTCACGAATGCTGCGAATTGTTCGTTGGTCACCTCGGTTTCGTCCATCCAGAAGCCACCGACTTCCACCTCGTGTTCCGGTGCATCAAAGAAGTGCCGGTTGGTGTCGGTGGTGCCCATGCGGAAGGTGCCGCCGGGAATCCAGACCATCCCGGGGGGGGCGGGCCCATCGGGCCGGGGTTGCGGACCCAGCGGCGGCTCATGTGCGGATTCCGTTGGTAGCCCTTGGAGCGGCGCGGGCCGTTGCCCATTGGCGACCCACTCGCGAAGGCGCGGTACCGCCAGTGTGGCTCCAGCTCCCAGCCCCAGACCCGTCAGCAGCAGTAAGAGCCAGCCCTTGAGCTTGCGTTGGCGAACTGGTGCCGTCGCGTTGGGAATCACCGGCGGGCTTGAAGGGCTGCGGCGTTCCATTGCCAACCGACGAGGCTTTTTGGCCATGATGTTGGGAATGGGGATGAGGAATGAATTTGGGAAATTCACGCCGGACTGGAAGACGGGTTCGCCTTCCAGTTTTCTACATATGATGATAAACCAACTATCGATTCGGGTCTACTAACCTGTGTTCCTGGTGGTGCTCGGGCTGGGGTCAGCGGTGCAGTCGGCCCCAGCGACTCTGGCTTGCGGGATTCGATGGCACGTGTCACGGCCCGGGTGTTGCCCGGCTTTCGGTTGAGCCTGAGCTTCACGCTGGTGTATCTGAGCGTGTTGGTTCTGCTGCCGTTGGGCGCGTGCATAGTCACGGCGGCGGGGCTGACCTGGGAGCAGTTTCGTAGTGCGGTCTGGACCGAGCGAGCCCGGGCGGCCTATGCGTTGACCTTCGGTGCGTCCCTGGCCGCGGCGCTGATCAGTTCGGTCGTGGGGTTACTGATCGCCTGGGTGCTCGTGCGCTACGACTTCCCCGCCAAGCGGGTGTTCGATTCCCTGGTCGATCTCCCGTTTGCGTTGCCCACAGCCGTCGCGGGGCTGGTCTTCTCGAATCTCTACGTCGCCAACGGCTGGCTGGGTCAATTCCTGGTCCCCGTCGGGATTGAAGCCGCCTATTCCCGGCTCGCGATTGTGGTGGTACTGGTGTTCATCGGCTTCCCGTTCGTGGTGCGGACTTTACAGCCGGTGATCGAAAGTCTCGATGCTGAGGTGGAGGAAGCCGCCGCCTTGCTGGGAGCAAACCGTTGGCAAACCTTCCGTCGCGTGATCTTTCCCTCGCTGATGCCGGCCCTGTTGACCGGGTTCACGCTGGCCTTTGCCCGGGGTCTGGGGGAATACGGTTCGATTGTTTTTGTGTCGGGCAATATGCCGTTCCGAACCGAGATTGCGGCATTTCTGATCGTCAGCCGACTCGAGGAAGGCCGTCCGAATTCGTACAAGGAAGCCACAGCCATCGCCACGGTGCTGCTGGTTGCCTCGTTCCTGATGCTTGTTGTGATTAACCGGCTCGAAGCCCGGAGCCGGCGCTGGGATGAGTAACGCACGAATGGCTCCGCTCGCCGACAAACCCGGCCTTCGTCGTGCCCAAGACCCGTTGTGGGTTCGCGTGGGGCTGACAACCCTGGCCGTGCTGGTGATGCTGGTGCTGGTCGTCATCCCGGTCGTTAACGTCTTTTACGAAGCCCTGGCTGAGGGCCTGGGCACCTATTGGCGGAACCTGACCGGCGATCCGGACACCCGGCATGCGATCGGGCTGACACTTACCGTGGCTCCCCTGGCGGTCGTGTGCAACGTGGTCTTCGGCCTGGCGGCTGCTTGGGCCATCACGCGATTCCGGTTCCCTGGTCGGACGCTACTGGTGACCCTCATCGACGTACCCTTGTCCGTCTCTCCGGTGGTTGCCGGCCTGTCTTTGGTGCTGCTCTTTGGCCTCCAAGGTTTCCTGGGTCCGTGGCTGCGGGCCAACGGCATTGAGATTCTGTTCACCGTCCCCGCACTGGTCATCGCCACGACCTTCGTGACGTTGCCGTTCGTGGCGCGGGAACTGATTCCGGTCATGGAATCCATCGGCCCCGACGAAGAACTCGCTGCCCTGAGCCTCGGAGCCAACGGTCGGCAGATCTTCTGGCGGATCACTTTGCCGAACATCAAATGGGGGCTGCTCTACGGTGTCATCCTGTGCAATGCCCGGGCAATGGGTGAGTTTGGAGCCGTGTACGTGGTCTCGGGGCGTATCGCGGGAGAAACGAATACCATGCCGTTGCAGGTCGAACTGCTATTTCAGGACTTCAACACCCCAGCCGCATTCGCTTTGGCTTCGGTCCTGACCCTGTTGGCCGCCCTCACGCTGCTGCTCAAAATGTGGGTCGAACGACGGGTTCGCAGGCAAGCAGCGGAACATCAGGCCCAGTCTAAAGTTCCGATTCAGTAGCCGAAGTGGGACAGGGAGCGCGACCCCGCATGAGCATCACGGCCCAGAACGTTTCCAAACGATTCGGCAACTTCGTCGCTCTTGATAACGTCACCGTGGAGTGCCCGGCGGGCACGCTCGTGGCTTTGCTGGGGCCCTCCGGCTCGGGCAAGACCACGCTGTTGCGCATCATCGCCGGCCTGGAGGTTCCCGACTCGGGTACGGTGCTGTTCAAGGACGACGACATTACCCGGCACTCGCCCCGCGATCGGAATGTCGGGTTCGTCTTTCAACATTATGCCCTGTTCCGACATATGACGGTGTTCGAGAATGTGGCGTTCGGTCTGCGGGTACGCAAGGCACCTGAGCACAAAATCCGCGAACGGGTGATGGAGCTGTTACGCCTGGTTCGCCTGGAGGAAAAAGCGCACCGGTATCCGTCGGAGCTCTCCGGTGGGCAGAAGCAGCGCATCGCTCTGATCCGGGCGTTGGCTCCAGACCCCAAGGTGCTGCTGCTCGACGAGCCGTTTGGCGCACTGGATGCCAAGGTGCGGAGCGAACTGCGGACCTGGCTACGCCGCTTTCACGACGAGTTCCAGGTCACCAGCATCTTTGTGACTCACGACCAGGAAGAGGCCTTCGAGGTGGCCGATCGGGTTGTAGTGATGAACCGCGGCCGGATCGAGCAACAGGGCGCACCGATCGAGGTTTTCGAGCACCCCGCCACAGCGTTTGTGATGGATTTTTTGGGTAACGTCAACAAACTGCCCGTGCGCGTGGAGGGGGGGCGAGCCCTGTTAGGTGAGACCAGCACAGTCGAGGTTCCCGCAAAGCTGTTTGGCACGGCGGAAAATGGTCGGATCGATGCGTACATCCGCCCCCACGAGCTGGATATTTCCCGCAAGGCCGATGGCGGTAACTGTTTACTCGCACGTATTGTCCACATCAACCCGGCCGGGTCCGTGGTCAAGGTGCGCTTGATGGCCGAGGACTTCGGTCTGATGATCAACGTGGACATCACGCCGGACGAATACGCCGAGATGCAGTTGCGCCCCGGCGAAACCGTTTACGTTACGCCGCGTGCCGCCAAGGTGTTCGAGCCGGATTACGCGATATAACGTGTTTGCGGAATTGCCCGTCGGGGTGAGTGTCCAGGGTTTATAATTCAGGTATGGCGGGGAATACATTCGGTAAGCTGTTTCGGGTCACCACGGCGGGCGTCAGCCACGGCCCCGGCTACCTGTGCATTATTGATGGGTGCCCGGCGGGACTGGAACTGAGTGTGGCGGATCTCGTGCCCGATTTGGCCCGTCGTCGCCCGGGGCAGAGCAAACTCACCACCCAGCGCGACGAAGCCGATACCCCCGAGATCTGGTCGGGTGTTTTTGACGGGAAAACCGACGGCACGCCCATCGGCTTGCTGTTCCGCAACTCCGATCAGCGCAGTACGGATTATGCCGACATCCGGGAGAAGTATCGGCCTGGCCATGCCGACTTCACCTTCGACGCCAAGTACGGATTTCGGGATTACCGGGGGGGTGGCCGCAGCAGCGCCCGGGAAACCGTGTGTCGGGTTGCCGCCGGTGCCGTGGCCAAGAAATTGCTGGCCCGCGAAGGCATTCGGGTGCTCGGCTATGTGAAGCAGGTTGGTAGTGTAACAGCCGACATACCCGACCCCACGGCGATCACGCTGGAACAGGTGGAGGCCACGCCGGTGCGCTGCCCCGATCCCACGGCTGCCGCGGCCATGATGGAATTGATTGATGCGGTACGCAAGGACCGCGATTCCATCGGTGGTATCTGCGAACTGGTTGTAGTCGGTGTCCCGCCGGGGCTGGGCGAACCCGTCTTCGACAAGCTTAAGGCCGACCTGGGCAAGGCCCTGTTATCGCTGCCCGCCGTGTTGGGCTTTGAGTATGGGGCCGGTTTTGCCGTGGCGAAGTCGCGCGGCAGTGAGAACAATGATGCCTTCGTTGCGGTGAAGGGTGGGCAGTCCCGTGCCGAGTCCACGGCGGCACTAGGGGCGGATTCCCTCCGCTTGCCCCGCATCACCACCGAAACGAATCGCCACGGAGGCATGCTCGGTGGCATCTCGTCGGGCTTGCCCATCGTATGCCGCGTGGCCGTGAAACCCACCAGTTCGATTCCGCGGTCGCAACGGACGGTCACCCGTTCCGGCGAGCCGACCGAGATTAGCGTCAAGGGTCGTCATGACCCGTGTTTGTTGCCCCGGTTTGTGCCGATGGGCGAAGCGATGGTTGCGCTGGTGTTGATCGATCATCTCCTGCGAGCACGTGCCGGCCGTCTGTCCGGTTGATCGTCCGCGGTGATGGATGAAAACGGCAGTCTGAGAAGTTGACCCAGCGAGTTGGGGCCGGTTTACTGGCATCATAACTAGTTTGTACTTGACCGAGTGTCGATGGTCCCGGGCGGCCCGACTCTTGGCTTTCAGTAATGAGGGTGAGTGATGCGCGAGCTTCGGCGATGGGTTCGTTGGTCGGTGGCATGTGGAGGGCTGATCGTCCTGGTCGCATTGCTCAACCTGGCGGCGACTCAAGCCCGGCAAGGGGTGGCCGTGCAGCCGGCCCCGATGCCCCGACCAGTGGGTTCGGCGGCACCGGCCCCCACGGATGCAGGGCAAATGGCGGTGCTCGCGCGGGAAGCCTATCTGACCCCGCCCAAGATCATCGCGGATGCCGTACTGGCGGCTCGGGGTGAGAATGTCACCCTGACCAACCTCAGCCCCGATGGCCGCGCGTTCGTCATTCTGCGGCGGGACCCCTTGCCGGCCCTGGATCGCCTCGGTTGCCCCTGTGTGTACCTGGCCGAGCGAGCCTTCGACCCCGTCGCCCATCGCGATCGGAGCATTTGGGTCAACAGTGCCGAAGCCCTGGACCTCTATTTCCCCATCGAGAACCGTACCCTCCCGGTGAAAATCCCCAAGGGCGCACGAGTGGGCAATCCCGTGTGGTCACCCGACGGCAAGAAGCTAGCGTTCTTCGCTTTCTTCCCGGAAGCCACGCACATTGCCCTGGCCGATGTGGAAACTGGCCAGTCCCGCCTGCTCACCACCACGCCGGTGCTGGCCACACTGGTCACCAGCTTTCAATGGTCGAAGGACGGCCAACGCATTCAAACCGTACTGCTGCCCGACGACGGCAAACGACCCGTTCCCCAACAACTGGTTGCTACCGAGCCGAAGGTGCGGGTGACCCGTGAAGGCAAGAATCCCTCCCGAACTTACCGCTTTTTGCTCGAATCGCCGCATGAGATGGAATTGCTCGAACATCTCTGCACCGGTCAGTTGGCCCTCATCAACGTGGCGGATGGTTCTATCACGAAAGTGGGTACACCGGCCATGATCCGTAGTGTCAGCACCGCACCTGGTGAAAATCAATTTCGGGTAACCACGGTCAAGAAGCCCTTCTCGTACTATGTCCCGTTCGCCAATTTCGGCTCGCTCGAAGCGGTCTGGGATCGAGCCGGCCAGTCGCTATCGACCTTGGCGGACCGGAATCTTCGCCTGGCCGAACCGGTGGCCTCGGTGGTGACGGACCCACCCGCAAACCCGGCGGGCAAGGGTGGCGGGAAGGGTGGCTTCACCAAGGGAGCCGGCAAAGGTGGCAACCCGTCGCCCACTCCCATGCCGGACCCCAACCCGCCACCCATGAATCCCGATGATCCCCCGGCCGCGCCTTCGGAGCCGACCGATCCGGATGGGAAGCGGGATCTGACCTGGCGTCCCGACGGTCAGGGGTTATCGTACCTGCAACAAGAGACGGCCAAGGCGAAGGATGACCAGTCGCCGCGCACGGATCGCGTGATGCTGTGGTTGCCTCCGTTTGGCAAGGACGATACCCAGGTGGTCTACGAGTCGCCCCATCGCATCACCGCCGTGCAGTATTCCGCGAACGGCGAGTGGATGTTCCTGGCCCAGACGGTGGAGGGTCAACGGCAAATCACGGCCGTGGACTTGAGCAATCCCAAGGTCAGCTATGTGATCTCCCGTGGTAGCGGCAAAGTCGAATCCAAGAAGAACGAAGAAGGCAAAAAAGAACTGGGTGAAGATGAAGCCGAAGACGATGATGAGCAACCCGGTGGCTTTCGCCCCGGGGCGGCCGTGGGTAGCGGTGTTGGCCTACTGACGCGGTCGCTGAGCGGCCTTACGGTTGTACGGGTTTCCGCGACAGGCGATGTGTACCTGAGCGGCACTGAACGTGGTCGGGGGGCGACACCCACCCCGCTGCCACGGCCCTACATCGACGCCATCAACATCAAGACCGGTAAACGGACCCGCATCTACGAAAGCAAGAGCGAGTTACTCGAAACCATCGAGGCGGTGGATGGCGATACCATCCAGCGGATTTTCGTGACACGGCAGAACACCCGCGTGGTCCCAGATTCGTACATGATTGACTTGGCTTCGGGACAGGAAACGAAACTCACCAATAACGTGGACAAGACGCCGTGGTTCCACGACCTGAAAGTCGATCGTATCCGGGTCACGCGAGTGGATGGCTTCAAGTTCTGGGTGAAGGTCACGACACCGCCGAACGCCAAGGGGAAACTGCCGGCCCTGTTCTGGATTTACCCGCGAGAGTACACCGATCAGGCGGCCTACGATGCAGCGGCGAGTAAAGGGAGTGGTGGTCCCGGTGGCAGCCCGGGTCGCTTCAATTCGCCCACGCCGCGGAACATGGCCATTCTAACGCTTCTCGGCTATGCGGTGGTCGAACCGGATATCCCGATCGTTGGCCCGGCTGGGCGGATGAATGACAACTACATCCCCGACCTGCGGAATAGTCTGTGGGCGGTAATCGACGAGTTGGATAAACGCGGCATCATTGACCGCGACCGACTGGCCTGCGGCGGGCACAGCTACGGCGCGTTCAGCACCGCCAACGCCCTAGCCCACACGCCGTTCTTTAAGGCGGGCATCGCGGGTGACGGGTGCTATAATCGTACCCTCACCACCATGACCTTCCAGACGGAACGCCGCCAGTTGTGGGACGCCCGGGAAACCTACCTGGAAATGTCACCCTTATTGTGGGCAAACCGTGTCAACGGGGCACTGTTGATGTACCACGGCATGGATGATGCCAACGTCGGCACGCATCCCATGAATTCCGAGATGCTTTTCCTGGCACTGGATGGCCTGGGCAAGGACGCAGCGTTGTACATGTACCCCTACGAGGGCCACGGCCCCATAGCCAAGGAAACGACGCTGGACCTGTGGGCCCGCTGGGTCGCTTGGCTTGATATGTATGTGATGAACCCCAAGAAGAAGTGAAAATCCGGGCGATTTTGCCCGGTTGTCGTGTGAGGTTGAGGTGATGGAGTGCCCCCGGCGCGATTCGAACGCGCGACCCCCGGTTTAGGAAACCGGTGCTCTATCCACTGAGCTACAGGGGCCTGAGGATAAATTAATCCACTTGACCAACTTGAACAACGAGAAGTTCAGTGAAAGCAATCCTGTTGCCAATTGGTTTGACCGTTTTAGCCGCACCCTGGACTGCCGAACCGACGTTTACCCTGGCCTCTCCCCACCAGGAGCGGGTAGTAGGCCAGCTTATCCGGTTGAACCCCGATTGGACCGCAACGGTTGCCACCGAACGCGGCGAACAGACGTTGACCGATGTCTTCAGTCTGTACCGGACAGACCAGCCAGCGCCCGCGCCGCCGACCGGGCCGCACCTGATCACCACGCTGGGCGAACGGATTGCCGGTACGCTGAGCGGTGGCGATGCTCAGACGCTTCGGTTTCGGCCTAGCGGTATCCTGTTGAAGCCGAACGAAGCGTGGAAGATACCGCTCTCCGCCGCAACCGCCCTGTGGCTGAGTTCGACACCCGCGGATACCCCGCTTGATCCAACCCGTTACGACTGGGTAGGTGAGAATCGCAATCGGGATGTGCTGCGATTCCGCAATCTTGACCTCGTTCGGGGTACTTTGGAGGGAGTGGCCCCAGAAGCGGTTCCAGTCGCGTTTCGCTTCCGTTCGGAACAGGGGTCGCTGCGCTCCGTTGGATCGGACGAGCTGGCAGCGATTGTCTTCAATCCGACTCTGGCCCGAACGCGCAAGCCGAAGGGGCCGTATGCCCGCATGGTGCTGACCGACGGGACCCGACTGGCTCTCGTGAAGTTGTCCGTTAATCGAGGATTACTCTCCGGCGAAACGCTGTACGGGGACCAGGTTGTACTGTCGCTTCACTCGCTGGTAAGTTTACAACTGATGCAAGGCCAGGCGGTGTATCTCTCGGATCTCAAACCTCAAAAAGTGCAGCAGAGCGGGTTTTTGGGTGTCGCTTGGCCCTGGGTGGCCGATCGCGGAGTTGGTGAGTTGCCGCTGCGGCTCCGGACATCAGTGGGAGAATCGACTTACGACAAAGGGCTTGGCACTCATCCACGGACGGTGCTGAGCTATGCCTTGAACGGGAAGTATCGATGGTTTGAGGCACTGGTCGGGTTGGCTCCCGATGGCGCCGGTGGGCAAGCAGTCGTGCGGGTACTAGTGGATGGCCAGGTGCAGGCCATACCAGGGTTGTCCAAGCTGAGTGCAGACCACGCGGTTCCTGTGCGAATCGACCTCCGTGGGGCTAAGGAATTGACTCTCGAAATTGACTTTGGCCCCACTGGTGGAGTACTGGCGGACGTAAACTGGGCTGATGCGCGACTGGTGGAGTAAATCGGGGTAAAACTGACCCCCCAACCATCACGTCAATCAGGGGCCATGCAGAATTCATAGGCAGGCCTAAATGCCTGCCTATTCCCTAGCTAGTGGTAGTTCTACCGCTTGGAGAACTGGGTTCCGCGGCGGGCACCACGCAAACCGTACTTCTTGCGTTCCTTCATCCGGGCATCGCGTGTCAGATAACCCGAATCGCGGAGCTTTTTGATCATCCCGGTTGCGAGGTCGGTGGGCTCCTCAGCCGCAGGGGCGGTCGGAATCAGGCTAGTACCACTAGTGGCGTCCGCCGGGCTGGGCTTGGCTGGGATGGCCTTGGCTTTCTCGCGGGTCTTTTTCTCGTCCTGGTAGCTCCTGACCACCGTGGTGTTGTTGAAGGTGTAACGTTTCTGTTCACTGGGCGGGCTGAACATGGTCTTCAAGGCGCGGGCAACACCCTGGCTGGCAGCTCCTGCTTGTCCGGTTACCCCACCGCCGGTGCAGCGGATAAACACATCGACTCGGTTGAGTTGGTCCGTGACCTTCAGAGGTCCGTACACCGCCGCCCGATCTTTCTCTTCGGAGAAATACTCTTCCACCGTCCGATCGTTGATCAGGATCTGACCTTTACCCTCGGTAATACGAACGCGGGCCACGGCCGTTTTGCGACGACCGGTACCGAGGTAATACGTGAGGGCTACCTTGGCGGATTTTTTTTCGGCCATGACTGATGAATCCCTAGTTCTTGAGCTTGAGTTCCTGGGGCTGCTGAGCCTGGTGAGGGTGCTGCTCGCCGGCGTAGATCTTGAGTTTCGACAATTGCTTGTATCCGAGCGGGCCGCGGGGCATCATCCGCTTGACCGCCCGTCGCAGGATTTCCGTCGGCTTTTTGGCCAACATTTCCCGGGCTGGTGTGATCTTGAGCCCACCGGTGTAATGGGTGTAGTCCTGATATTCTTTCTGGTCCCATTTTTTCCCGGTGAACTGGACCTTGTCGGCGTTAACCACAATCACGAAGTCGCCGGTGTCGCAGTGGGGAGTGTAATCGGGTTTGTGCTTGCCGCGAAGCAAGTTCGAAATGGTGACCGCTAGCCGACCCACGACCAGATTTGTCGCATCGATGAGAATCCATTTGGGCTGGACCGTCTGTGCGTTTGCCATGTACGTGGACATTCGTGCCATCCGCTGCCGCAAAGCCAAAGGAATTCGCGTCCCTTCCGATTGATATCGGAAGACAGTCATACTACGCCGTGTCCCACTCTCGTCAAGGTCCAACTACTCAGATGTTGCAGTGAATCGGCAAGTGCTAAACTGGTAGTGGGTGCTGAGAACAAATCGCCATGCCAAACTCAAGCGCGAACAAACTTTCTATAGGGGCTTGCGATGCTGGTGGTCTCTGAACTCGTTCAGATTTCGGATGACGAATTCGAATGGTCCTATGCCCGTTCGGGGGGGCCAGGTGGCCAGAATGTGAATAAGGTTGCCTCCAAAGCCTTATTACGCTGGAAAGCGAGCAGCACGGTTGCGGCGATTCCCACAGCGGCGCGAGCACGAATGCAAGCCCTCTATCCCAGAAGGTTTACCACTGAGGGGGATGTCGTCATTCAGTCGCAGAAATACCGTGATCAGGAACGCAATCGGGAAGACTGCCTGATGAAACTGGCCGAGATGATTCGCGCGGCTCTCGTTGTGCCGCGGGCCCGTATCGTCACAAGACCCACTGCCGTGTCCAAGCGTCGCCGGGTTGCCGATAAGCGAAAGCAGTCGCAGAAGAAATATAATCGACGCGTTACTAGCGACGAATAAGTTGTACCTTTTCAACCAAACCCGATCGAAGAGCGATAAGCCTATTCTAATTCAACCGGTCCGTCATCCTTACTGATCAGCTAGCGGCATGTCCAAGGCGCTAGCCAATTGTCGGGCAATTGGTGCGGCGGGTTTGGTCGGTTGCTGGTACCCCCACATGGTTTGCAGCAATTCGTAGCTGAGCAAAGCACCAGTTAACATCAACAGCAACGCAGGCAAGAGCAAGATCGCCGGTAGAGGACCCCACGGCATGGGTCGGGCAGCTGCCCCCGCCAATACCAGTTCTTCCTCTTCCTCTTCTTCCTCCATATCCCGCCGGCGACCCTTTACGCCCTTAAGTGCCCGCGCAGCCGAGCTATCATCCTCGTCGGCCAAGTCTACTTCTGCGAGATCCACATCGGCTTCAACTTTGCCTCGCTTGCCGCGGATGGGTGGTTCTTCCTCGTCAAGCAGTACAACTTCGCTGCCGCTGCTCTCCTCCTCAACATCACTTTCCTCGAGGGCCATTTCCAGGTCGGAACTCTCAAGGTCCGAATCCGATTCCAGTTCGACTGCTTCGGAGCCAGAATCGGTTCCCTCCATGGGTGGAATCTCGAAGTCGGTTTCGAAAATGTCGCGTTTCTCACCCTCGTTTTCAGCTAGGGCGGCATGTTCCAGACCTGAGTCGCCTGAGTCGTCGAGTGTCAACTCAAACTCACTATCCGAGTCCGGGTCCGATTGACCACTCCCTTTGAGACTCTCCAGATTGAGTCCACCAGTGCTCGAGGAGGAATCGAGTGTGAGTTCAAAATCAACGTCGGAATCACTTTCTTGAGCCGGCTTAGCTCCGCTTTTGCCCTTCTCCAAAGAGATACCGCTGTCTGCGGGCTGGCGGAGGTTAATGCCGCTTTCGCCGCCGCGCTTGCCCGCATCGGGCGGTACCTGCCCCACGGCGACTTCGTCGCTGGCCTCGGTGTTGAGTTTCAACTCAAAGTCGTCACTGTCAGCATCGAGACTCAGTTCAAACTCGCTACTATCGCCGCTAGCGGGGTTAACAAACCCAGCATCGGAAGCACTCAGCTTACCACCGGACTTGGGTGCGGAGAGTTTCGAAGAACTGCCGCCCTTGATGACAGCACTACCCGGCCCGGCCAAATCGATGGCGATTTCTTCGGTGGGTATGACCGAGGCATCCTTGGAGTCCTTATCAGTTTTCGACTTCTTGGCCTGACCACTTTCTAGCCGTATGTCACTATCAGAGCCTGATTTACCGGGTTTTTTAGTTTCCGCGCTGGATTCGACGCTCAGGGAAAAAACATCCTCGCTGGAATCGGTAAAAATGAGTGGTTCCTCATTGGCTTTTTTCGGCCCCGCACCCGAAACTTTGAAGTCATCGGAATCGTGCTCTGTCGATTCGAGTGTAGCTAGAGGAAGTTCTGGATTGCTGGCCAAACCTAATTGGCGGGCTAGCTCCTCGACAGCAGCGGGCTTGAATCGTAGGTTCACGCCATCCCGGATCGGAACGAGCACTTTGAATGCCGGGTCGGTCTTGAGTCGCCGCTTGAATTCTTCCGGCGAGATGCCGAGTTGTTGGGCGGCCTCCTCGAGGGTCAGGTGAGTTGCGGCCATGGGGCAACCTCGCAGATGAAGCAAGCCAAGACGGGGATAGCTTTGCGAGTTAGGTGAAACTCGCGCCTATGACTTATTGTAAACCCTCCCGGGTGGGGCACAAGTGCGGAAGTGAGGTTAGAGAAACTACGAAAGGTTGGCGATAACGGCCTTGCGGCTGGTGCTGGCCGTGGCGCTCCAGCCAATGACCGACTGGTCCCGAATGACCGGTGAGTCCAACACAATCCGTGCAACAGTAATTACGATTACTGCCTCACAATAATCCTCTTCAATCGGCATGCTGCTGGCACTGAAATTCAAGAGTTGCGGGTAAAAGAACAGAACCCGTGTCTGGCAGGCACGGGTTGGTATAGTTGATATATTAACAGGTCGATCAGGCGGAACGTCAGGATTGGGTCTCAGCCGCTGGTACGATGAGTTTGGAGGTCAAAGCTCGCTCAGTAGGTTCTCGAATCTCCCAGACGAGACCCACGAGGCCCAACGCCCGAATGATGTAATAGCTGAAATCAACTTCCCACCACTTGAACCCCTGACGGGCACAACTCTGATAATGGTGGTGGTTGTTGTGCCAGCCTTCGCCCATGGTCAGGATTGCTGCCCACCAGCAGTTCTTGCTCTGATCGGTGGTCTGGTATCGCCGGGTGCCAAACAGATGGCACGCGGAATTGACCAGGAAGGTCGCATGGTACAGCAACACGGTACTGACAAGAAAACCCCACACCACGCCACTCCAGCCAGCCAGCAGATAGCAGAGAACCGCCAACAACAAACCTGGCACCCATGTGAAGTAAGTATCCAGCAATCGCAGTTCAGGGTACTGGTCGAAATCCTTCGTAGCACCTCGAGGTGCTTGTTGATATCGACCAGAGATCACCCAGCCCATGTGGGCCCACCACACGGTGCGGATGATGGGGGAGTGCGGATCATCTTCCTGGTCCGAATGTTTATGGTGATGCCGATGGTGCCCCGCCCACCACAGCGGGCCTTTCTGCATCGCCGAGCAACCCAACCATGCGAGGACGAATTGGAACCAACGGGTCGTCTTGTACGCACGATGAGCAAAATAGCGGTGGTAAGCCCCGGTGATGCCGAACATCCGCACGATGTAGAACAGCACTCCCAGACCAACAGCAGGCCAGGTGATCGGCACTAAGAACGGCGTAACGAGCGCGGCAACGTGCAGCAGGATAAATGGGATGGCCCTCAGGCGAGCGTACCAGCCGACGGCCGGACGAGGTAACTTCAGGGCAGGTAAGTTCGATATAGGCAGTGAGGGCAATACGCCCGATGAAGTAGCGGTCGAAATGGATCAACTCCCGTGTCTAGATACCAAGGCAGGCGAGTCCGCGCCAATCAATTCGTATAGGATAGGACTCAACTGCGGCAAATGCTCGCACAAAAATCGTGTTTTGTGCAATACGGCTATAATAGTAATTGTTATCCGTTCCGCATTAGTCGTGCGAACGACCGGCTGCAACCGGAGGCAAAATTGGGCCATGTCGCGGGCCGTCGGAGCCAATTATGATTCAATTTGAAGGCAACAAACAGTTTGCGTTACCACTTGCCGAGGTTGCAGCGAAGCTGTCCGACGCGGCCTTCTTGGTGCAGTGCCTACCCGATGTGGAAATCACAGAAGCTACACCTGATAAGGCCGCTTGGAAACTCAAACCGCGGCTCTCGTTTTTGACGGGTAGTTTGCACATCGAAATGACCGCAACGGAGCGACAGCCCGGCCAGGCAATCGCGTTCAAGGTGTTCAGCAAGGCGATGGGGGCCACCAGCACAGTTGTGACACGTCTGAAGTTCGAGCCAGCCGAGGGTGGCAGCACTGTCGTTCACTGGATTGGAGCCATCGAACAGGTCACTGGATTGCTCAAGGCCGTACCCAAGGGATTGATGCAGGGGGCGGCGGAGAAAGTCATCGAGGACGTTTGGACCGCCGTCACCATGAAATTGGGTGGGCTGCCCTCGGTCTGATTCACGTTCTTGCGACCTTCCTCCACTTTTCCGCCCGGATGAAAAAGGTTGTCACTTTACGGCTTCATAACGGAGCTCTTGCACTGTTCGGGTCAGCCGGTCCATTGTGGCTTGGTCGGGTGTGCCATTGATTTTCATCCGTAAGCGGCCCTCGACATCGAAGACGACCACATTTGGTTCACCGGTTGTCTGACCAAACATCGACTTCATCGTATCCGCGAAATCAAGCCAAATAACCGTATCGGGAACCGCCTTGGCGATTTGGCTACGAATTGTACCACGGATCGGACCAGGAACTTTGCCGCAACAGGCCACGGGCACCACGGCCACGTTAGGCGAAACTTGTCCTGGTTTGAGATTCTCCAAAGGTACCACTGGAGCTGTCAGGGCTTTAGCAGGCGGCTGGTCTTTGGCAGTAGGGTGCCAGCACACGTGTAAGGATTCCCCAACACTCCGGCACAGCTCGGTTGCCTTTCGGTCCCCGTAAACGAGGATGACCACTTGTCCACGGAGCGTGGTCAGATTCGCCTTGCGATCGAATTGATCTTCCAGAACCAAGTCTACGGGTTGCGGTGCCGGCGTGGCTACGGGCGGTTGGGCCAGCACAAGACTGGTGGCTAGGGCCAGCGTCAGGGCTGGTATCATGTAACGGATCATAGGTTCCCTTGTCGGAAGTGGTGTTCGCTCAACTTCAATCGCCAGACTGCTACGGTCAGGAAAGCCAAGGCAAACCCCGTTACAGCCAACACACTGGGCAGCACGGTCCGTAGGCTCCGGCCTTCCCATGTCACTCCACCTAGCCCCTGCATGGCCCATGCCGTCGGCAAGGAGAGTGCGATGTCGCGGACCCAATTGGGCAGCAGAAAGGTGGGAACCCATAATCCGCCGACCATCGAGATCCCCAAAATCACTAAGATGCTGACGCTGCGTGCCCGGGCCTCGGTTCCACCGATCGCTGCAACGAGCAAACCTGTCGCCGCTGCCAGTCCGCAGACCGCCAGCACGAGCAATACGAAACCGATCAATGAACCGGTCACCGTCACGCCAAATGCCAGGTAACCAAAGCCGAACGTCACCAGTACCTGCAATAGGGCGATCCAAGCGGTAGCCAGCCCCTTGGCGGTTAACACGCAACTGAGAGGCACCGGTGAAGCACGCATGCGAACCCAGACACCGCGTTGCCGCTCTCGCAAGAACACCAGTCCGCTCTCCATTCCCCAGAACAGGAGATACTGCAATGTCATCCCGCAGAAGCTATGCGAGTAAGAGTTGAACTGAGTATTTGCCGTTACCGAGTTGGTTGCCGAAACAACCTGGAAGGGGCTTGTCAATCCAGCTTCGGTTACCCCCGGTACACTGCCAAATCGCTCCCGTGCCAGTTTCTTCATCACCACTTCGGTGAAAATACCCTCAGCAAGGTGCCGCTCGGCTGAGGCCGTGGCGTGATGCAAAATGATCACTTCGGGGCGGACCAGTGGTTGGCCCGGCTGCCAGTTTCTGACTTGCTCAAAGTCCGTCCCCAGCACGATGGCCACGGCGGGGCTGCATTTGGCGACGGCGGCCTCCGCGTCGGCTCGGGTTGTGGTCCTCACCTCCAGCCGCTCGCAGGCGAGCAACTCCGCTACGACTTGGGTAGTGAAGGGGTCACCACTCTCCGCAACCAGTAAAATTGGCAGCCGTGTGATGGCGACATCGGAGGACGGACGATGAAAAATCATACCGAATGCCGATGCCAGAATGATGGGAACGAGGAAACACAATGCTGCAGCGCGGCGATCCGCCCAGAATAACCACCAGTCCTTGGCAGCTAATGTCAGGATGAGGCCTAGGCGTGACATCCGTGTCAATCCTTCGTGATGCGTGATCCTTGCCCGGCAACCCCGGCTTGGACAGTAGCTAGTTTGGTTCCCGGAGTGCCCGTTCAAGAGTGCCGGTTGGAGTCCGGTAGGTTTCCAGTTCCACTCCCTCGGCCAGTAGAGCGGCTAGTGCACGGCCCAGCCCCTCGGCGGTCTCCGCACTTAGCCGCAAGCGTCGCCCCGTAATCTCGAAATCGGCGTGGCTTGCCAGCCGTTGCCGGATAGCACGTTCCAGGTATTTCGGCGGGCGAACTCGTAAGGTACCGTAAAGTGCGTGATGATCGGTCAACGGACCTCGCAACAACTCAGCCGGTTTCCCACACGCGACGAGTTGGCCTCGGTCAAGAATGGCGACGCGATCGCAACCCAACTCCGCCTCATCGAGATGATGCGTGGAAAGCAGAATCGCGTGTCCTTCTTCCCGTAGGCGAGTGAGATCCACGAATAGGGCATCGCGGCTGGCGGGGTCCAGTGAAGCAGTTGGTTCGTCGAGCAGCAAGACGGGCGGATCATGGATTAAGGCCACAGCCAGATTCAATCGCTGCTTCATACCTCCGGAAAACGTGTTGACCCGTTGAGTGGCACGGTTCGCTAATCCAACCCGACTCAGGACGCGAACGATTCGCTGACGCAGGTCATGCCCGGTTAGGCCGTAAAGCCGGCCAAAGAAAGCGAGATTCTCAGTAGCGGTTAATTCGTCGTACAAACCGCAGACCTGTGGTACCAACCCGATGCGGCGGGCGAATCCGGCCGGATCCGTTGCCCGGCTCACTCCCGCTACGGTGGCCGTACCCTCTATTGGGTCAAGCACACCGGCTGCTACTGCTAATGTGGTGCTTTTACCCGAGCCATTGGGGCCGAGCAGCCCAACGATTTCGCCCCGACGGACATCCAGACTCAGTCCATCCACGGCGACCCGCGTGCCGTACCGGACACGAATGTTACTCAAGCTCAGAATCACCGGTAACGGCATGGCCTACCCGAGCAACAGGATCGAGAGGCAGCTGTATAGCGGCAGGGCGTCCACCGAACAAGGTGGACTCGTCACAAGGAATCAAAAATTGCTATTGGATAGACCACGACCCTGCTTCAGTTGATGTAGTCGGGCAGCTATTGGACATGCTACCAAGAGTTGAGAGGAAGATGAAAAGCGAAAACCGCCCGGTTGTTCTCACGCGATGGGTCGGGCACAATGAGCGAATTGAATCGGCTCTCTCCATAAGATTTCTTCCACGATTTTGGAGTCGTTCCATGCCTTTGCTTTTACGATCCGTGGGATTGACCACTGCGTTCGCCGCCTTGGTCATCACGATTTTACCCACTCACACACCAGCGATAGACAATGCACCGATGCCGCGAGTCGCTAGTCGCGCGACCCCGTCCGTCGGTGAAATCAAGACCGCTGTTGACCTGGATCGCGCCATCATCACCGAGATCAAGGAACGATCGGAGCTGATGAAGAATCTGCAATACCTTTCGGACGAAATCGGGGCACGGCTGACCGGCTCGAAAAATGCTGAGCGCGCCAACAATTGGACTGCTGAGAAAATGAAAGAATATGGCCTGGAGAATGTCCGCCTGGAAGCGTGGGAAATTCCCGTTGGGTGGGAGCGCGGCAGGGCGTCTATGAAGATCATTGAACCCAACACTGGTCGCGAACTGATCATCGCTTCTCGGGCCTGGACACCGGGTACCAATGGCAAAGTCACGGGTCCGGTGGTGATTCTTAAGGGCCGAACAAAGGCGGAGCTGGAGAAATACAAAGGCAAACTTAAGGGAGCGGTGATCCTCCAAAGCGCGCCGGCCAATGTCGCTCCAGTTACCGATCTACGTTACCTGGGCCGAGGCGACGCACCAGCTAAGAAAGACGAACCCAAAAAAGAAGAACCTAAGAAGGACATCAAACTTCCTGAGGACGAGACTCCCCAATTCGCACCCAGCGACGATGAGCAGCCGCCCAAGAAGGATGAGCAGCCGCCCAAGAAGGATCGCCCACAACCAAAAGGCGGATTCGGACCAGGCGGTTTCCAGGCTGAGTTGACCGATTTCCTTAAGGCAGAAGGTGTGGCTTGCACCGTATCCGATGCCGGTAAACCTCACGGACTGTTAACCATGACCGGGAGCTGGCCAACCGACCGTGCCGCTGGTGAGGCACGACTACCGGCCGTTTTCATGGCTCACGAGCATTATGCCCTGCTGTATCGTCTGGCCAGCCGTGAGAATGCTGTCACGATGGTTGAGACCGAGATCGAAGCCCGATTCATCCCCGGTCCGATTACCGTTTACAATACCATTGGTGAAGTGCGCGGAGCGGAGAAGCCAGACGAGATTGTTTGCGTCGGTGCCCACCTTGATTCGTGGGATTTGGCCCAAGGCACCACCGACAACGGCACAGGTAGCAGCATCGTGCTGGAGACAGCCCGGGCCATTGCGACTTTGGCCAAGCAAGGTCACCAGCCCAAGCGGACCATTCGCTTCTGCCTGTACACTGGTGAAGAGCAGGGACTGGTTGGTTCACGCCGATATGTGGAACGTCATAAGGACGAGATGGACAAACATTCTGCGGCCATCGTCCACGACACCGGAACTGGCAAAGTCAGGAGCATCGGTATGCTAGGCCGAGCCGACTGTAAAAAGATTCTGGACGGCGAGCTCGAAACACTCAAGGAACTCGAGGGTTGGGAAGGGCTCTCCATTGGTGGGATGGCAGGCGGCACTGACCATGCTTCCTACAATCGGGTGGGTGTGCCGGGCTTTGCCTGCATTCAAGATATGGACGAATACCGCCTGACGCACCATACCCAAAGCGACACCTTCGACAAGGCGAAGGCTCCAAACCTGATCCAAGGGGCACAAGTGATGGCCGTTGCAGCCATGCGAATAGCAAATTTGCCCGAGTTGCTACCGAGGGCCAAATAGCCACATGAAGTCTGCGGCCGGGCCGTCACGGCCTGGCCGCTCTCACAGTCGATTGCCGACTGCTTCCACTGCGAACGTGAACGTATCGGATGACACCACGGCCGGCAAAGACAAGGTAGCACGATCGCTGCACTGCCGATCGTCGATACGAAACAGACCGCCCGGAACCCGAACTCCCAAACCCTCCCGGGACCGATACAGCAAAACCGGGGTGGAGAGACCCGGTACGATGATGTGCGCATGAGGGCTAGGCCCAAAGATCACTTCGTTACCCATCAACAACACGCCATCCACCGCAACCGGCAACCGATGGCCGCTTGTCAGTTCCAGTCGGGCCGTAGAACTGATCGAGACCGGCTTGTGGAAGAGAAACTGGCAACTGCTTCCGAGGGTGACGCGATCGCCAGCTGTAAGCACGGCCCGGGCTGCTTCCTTGCCGTTCACCAGCACACCTTTACCACTTTCGATAATGTAACCCTCTCCGTCCCGGGTTAGCTCGGCGTGCAAGCGAGATACATCGGCAAAAAGAGGGACGTCGATAGGCCCATCACTGGTTGCCTGACCAAAGGTCACTCGATTAGCTAGGCAGACTAGATAGCCTCCAACTCCATCGACCCAGAGGAGAAATCGCTTGGGCAACGACGGAACAACAGGTGGAAATTGCGGTGGAGTTGGCGGCGATTGCCTCAGTGATTGCGCCGTGGGAGCGGAATAGGGTAGTGTGGCTACGAGCGTTGCCCCAGCTCCAGCGTGGGTGAGTTCGCCGGGTCGACGATTTTCTGGCAGGGGCGCGGCTGCCAGCCAGGCTTTGCCACGAATTGCTTTGGCCTCCCGGTGTTCCGGAGCGACGGCTAGGACCTCCTCCGCGGCCTCCAATGCGTCACGCCATAAACGCGATTCGGCAGCATCATAGAGCCGGCGGACCGCCGAGCGAAATTGGGTATGCCGGGCAGCAACCGCGTTTCGCTGTTGCTCGAAGGCAGCCGATGGAGTGGGTAACTGATCGCGGAGCTTGTCTAACTCGGCAATTGCGCGCAAGAATTCACCGCGATCGGCCTGCTCCAATGCCGCACTCCAGGTTTGCCCCACCGCTTCCAGCTGAGCTAAATCGGGGTGACGGACCCCCCGATCCTGTAACTTGGTCACGATCGCTAGGGTGTCCTGCGGGCGGCCGGCTTCCAGAGCAGCCCGGGCTTGCACAAGCCCGAAGCGGACCAGTGTTTGCCGAAGTTCCCCTACGGCTTTTTCTCCGGTGTTGAGGGCCTCCGCGGCAATCAAATCCCGCCAGGCTGCGTCTGGGTTATGTTGATCCAGGAACCGGGTTGCTCGGCTGACGTATTCCTTGACTACTTCCCGAGCCAACCGCCAAGCCTTGCGATAACCCGCCACGATCAGTGGATCAATCAATTTGTGGGCTTCCTCGGGCCGGTGGTTATCCACCGCTTCACGAGCCTGACGCAAAGTTAGCCAAGGAGATTGGGACATGTTCTGGATAACTGGCGGAGTCCATTTTGATAACAGTGTAGCAACACGGTGATTCAATTACGGAGACAGCTTTCCCGATTTTAAGGGTGAACACATAAGCCCCGAGCCGGGTGCCCCACGGCTCGGGGCCTACAGTGTGCTGCTCAGGGGATCCAGGTCGCCATGCTTAATCGTTGGTGTTGGGCGATGTCGAACCACCGGTAGGCTTGGTTGGCTGGGTCAGTGGGGCCATGATATCGTCCACCGACTTGGTGTTGCTGTTCGTCTGCGGGGGGCTTTCCAGGGTTGCGGGCAACAGCTTCAGCTTTTCCCGCTCAATTTCGATTTTGGTCCGCAGTGCGCGCAAATCCTCCTTGATTTTGGCCAGCCGACTGTCGTCAGTCTGATACTTGCTCTCCATCTGCTGCAGCTTGAGTGTTGTCAGTTCCGCTTCGAGTGCATCCGCAGCAGCGTACAATTCGAGCTTTTGTGCCTTGAGCGTTTCGAGTTGCTTTTCCAAGGTATCGCGAACCTTGACACGCGTGGCGATGGTGGCTTCTAGAGAATCCAAGGTCTTCTGGTTCATGGTGAACCGCTTGACACCCTCTTCCAACTCGGCTTTGGCCGCCGCAATGCTCAGGGTGCGGTCACCAAAGTTGACGCGCTCGGTCGCCATTTTGATGGCGTTGGCACGAGCTTTCAGCAACTCCTTGTCCTGATTCTGCTTAGCAGCTAATTCTTCCACCCGTTCCTTAAGTTGGTTCACCTCAACTCGCTCTCTAGCGAGTTGATTCACCACACCGAGAATATCCTTGTCGAGTTGTTTAATCTCCATGCGGAGACGGGCAAGTTCCTTCTCCGGGGGAACCGTTGAGTCGGCTTTGATCTTGAGGGCCTCAATCTCCGAGCGGATGTAAGACCCAAATTTGGAGCCTTTTACGGCCGCCACAGCGACGAACCCGATAAGTCCAACCACGATCAGTTTCTTTAGCATTGTGTCGTACCTCTTGGTCGTTGACTGAAACGGCTGACCCGGACGCACCGGGCTTATGCCGCCGACTGGCTGGGGCCATTCCGCGAGTGGGCAATGTAACCCCCGAAAGAGTTATTCGCTGGGTTTACCGCGACATTTGCGCCGAATTTGCAGTCCATCTCAAAGACTTCATGTGCTGAGTCAAGACTCGTAGAAACGGCAATGTCTTAAAGATTTAAGTATTGGCTGGGGTTTCGGTTATGGCTCGGAAGATCATCATTGGTCCTGGCATCGGAAGGTTATTAGCAGTCTAAGAATTTCCCCGCTTTGCGCCTACCGTTGGTTAGTCACCTTTGCGGTCGGGTAGGAGGGGTAGGTCCGCTTTGCCATAACCTTCGTAGTGTGGGGCTAATTGTTATTATCGCGGTAGGGCTGTCCGGCTTTGTAAAGCGCCAATCGGGCTTCGTAATCGGTGCGCAAGTCGCCAGCAACAAGCTTAATGGCCTTTTCCTGCCAGCGGATGGCGTCCTCAAAGCGTCCTAGCTCGGCATAAGCGGCGGCCAACGTGTCGAGATAGCTGGGTAGTCGGTGGTCGGTCAACTCACAAGCTCGGCTAGCGTCACGTAGGGCCGCAGTGCCATCACGCAGTTCAGCCAGTGGACACGTCGCTCGGAGCCAGGCCAGGTGGTTGAGAACTGTGGCGTTTTCCGGCGCAATCTCCAACGCTGCGAGAAGATCGGCACGTGCAGCGTGGTAATTACCCAACTGGTTGTAGATGGAAGCGCGAAGGTCATAAGCCGCGTCCGATCGAGTGTGATACTTGATCGCTGCGGTCGCATCGGCCAAGGCTGCTTGTAGGTCCTTCTTGCGACGGTACGCCAGTGCGCGAGCAAAATAGGCCCGCCCACTATCGGGTCGTAGGCGAATAGCCTCGGTGAAATCGGCGATGGCCAGATCGGGTTTCAGCAATTCATGATAGGCATAGCCCCGTTGAACAAATGCAGTCGGGTCGTCGGGTGCCAGACGAATGGCTTCGGAAAAATCAGCCACGGCCTGATCAAACTGCTTGAGCTGAGTGTGCGACAGGCCCCGGTTGAAAACCGGAGCGGGGTCGTTGGGATCCAGGCGAGCCGCTGCGGAAAAATCTTGGATCGCTTGCTCGTGGTCCATCAGCTCGGCCCGGGCGACCCCCCGTAGATTGAGGGCTGCACCGTGTTGGGGATCGAGCTTAAGAACCCAGGTGAAGTCCGTAATTGCACGGCTGTACTCAGCTTTTTCCGCCCACAGCCGGCCCCGATGCCAGAATGCCTCCAGACTCCTCGGAGCCAGACGCAGGGCGGTCGTCAGATCAGCAATGGCCTGATCCGTACTCCCGAGGGCGTCCAGGGATAAGGCTCGGTAGATGTACGCTCGGGCCTGACGGGGATTGACTTGCAGAGCGGCTGTGTAGTCAACGACGGCGTTTTCATAGTGGCCCTGAGTCGAATAGGTATTGGCCCGATTGAAGTAGGCCCGGAAGGTATGCGGTGCCAGCCGAATGGCCGTTTTGTAGTCAGCGAATGCTGCTTCGAAGTTCCCTTGACGGCTATGCACAACGGCTCGACCATTAAAAGGATCGGGATCTTCCGGTGTTAGCTCGATAGCGCGAGTGAAATCGGCCAAAGCGGCCTCCAACTCGCCGAGATCCACATGTGCTGCCGCCCGATTGTGATAAGCAGCCGAGTAATTCGGTCGCAAAGCAATGGCTTGGGTGAAGTCGGCAATGGCATCGTTGAATCGGTTCACTGCAGCAAAGGCATTGCCGCGATGGAAGTACAGTTCCGCGTCGGATGGATCCAGATCAATCGCATCACTGTATGCCTCAGCTGCGCGAGTGTATTCCCCCCGGCGGGAGTAGGCGTGCCCCTGGCGAACGAGTGTCAGGATGTCGGGTGGTGGGAACTGGAACATGCTGCCATTATAGTCGTTGGTGGACGAAAGCTGGGAACGGGCGGGATGCCACCCCCCAGCAGCACTGCGGGCATCATGGTGACTTTGTACCGAGTTCCTCCGCAGCGCTGACACGAGCGGGCTTATGTTGCTGGTACAGTTCAAGTCGCCTGGCATAGTCCGTTACTTTCTCCGGATTATCGGCAACCATCGCCAGGGCTTTTTCCTGCCACTTAATCGCGTCATCGAATTCCCCGCATTCAGCGTAAGCGGCAGCAAGCGTGTCAAGAAAACTCGGTTCGCTCCATTCGCTTAACTCACAGGCTCGAGTGGCACATTCCCGGGCACGGTCGCCGTTGCGCACCTCGGGATCGGGGCACGTGCTCCAAATCCAGGCCAACTGGTTGAAGGTTCCAGCATGACGCGGGTCACGCTTAAGTGCCTCCATGTGATCACGGATGGCGGCGGCATAATTCTGCTGAGCGTAGTGAATCCCGGCCCGGTAGTTGTACGGCATGACCGCTCCCGGCGCGAGGGCGATGGCCGCGTTGAAGTCGTCGAGGGCCCCCGAGTAATTCCCCAGCAAACGACGAGCGGTGCCCCGGACTTCGTAGGCCTTGAATCCCGGCTGCAATTGGATGGCCCGGCTGGAATCGGCCTCGCTGGCGCGCGGGTCGTCACGCATCAGATAGCAAACCGCCCGCCCAAGCAGGGCGGGAGCATGATCAGGGTGATGCTGCAATGCCGTGGTGTAATCGTCGATCGCTCCAAGAATATCGTTCGACTGGAGGCGTATCGTGGCTCGAGTGTAGAACGCCTCCGGGTTATCCGGTTCGGTCTGGATCACCGCCGAGACATCGGCTTCCGCCGCTGCCAGGTCCTCGCATTGGAGGTACAGTTGGGCTCGCCACAAGAGGTACTGCGACGCATTGGGTGGATCATGAGTAATTGCAGTTGCGTAGTCCTGCAAAGCGCTTTCCGTATCGCCTCGCTCGGCATGGCAACGACCGCGCAGGCCATACAACGCCGCACGCCCCGGATCCAGTTGTAGAACGCGGTCACAGTCGGCGATGGCCAGATCATACGACTTCTGGGCATACAATTCGGCGGCGCGATCGGCGTAGGTCTGGGGGTCATCGGGCTTCAAGCGGATTGCAGCATCGAGATCATTCAGAGCACTTACACGGTCGCCAAGCTCGATGTAAGCATAAGCCCGATAACGATATGCGGCTGCCACATCGGGTCGGAGCTTGATCGCACGCGAAAAACACTCGATAGCTTCGCGGAAGTCACCGCCACTAAAGGCCGTGTGGCCGCGGCTATAGAGGTCTTGAGCATCTTCGGTCTTGCGATCACGAGCCATGTCTAGGGTCAGCTTGACAGAGGGTGAGACGCACTCAATGACCAATAGACCACCGATGGGTCCGGTTGGTTCATTTATTTTACCCCACATGGGCGAAGCTGCTAGCTTGGTAGCACGGATGCGTAACGTGACGTCACGTCTTTTTACCGGGGGGAGCGACGTACAACTCCGGCACCCCGAGTTTCCTCGCAGCTTCGTTTAATTTGCCGACTTCGACTTTGGCAGTGGTCTCGAACTGATCGACAAGGCTTGTCAGCTGTTTCTCGAGTTCCTCAGCCAGTTGGAGTTGTGACTGGGTGGGTGCTCCGTCAGCCTCGATGACGTTGGCGAGCAGCCAGGCGAACTGCGAATACAGCATGGCTCCCCCCTTCTGGGCGAAGATGTCGTAACTAATCTTCGCTTTGGGGTTGTGCAGTTTTCCCTCAATGTCGTTGAGTTGCTTGTCCAGTGCCTCCGACTGCTTAAGCAGTTCCTTGGTGTCGCTGCGATCTTTTAACAGCTCCTTTCGCAGGGCGATCTGCTTCTTGACGGCCCGCAGTCGCGCCACAGTGTCCGAAAGTTTGGTGATATCGTCTCGGATTCGCAGGCCCAATGCCTCAAGTTGGGCCAAGTCGTTGGAGGGGTTGGGAGTCTTCGCATGGGCTAGCCAACGAGGATCGGCTTTGACATCAATCGGTTGGGTGAACGTCTGGTCGCTAACCAGCAGCCGCACCGTGTAGGTGCCGGGGGCAACCGGGATGCGGGCGGCGGCCGAACCCATATCGACCGGGGCACCGGCGATGGGCGTTGCCCCGTCGTGCGTCAGGTCCCATACGAAGCGGTTAAGGCCGGGTTTGGGCTCGAGTTTACGTTGGGTCGGATTGTTGGTGCTCTCATCGTCCTGGGAATCGGGAACAGTCGGTTGCCCTCTACCACTCGCCTCGGTTTTGCCGCTGGCCTTTGCGACCACGTTGCCTCGGGGGTCCAGCACTTCCAGCTTTACTTCGCCCGTCACGTCTTTGCCAAGCTGAAACCAGATCATCGCCCCGTCGGCGGGGTTCTCGCCGGCGGCCTGACGTGTAAAGCCCGCGGTTGGACCGCCCCAGCTCACCCGCCAGCGTGTTGCCGGCTGTACCGGGAAAAGATAAGCCGCTTTCGCCTTCACCAGGTCGGTCGTCTCGCGGACCGGCGTCAGGTCGTCGAGGATCCAGATGCTGCGACCGTGCGTGCCGACCACCAGGTCGTTGTCCTTCACAACGAGATCGTGAACCGGTACCGTTGGTAGGTTCTGCTGCAAGCTCTTCCAGGTCTTGCCAGCGTCGGGCGAGTACATCACACCGCGCTCGGTGCCGAGGTACAACAGCCCCTTCTTCTTGCCGTCTTCGCGGATAACGTGACAATGCGTACCGCTATCCAGGCCGTCAGTGATCGCCGTCCAGGTCTGGCCGAAGTCGGTTGTCTTCCACACGTAGGGCTTGTAATCGTCCATGCGGTGATTACGGACGACGACGAACGCCGTGCCAGCGTCGTGCGGGCTAGCCTCGATGCAACAAACCGTTCCCCAGTCGGGCAGCCCAGGGATGTTGGCAGTCACGTTCGACCATGTCTTGCCCTCATCCTTGGTGATATGAACGAGACCGTCGTCGCTGCCGGCCCAGAGGAGGCCCTTCTGCTTGGGTGATTCAGCCAAGGCGAAGATGGTGCAGTACACCTCAGCTCCGGTGTTGTCGCCTGTGATGGGGCCACCGCTCCACTGCTGCTTTTGCTTATCGTCGCGGGTCAGGTCGCCACTGACTTTCTCCCAAGTCTGGCCAGCATCGCGAGTGCGGAAGAGCACGTTGGCCGCGTGGTATACCGTTTTCGGATCGTGCTGCGATATCAGGATTGGGGCGGTCCACTGGAAGCGGTACTTCATCTTCGCCGGGTCGATACCTGATGGGTTGAACTGGTTTACGGTGATATTCCGAGCCTGACCGGTGCGGTGGTCGTAGCGGGTCATGATGCCCCCATACTCACCGGCATATACGATGTCCGGGTCGCTCGGGTCGGCGAAGGCGTACCCGGCCTCACCGCCACCGACACTATACCAGTCGCCCAACCCGATGCCGTGCGACTTCAATGAATGGCTTGGGCCGCTAGCGCTGCCTAGGTCCTGTAGGCATGCCATGACACGGTAAGGCGTGCGATTGTCGGCTGAGACATGGTAACACTGCGAAATGGGCAGCGGTGGGGCGTACCAGCTCTTGCCGCCATCGGTGGTAATGTCCACGCCGCCGTCGTGGGCGCAGATCATCCGGTTGGGGTTCTTTGGATCGATCCACAAGTCATGCGTGTCACCGTGATGCAGCCCGCGGACGGTTGTGAAAATTCGTCCACCATCAATGCTCTTCAGCAGCGGCACGTTCGGGGCGAAGACCACGTCGGGGTTCGTCGGGTGAACGGTGAGCGTCGAGTAGTACCATGCCCGCTGGCGGATGGGTCGGCCGTCGTTGACCAATTCCCACGTCTCGCCGCCGTCGTCGGATCGGAACAGGCCACCTTTCTCAGCCTCGATTATGGCAAAAACTCGCAGCGGATTTGATGGTGCAACAGCCACGCCGATCTTGCCCCACGGCAGTGCGGGGAGACCATTTTTCGGCGAGTGGCCGGCGTCTGTCGGCTGTTCTCGCTCACCCGAAACACCCGGCTGACGCCGACCGCTCGCCAGCGAGGTCCAAGTGTCGCCTCCGTCGCGGGAGACGTACAGATCGCTACCAGGTCCGCCGCTAATGAGTTCCCACGGCCGCCGTCGAGCCTGCCAGAACCCGGCGAAGATCACGCGTGGATTGCTGGGGTCGATGCAGACATCGGACGCGCCCGTCTCGTCGTTCTTATAGAGCACCCGCTCCCATGTCTTACCGCCGTCCTGAGTGCGGTAAACACCGCGCTCGCTGTTGGGGCCGAAAGCGTGGCCCAGCACCGCCGCGAAGCAGACATCGGGGTTCCGCGGATCAACCGCGATGGTGCCGATTTGCCCGACTTGCTTCCAGACGTGCTTCCAAGTCTTACCACCGTCGGTGGATTTGAAGATACCCGCCCCCGGGGCGACGTTACCGCGAATGTTCGCTTCGCCGGTACCGACGTAAACCACATTTGGATCGCTTGGAGCCACGGCAATGCTGCCGATGCTACTCGTCGGTTGGTCGTCGAAGATGGGTTTCCACGTCAGCCCGCCGTCGCTGCTCTTCCACACCCCGCCGGAGGCCGTGGCCGCGTAGTACGTGAGCGGGTCGCCGGATACGCCACACGCGCGGCTGACACGCCCACCGGCAAACGGCCCAACGAGCCGGTACTTCACTGCGGCGAAATCCTTCGGCTGGTCTGCTGCACTGAGCGATCCGGCTGAAACGGCAGTTCCGAGTATCCAGCAAACGATCAACACACAGCGGCTACACATGGTGTTCCTCTCGATTCAACCCTCGCAGCCTTCCCATCTTAAGCCTGGAGTCGTTGTTGCCAATGATTTGTCGTTGGACCAAGTACAAAATGCTTACAGCGAACCCCGTACGATCGGACTCTCTGCATACTCAGCCAGAACTGAGCGAAAATGTCTTCAGTCTGGATGATCGTAGAAGTTGTTCATTCTCTTCTCACTTTTACAACTGCCCCGGAAATCTGCTTCACAGGTTATTTAAGCCTTGCTTATCCTGTCGGATTAGACCTCTCCGTATGGAACTCGGCTTTTGGAGAACCGTGATGTCTCGCATCATTGCGGCCGTTTTGACCGCTTGTCTGATTGGTCATCTGTCGTCGTTTGCTCCGGCTCAGCCTCGCCCAATGGCTGTAAAGTACGACCCGTATCAGGCTGTTTTGGCTGGTTTACAAGCCCGCTGCGTTGGACCGGCGAACATGGGTGGGCGAGTCGTGGACATTGCAGCGGTCGAAAGCAATCCGGACATTGTTTATGTGGCCACCGCAGGGGGTGGAGTTTGGAAGACGACGGACGGGGGGGAGACGTTCGAAGCGATCACCGATTCGCTGCCCACGCAATGTATCGGTGCAGTTGCCGTGTGTCAGGCCAAGCCGGAGGTGGTTTATGTGGGCACCGGCGAGGCCAATCCGCGCAACTCTGTCAGCTGGGGTAAGGGGGTATTCAAGAGCACAGACGGTGGCAAGACGTGGGTCAACTGCGGGCTGGCGGATACACATCACATTGGTCGCGTGGTAGTTCACCCGAAGAACCCCGATATTGCTTATGTCGCTGCACTGGGCCACATCTGGGGCCCGAACGAGGAACGCGGTGTCTACCGAACCGTTAACGGCGGCAAGACGTGGGACAAGGTCAAATACATCGATGAGAATACCGGGTTCATTGATCTGGTGATGGATCCGAGCGATCCCAAGACACTCTATGCCGCGGGCTGGGAAGTGCGTCGGGATGCGTTCTCTGGTGGAAGCCCCAAAACAGGAACGGGTCCCAACGGCGGCATCTTCCAGACCATCGACGGCGGTCAGACATGGGAGAAACTCGGTGGCGGCCTGCCGGAGAAAGTCGGCTACGGCCGATCGGGGCTGTCCATTTACCGCAAGGATCCCAACGTGGTGTTTGCCATCATTCAAACCAGCGAAACGGTTGGTGCAGCAGGGAACACCGGGCAACCGGCGACACCGGCTACCAAGGACGGCAAACCGGGGATGCCAGGGCCTGTGAACCGAGGCGGCGTCTTCCGGTCCGACGACAAAGGCAAGACTTGGGTGAAGATCAACGACATCGTGCCCCGGCCGTTCTACTATGGGCAGATTCGCGTTGATCCCACTGACGATAACAACATCTATGTGCTGGGGGTTTCTCTGGTCGGGTCAACCGACGGGGGCAAGATCTTCAGCGTCATCGGCCGGGGTACGCACCCGGATCACCATGCAATGTGGATCAATCCCCAGGATTCAAAGCATATCATCCTTGGCAATGACGGAGGTGTTTATGTTTCCAAGGATCGCGGCAAGACGTTTGAAGCCAAGCGGGGCCTGGTGATGGGGCAGTTTTACGGCGTGGCAGTGGACATGCAGGTTCCGTATCGCATTTACGGCGGGTTGCAGGACAACGGCAGTTGGGGCGGCCCGTCGTCCACCAAGTACGAAGACGGCATCACCACAGCCGACTGGCGACAATACCTGGGCGGGGATGGCTTTCAGGCGGCTGTCGATCCCACGGATCCGTCTACTGTGTACCTCGAAAGCCAATACGGGGCACTCAGTCGGGTGACCGTGTCGGCGACGGGCAGCGGTGGGATGGGCGGCAAGGGGGGTGGCCGTGGTCGCAGCATCCGCCCCGGTAGCGCCGCAATGGGCGGGATGGGTGCCAAGGGCGGAGGTAACCGGTTCAACTGGAATGCCCCGATTCTGCTCTCACCGCATGATCCCAAGACGCTGTACTACGGTTCCCAATTCCTGTACAAGACAACGAATCGTGGTGACAAGTGGGAGAAAATCAGCGAGGATCTCACCGCTTACCCCAAGGAAGGACGGCCGGCCGTGAGTGGCCACACCATCCTCAGTATTGCCGAGTCGCCAGTCAAGGCTGGGGTGCTGTGGGTGGGTACAGATGATGGTAAAGTTTGGGTATCCAAGGATGACGGTAAGGAGTGGATCGACCTGACCGAGAAGATCCCGGGTGTGCCCGCGGCCCGTGCCATTCCCAAGATTGAATGCTCGCACTTCGACGCCGGTACAGCATATGTCTGCATTGACCGGCACCGAAACGACGACTTTAAACCGTACATCTTCCTCACCACGGACTATGGCGAGTCATGGAAGCCCCTAGCAAACAACCTGCCTGACGGGGCCGTGGTTGGTGTCGTCCGACAATCGTCGAAGGCCAAGGATCTGCTCTTTGCCGGCACCGAGACTGGGCTATACGTCTCATTCGATGGTGGCCAGATTTGGCGGCATCTGGACAAGACCGGTTTGCCCCAGGCGGTGAGGGTTGACGATCTCGTGATTCATCCCCGGGACCGAGAGTTAGTGATTGCCACCCATGGTCGCAGTATTTGGATCATGGATATCGCACCCCTCGAACAGCTCACGGAGACAGTGTTGACCGCCGACGCTTACCTGTTCGACTTCAAGCCGGTGACTTTGATCGAATTGGAGAAGCGCCCGACCAACCCGTCGGGGTTCAAGGCCCCCAACGATCCCAAGTACCGTGGTCCGATGGCAGCATTTCTGCTGACCGGTGAGGGACCGGAACGCGTGAAATTTACTTGGAAATCGGACAAGGGTGAGCCAGCCAGTGCGGAATTCCCAGTGAAGGGGCCCGGGTTGCATTTCCGGTGGCTCGGCGATCAGTTTAAGCCGGGCACTTATACGATTACCCTCGAAGCTCGGGGGGTTAAACTAACCCGCGAGGTGGTCGTGAAAGCGCCGGAAAAGGTGGAGAAAAAAGCGGAACCGAAAGACGAACCAAAAGAGGGCAAGAAAGACGAGATCAAAAAAGACGGCTGAGAGCGAATCCCGTTCTTGAGCGAGGCAGAGCGGTTCCGGGTGTGGAGCGGATTGTGGCTCCACACCCCGCGGCACGGGCACCGATATCCTCGTAGTTACCAGCTCTTTTCCATCATGGAAACAATCTGCGTGGCGATCTGATTCTGGACTCGTTTCGCGGCTGAAGCGTTTGTTTCTCCCAGTTCCATGACATACCGCCCCTCGGCGACAATGCGAGCAGGTACCAGTGTGGCAGGCTCGGGTAGAGGAGGGGGTGGGTTGATCGTTGGGTCAAATGGAATTGGCGGCGTATCGCCGGGGGCGGGTGTGCCCGGCAGCCGGTACTTCCGTGGGGCCGACAAAATCGTGCCGTCGCGCAGGTCCCGCCAGACGACATCCACCGCCACAATCACTTCGCCGTCCCGGACCGTGTTCTGCTGGGTTCGATTCATGATGTTCTTGGTGATCGATACGATATTTCCGAGCAACTCCGTGTCGGCTTTCAGAGGATCCGAAACAACCCGGTAGGGAGTCTTGGTTCCAATTTCGCGGATCACCGCTTCAGTGACATCAACTTCGAAGCCCCGATAGGGCGTGGTTTGAAACGCCCGGTTGGTGAAAACCGGGACGTAGATGGTGGAGATTCTGTCGTCATACAGCGCGGCAGCACCGATTTGATAACCGAAGATTGTTGGAACCCCGCTGCGGCAGCTGGCCAGTGCCAGCGGCAGGGTCGCGCTGAACCCCAGAAAGCGGCGGCGGGTTAGTGGCGACATTAGCGGCCTCATGTGAAAATTTGTGTCAGGACCCGGGCGGCAGCGGGCCAGCCGGCACCCCACCAGCGGGAGTAACACTTGGCGAGCCCAGGTTTGGATCGGCTCGTGGCGGATTGCGGTCCTCGCTCATGGGTTGCTGTTTGCCGAACAATTCCTTCCACTTCGCCTCGACAATAGCAAACGGATCGTTGCCGGTCGCCGGTCGCCCCTCGCGCATCAACGCGATTAGATGTTCTTTGCGTTCATTCGCCATGTCGGAGTATCGGGTGCCGCCGTAGCGTCGCCGCACCAGTTCGTAATAGAACACCGCTGAGCCCGGGTGACCGGTCCGTTCGTAGTATTCCGCCGTGCGGAAGTCCTTCTCGGCCTGTTGAGCACGAATGGCATACTTGGCCCGTGTGAGCTTGTCGGCCATGGCCGGATCCTTGGTCAACTCGGGCACGGTTGCTTCAGCCAAATGAACCAGTTGCAGGGCCTCGGCGCACTTGCGGCCGTCGTACACCGGACCACCGGTCGCATTGTTCTTCGCTTGGATCGCATAAGCGATGGCTTGCGGCCGCAACGGGCTTTCCTTGTGCATTTCGACCAACATGCTGAAGAAGTGGTCCGCCTCTTGGAAGTTGCCCCGAACAAAGTTCACATAACCGCACCAGAACAGAGCCTTGTCCGCTGCCGGACCGGTCACATCCTGAGTGTGGATGCGCTCCAAAGCTTCGAGGGTTCGACCTTCCTGATCGAGAAACGGCTTGGAACGATCGAACGGGTTGGGCCATCCGGGTCGCCAGCGGAGTACACCCTTCTCATCGGCGCGCTGTTGTAGTTCTTCGCGGAAATCGTCCAGCCAGTAATCGGCGATTTCGTACATCCGCATCGCCGACTCACGGCGATGAGCACCGGTGGGGAAATCAAGCAACAGTCTGTGGTATGTGTCCACCGCCTCGGGGTAGTGCCCGCGCATCCGTCGGCACTCCGCCTGCATGAAGCGGGCCCTCTCCGCAAGGTCACTTGGGTTGCCTTGGTTATCGGCCAGTTGACGAAAGAGATCGTACGCCTTGGAATAGTGACCCTCGGAGAAGAGCTGCTCCGCCCGTGCCAGCTTCTCGGGTGCCTTCGGATCCTCATACGCTGAGCCGAACAGAGTATTTCCCAAAGCTGCGCTGCGCTCCCGTAAACTCGACCAAGTCTGGCATCCCGGGGCGAACATGCCGAAGATGGCCAACAGGATGAAGTTCCACCCTCGCGATGTTGGGAACAGCCTTGCTCCTGACTTCGCCATTTGGCGGACTCCCCCCCACGGTAAGCGATCCTTGCTCCCCGCTCGTTCCTTACCTTCCGGCGACCCGTTAGGTCTGCCCGGCGTGCCGGATGACGGCATCCGGTCTACGGCCTTACCCGCGCTCAAGGTACCCCAACATCCGCGGGCGGCGACCCAGCACATAGCTGACGGCCTGGCTCAACAATTGCCGGACCTCGGTACGCTGTGCCACCGGCACCCGCGCCGGCTGCGGTTGGTCGCACTGGGCTGCCAGCGTTCGCAAAACCTCCAGTGCTGCCACTGTGAGCCATCGCCGATCACTTGCACCCGGCCCACAACTGGGGCACAACGTTCCCCCGGCTGCAGGACTGAACATGACCCGGATTGCTCCGGCCGGTACAACTTCCGCTCCACAGGTTGCGCACGCATCGAGTCGTGGGCTATAACCCAGTTCCCGGAGCCAGACAACCTCAAACGCGCTCATTGCCGCGAATACATCCGGTTGGTTTTCCAGATTCCGCAGGGTTCCTAAGGCCGCATCGAACAGGACCGGATGAGGATCGTAATCCTGGGTTCCGTCCGCCAGCAACTCCGCAACGTAGTACCCAGCATACAGCGATTGCAGGTTCTCCCGTAAAATGGGGAACTGTTCTTCCAGTCGAGCCTCGGTAAGCAGGTCCAACCCGCCCGATGCTTTGCGCAGGAATACGATCCGGCACACCGACAACAGATCGAATGCGCAATCGAAGTTCGACTTCAAGCGGCGGCCACCCTTGGCCAACGCCCGCACCTTGCCGAACTCACGCGTGAAGAGCGTAGTGATGCGGCTGGTTTCGCTCCAGTCGGTACCCCGAACTACTAGTGCCAGCGCCTTCTCGGCCGCCATGGCGAATCCTCGTTGATCGCACCAACTAAAATAAATTGGCACACAGTAGGCGCTACTACTGAGTAAACCAGCGGCACTTGGAACGTGCCGACGACTTTGAGGGCGGTATTCATATGCCATCGATTGCTGAACTTCGCCGCAACTACGAACTGGCTGGCTTGTCCGAAGCTGATGCCGGCGACGACCCGTTTACCTTATTTCACCGGTGGTTCGATCAGACGCTGGCCGCCGACCTGCCCGAGCCAAACGCCTTCATTCTCGCCACCTGTACACCCGATGGAGCCCCCTCGGCCCGCACCGTGCTGCTCAAGGCTCTCGATGACCGCGGCTTCACGTTCTTCACCAACTATGACAGTCGCAAGGGCCGCGAGATGGCAGCGAACCCCCGGGTGGCAATGGTGTTCTTATGGCACCAGCTCGAACGCCAGGTTCGCATCGAGGGAGTCGTGGAACGCGTCACGCCCCAGGAGTCGGACGACTATTTCGTGAACCGGCCACTCGGTAGCCGCCTGGGAGCGTGGGCGTCGGCCCAAAGTACGGTCATCCCGGACCGGGCTTACCTCGAAGCACGTCATGCTGAGTTAATGGCCCAGTACCCCGATGGGAACGTGCCACGTCCCCCCAACTGGGGCGGTTACCGGGTTCTACCCCACGTATTTGAATTCTGGCAGGGGCGGCCCAGTCGGCTGCACGATCGCATTCGATTCATGCGCCGTTCCGAGGGTGGTTGGGTTCGTGATCGGCTGTCGCCGTGAGCGTGGTGAGCGGGGGGCTGACGCCCTCCGAGTTTGGGCCGCAGACTCGGGAGGCTGACGCCACCCGCTCACCTCGGCCCCCTTCGCCCCTTGCGTGGCCGTCACCAGGGCAATGATCGCGCCGATGACCAAAGCGATGATCGCCACTAGCCGGAGGATCTTCCACCAGCTCCACGGTCGTTCACCGGCCACCTTGCCCGTGTAGCCGTTGATCAGAATCTGGTACAGCTTCTCGTGGTAGCGGTAGTGCGCGATCCAGACCGGTAAAAGGCAGTGCTTGAACGTAATCCCCCTGTAGCGAGTGGACTTGTCTATAATCCGTTGGTGATCCCCGCCGATGTCGTCGTAAATCAGTGAAATAATGGTTGGTTCCATTAACTCCTTGGCGACTTCCAGTCCCTCCTGTAGACCCAGGGCATAGCGTTCCGTTTTCAACCCGGCTAGGAACTCGGACCGGAATGGCTCGAGTTTTTGCAGCGGCCATGGCTCCAGTTTGGTGACGAGATGGTCGGGTACGCTCATCGACGCACAGACTAGAACGTCGTCGAAGAAGTGCTGGACTTCACCCGAGACGGGTGTCCAGCGGGTCCGGGTCACCGTTCGCGTTCGGGTTACCAGGTTGCCCCGGGGGTCGCGCTCAGTGTAGGTCTCAGTGATCTGGTAGTCGTCGCCCCGCAGGCCGTGATAACGGGTGTAGGTCATAGCATCATACGTCCAGTACGGTACGTACACGCCGACGAGCTGGCCAAGATTGGCAACTTGCTTGAGTTCCGTTGGGGCAAACCACAGACCGTGGAGCCACTGTTCGAAGGCCTCCCGAGCTGCCCGCAAATCGACGGCGAAGGGAACCAGCGATTCGGGGGGAATCATCCCCTGGGCCGACTCGGGTATGTTCTCCAGGTGTGTGCCGCAAAATGGGCAGTTCTCGGTCACCACACGGTCTTCCAACAGCACGGTTGCGCCACACCCCGTGCAGCGGACTTGCGAGGACCGGCCCACAATGGTGGTTCCGCTATCATCTTCGATCTTCCGGAGGTACTCTTTGAAGTCTCGTTCGAGCACTTCTCCATTTCCGTCCTCAATCCGGGTTTCGTGGCCGCAGTAGGGGCATTTGAGCGAGCGAGTTCGTGCGTTGAACTCCACTTTGGCCCCGCATTGGACACAGGGGAACCGCTTGCCCTCTGGTGGGGCTTTGGAAAGCACCGGATCGTGCTGCACCGGTGGCTCGGTGGGTGTCGGTAGGGGAGGTGGTTGGTCCATGGTCTTTTTGGAATCCGCGAGACGACGATCGAACAACTGCTCCGCTACGGACCAACGACGGTCCGGGTGGAGATTTGTGCTCGGGTCAGTCGTCTTGCGGAAGTTCCCGTTGGGATTTAGCTTGGTAACGGTGGTGGTACCTCGGCAAATAACGACTGCAATTCGGGGACGGTTTCGGCGGTGACCCAGTTGGCCATTCCGCTCTTCCAAACCAACGTCTTGCGGGTGAGCTTGCCGGTCTTCACATGAGCGGCCAGGGTGGCCAGATCGAATGGCCCGGCGGCGGCTCCATCAATGGCAACATGGAAAGCAACGGCAGTGGGTAGCGGCGGCGGCCCGCTGGCACTGGCCGGTGGGGCGGTGTTGGCCGGCGTGACTAGGCCGGGAGCGGCGGTAGCCCCGGCCAGCGCTGCCCCCATTTGCTGCCCGACGGCGACCCCTGCGCCCAACCCAGCCCCCAGCCCACCCAGCCCGCCGGGGTTCTGGGCCGCGGCGGGGATGGCCTCGGCCGTCTGGAACTTCGTGTACTGATCGAGATTGCCCAGTACCGACATTTGCGCCCGCTTGTCGAGTGCCTTCTCCACCTCGGGAGGCAACGACACGTTCTCCACGAAGAACTGGGTCAGGGATACGCCCATCTTGGCCAGTTCCGGGGCGATTTTCTCCAATGCCAGTTTGCTCACCTTCTCGTAGTTGCCGGCCAGGTCGAGCATGGGAATTCGCGCCGAGCCCAGAGCATCGACAAACCGGGAGACGATCACGTTGCGGAACTGATTGGAGATCTCGTACAGCTCAAACGACGGATCGGTCGCGACCAGTTCCTTGAGGAACGTGGCGGGATCGGTCACCTTGAAGGCATAGTTGCCGAACGCTCGGAGCCGCACGGGGCCGAATTCCGGGTCGCGATACAGGATCGGGTTCTGCGTGCCCCATTTCTGGTCGGTCCACTGGCGGGTGCTGATGAAGTACACCTCGCACTTGAACGGCGACTCGAACCCGTACTTCCACCCCAAAATCGTGGACAGAATCGGGAAGTTGTTGGTGTCGAGCGTGTACATACCGGGTAACTTCACATCGGCAAGTTGACCCTCCTTGACGAATCCTGCCGCTTGTCCCTCCCGGACGATCAACTTGGCCCCATTCTTGATTTCGTTCTTGTGTCGCGTGAACCGATGCGCGAGGATCTCGTTCTGGCTCGGCTCAGTCCATTCGATGATGTCGATGAACTGGCCGCCGATCCAACTCCCTAGCCCCATGACCTGCCCCCCACGAGAGTGATGTCCAGCATACTGAAATAATGGTGACGTATGAATGGCTCATAGGCAATGTAAAAACGGACAGGCTGACGAGTTGGGCCCGGTGAACATGGCTGTATCTGCAGTGTGGATAACAACTTGGAGTCGGTCATGCTGATTGGGTACGTAAGCGATGAACGTTACGTGGCGTTACCCGATGTGGTACTTGAACTGATCTCGAGCGGCGGCGATTCCTTCGAGGCACGGTCGCGTGCTTCTGGCGCGATCTATGCCGATTTGCCCCCCGATACCTATCGGGTGGTTCTCCAGAAACCGGGTTATGGGGCGAAATTCAGTCAGCTCACCGTGCCCGTGCCAACCCCGCACCATTTCCGCCTGTTGTCCGACGGCTTGCTCGGCTACGCCTGGCCCAAGTGGACCCGCGCCGGTGAGCCATCCGAGTTTCGCGTTCATAGTGTCGAGCCGTACAAGCTCGAATTGTGGCGATATGGCTGGGAGCCGCAGTTCGTGCAAAGCCTGGGGTGGCACGACGAGCATGGCCCCCGAGCGGTGATGCAGGTCACGCCCGATGGCGATTACACCCAGACCGGCGTGAAGTGGAACACAGTCGGCTATGCCCATTCGGTGCATTCGCAGCAGGTCCGCGGTCCCGAGCGCAGCGGGTTGTACTACTTCCGGGCCGCGACGGCGAGCGGGCGGCAGTTTGCTTTTCCGTGGGTGGTTGCACCGGATCGGCCCCGGTCGCCGCTGGCCGTGCTCGCCTCTAACCTGACCTGGAACGCTTACAATAACTTTGGTGGCCGAAGCAATTACATCCACGCGGATGGCTTGCCCCCGACACCGACGGTCAACTCGCGAGCCGAACTGAAACGCTATTGCGACGCGGGCTTTTTCACTTGGAACGCCGAGTCGTACCCGCCGTTGTCCTTCGATCGGCCCGAGCCATTTAACCATATCGACTTCGCCGAGAAGATTACGGACCCCATCGAGGGGCGGCAGGCTTGCCACCTGGCACCGGCGGAGTGGCGGCTGCTAGGCTGGTTCGAGCGGGAGGGCTTCACCTACGACTACTATGCCGAAACCCAACTCGCTGATGGGACCCTGGATCTCGCGGCCTATCGGGTGCTGGTGTTAGCCGTTCATCCGGAGTACTGGACGCGGGCGATGTATCAGCAACTGAAGCGGTGGGTCTTCGAGCAGGGGGGCCGGCTGCTGTATCTTGGTGGCAACGGTTTGAACTGCGAGGTGGAACTGCAGCCGGATTCCAGCATGATCTGTTTGAATGGGCAGATTACGGGACTCACGCTAGCGGGAATGGGGGGCCACGAAAGCCGCTTCGCCATGCGCCACGAATCGGAGGCCCATCTGCTGGGCGTGGTCTTCACGCCGACCGGAGCGATGACCGGGGCACCGTATCGCGTGCTGGACGGGACACACTGGGTTTTCGCTGGGACGGGGCTGAAAACCGGGGATACCTTTGGTGTACGCTGCCTGCATCAGCGCTGCCCCGGCGGGGCGTCGGGGCATGAGACGGACAAGGTATCGCCCAGTTCCCCGGCCAATGTGGTTCGGCTCGCCAAGGGGCTGAACCCCGACGACGGCGGGGCCGATCTGGTGATCTTCGACACACCGTGCGGCGGGGCGGTGTTCTCGGTCGGCTCGATCAATTACATCGCGTCACTACCGGTTGATCCGCACGTTTCCCGGATCACGGCCAATGTGTTGCACCGCTTCCTGAGCGACGGCCACGGTGGTCGGACGTGAGCTAGCCGCCGCCCAGGTGCGGGTTGGGCCGCGGTGGGCTTTGTGCCATAAGCAGGCTGTTGTCGGCCAGCCAGCGTTTGACGGCTCCGTCGCGGCTGATGGTCAGCAGGCCGGCAGCATCGGGGAGGAACTGCACCCGCACGATGCGATCGGTGTGACCGGTGAGCGTCGCCCGTTCCTGTCCGGAGATGGGATCCCAGAGAAGGACCAGGCGATCGAACCCGCCTGAGGCCAGGGTCCGCCCGTTGGGGCTGAAAGCCATCGAGAAGACCGCGCCCGTGTGCCCGGCTAGCCTGGCCTGAAGCAGGAACTGGCCCGCGGGACTGACCTGCCAGACCTTGATCAACCCGGTGGAATCGGCCGTGGCCAGTAACTCGCCCTTGGTCCCCCCCACGGCCACCGTCTCGACTTTGGTGCCACTGGGGTGAGCCTCGGGCAAGTTTGCCAGAACCTGGCCGGAAAGGTCAATGATGCGGATTCCGTTCTTGACGGCGAGCACAATCCGATCGCCGCTCGGGTGAAAGGCGAAGTCTTGAGCGTATTCCACGCGGTGAATCGAGTTGCTTTGCGGTTGGCCGGTTCGAGAGGCGGCCGCGACCAACTGTTGGAGTTCCCAGACGCGGATGCCGCCGGCATCGAGCGTGACCAGCCACCGCCCTGTTGGGTCCACTGCCAGTGCATAAACCGGAGCGGGCATGGGGATGGTGAAGGGGCGGCTGTAGGCCATACCGGGGCCGGGGCGGCGGCCAGGCAGCCGCTGCCAGATGTGCAAGACTGTGTCGGTCGAGGCGAAGACGATTTGGCCATCCGGGCTAGCTGCCACACTGCGGATGGCCTGCCCACGCAGGTCGCTGATCAGCATGGGCGTAAACACGAAGGGTAGAGTGGCTGGGTTGACTGACGGGGTTGCTCCGGGGCGGATGGGGACTAGATCGTTGCGGGCGACCGCCAGTCGGTTGCGTTCGTCGCCAGTTACAAAAATGTTCCCGCTGGTCGTGATGGCAGCCGCGGTTAAGGAGGTGTCTCGGACCAGGTCGGCGGAATCATTGGAGCGGGCTGTTGTCAGCCACAGGCGGGCTGTCGCATCCATGGATCCGGAGAGCAGCGTGCGGCGATCGGGGGCAAAGGCCAGGCTGCTGACCCCCTGCTCGTGGCCCAGCAGCACCACCCGTTCCTTGCCCCCTTGCACGTCCCAGATTCGGACGGATTTATCGAACCCGGCAGAGGCCAGCAGGTCGCCCTCGTTGCTGATGGTTAAGGCGTAAATCGATGAGGTGTGCCCAGTCAACCGGTGGACATCCCGACCGGTGCTCACGCTGATCAGGCGGATCGTGGGGCTGCGGCTATTGTTGACGGTGGCCACCAACTTGCCATCCGGCGTGATCGCGACGGCCACGACAGCATCGGCGTGATTATCGAACGAGCGGAGAATGCTTGTGCCACCCACATTCCAGACCCGGGCGCTGCGATCGGCACCGCCGCTTACCAGAATGTGCGTGCCGGCGGCGAAGGCCAATGCCTTGACCCCACCGGGATGGACCACGCCCATGTCGCGGTATTCCCACACCACACGATCTCGGGGTGCGAATACCCGCTGCAACTCTTCGCGCAGCGAACAAGCCCCCGCGAATCCGACGACCGCGGCGACCGGATTGCTCAGGTGCCAGCCACCCAGATCCCACCAGCGAATGTCTCCCTGCTCGCTACCACTGACGAGAAACCGGCTATCGGGACTAAACACCACGCAGGTGGCCTCAGCCGGGTGGGCGTCAGCCAGGGTGAGGGTGGGAAAGAGCACGAGGGGCTTGTCGGCCAGGGGTTGCAGGATGGGAAACAGGCTGATCGATCGGCGCGCGGCACTGAGCATATCCACGGGAAGTTCCCACAGCCGCACGCTACGATCGGCCCCCGCCGTGGCAATGACGCTGCCATCGGGGCTAAAGGCGATACCGTTGATCCGCTCCGGATTGCCGGTCAACACAGCCCAAGTTCGTCCCGAGCGCGGATCCCAGACGCGGACCTGCCCGGCGTCGCCGGCGGTGGCCACCAAGGTTCCCGACGGTGAAAAAGCAACGGCATGAATGGGGTCGGCCGGCTGATGATCCAAGTAGACCCGTTCTTCGCGCTGGCAAAGGCGGCGCAGATACGCCCAGGTGAAGTCCCGCAATTCAGAAGGGCAGCGGTCCTCGTCTTCGAGCAGGGTCCGTGCCCGCCACGGATCGCGTTCGGACATGGCGGCGATCTGCGCCAGTTGCAGAGCGAAGGCGGCACGCCGGGTGCGCTCCGCTTCGAGTTGCAGTAGCCTGTTTTGTTCCGCGACGGTCTGGCGTTTTTCTTCGTTATCGCGGGCCAGTGCTTCGGCGCGTTCGCGTTCGCGGGCTTCCATTTCCCGCGCCCGACGGGCGATTTCGACTTCCTGCTGCTTCTGGGCGACCGCATCCCGGACCCGGGCATACGCCACGGATAGCACCCCAACCAGCGCCACTGTGGCAGCGACGGTGACCAGACCCAGCGCAGCCAGTGAAGGATGACGCCGCGCCCACTTTACCCCCCGGCCCCAGGCCCCCAACGGGCGGGCCTTAATCGGTTCACCACAGCGGAAGCGGCGCAGGTCGTCGGCCAGGGCACTGGCGGTGGTGTACCGCTTAGCCGGACTTTTCTCCAGACACTTCAGGCAGATTGTTTCCAGATCACGCGGAATGGTGGGTTGTAACCGTTTGGGCGGTACCGGATCATCATGAATCACTTGGAGCACAGTATCCAGGGGGGTCTCGCCAAAAAACGGTGGGCGGCCGGTGAGCAATTCGTAGAGGATGGCCCCCAGCGAGTAGATGTCGGCGGTAGGGCCTACGTCCCGGGTTTTCCCCGACGCCTGTTCGGGGGCAATGTAACTGGGCGTTCCCATCACCGCGCCGCTTTTTGTGCCATCCGGGTTCGCGGAATCGTCTAGCCGCTTGGCCAGACCGAAGTCGGTGATCTTCGGATGGAACGCGGCAGGTGGCAGCAAAGGTGGAGAACCAGCCGATGCCGTTTGTCCGGCCCGGGCCGGCCGTGCAGACCGTCCGCCGTCTTCATCAGCCAGTAAGACATTTCCGGGCTTCAGATCCCGGTGAACCACGCCTTGGGTATGGGCATAGTGAACTGCACTGGCCAGCGACTCGATCAACACAGCCGCATCCGTGGGATTCCAGGGGGTGCCGGTCAGGTACTGGGCCAGGCTGCCACCCTCCACGAATTCCAGAGCGAGATACAGGTAGCCGTTCGCTTCGCCAATCTCGAAGATCTGAACAATGTGTGAGTGTTGCAGTTGGGCGACGGCCTCGGCTTCGCGGCGAAAGCGTTCACGTTCCTGTGGCCCAGCGTGAGGTCCGGCCAGAATCATCTTGAGGGCCACAGGTCGGTTCAGACTAATCTGCCGGGCCTTGTAGACCACCCCCATACCGCCACGGCCCACTTCGTAAAGGATCTCGTAGCCCGGAACGAGGGGTGGCGTGAAGTCGATCGCTTCAGGTCCAAAGGGAACCTCGTCACCCGGGTCCAGCCCGGTGGGAGCAGGCACCGTGGCGGGCATGCCGGCCAGCGACGAGAAGGATGGTGTTTGACCAGTCGCAGCGGGTGCAGACGTAGGATCTGCTGGAGTTCGGCGAAGGCCCAGAGGCAATGTGGGATCCTTGCTGCCCGGAATTGGTTGCCCGGGCGTCACCGACAGGACGAACTGTGGCGGAGCTGCCATTGGTGCGGCCAGATCGGTGGGGTCAATCGCGAGCACCACGGTATCACCACACACGGGGCAAGCCGCGGGCGGTGGTCCCGGTTCGTGGGTCCAGGTGTGGCCATGAGAGCAGCGGTAACCGCTGGACATACCTTAGCCTCACAGTAGCCCGTCGCTACCCCGCAACATCCCAGTTTTTGCGGGAACAAAAACCGATGCGACGCCCCCTCTGTTGCCGATCACCTTACCTTGTAGCGATTATCCAGGCTGGCCAGCCGGTTGCAAGCCACGGTGGTCATCGCTCATCGGGCTTTCCTTTCAGTCAGTCTGCTCATTCGCATAATTCGTTTGATACTTTACATTATTCAGTAAAGAAGTTACGTTCGAGTCAAGTTGCTGTGCCACGCGGAGGGATTTTGGGCTGGAACCTCCTGACTGTGGCCGGTTAATCTGTCAAGCGAATCCTGGGAACTCCCGCTGGGTGGAAAGGAAGCCACACCATGCCCACATCGAATTCTTGTGTTATTCACCCCTCGGCGGTGATTTCTCCAGAAGCAGAACTGGCCGAAGGCGTTCGCGTTGGCGCATTTGTGGTGATCGACGGCCCAGTTCGTATCGGGGCGGGCACCGTGATTCGCCCGCATGCTCATTTGATTGGTCCCCTGACACTCGGCGAAGAAAATGATGTGGGGACAGGTACCGTCCTGGGTGGGGCACCGCAACATCTTGGGTATCAGGGCGAGACGACCGACCTGTTCATCGGCGATCGCAACATCTTCCGCGAATATGTCACGGTTCATCGTGGGATGCCGGTAAGTACTGGTCCGGGAACGGGGCAGACCCGTATTGGCAATGGCAACCTGTTTATGGTGGGTAGCCACGTGGCCCATGATTGTCAGGTGGGCAACGAGTGCATCTTCGCCAACTCCGCGGTGATTGGCGGCCACGTCGAGGTGGGCGACCGAGCCTTGCTTAGCGGCAATAGCGCGGTGCATCAGTTCTGTCGCGTTGGTCGCCTTGGGTTGTTGAGCGGGGCCTCGGCAACGAGCAAGGACATTCCCCCGTTCTGGGTCATGCAGGATGTGAACCGGGTGTGGGGGGTGAATACGATCGGTATGCGGCGAGCCGGCATACCGTCCCCCGAGATTCAGGCCGTTCGCCGAGCTTTTGCCATGATTTACAAGGAACTGCTACCGATACCCCTGGCTCTGCTGCGGATGGAGGCTGAACTGGGGCAGTTCCCGGCCATCCGTGAGTTGGTGGCGTTTATCCGGTCGTCCAAACGGGGCATCTGCGGCGCGCACCGCTTCCAGACCCTCGACGACCGCGAGGATGCCGCCGCGTGACCGGCGTTCGGTGTCTCCACCCCGCCTGGCGTGTGGCCATTTTCCTATGGGCCCTCGCGCTACTCGGTGTCACCGGGCGAGTCCTGGTTTCGCCGCTGACATCACAATCGGTCGTGCCGATTTATTTGCAGGCATCCCATCGTTGGCTCCAGGGGCAGGATTTGTATGCCCCGTATTACCTGCGCGACCAGCCCGATGTTTATCGTTACCCCCCTGGCTTTGCAGCCTGCTTCGTACCGTTCACCGCGATGCCACCCCGTGGCGCAGCGGTGGTGTGGCGATTGCTCTCGGCGGGAGTGTTCCTCACGGGGCTTGGGCTGTGGACGCGGCACGGACTTGGCCTGTGCTCAGTCGGTCAGGCTGCCGTTTTTGCACTGGCCGCTCCCCTGGTTTTGCCCAGCCTGAACAACGGGCAGGCCAACTTGATTCTGATCGGGTTGCTTCTGCATGGTATGGTCGCTGCGATTCAGAACCGCAACGGGTGGGCCGGGGCATGCTTGGCTGTAGCCACGAGTATCAAGCTGTACCCTGCGGTGGTGGTGTTGTTACTCGCCAGTGCGGGCCGTTGGCGCGTCCTGCTGGTTAGTGGGATAGCTTCGGCGGCTCTCGCTGTGGTGCCCTTCCTGCTGATGCCCTGGACCGCGGCTGAGCACTACCGACAGTTTGTTCACGCCGAGCAAGTCGAGAATCGCCGGCACGGCGACTACCAGGATCCGCCACGGGATCTGTACTGGGTGCTGCGAACGTATGCGGTCGCGCCATCGGATGAGGTGTATACCGGAATAGTGATCGCTGCCGGAATTGGGATGGCAACGCTGGTCGCCGCGACAGCCCGGCGCGGCGGCGACCCCCGGTTGGCGACGGTGCTGGCGTTCGATCTGGGGTGTGTGTGGATGACCGTGTTCGGCCCGGCTACGGAACCGGTCACCTACACGCTGCTGGCCCCGACGGCGGCTGCCACTGTGGTGCTGGCGTGGCCGTCCCCATCGCGACTTCGGTTCGCCATGGCGCTCGCTGGCTACTTGCTGCTTCTGACGCCGGTGGTGCGCGACTTCTTCCCCGGCGGCCGGACATTCCATGCCCTCGGCCCGCACCCCATCGGGGGGTTGCTCATCCTCACCACACAGGTGGCCACGGTAGTTGTCGTGTTACTCACCCCGGGGCCAACGAGAGAAACAGTCGCAGCGACTCATGGGCGCTGGCCAAGGTTTTCTCGACACCCTTGCTCGTAAGTTCGCCTTCGATTCGGCGGTTATCGGCGGTAAATGCGAGTGCACTCACTCGTCGCCGTATGCCCAGGCGACTATCAGTAGGTTTTCACTAGATTGGGGCTGATCGTCGCGGGTAAATCCACACCTTCGCCCAAATACGGTCGGGTTGTCCGATTCACCAGGAAGGAGGCCCACCATGTTTCGCGCCTTTCGCCGCTGGATCACTCAAACATTCGTCCTCCCCCTCTGAACGTTGGCACAAAAGGAGAAGGTCACGCCCCGGCATGAACTTCCGCCGCAAGCTGGAGGTCACGCCACTGGAAGATCGCACGGTGCCCGCCACCGTCACCATCGAATCGCTGGGTGATGCCACCGAGGGCGGCAGCAACGGCGGCTTCCGGCTGACCCGCTCCGACACCAGCGGGGCGCAGTTCGTCAGCGTCTCACTCTCCGGCACGGCCACCCACGGCAGCGACTCCGGCAATGGCGAGCCGTTCCAGATCGTCGTCCTCAACGGCCAGGCCACCGCCGACTGGACGCTGATCGCCACCAACGACTTAGTCGGCGTAGCCGGGGTTGAGGCGGTCGAGGCGACGCAGCAGGCCGGGCCAGGCCAGTGCCCCGCCCAGCCCCTTCGTGACCATGACCACGTTCTCCTTCACCCCGGCCAGGATCCGCGGGTCCACCGCAATGAGCGGTTGGCCGGTGCTCTGGGCGAGTAACTGAATCTCGCAGGCCCGCTGGAGCAGGTACATCGACAGGAACGCATCGGCGACGGTGCCGCCCACCGTGAGCAAGCCGTGGTTGCGCAGGATCAGGCAGGTGTTGTTGCCCAGGTCGCGCTGCAGCCGCGGCTTCTCGTCGTCGCGCACGGCGATGCCCTCGTAGTCGTGGTAACCGAGCGACGCCAGCGCCACGGTGGCCTGCTGCGAGATGGGCAAGAGGCCCTCGCGCTGAGCCGAGACGGCGACCCCGGCGGGGGTGTGGGTGTGCAGGACGCACACCGCGTCGTGCCGGACGGCGTGGATGGCGCTGTGGATCACGAACCCGGCGGGGTTCACCGGGTGCGGGCTGTCGGAGAGCTTGTTGCCGGCCGCATCCACCCGCACCAGACTCGACGCGGTGATCTCGTCGAACAGCATACCGTAGGGGTTGATGAGGAAACCGTTGTCGCCGGGCAGTTTCACCGAGATGTGCGTGAAGACAATGTCGTCCCAGCCAAATAGCGCCACGAGGCGGTAGCAGGCGGCTAGGTCAATGCGCAGTTGTCGTTCGTCGGTCGGTGGTGTCATGTCCAAGCCTCCTTATCGGGTGTGTGGCGTTCGGTCCGCCCTGTGTTCAGCGATTGATTCCCGGCTCCGTGATACTCTCGCATGCGGCGGAACGATTTGCTACAACACACGCGGTTCATCGTCCGTTATTCGCCGGAATCGTCCGCATGGCCGACCTCGCGTTCCAGCAGTGCATTAACCCGGAGTGTCGGGCTACCGTCGATTTGGCCGACACCGCCTTTCGGTGCCCAGCCTGCGGTAGCTTGTTGGATGTGGCCTATGACTGGAACCGCCTGCCGCTGCCCAAGACATTGGCTCACTTTGAAAAGAAGTGGTCGAACCGTGCCGACCCTCTCGACTTCTCCGGCGTCTGGCGGTTTCGTGACCTGTTCCCCTTTGCCCCGGATGACACGGTACTAACCATCGGCGAGGGGCAGACACTCTGCCAACGGGCCGACGCTGTGGCGGCTTACGTCGGGCTTGCGCCAGGTAAGCTGTTCTTGCAGTATGAGGGCATGAACCCGAGCGGTAGCTTCAAGGATAATGGCATGACCGCAGCGTTCACTCACGCCCGCATGACCGCCGCTACCCGGGCCGCCTGTGCCAGCACCGGTAACACCAGTGCCAGCCTCGCCATCTACTGCGCCGCCACGCAACTCATGCGGGCCGTCATCTTCATCGGTTCAGGCAAAATCAGCTACGGCAAGCTTTCGCAGGCGCTGGAACATGGGGCGCTCACGGTGCAGATCGCCGGTGACTTCGACGACGCCTTGCGGCAAGTCCAGGACGTAAGCCGGCGGCTCGGCATTTACCTGGTCAACAGTATAAACCCGTTCCGGCTCGAAGGCCAGAAGACGATCATGTACCGCATCCTGGAGGCGTTGCGGTGGCGTGTGCCGGATTGGATTGTTGTGCCCGGGGGCAACCTCGGCAACGTGTCGAGCTTCGGCAAGGCGTTCATCGAACTGCAGGAACTCGGACTGATCGAACGACCGCCGCGACTGGCGGTGGTCAACGCTGCCGGAGCCGACACGTTCTACCAGCTGTACGAGCGGCATGGTCTGCGCTGGAACGGCGGACGGTTTGACAAGCTCAAGCTCGACGCCTACATGCAGGCTATGGACGCTGCCAACCGCCGGGCCGACACGCTGGCCAGTGCTATCGAGATCAACCGGCCAGTAAACCTGCCCAAGGCGCTACGGGCACTGGAACGGTGTGGTGGTGTGGTCCGTGAGGCCACCGACCAAGAGATTCTCGATGCCAAGGCCAAGATCGGAGCTGGTGGTCTTGGTAGTGAGCCGGCCAGCGCTGCCACCGTCGCCGGACTGTTGAAGCTAGTTAAAGAAGGCATAGTGAGCAAGGATGAGACGGTGGTTTGTGTCCTCACCGGGCACGTCCTGAAAGATCCCGATGCCACGGTGGCCTACCACACGGCGGACCCCGCAACCTTCGAGGCGAAGCTTGGCAAGCGCGGCGTCAAGCGGGCCTCATTTGCCAACCGAGCCGTGCAGGTACCGAATGACTTGGCCGAGATCGTTAAAGCGATCGAACTCTATGCGTAACAATACAGGTGACCGGCGGTCGTGAGCCGGTTGTACCCGCCAGCACCGGAATAACCGACTCCCACCGGCCGCTTGCCCGGAGAAACCATTATGAAGATTCACGTTGCGATTAACGGAGCCGGTGGGCGTATGGGGCAACGGCTCGTAGCTCTGGTGCAGGCGGATCCAGAGTTGGATGTTGTCGCGGCGCTCGATGCCCCGACTGCTCCGGTGCTGGGCCGCGACGCCGGTGAGCTTGCCGGCATCGGATCGATTGGGGTCCGAATTGCATCCGAATTGCCGTTGTCGCTGAAGCCCGATTGCGTCATCGACTTCTCGGCTCCGGCGGGCACGATGGCAATCTTGCCGGTGTGTGTGGCCCGCCAAATCCCGCTAGTCGTCGCTACTACCGGTCACACCGCTGAGCAGAAGGCCGAGATTGAGGCCGCAGCCCACCAAACCGCGATTTTGATGTCCCCGAATATGAGTCTCGTGGTCAATCTCTTGTTCAAGCTGGTCCGCCTCACCGCCGAGACGCTGAAGGGGAAGGGGTTCGACGCCGAAATTATCGAACGGCATCACCGGTTCAAGAAGGACTCGCCCAGCGGCACCGCCATGCATTTTGCGCACATCATTCAGCAGGTCCAAGGCGGGGAGCTCGTTCATGGCCGCGAGGGAATCATCGGGGAGCGTACAGCAGATGAGATTGGCATTCACGCGGTCCGTGGCGGGGATAATGTTGGTGAGCACACCATCATTTTCACCACGTTGGGTGAGACGCTGGAATTGGTCCATAAAGGCCACAGTCGTGATAGTTATGCTCGGGGGGCGCTGCAAGCCGCGAAGTTTCTGGCCAACCGGCCGGCTGGCCGCTACACGATGAACGACGTTCTGGGGCTGTAAGCGGACTTCGGCTGCTTGGGGATAGCTTGAATGATTCGATGGATAGTCGCTCCGGTCGATGGTAATGTAGTCATTGTTGCGTTCACCCGCCAGTTAGTTACCCCCACCGACAGACACCTCATGCGTCGTGCGTTCACTCTCGTTGAGTTGCTGGTCGTCATTGCGATCCTAGCTATTTTGATCGGCTTACTGTTGCCGGCCGTTCAAAAGGTGCGTGCCGCCGCCGCTCGGCTCAGTTGCGCCAACAACCTTAAGCAAATTGCCTTGGCGTGTCACAACTACGAGGGCCGCCTCGGGATGTTCCCTCCCTCGAACACAACCCGGCCACCGTGGCATGGGTGGCCGGCGCTGGTGCTGCCCGATCTCGAGCAAGAACCGGTGCGGCAAATTTATCACCGCGGGGTCAATTGGTACGACACGGCGAATGAGGCGGCTCGTCTGACTCGTGTGAAGACATTCCTGTGCCCGGCAGCTCGCGGGGATCGTCAGGGGTTCTCGGCGGTGCCTGGCGAACCTGGTTCGCCATTTGCTGGCGCAGCCTGGGATTACACGAATGTCTCAGTGGTGGCCCAGCCGCTGCTTGCTTATCTCAACTACCCGGATCCGGTTAGTTATCCGCTCATCTGGCGGGGGGTGATGAGTTCGACAGGCTCCACTGTATCACAAATCACGGATGGGCTTTCCAACACCCTGCTGTTAGCCGAAGATGCCAACCGCCCCGAATATTGGGTCAAAGGCCGGCGGATTACCGATCGCTATCCCCCCTTTGGCGGCGGCGACCAACCGGGCACTGTCACCGGCGGTTTGTGGGCCGACCATCAGAAAGGCTTTGGCATCGAGGGTACTTCACCCGACGGTTTCACGCTGATTGGGGAATGCGCGATCAACTGTACCAACGCCTACGAGATTTATGCCTTCCATTCCGGCGGAGCCAATGTAGCGATGGCGGATGGCAGCGTGCGGTTCCTCGCCGAGACCATCTCGATTCGCACCCTGGCAGCCCTGACCACGCGTGCCGGAGGTGAGGTAGTTTCCAATTACTAACGACGGAGTTCCTTTGAGAATGGCCAAATGTTCCCACTCGCTGCACTGGGAGCAATAGCACCGTTCCAAAAGTATGCATGCACCTCCTTCCAGCCCGGTATCGCCACCGGGCGGCGGTCGAACAAATCGGGAACTCCTTCGAATGTGTCCAGTTGCCGGAGGCAGTTGTCGTCCACGGTCCATAGCTCGCCGCGAACCGCCAAGCCGTTTTCGTGGATCGCGACCAATCCGGGGTATGGGCCGAGGTCCACGATCCGGTAACGCGGCTCCGTGGTCGCATTGCCGAGAAACTGCTGCGCAGCCAGCAGGTGGTGATTGCGTTGGCCCCGTTTCAGCGTGCCATAGACGAAGAGGATTGATTTGCCCATTGCCACTCTCCCACGCTAAACTGCAGCATCTTACCAATCTCTCACCAGTCGATCGAGGTTTGCTGTGGACCAGTCCATGACTCGTCGCGCCGCATTAAAAACCGGGGCCGCGTTGGCTATCACCGGTGGATTGCATTCCCAGCTTACTGGGGCCGGCACTCAGCTGAAGGCGAAGGGGCCAGTCGTGGAGGGGTATACCGACCAGTTGAGCTATGCCCCCGGCGACGAAGTGAAGTTGCACCTCTCGGCCTCAGCGAACACGGTCGTCAGCATCGTTGTGGTGCGACTTGGTGTGAACGAGGAAGTTGTTTACAGCTCTCGAGGGGTGAAGGTTGCCCCGCAGCCGGTTCCCAAAGATGCTTCGGCGCAGGGTTGCCGATGGACTGTCACCCACACGCTCTCGGAGACTGTGAACTGGTCGTCGGGTTATTATCTGGCGCGGTTCGAGTTGGTCGGCCCCAATGAGTCCGTAGCGCTGGGTCAGACCTTCTTCGTGCTGCGGCCTAAGGAACCAGGTAAGCACACCAAAATTCTCTTGCAGCTGAGCACCAACACCTACAACGCCTACACCAACTGGGGTGGGTACAGCCTGTACGCTTACAACGGCCGGCACAAAGTGCAGGGCCGTCGCGTGTCGTTTGACCGGCCCCTCTACTCGCAGTTCTCGAGCTGGGAGGCACCGTTTGTTCGCTGGGCCGAAGCCAATGGCTATCGGCTGGATTACTGCGTCAACTCCGACCTGGAATTCCGTCCCGAGTTGCTTCAACACTACAAACTGGTGCTGTCGGTGGGCCACGACGAGTACTGGTCGGCTCCGATGCGAGACCACCTGGAGCAATTTATCGGCAACGGAGGCAATGTGGCCTTTTTCAGCGGTAATACCTGCTGCTGGCAAGTACGAAGTGAGGACAACGGCCGGGCACTGGTTTGCTGGAAACAATCATTTGGCGACGATCCGCATTACAAGGAAGAAAAGTTCCAAACTCTCTCCACCTTGTGGAGCCATTATCTGGTCGGTCGCCCGGAGAACACGCTGACCGGTGTCGGCTTCCTCTGGGGCGGCTACCACCGCAGCCATGGGCAGTTCCTGGACGGCCCCGGGTCGTACATTACCCATCGGCCAGACCACTGGTTGTTCGCCGGTACCAACCTGAAGCGGGGTGACCGCTTCGGGGCGGACCTGCCCAAATACAAGGTAGTTGGCTACGAATGCGACGGTTGCGAGCTGGTGTGGAAGGATGGCTTGCCGTTCCCCACGCACGCCGACGGCACACCGAAGAACTTCGAGGTGTTAGCGACGTGCCCGGCCCGTTGGCACCCGGACGACTGCGAGTGGTACGAGAAGTGGGAGAAGGGCCGCACAGGGCAAGCGGTATTGGGCACCTACACTCGTGGCGGCACCGTGGTCACCGTCGGCAGTACGGACTGGAGCCTAGGTTTACGTGGCAATGATCCGGCCATCGTTCGAATTACTCGCAACGTGCTGGACAAGCTGGGCAAGGCCTAGGGGCGTGTTACTTCGCGTCAGGGGATAAGCCCGACGGCAGTTGCCATCACTGAGTTTTCGACAATCAGGGCTTGCGTATTGAGTTGGAACGCTCGCTGGGCGATGATCAAGTTCACCAACTCGATGGTCAGATCGACGTTCGACTGCTCCAGCGAACCCTGAGTGAGCAAGCCCATGCCGTTGGCACCCGGTGTTTCAGTGACAGGCTCCCCGGAATTCGGACCTTCTACAAACGTGGTGTTGCCGATTCGCACCAAACCATCGGGGTTCGGGAACCGCGTTAGAGTAATCTGGCCCAGCTGAATAGTCTGATTATTGACTACCGCGAGGACTGTGCCATTTGAACTGATCGTCAGTGAACTGGTACCAGGAGGAACCGTGATCGGTGGATCGAGAATATACCCCTCGTCGCTAACGACTTGACCAAGCAAGTTCACGCTGAAGGTGCCCGCCCGGGTGTACCCACTGCTGCCGTCGGGCAAAGTGACTTTAAAGAATCCCACGCCATCAATGGCCACATCGAGTGGTTGGCCCGTAGGGATAATCGGCCCCTGGGTGAACAGGCCATTAATGGCATCAACTTCTGTGCCCAGCCCGACCTGCGTACCGACCGGCACGCCCGCCGCGGCCTGTGGGCCCATGTAAAGCAGATCCTGAAAGCTGATTTGCGAGGTTTTGTAACCGGTCGTATTGGAGTTAGCGACATTATTGGCCACAACGTCCAGGTAAGTAGAGGCAGCCTGGATGCCGCTGGCGCTGGTGTAGGCGGCAATTAATGCCATGAAAGTGAACCTCTGGGTGCCGGCTCGTGAAGTACCATCTGGTTAACTATTTTCGACTCGGCAGTTGCTGGTGCAAAGTGCAATTGGCTAGTTTTCTTGTTTTGGTTTCCTGCCAGGCGTTAAACTTCAGGTGCCCTTTACCATCCGCCCGGTTTACCGGTATCCACCGCCTTGAATCTCCAGGTGTACCATGACCACACGCCGCACGTTCTTGAAGGCCTCGGCTGCCACGGTTGCCGTGCCCGCTCCGTTGATAGCCAAGCCGGAATCCCTCACCATTGCGGTCGTCGGCTGTGGCGGCATGGGGAAGAACCACCTGAATTTGCTGGCCAAGCACCCGCAGTTGAAAATTGCCTACGTTTGCGATGTGGACGCGAACCGTCTGAAGGAAGCCGCCAAGATCGCCACGGATGCCGGGCACAAGGTCACCCCGGTCAAGGATCTTCGCACCATCTACGACGACCGCGCTGTCAAGGCCGTCTGGATCGCGACACCGGACCACTGGCATGCTCCGGCGGCCATCCTCGCTGCCGAAGCCGGCAAGCATGTCTATGTCGAGAAGCCGTGCAGCCACAACGTCCGCGAGGGCCGGCTCCTGGTCGATGCCGCCACCCGCAACAAGGTGGTCGTCCAGGTCGGTACGCAGTCACGCAGTGCCCAGACCTGCCAGGAGGCGATGGCCCGCCTGAAGGACGGCGCAATCGGCGAGGTGCTCGTCGCCAAGGCGTGGAACAGCCAGCTCCGCCGCAACCTCGGCAAGGTGAAGGCCAGCGAACCGCCGGCCCACCTCGACTTCGACCTGTGGCTTGGGCCGGCTCCGATTGCCCCGTTCTACAGCAACCGCGTCCACGGCTCGTGGCGATTCTTCCGGGACTATGGTGTCGGCGACATCGGCAACGACGGCGTCCACGACATCGACGTCGGCGTCTGGGGCCTAGGTTTGGAGACCCTGCCCAATCGTGTCACGGCGTTGGGTGGTAAGTACTTCTTCGACGACGACCAGGAATGGCCCGACACGCAGTACGTTGTCTGTGAATACGATGCCGGCAACAGCGGCAACAAGCCGCGGCAGTTCATCTTCGAGCAGCGCATCTGGTCTCCATATGTGCAGGAGGACTACGAGAACGGCTGCGCGTTCTACGGCACCAAGGGGATGCTGATCGTTGGCCACAGCGTCGGCTGGAAGCTCTACGGCGAGCGGAACAAGCCCATCGAGGAGATGAAAGGCTCGCCGTCGCTGCCGCCGCACCACCAGAACTTCATCGACTCGATCCTGGGCACGGCCAAGCCCGTGGCCCCGGCCGCCGTCGGGCACATCTCGGCAGGCATCTGCCACCTGGCGAACATCAGCACACGCCTCCGCCGCACCGTCGAGTTTGACCCGGCGAAGGAACAGGTGACCAACAACGCCGAGGCCAACGGGATGCTCCGCCGCCGCTACCGCCCTAATCACTGGGCGATCCCGAAGGGCGTGTGATGAACGCTGTTGGCCGCCGCCGATTTTTCGTTGACACCCCGATGTGCGAGGCGACAATTCTATTGCCTGTGCTGCACGTCCCATCTCGCACGGGCATCACTTTCACCGAGGAGTTGCCATGCTCGGGTTACTCAAACGTTCTGCCCCCCCACCAGAATGATCGGAAGGCCAACCATGCGCGCCTGTGCCTGGAGCCGCTCGAAGACCGGGCGGTCCCCGCGACGCTCATCTACAGCAACACGTTCGGCTGGAACGGGGTGGCGACGGTGGCGGTGACGGTGACCCAGGACGCGCCCGGGTACGCGGGCCAGTACCTGTGGAACTACCACCTGACCAACCAGTCCTACACCAGCGGGATCACCACCTTCGCCCTGCCCGCGGAGGACTCGTCGATGGTGTCCGGTCTGGGCAGCAGCGTCAACTGGCTCGGCTCCGTCGGGTCGTTCATGAGCAACCCCGACCTGGTCGCCTGGCTCGGCCCGCAGCAACCAGGCGGTGGCGGAGAGGGAGGCGAGGGTGGGCCGCCCGGGTCACCGTCGGGCCTCGCGGTCGGCCAGTCCGCCGACTTCTGGTTCACGACTGCCCCGCGAAGCCTGGGCCTGACCAACGGCGTGATCTCCAACGGCACCCTCACCTCCCTTAGCGTGATGCCCGCCGGCTTGGTGGTCACTCCACTCATCGCCGCGCCGGTCCCCCAGCAGGCACTGCCCCTCGTCGTCAAAACAGAAGTGGACAAGGACAACCGCTTCGTCGGCCCGCTCTCGCTCCGGGACGCGATGAACTATGTGATCTTGCACGATGTACCCGTCAAGAACGAGATCGAGTTCACCAAGCCCGGCATGACCGACAAGACCATCACGCTCAATTTGCAACTCCCCACGATCAACACCTCGATGTACATCAACGGATCGGATCGGAACATCACCATCACTAGAGACGCGACGAAGGGGGAGTTCCGCCTGTTCGAAGTGAACACCAACCAGATCGTTTCCATCTACGGACTAGCTCTGACCGGCGGGGGTGGCCCGACCATCGACGATGGTGGTGCGATCAAGTCGTACGGAAAACTGCACCTCACGAACTGTACGATCCACGGCAACTCGGCATTCGAGGGCGGCGGGGTTAATGCCGTGGGCGGAACCCTCGACATCGTAAACTGCGACATCCACCACAACGCCGGGGGGCGCAGTGCCGGGATTCACATCGGCCCCTACGTCACGACGGCTAACATCACTAGCAGCCGAATTCATCACAACACCGCGGATTCCGAAGGCGGGGGAATTTACGTCGATGGCGGCCAGAACCTTGTTGTCAACCTCATCAATGATTTGATCTACCTGAACCTCGCTTTGAGCAACGGTGGGGGCGTGACGGTCAGTGCCGACTCGAGCGCGTCGCTGCAGCTTACCCTGGTGGGTAACACGCAGATCTACGCCAACTGGGCATGGGGGACTGACTCAAAGGGCGGGGGCGTGTACTTGGGCGCGGGCACCCTGGCGACCGCTGGCAACGTGCTCATCGGCTACCCGCTCATCACTAACAACTACGCGGCCTTCGGTGGGGGCATCTACAAGGTGGCTGGTGCCAACCTGAACCTGACCGGGATGACCGTCTCGGGGAACCTCGACGACGACCTCGGGGGAGCACCCTAAGCCGTGGACGTGCAGACCAAGCCGAACGGAGTCTCGCGAGCCTGTCATCTTCCAAACCAATCGCACGCGGAGGTCAGTTCCATGTCGCGCTCATTTCTGGGTATCGGTCTGCTCCTGTTTGCCGCCGTCGTAGCCGCGGCGCAGCCGCAAAAGGCCCCGATGCCGCGCCCAGTTGACGAACTCACGCGCGGCCGGCGGTTCGCGGAGTACGGTCGGATTGATCTGTTCGTCGCCGCGACCGCTACCTGGAGCCTGAAGGCCGACGACCCCCGGCTGTGGGTGCCGGTCCAGGACCTTGGTCGGCGGCTGATCGCCAAGGCGGACATGAAGGGGGACCGCAGACCCCAGGGGTGCCCGTCCTGGTTTAAGGACTTCGCCTCATACGTGGACTTCTGCGCACCAAAATTCACGCGGATGGATGGGGAGTATCTACGTCCCGATCCGCAGAAGGATACTCCCCCGATCCTTGTTGGCAATGAGGCAATCCTGGCAATGGGTGTGGCGAGTCCCACGGGCCTCGCGAGCAGCATCATCGTCTCGCGAGGTGATGTCCAAACGCAGTCCGGTATCCTAGCATCGGTCCTGTTCGTCAATGGTGACGTGACGGCCATTACGACCATCCATAGTTCGGTCATCGTCTGCGATGGGGACGTGAACATCACCGACAGAGCCATTCACAGTTCCCTCGTCGTGGCCCGCGGGAACATCTCCGCCCAGGGCGCGGCGCGGGCGAGTGTACTGATTGCCGGGGGGAAGGTCACCCTGGGGGACAAGCTCCCGCCCGTGCGGGGTTGGGAGAACGTGATCAAGGAGAACGAGACCCGGCCCCTCGGGTACATCACCTTCTTCGAGCTTTCGACGGTGGGTGTCGAGGCGAAGCTGGCGGACGCGGCCATGAAGGTCACGGCCGTCGCCGAGGGCAAGCCGTTCGCCAAGGCCGGGGTGAAGGCCGGCGATGTCATCACGGACGTGAACGGCAAGAAGCCGGAGTCGGCCGAGGCGCTGCGCCGGCTGCTACGAGATGCGCTGGCCGTAGGCGATGCCACCGTGACACTCCGCCGTGGCGACAAGACCGAAACCGTCAAGGTCACGCTGCCGGAGTGACTCGCCGTCCCCCCTTTGCATACGACTCTCCGTGGGCTTTGTGTGTTTCCCCGTTGCCGTGTGCTGGTCGGGGGCTTACATTCGTCGGCATTCCGTTGACTTTCCTCATTTTCTCCGGAGCCGATATGGCCTCGACTAGCCCGCTGTCCACGCCGCAGGAGAAAGCCCTGCGCCGCAAGTTGTCCGTGATGATGTTTCTTCAGTTCTTCATTTGGGGAGCGTGGTTCGAACTGGGTTTCGACTACATCCCCAAGCTGGGGTTCAATGGGGATTGGCAACTCCCCTTGATATTCGGGGCGTTCAATGTTGGGGCGTTGGTTGCTCTGTTCTTCAGCACGCAATTCGCCGATCGCAAGTTTGCCGCGGAGAAGTTTTTGGCCTTCAGCCACCTCGTTGGCGGGGCAGCCATTCTTGGGCTGTTCTACATTCGTCCGGACCCGAATAATGCTGAAGCGGTTAACGCAGCATTCTGGCCGTTTTTTGGCCTGATGCTGTTGCATTCGATCTTTTACGTCCCGACGATCTCGATCACGAACTCAATTGCCTTCGCGAATTTGCAGGACCCCGCCCGGGAATTTGGTCCCGTACGGGTATGGGGCACAATTGGTTGGATCGCGGCAAGCTGGCCGTTCATCTTCTTGCTGGCCAATTGGGAGAAGGTGCCGGCGTTCGGGTCGGTGCCGTTTGGTGATTGGTTAGGCGAGGCACTGGGGAACTCGCTGGAAGGTGCTCCGGCGATGGCCATGAAGCGGTACATCTTCCTGTTGGCTGCGGTCGCCTCGTTTTTACTGGCCGTTTACAGTCTATTCCTGCCGCACACGCCGCCGAAACCAGCTACTTCGGCCGCTGACTCGCTGGCCTGGCTCAAGGCCATGCGCTACCTGAAGAAGCCCTTCATTGCCGTGTTATTCCTGGTCACGTTTATCGACGCAGCTGTTCACCAGAGCTTCTTCTTCTGGACTTTCACCTTCTTGGGGCCGAAGGCTGATGGCGGGGCAGTTGGCATCCCGGCCAATTGGGTCGGGCCGGTAATGAAAATCGGCCAGATCGCTGAGATCCTGACCATGTTGGTGCTGGGTTATGTGCTGAAGTCGTTGGGCTGGCGAATCACCATGATCGTGGGTGTCCTCGGCCACGCTGCTCGCTTCGCGGTTTTCGCTTATTACCCCGAACCATGGGCGGCGATCACGGTCAACGCCCTACACGGCATCTGCTATGCCTTCTTCTTCGCCACCGTCTACATTTTCGTGGATGAATACTTCCCCAAGGATGTGCGGGCCAGCGCCCAAGGGTTATTCAACGTGCTGATCCTCGGAGTTGGACCGTTCTTTGCGAACTTCGTTTGCGGTCGGCTTAAGGAGATGTACTCCGTCGATAAGGCGGTGGACTATCGGATCGTGTTCCAGTATTCGATGGGGGCAGCATTGACAGCCGCCGTGCTTCTGCTCCTGCTGTTCCACCCACCTAAGTCCGGAGCAGCCACTGCTGAGATCGATAAACCTGAGGAATTCGCTCCACCGACAGCGTGATGACAAGTGGCCAACAATTGGGAGCGGCCGGGTTTAACCCGGCTGCCGCCTCAATTCAATCAGATCGCTCCGAATGCCAGTGAGCAGTTGTGTCCGCCGAAGCCGAAGCTATTGGACAGGAGTTTTTTGACCCGAAATTCACGCGCAGTCTTGGGGATGTAATCGAGGTCACAACCGGCTTCGATGTCCTGGTTGTCAAGATTAATGGTCGGATGTAGGACGCCGTGCTTGATGCTCAGGGCGCAGGCGATGGCCTCAACCCCACCACTGGCCCCCAGCAAGTGGCCAATCATGCTCTTGGTGCTGGAGATCATCAGCTTTCGAGCATGATCCGCGAACACTCGCTTGATGGCCTTCGTTTCGGCCACATCGCCTAGCGGGGTACTGGTGCCGTGGGCGTTGAGATACTGCACCTCATCGAGATTCCAGCCGGAATCACGGATCGCTGCCCGCATGGCTTCAGCGGCGCCCAAACCATCCTCGTGGGGCTGGGTTATGTCGTAAGCATCGGCCGTGTTGCCGGCACCGCACACTTCAGCATAAATCGGAGCCCCACGGGCTTTGGCGTGTTCATATTCCTCAAGGATAAGGATGCCCGCTCCTTCACTGAGCACGAAGCCGTCCCGATCTCGATCAAACGGCCGACTCGCATGGGTCGGATCATCGTTTCGCTTGGAAAGGGCGCGGCAGGCGATGAACCCACCCAGACCTAGGGGGGTGATGGCAGCTTCACTACCCCCGGTGATCATGACATCAGCCTGCCCGGTCCGAATCGCCATCAAAGAATCACCAATGGCGTGAGCGGCTGAGGAACAGGCGGTGGAAACCGTGGTGTTGGGGCCTTGCAAGCCGAAAGTAATCGAGATATTCCCGCTACCGGCATTGGCAATCATTTTGGGAATTAAGTACGGCCCCAGGCGCGAGGGACCGCGTTCGACCAGGGTGCGGGCCCCCTCTTCGAATTCCGACATTCCCCCAATGCCTGTGCCCAAAATACATCCGCACCGGAAGGGATCTTCTTGTGCAAAATCCAGGCCACTGTCCTTGATGGCCTCAGCCGCGGCAACCAAAGCGAACTGGGTAAAGCGATCCAGCTTGCGGGCGGTTCGGCTATCGAGGAGCGGCTCTGGATTAAAATTGCGCACCTCTCCGCCGAACTTGACCCGGAATTCGGCAGTATCAAAGTGAGCAATCGGCGCAATACCACTGCGACCGGCTAGCAAGCCGCGCCAGTAGTCCGGCACGTTGAGTCCGAGCGGGTTGACGGTTCCCAGCCCGGTGATCACCACACGGCGGCGAGTCATGGGCAGTATCACTGGGGCTGTTGGCCCTTATCTTTAATGGCCTTATCGATGTAATCCACGGCCTCGCCGACGGTTTTGATTTTCTCGGCCTGATCATCGGGTATCTGGATGTCGAACTCTTCTTCGAGTTCCATCACGAACTCGACGATGTCGAGTGAGTCCGCGCCGATATCCTCGATGAACGTAGTGTTGCGCTTGATCTTTTCTTTGTCGTACGCGAAGTGGTCGCTAACAATGGCGATCACGCGTTGTTCGACGGACACGGTTTCGACCCTCCGAACGGTGACAGGCGGCCACCGCGAGTCCTTCCGCCCAGGCCGGCTCCGACCGACCCTGCGGCATAATGAAAATTTTGTCGCCCACATTTCAGGGGCAGGCCCGGCTCGGTGGGCAGGGCCGGGTGCCTGGTGGTGTGCATCCCATAACCCTTGCGTCAGAATCTACTGATGCCGAGGGAAAAAGGAAAGCCCACCACTTCCGAACCGAGCCACTCCCTGCAAAACTCCGCCAACCCGAATCATGCATCCCTTTCCCAATGGTCGGGGAATGCAGTTCCGATATCCTACCTCTAGCAACGGCGTCTAAAGTCCGAATGCGCCGGTTCAGGCCGCCACATTCCGAATGTCCACTTTGCGATTAACCCGTTTCATCAGTCCCGCCAACACTCGACCGGGTCCAATTTCGTAGAACCGATCGACTCCACTCGCCAGCATGCCGCGCAGGATTGCCTCCCATTTCACCGGAGCCAGCACCTGGCGAATCAACAAGTTCCGGATTTCTGTTGGATCGCTATGAGGTTGCGCATCGACGTTGGACCAAACCGGAACCGTTGGTGCTTGCAGAGAGATACTCGCTAGAACCGCAGCCAGTTTCTCGTCGGCCGGTTTCATGAGCGGGGTGTGGAAGGCACCCGCAACAGCTAGCCGGACCGTTCGTAGGCCACCTTGCTGCCCCGCTAATTGCTCGACCCGCTCAATCGCTGCTTGTGTGCCGGATAGCACGATATTACCGGGACACAGGTGGTTTGCAATTTCTAGCAGCCCGGCGCTACGCGCTTCGCTCACGAGTGATTCGACTTCCGGCAAATCTAGCCCCAACACACTGATCATACCCGAAGGAGTCGCCTCCGCCGCTGACTGCATTGCTTGACCACGAGCTTGGACGACACGCAACCCATCCTCGAAGCTCATGCTACCGGCGAACGTGAGAGCGGTATATTCTCCCAAGCTCAGCCCGGCCGTGGCGACCACAGTCGGCAGCACTTCGGGTTCGGTGAGTTTAAGTTGCTCGAGGGCCGCCAAACTGGCCACGAAGATGGCCGGCTGACTCACATCGGTGGCATTGAGACGATCGACAGGCCCCTCTACGCAAACCCGCAGCAAGTCGTAGCCCACGACAGCCGCGGCGCGGTCGAACAGAGCTTTGGCGGCCGGCAACGTGGCGCATAATTCGCGAGCCATGCCAACCACCTGGGCACCTTGACCCGGGAACAGGAAGGCTGTTCGCGGCATTGTGCGACTCCTGCTTGGCCCGTTGAAGGAAGGGAATTGGCTATTCGTGGGGTCTAATCCCCATTCGGGGGTAGTGCTTCCAGTTCGGCCACGATAGCGTCGTTGACCCGCAGGCGAACTTCCTGCGCCGCCACACCCAGCGCGTTGGCGATAGCTCGTTCCTTCGAGCTGCCGTGGCAGATGATACACACGCCTTCTACTCCCAAAAGCGGTGCCCCGCCGAAGCTGCTGTAGTGATATTTCCCTAGCAAGGTCTTCACCGCTCCCAGGCCCCGATCTCGTTCGGTTTCCAACACCCCGATGATATCCTGATTAACCAGGTTCATGATGAATTCAAAGACGCCTTCACTGAGTTTCAGCACGACATTGCCGGTGAAGCCATCCGTGACCACCACATCCACTGCCCCACGGTGGATATCGCGGCCTTCAATGTTACCCACAAAGCGGTCTCGCAGTGCGCTGGCCCGGAACAGTTCGTAGGTTTGTTGTACCAGATCGTGCCCCTTGCCTTCTTCCTCTCCGACATTCATTAAGCCAATCGAGGGCCGTTCAATACCCAGTAGCTTCTGGGCGAACACAGAGCCCATGACCCCATATTCGAGCAAGTGGTGTGGCTTGGGGAAAACATTCGCACCGACATCAATAATCACACAACGGCCCCGTGCCGTAGGCATAACCGTGGCAATACCCGGCCGATGTACGCACTTGAGGAATTTCCGGGTTCGCAAGCCGCCCGCCACGACCGCACCCGTGTTGCCAGCACTGACCAACCCGTCTACGTGGCCTTCGGCAAGCAGCTGCCAGCAACGGAAGATGGAGGCATCGGGCTTGCGGCGGAGCGCGTCGGCCGGCTTTTCTTTCATATCGACGGCCACCGGAGCGTGGACCAACTCAATCCGATGAGTCGGATAAGGGCCAGCCGCCGCAAGCAACGGTTCAATTTGGGCTTGATCGCCGACGAGAACAATTGATAGGTCCGGACTTGCGTTGGTAGCCAGGACCGCCCCGGCGACATTCGGACCCGGACCATGGTCCCCGCCCAGCGTGTCCAGCGCGATCCGCATAGACTCCTCAGCCTCACTTGGCCGTCTTCTTCTCGTCTTCAATCACAATGGCATCGCGGCCCTGATAGTACCCGCAGTTGGAACAGACCCGGTGTGGCAAAACCGGTTCCGAACACCGACTGCAGTACTGGATTTGTACCGGTATTACATGATGATGACTGCGGCGGGTGCCCTGGCGGGACCGGGAGGTGCGTCGTTTGGGAACAGCCATGACCTATCTCGCAATCGGGCCGAATATTAAAGGAAGACGGTCATACTAGGACTGCGTCCCAATAGTGTCAAGCCGCCCCCATGCCCGGTATCGTGAGCGGAGCACCACTTGTTATCTGTATATAGACAGTATCCAAGCGGTGGATCGCTGTAGATGGCTCAAATTCGAAATCGGGAGACGAATCGTGGATCGGCTCTGGGCACCTTGGCGGCTGGCTTATATCGCGGCTCCCGAGCAAAAAAATTCCTCCACCGATGCCGGGAACTGCTTCATCTGCCAAGGAGTTGCTGCCCCGGAAGACCGGGCCAATTTGGTCGTCCATCGATCAGATTGGTCCGTCGTGGTGCTCAACCGCTTCCCGTACAATAATGGGCATCTGTTGGTTTGTCCGCGATCGCACACTGGCCGGCTTGACGATTTGACTGCAGAGGAATTACTCGACGCGCAACTCTTGATTCGATATATGGTTGGGATCTTGCAAAAGCGGATGAACCCCGATGGATTCAATATCGGTTTGAATCTGGGCCGAGCGGCTGGGGCCGGTGTACCCGGGCATCTGCACTGGCACCTCGTGCCTCGCTGGAACGGAGATACGAATTTTATGCCGGTCGTCGGGGAAACCAAGGTCATTTCACAAGCCCTTGAGGCGTTGTATGATCTAATCAAGGAAGAACTTTCCGCGTGACTGCTCTTGGCGAGCCGTTGGCCTGGGTAACAGCATGTCTCATAGCCCCATCAGCGTGGCCGACTGGCAAACATTTGAAGACGGCTGGTTGGCTCCCTATGCGATGAGTTCGCGCGCCTCACGGGGTCGGCGGCACCCGGAACCGCTGCACCCGTTCCGCTCGCTCTATCAACGGGACCGTGAGCGGATTGTTCATTGCACGGCCTTTCGTCGGATGACGGGCAAGACGCAGGTTCTCGTTGCCAGCGTCAACGACCACCACCGCACCCGTCTGACGCACACTCTGGAAGTGACGCAACTGGCTCGGACCGTGGCCCGTCGCTTGCGGCTTAATGAGGATTTAACGGAAGCCATCGCGCTGGCCCACGACATTGGACATCCGCCGTTTGGCCATGCCGGTGAAGACGCTTTGAATGAGTGTCTCCGCGGGGTGGGCGGATTTGATCACAACCTGTTTGGTCTGCGGCGAGTCGATGAGCTGGAGGAACGGTATCCGGAATTTCCCGGGCTGAATCTTTCGTTCGAAGTCCGGGAGGCATTCATTCAGCATTGTGGGCAAGCCGATGTTCCGGAGGCCGCAGAGTTCCGTACAGCTGGTTCGCCGCTTCTCGAAGCTCAGGTTGTCGATGTCGTGGACTCGATCGCCTATGACACCCACGACACCGATGATGCCTTGGGGTTGGGGTTTATCACCCTGGAGGAATTGGCAGCCGTCGAATTCTGGCAGCAGGCCTGCGAACGCGTGCGGCAGCATACGCCCGGGCTTTCGGGCCATCCGCTACGGGTGGCAGTTGTACGGGAACTCCTGGCCTGGCAAGTGACGGACTTGCTGGAGGAAACCGTTCGCCGGCTGGCTCAAGCCGGTATCCAAACGGTCGACGATGTGCGGTCGGCCGACGCTCCACTTGTGGGTTTTTCTGCAGAACTGAACCGTTTGAAAACCGGTCTTGAACGCTTTTTGCACGAACGGGTGTATAAGCATCACTTGGTGCTTCGGATGACGGCCAATGGCAAACGGGTGCTGGAGGAGCTGTTCGCCGAGTATGTTCGCAGCCCGCAACTACTTCCCGAGAAGCACTTGCGGCGGTGGACGGGTGCCAATCGCCTGATCGGACCCCCGCCCTCGAGTTGGGTTACCAGTGCTCGTACGGCTCTGGACTGCCTGGAGCAAGTGGTTGCGGATTATCTGGCGGGGATGACGGACCGATATGCGCAACTTGAGTACCGACGATTGTTTTTGCCTTCCGTAGAATTGTAGAATCATGGACAATTGACTGCGGCGGTCTGAGTCCGCCGACAAGTGATCGCAAAATGTCATCGTGCCCCCACCCGGGGCTTCACCCCTGGACCCGAACTCTCCCATGCTGTTGTGGTTGCTTCGCGCGGCATACATCGCGCTGCTCGTTGGTCTGGCTGCGTTCTCCGCTACGGTATTCGTTGAAGCTGGCGAAACAGCTAACGCCATTCTGGTCCCCTTGGCCATTCTGGTGCTAGGCGGAGTCGTTCTCCTGACGGATGTCCGAGAAAAGCAAAAACAGATCACCACCATTTCCGCCGTCTATTTCGGCTTACTGCTTGGCTTATTGATTGGCTGGTTGTTCTCGATGGCCATGATGCCGATCCTTGATGCCGCCTTTCCAGATAAGCCGCAAGTGCTGCAAATGGGGCGCGTGCTGATTACCGTAATCAGTTGCTATGTATCGATTTCCACACTTTTGCAAACCAAAGACGAGTTTCGCTTCATTATCCCCTATGTCGAATTTTCCAAGCAAGTGCGGGGTGGACGGCCGCTGGTTCTCGATACCAGCGTGATCATTGACGGACGGATTGCCGACGTATGCGATACTCGATTGATCGACACCAAGTTGATTGTCCCCCGCTTCGTGTTGCAAGAGTTGCAGGCCATCGCGGATAGCTCCGACAAGCTGAAGCGAAATCGAGGTCGGCGGGGCCTGGAGATGCTCAAACGCCTGCAGGCTAATCCCGCTATTGAATTGCAGTTGCACGATGGCAACATCCCAGAGCTTCGAACCGGCGAGCGCATTCGGGTGGATGAACGCTTGGTAATTCTCGCAAAAGCCCTGAATGCTCGAGTGGTGACTAATGACTTTAACTTGAACAAGATCGCACAGCTGCAGGGGGTTGATGTCATCAACCTCAATGAAGTAGCCAACGCGATGAAGACGGTGGCCTTGCCCGGCGAATATATGCAGGTGCGGATCGTCAAGGCAGGTGATCAGATGGCTCAGGGGGTTGGATATTTAGACGACGGAACGATGGTTGTCGTTGAACAAGGCCGGCCTCTGATCGGGCAAGAAGTCACAATTGTGGTGACCAGCTTCCTGCAAACCCCGGCGGGTCGCATGATCTTTGGGCGACCGGATCAGCGCGCCAGTGGGTCCCATACGCCATTCCCGGGAGCGAGTTCCTCGCCGGGTGAATCTAAAGGCTCGGCCACCCACGAACCGTTGAAAGGCCCCGACGGCGCGACGGGGAAAACCTGACGGCTGGCCACGACTTCCCGGGTTGTAGCCTGTCCGGCTCCGCTGGGTCGTCGCTCCACGAGAGGTTTCCCATGCTTCGCATGATCGTGCTCACAATGCCCATGATTGCTACCGCAATTGCTGGCTGGTCACTGGCACAATCCCTCCCTAAACCGGCGTCCGACCCCAACAAAAGCCTTCCTCCGGAGGGTTCGTCGTTGCCGCCGGCGGCCTCAGATGTCGAGTTGGTCGAGCGCTGTATCGCGGCCCGAAAGGAATATGAGAACAGTTTGCGGGCACTCTACGACCACTATCAACGGGTCGGTGATAAACAGCGTCTGCAATGGAGCGAACAAGAGTTAATGGGCTACCATTTGCTATTCAAGCCGTCGTACAACTTGGATGTGAAAGATGTACCACCGCCCAACCTGGAAGCCAAGGTCAACGTCCGCGAGGCCAACGAATTGTTTCGGATGGCGATGGAGTATAAAGGCCGGGGATTCGGTACGGATTACATCCTGAACCAACGCCGAGCCGAAATGTTGCTCCGCGAAATCCTGGAAAAATACCCCAACTCCGACAAGATTGCAGATGTTGCCTATCAACTTGGCGACATCTACGAAAGCCGGGCGTTTCGCCAGTACGATCGGGCTGCCCGGTATTTCGAGCGGTCTTTCCAATGGGTTAAAGGGTCTCGCACCGATGCCCGCCTCCGTGCGGCGACCCTCTATGACCGGCAACTTAACGAACGAGCTAAGGCCATTGAATTGTATCGCGAAGAAATTGCCCACGATACGGATACCGAACGGATTCGGCAAGCCGAACGCCGATTGGCCGAACTCACCGGTCAGAAGAAATAAACGTGGTCGAAATAAACGTGGTCGATCCGACGTTCGACATTCATTGACTGATCAAAACAATTGACGGATCGGTTTGCCTTCAGGGCAGAGTTCGATCGGCCGACCGTCCTGCGCCTGATACCAGGTATGCAGATTCACGCCAAGGATGGTGTAAATGGTTGCGGCCAAATCCTCCGGTCCCACGGGGGTATCGGTCACGTACTCGCCCTGGGAGTTGGTTTGTCCGACAACCTGACCCACTTTCAGTCCCCCGCCTGCCATAAGGGCCACTCCGGCCGTGCTCCAGTGATCACGTCCGGCTGTCGGGTTGACCTTCGGGGTGCGTCCGAAGTCGCCGAACCACACGACGAGTGTTTCGTCGAGCAAGCCCCGGGTGTCCAAGTCGTCCAGGAGAGCAGAAAGTCCCCGGTCCACGCGGGGTAGCAATCGGGTCCTAAGACTCCGGAAATTATCGGTGTGAGTGTCCCAGCCGCCGTCGGTCACTGTCACAAATTGGACTCCGGCTTCAATGAGTCGGCGGGCCAGCAAACAACCCTGACCGAGTGAGTTCTTGCCGTAGCGTTCTCGGAGTTTGTCGGGCTCCTGGCTCAAATCAAATGCCTTCTTGGCGGCTGGCCCAGTGATGATGCTGTGTGCCTTCTCGTAGAATTCGTCCCGTGCTTTTACCACGCCCGGTGTTTCTGGATCGGATTTTTGAGTGCTTTCCAACTCTGCGAGCATCGCGTAACGGCGATCCAACCGCACTCGCTCGGCTGGACTAGCTAGACCCAGGTCACGAACCTTGAACTGAGGCGAACTGGGATCGTCCGGAACTTCAAACGGGTTGTACTGGTCGCCCAGGAATCCCGCAATGCCGCCGTTGAACCGGCGATCAATAGCCCGGCCTAGTTGCACGAAGGGTAGCATGCCATTCTGATAGCCACGCTCCTTGGCCACCACTGACCCGAAACACGGGAACGGCAGAGAGGGATTGAACTTGTGGCCAGTCATCATGAGGTGATCCGCAACGCCATGCGAGCCGTTTTTCGGATCATGACCACGGATGACGGCTAGGCGGTTGGTCTGGGAAGCCAGCATCGGCAGGGGATCAGCGAAACGCACTCCTGGCAAAGTGGTGGGCACGGTTCCGAATTCCCCTCGAATCTCAAGCGGTGCATCGGGCTTGGGGTCGAAAGTGTCGATATGGCTGGGCCCGCCTTGCATCCAAAGAAGGATGCAGCGCTTGGCCTTGGCCGGGGCGGAATGACCCCCCGATGCTTGAGCCTGCAGGTAATACGGCAGCGACAGGCCAAACGCAGCCAAGCCACCGACTCGCAAAAACGTGCGTCGCGTTACACCCGTACAATCCTTCGTGGAGCCGGTAAAGATATCGATCATGGGGAATCCCCGGGTGGGGTGAGGCGGGAACCTAAAGGCGGCGGGATTCAACATCTAAAGAATCGGTGAAAAAGGCGGTTCTGTCAACAGAAAAGCTTGATCTCGTTCGACCGTAGTTGTCCCGCCAGGAGCGAGATCATCAAAAATGGGGATGAACGACCACGACTTACCACCTAGGTGGCCATGAAAATCCTGGTGACTGCTGGTAACACTCTGACGCCCGTCGATCGGGTGCGGTGTATCACGAACATCTTCTCCGGGCGGACCGGAACACAAATTGCGGCCCGAGCGTTCGACCGGGGCCACACCGTGACCCTGCTTACCTCCCATCCCGAGGTGCTGGATCGTGTGCCGGTGACCCGACAACGAAGTGAGCCAGGCTGGCGGGTGCGACCGTACCGTACTTATGACGATCTTGATACAGCGATGGCTGAGGAACTGACCGCCAGGCCATTCGATGTGGTTATTCACGCGGCGGCTGTCAGCGATTACCGCGTAGTCGGCATCTATACCCGAACTGACGGGGAATTTGCCGAGGTCGCCGCAGGCAAGGTGAAAAGCTCGTATCCGGAGTTGTGGTTCCGTCTTATGCCGACACCGAAACTCGTCGACAAGATTCGGACTGTTTGGGGGTTTTCCGGCGTGGTCGTCAAGTTCAAGCTGGAAGTCGGGTTAACTGAGGCGGAGCTGCTCGAAGTTGCTGAGCAGGCGCGGCTCCACTCGGCTGCCGATCTTATGGTGGCCAATACTCTGGACGGAATGCACGAATGGGCCTTGGTCGGAGCCGGGCCGGGTAGCTACCAACGAGTGACTCGAGATCAACTCCCCGATTACTTACTCGGCATGATTGAGTCGGCCAAGGAGTAGTCCGAGTGAGGAAGGGTTCCCAAATCGACTCCGGGTGCAAGATCGAAGCGATGAACTTCCCGTCTGTATCGGGCTTACTGTCCGCTCGTGAAGTTCCCGCACGGCTTCTGGTAGTTCGTCTCTTACACCTTCGGTCCGATGCAGTTATGCTCGGTGAAATGGGAACGCACATCCGCAGCAGTTTGCACGGACGAGCCATCAACAATTAGTACTGAATCGCGTTTGCCTGGGGTGTGCAACAAGTCGGTTAGTCGCGGACTACGATGAACCGGCATTGGAAGGGGATTCCGCTCGATTGGGGTCGAAGCTGAGCCGGTCAGTGGGGTTGTGCGGTTAGCAGCGGGGAAAGTTCAGTCGTTGATCCTCAAGCTAGCCGATCTACCTTAACTCATCGGTGGTAGTGATGTGGGCAACACCCAGTTAAGATCGGCACCGGATCCCGTGGCGGGCAGCACATTCGGCGGCAACTGCGCTGCGAGCTGTGTTTCGGACCAGAATTTCGTCCTTTCGAGTGAAGTAGTGGCCACCGTCCTTGGCCTTCACCCGGAAACGAAAAACTGGTCCATTCCGTGTGGCAGGGTCGCCGCGCCGCCGATCCGATGGGAATCCTCTGAGTAACGTGCTTCCGGTGACCGGGAGCAGCAGTTCCGGAGGTTCTGGGGCGGGAATTTCTTACAACCAACCGTTCACCGCCGACGATAGACAGCGTAGAATGGAGTGCGGGTCACTGAACGGGTGAACCGTTGTGGACCTCAGGATGTTGACGACTGTCGGGTTGGGCGAGCAACCCCCCCGACGGGAGACGATCACCAATGCATAACCCTACACCCCGCCGCTGGCAGCGTTGGCGGGCTACCTCTGCGACTCCGGTGCCTCAACCCGACTGTCGTAACCGCCTAGTCGGCACGGAACCGTTGCCGGTGGCAGAAGAATCCGGTTCCGAATCCGGTCCTGATGGGATCCGCCATGAGCTGGTGGCACGGATTCGTCGCGCGATTGCGGAAGGAACCTACGACACCGAGGAAAAGTGGCTGGCGGCTGAAGCAGAGTTGCTTCGCCGCATTGAGAGCCGCATTTGATATTGGTCGGTTCGATCGAAAGCCTTCCCATGCCCGTGGGAGGGCTTTATTCGCTTGCTTATAATAGCTCCGTTCTTTGCCACGTTGGAGGATGGTGCCGTGTCGCTGCCGGCCGTTCCTGTATCGCAGACTCCCGAGAGCAAGTTCCGGGAATATCTGGCCAGCCGCGCGACACCCCAGCGGTATACCGAGCAGCAACGGGAATTGGTCGAGTATGTTTTCGCCCGGCATAGCCATTTTGATGCCGAGCAATTGATCGAGAACCTGAAGGCTGTTGGTAAACGGGTCAGCCGGGCGACTGTGTACCGCACCCTGGCGAAGCTGGTGGATGCAGGCCTGCTCCGCCGCATCGAAATGGGCGGGCGCACCATTTACGACCACGACTACGGCTACCCGTTCCACGATCATTTAGTCTGTGAAGAGTGCAATCAGATTATCGAGTTTCAAAGCCTAGCGCTCGATGCCGCCCTGCGAGAGGTGATCAGCCAGCATCAGTTCCGGGCCAGCGGGCGAAGCCTGGTTATCCGCGGGGTCTGTGCCGACTGTAACGCCGCCAGAGCGGCCAAGAGGCGACTGGTGATGTGACATGCCCAACCCGTGGGACCGACAGCCACGCACCGTCCCGATCGCGGCCGCTGCCGCCTTGCCCTGCCCGCTGTGTGGCCAGGCCACCGAAAGCCTCAAACAGTATCAGTACGTCCGCTGGATGGTGTTCTACCTCGTGGGGGCCTCCTGGCAGCAACTGGTGCTGCGGGCCTGTCCAAGGTGCATGCGCGGCCAGATCGTCCGCCGCATGGTCTGGAACATCGTTCCGGCCAACGTGCTGTGGGTGGTTCTGCTGCTACCCTGGGGTCTGGGGCTGCTCATCGCTTCGCGCCGCAAGGGTCATTCGCCAGCAGTTCTCCTCAACATCACCCCCGCGATGGTCGCTGCCCAGCACGACGCCGCCAACGAAGTCTCGTGGGGGCGCGTCTGGGTCATCGTTGCCGTGCTGTTCTGCTGGGCACCGCTGTTCGGGCCGCTGCTGGCCGGACTGGCCTATTTCCTGAACCGCCACTCGGTCGGCTGGAAACGCACCGCCTCCCGAATCGCGCTGGGGTTGAGTGCCCTGATTCACATTGCCCTCGTCGGACTGCTGGTCGTTGAAGCGTTGAACCGGTGAGCCGGCAGCAAGCGAGCCGCACCCCCTGTTCAGATGTCGTACGTAAACGGTGGGTCGCTGGCTGGCTTCGCTCCCCTGACCCGCAGTTTGGGCTTTTCCAGTACCACGGTGGTATCGGGTGGTACGCTCTCGGTGAGCCAGACGTTTGAACCGATCACCGCCCGCTCGCCGATTACCGTCTGCCCGCCGAGGATGGTGGCATTGGCGTACACCACCACGCCATCACACAGGGTGGGGTGCCGCTTGTACGCCCCCTTGGCGAGGGTCCCATCGTCCTCCTTGGTGAAGCTCAGCGCACCGAGCGTCACACCCTGGTAGAGCTTCACCCCGCGGCCGATCTCGCAAGTTTCGCCGATCACTACACCGGTGCCGTGGTCAATAAAAAAGCCCGGCCCGATGGTGGCCCCGGGGTGGATGTCGATGCCCGTCTTGGCGTGGGCCAATTCGGTCATCATGCGCGGGATGAACGGGACACCGACCAAGTGGAGTTCGTGAGCCACCCGATAGATGGTGATCGCCTCCAGCCCCGGGTAGCAAAAGATGATCTCATGATGGCTGCGGGCGGCTGGGTCGCCGCGGAACGCCGCGTCCACGTCCTGTTCGAGCACCTTGCGGATGTGAGGCAGTCGGCGGAGCAGTTCCACGGCCTTGGGCTGCGCGATTTTCTCGCAATCGATGTGGGGAGCTTCCAGGCACAATTCGTGCCGCAGTGCTCGGGCGATCTGACTTGTGAGCGTATCGTGTAGCGAATCGATCAAGCTGCCCACATAGTAGCCGATGTTGCCTATGTGCAAGTTCTGCCGCTTGCCGTAACCCGGGTAGAGCACTTCGAACAGGTCCGCCGTGATGCTGGCTATGGCGTCGCGGCTGGGTAGCGGCTCATGGGCCAAATGATTGAGCCGGCTGCATTCGGTGTACGTCTCGACCAACTGGTCGGTGATCGCCGGCAACTCCTCCTTGAGCCGGATGTCAGTGGCCATTTCAACTCCATGAAGAACGGACGAAGATAGCGTCTGTAGGGATGGTAGGGCCGCGCGGGTCGGTCGGTCAACGAGTTCGGCACCGCAGTATCGCAGTATTACGTCGGGTTATCGTTTGGCCGAGGTTCAGTTAAACCCTGTCGCTGAGTCGGGCAGGTAACACTGGTTTATGCTCACGATAACAGCACGACTACGCCAGGGAGATGAACCAGTGGCGAGTGCGGCAAAAACGTGCAGCATCTGTAATTGCCTCATTTCTCAGGCGGTTGCAACAATTCGGTCGAGCGACGACATGTTTTCATCGAGTTTGGCACCGGCGCTGCTTAGTGTTTTGCGGCGAACCTGAATCCGATCGGACGAGCCGGATAGAGGGGAGAGGCTATCCGGCCCGCACCTCGGACCAGGTCCCGCTTATTCGACCACCCGGGTGCATTGGCAGAGGGGAGAGGCTGCCAGTCGCTCGGGTGGTTGTTTTGCATGGGATTGTTAACAAACGACCTACGCTACATTGCACCGAGTCTACTTGCTCGCTACATTCGATATCGTCGCCATTTGGCGGAGAATCGAGTTGGACGTACTGCAACCGCAATTACCTACCCCGGGCGGATCGCCCTTGATCAGCACGCAACTGGACTGGCTGATCCCCTACCTGGTCGTGTGGGCTGCTGTCACCATTCCAGGGCTGATACTGGGCTGGCTGGGGCTCTTTCCTAAGGCCGGGCTGCCTCGCTGGGCGGCTCTGGTCCCACTTTACAACATTTATGTTCTGGTTGTTCGCGTTGCGGGCCTCAGTCGGTTATGGTTTGTTCTGATCCTTGTGCCACCTGTGAACCTGATTGCTGCCATTCTTGTGAACGTCGAGGTGGCCAAGCGCTACGGTCGATCTGAGACGTTCGGTCTAGGGCTAACCGTTTTCGGCTTCGTGCTCTACCCGGTATTGGGCTTTGGCCGCTCGGAATACGACCCGCACCGTACACCCTTTCAAGCCACGCATTCGTCCTCGTGGTAAGGCCGATGTGATCCCGTATATCCTGTCGATTGTTCAGGTTCTCCGAGTTGCACGGCGTCGGTAAGATGCGGAATCGAGCGAGTTTGTCCCGTCGTCACAATTTCTATCCGCTCTCCCGCCGAAGCTAAGTAGTACAGTTCCGGACTCGAATCCTGTACTTGCCATCGTCCTCTGCCTGGAGCCGCACCACATGCTCGACATCGTGCTCATGAACCAGCCGACCCGTCCGTTTTCTGCTACCACCACTCGCCGCGACTTCCTCCGCCTCGGCTCGCTGGCGGGGCTCACCCTGCCTGCGCTCGTGCATTCGCAAGGTGCTGCAGGTACCATTCCTTTGGCCCCGCGTGCTCGTTCGGTGATTCTGATCTTTCTCGGCGGCGGCTTGTCTCATCTCGATAGCTTTGACGTAAAACCGGAAGCCTCGGAAGACATTCGCGGACCCTATTCGCCCATTCGGACGAGCGTACCCGGTCTGACCATCAGTGAAAAGCTACCGCTGATGGGCCGGGTGATGGACCGGTTGACTCTGGTTCGCTCGGGGACCCATGACAACAATCATCACGAAACCGCCACCAATTGGGTGCTCTCGGGCCGATTGGGTACCCCCTTTGGCGACTATCCCGCTGTGGGTGCGGTCGTGGCTCACGAAACGGGCTTGAGCGCAGGGATGCCACCGTATGTTGCTGTGCCTCGCAACCCATCCTATACTTGGGAACTCGGTAAAAGCGCCTTTCTCGGTCCGCGCTACGAGGCCTTCAAGGCGGGCGATCCGAGTCAGATCAACTATCCAGGGCCGGCCGCGGTAATGGATCAAATTTGCCAGCGCATCGCAACCTCTGAAGATTGTCACAGTCAGTCGCAAGAGCCGGTAATTTCTTCAGAAGCACGACGAGCGTTTGTTCTCGATCAGGAACCAGCCTGGTTGCGGGATCGTTATGGCCGCACCACGGCGGGTCAATCCTTGCTTTTAGCCCGTCGATTGGTGGAACGTGGTGTCCGGTTTGTCATCGTCAATTACGAGAATTGGGATTACCACACCAGGATTTTCGAAAATCTGAACCAGAAGCTTCCGGAATTTGACCAGTCGGTCTCGGCACTGATTGAAGACTTGGATGCTCGCGGCAGTCTGGCTGACACGCTCTTGGTGGTGCTCAGTGAATTCAGTCGGACCCCGAAGGTGAACAAGGTGGCCGGCCGCGATCACTGGGCGCATGCGAACTCGCTGCTATTCGCCGGTGCTGGAGTCCAACGTGGCGGCGTCGTCGGGAAAACCGACCGACACGGGGCCTTCCCCACGCAGCGTCCGGTCAGCCCGGCCGACGTGGCCTTTACGATTCTCACCGCGCTTGGCATCGATCCTCGCAAGCAACTCCATTTGCCCGATGGTCGACCAATGCCGATCCTTGATCAGGGCGAATTCATCCACGAATTGTTCACGTAATTGGATCGGCTTTGCGGTGTCTCAAGGGACTGATCTCGCGCACGATCATAAAGCCGTCTTCAAAAGTGCGAAGCGCCGTGTCAGCCTATGAGCCATAAGCTCAACGGCTGGCACGGTTGGCTCGTGTGACCTATCCGATTGTAGTATTCACCCCTCACTTGGCACCACTACCTGTGTGAATAGTTGGGCAATTCGGGGAGTTCGCAGCACAATCGAGTTAAAGCCGACGGTTTGCTTTCCTTGATTGATCCCGAGGAAGAAGATGGCCGACTTGGACGAAAATGCTTGTGTTGTCCAGAAGATTAAGTTAGCATTTTAGCAAATTGCTTCAATCGACTCTTGATTAATTTTGGAGCAGTTCCATGTCAGGCTCCACATACTGCGTACGGTGTTCACGTCAATTGCAAGTGCAATCGCCTTGCGGTTTATGTGTGACCTGTCTTGCTGAGATGAATCCCCTGCAGGAAACGATTCAGGACATTCGGTCGTTCGATGAGATCAACTTGCGGGCCAGCACGGTGGTTGGTGATTCAGCGCATCCGGCCGTGGATCGCACCCCCAGCCTTGCGCTGAAGGTCGATACGCTGACAGTGGTGCCATTAGCAGAGCGGGTGAGTTTTCCACCCGCGCCGGCGGGTTATGATTTGCTGAAGGTTTTGGGTCAGGGCGGCATGGGGGTAGTGTATTTAGCCCGGGACCAGATTACCGAGCAGTTGGTGGCGATGAAGTTTTTGCAGCGGATAGGTAGCCCGGAGGCATATAGTCGGTTTGTGGTTGAGTTGCGGGCGTTGGCCAGTCTGAATCATCCGAACATTGTGCGGGTTTTGGGTCACGATTTTTTACGAGCAAATCCCTACTTCATCACAGAATATGCGGCGGGGGGGTCGGTCGCAAAGAAGTTGGAGGCGTTAACGGCGTTTGAGCCGGTGGCCGCGGCACGACTGATGGCGACGGTGGCCCGAGCGGTTCATGTGGCAAACCAGGCCCAGGTCATCCATCGTGATTTGAAGCCAAGCAATATTTTGCTGGCGGAGGATGGAACGCCGCAAATTTCGGATTTTGGTTTAGCGAAGCGTTTGGATCGGGACGATCAGTTGACGACGGGTTATGGAGCGATTGGGACGCCGGCGTACATGGCTCCGGAACAGGCTCGTCCGGTGTTGGGAGCGGTAACCGCTCGAACGGATGTGTATGGGCTAGGGGCGACATTGTATCATTTGGTGACGGGCCGTCCGCCGTTTTCTGGTGACCACGCGGAGGTGATTACTCAGGTACTCAACAAACTGCCGCGACCACCGCGGCTGTTGCGTCCGTCGATTCCAGTGGAACTGGAAGCCATCATTTTGAAATGTTTGGAAAAGCAGCCTGCTCGCCGGTACCATTCCGCGGAGCACCTGGCCGAGGACCTCGACCGCTTCCTGGCAGGCGCTCGGCCCGAAGCCCCGGTGCTGTCTTGGCGTCGTCGGCTGGTGCGGTGGGGGCAACGGCACCGTTCAGGTGTTGCGGTTGTGGTTGCCCTGGTATTGTTGGCAACAACGGCGGCCGCTGTCTGGCAGACAACACGGCAGACAACACGGCAGGTTGATCCCCAAGATCAACTCCGTACTGACCTGAAGGCTGGTCGAGTTGCTCATATCCTTTTTGAGTCGGGTGTACCAGAGTGGTTGAAGGACAACTGGTTGATTCACCCTGCGCCCTTGGGCCAGTCGGTAGCGGCCAATGGAGCATGTGCTTATGAATCCATCCAGCCGTCGCTCTTGGCGTTCCTCAAAGACCCGGGTATCGATCATTATCGTGTCACTGCTGAGTTGCGAGTCATGCGATCGGCCCTCGTGACGGACCCGACGCAACCCACCAGCCTCCGTGAGTTCTTACGCAGTGATGTGGGACTTTTCGTGGGCCATGTTGTTGGCAACGGGAACGATGGAGCGGAGGCTCACGGCTTTCTCGTGATTGAGTTCACCGATTACCTCCCCTCCAGCGTCATCGAATTAGGCATTACTGAGGCCACTGTCCAACCCTGTGGGCGACTAATCTTGACCCAGCCGAACGCACCCGTGGCCCATCCGCGATACGGATGTTATAAAACGACACGCTTTCCTCCAACCCGTAAACTACCAGGTGAATGGCGAGTGATCCGCGTTGAGGTCCGCCCAGAGGGAATGAAGTTCTTCTGGGCCGAGGAACCCGGCCAACCGTTCCAGCTCCTTGCAGATGCGTCAGCTCAATCGATCTCCAATTGCTATGCGAACCTCCAGAACTTGCTCGATCAACATCGTGGAAAGTCCGACATCAAGTTGCCGCCTTGGAGCCCCCGCACTCCGTTTGGGATCTGGAGTCAAAGCTCGGCCGTGGCAGTGCGAAACGTCGTTGTTGAAAGCCTTCCCGACCCGAACTGAAACGGAGCACTCGTTATGGCGGCGCGAATACTGAGCCCTCGCTCAGGGGACACTGTGATGGTAGCTTTTCAGGGACACGTCACGGTGAGCGTGCTGTATGATTACGGTCAACAATCCAACCTCCAATGTTTTGTGGGTGATGATCACGATCAAGCGGTATCACTCCAGGACTTTGGTATCCATATTGGGGCTGTTCCGTGCTCGAAGGCCCCGGGTACTTACCACATCCAGGTCATAGCAAAAACAAATGGTAATACTGACGATACTCAAGAAGTGATCAAGGTAGTCGGAGCGATACCAGAGCTGGAGGTCCAGCCCATAAGTTCATTGCAAGCTGGACAGCCCAAACAGTGTCTAATCCGTGGCAAGATGAAGCAAGGCTCGGCTTACGTCGTGTGTAGCGTTTACGAGTTGACACTCGATTTTAGGAAACCACCCAAAGTGGTGGATGGCGTGTTTGCGTACCGAAACGTGGACGGCACATGGGGTGTGACGGTGAGAGTTCCCAACTGCCAAAAGTGCGGTTACTATGCTCGAATCATTGAATTCGATGCTTACGACAACATCGTCAGCAAGCAAACTGTGGTGCTAAACTAGGACAACTTGATCTGCCGGCCCGATCATCTCCTGCCCCTTGCGGGTGTTCATACCATATCAGTCAGTGTCAACCGAAACACAACCTCGGGGGGCATTTTGGCCCCTCGTCTTCGTCTGGAGCTGCCGATATGGCTGATGCCATTACTCCCCGGGCTACCAATTACCCCCAGTGGTATCTCGATATTGTCAAGAATGCCGGCTTGGCCGATAACTCCGACGTTCGGGGCTGCATGGTCATTAAGCCGAATGGTTATGCGCTGTGGGAGAAGATGCAGCGAGCCCTCGATCGCCTGTTCAAGGATACCGGTCACGTCAACGCGTACTTTCCACTATTTATCCCCATGAGCTATCTGGCCAAGGAAGAGGAAATGGCCGAGGGGTTCGCCAAGGAATGCGCTGTTGTGACCCATTACCGACTTAAGGCCGAGAAGGGCAAGAAGCTGGACGTGGACCCCGAGGCCCGACTCGAAGAACCGCTGATCATCCGGCCTACATCCGAGACCATTATCTGGAAGACGTATAAGAACTGGGTCCAGAGCTACCGGGATTTGCCCTTGCTCATCAACCAGTGGTGCAACGTCGTCCGTTGGGAAATGCGGACCCGACTGTTTCTGCGCACCGCGGAGTTCCTCTGGCAAGAGGGGCACACCGCCCATGCCACCGCGAAGGAAGCGGAAGAAGAAGCCCATCGTATCTTGATGGACTGCTACCGCCGCTTCGCCGAGGAGTGGATGGCGATGCCGGTGCTCACTGGTCCCAAAAGCGAGGGTCAAAAATTCCCCGGGGCGGTGTACACACTCTGCATCGAAGCGATGATGCAGGACGGTAAGGCGCTGCAAGCCGGTACCAGCCACTTCTTGGGTCAGAACTTCGCCAAGGCGTTTGACGTGACCTTCAAGAACGAACAGAACAAGGAGGAGTTCGCTTGGGCAACGAGCTGGGGCGTCAGCACACGGCTAATCGGCGGCCTCATCATGACGCACTCCGACGACAACGGATTGGTTGTCCCACCGCGGCTGGCCCCGCTACATGTTGTCATCTGTCCGCTGGGTCGGAACGACACCGAACGTAAGCCCTGCATCGAGGCCGCCGAGAAGCTGGCCAAGGAGCTCCGCGATCTGCCCCGCGACGAGTTTTTCGGCTACGAACCGATCACGGTAAAGATCGATACGATGTACGACAGGCAGCCAGGGTTCCGTTATGCCGAGTATGAGGTGCGTGGCGTACCGGTGCGGGTCGAGATCGGACCCAAGGATATCGAAAAAGGTGCCTGTGCGGTGGCCCGCCGGGATGTTCCCGGTAAGGACGGGAAGCAATTCGGTGTGACCCTCGCCGGTGCCGCGGCGCACATCGCTCAGCTCTTGCGTGACATCCAGCAGGCACTGTTCGAGCGGGCCAAGGCCTTCCGTGACTCACGCATAGTGACGGCCAACACGCTCGATGAGTTCCGGGCCCTCTTCCCTGTGGAACGGGAGGACGAGACGAGTACGGAGCCGCTCAAGTTCGTTTACGCTCACTGGGATGGCACGCGGGAGACCGAAGACCGTGTGCAAAAGGAGTTTAAGGCCACAATCCGGGTGTTGCCATTCGACGGCCCCAAGGAGCCGGGTACCTGCATCTTTACCGGCCAACCCTCAGCACGCCAAGTGGTGTTCGCTCGGGCGTATTGACCCATGCTGTCCCTAAGGGCGCTGACCCAAGACCGGAGCGAGTGGTCCTCTCACCAGACGGCCGTCCTGGGCTCGCTCCGTCACCGTAGGTGGCGGCATCATCGTGCGGGACATCGAGGACTGACGCTGTGAGACCGGCGGTGGCGCAAAGTCTCGGTGGGTCGAACAAATCTACAGCACCAACATCGCGTCGCCGTAGCTATAGAAGCGATACTCGTGAGCCACGGCTTCGGTGTACGCGCGCTGCAGGAGTTCACTGCCGACGAAGGCATCGACAAGCAACAGCAGTGTCGTGCGGGGCAGGTGGAAGTTGGTTATCAGCCCATCGAGGACGCGGAATTCGAAGGGGGCGTGGATGTACAGGTCGGTTTCTCCGATAAATGGCTGCAGTTCCCCGCTGCGGGCCGCGCTTTCCAGGGTGCGGGTCGTTGTGGTACCGACCGCGATGACACGGTTGCCACGCGTTTTCGCCGCACGAATGGCGTCCACTGTCGGCTGGGTCACCTCGCACCATTCACGATGAATGGCGTGTTGGGTAGGATCGTCAGTTTTGATTGGCGCAAAGGTGCCTAGGCCGACGTGCAGAGTGACCTTCGCTGTGCCGATGCCACGCTTCGCAAGCCGCTCCAACAATTCCGGTGTGAAGTGCAATCCCGCGGTGGGAGCCGCGACGGAACCCGTGCGCTCGGCATAGACGGTCTGATAGCGTTCGCGGTCGGTGTCGTCATCCTGGCCTTTGCGGATGTAGGGTGGCAGCGGGATGTGCCCGTGCCGCTGCAGCAACTCGGTCGGTGTGCCCCGCTCCTGGGGTTCCATAAGCCAATGGTGGTCTTCGGTGCGGCCACGAAGAACCAGCCGCAACCCGGTATCGGTCTCGAAGATTTCCCCCGAGACCGGATGCCCCCGGGTATGTGTCATCATTTCCCAGAGGCCGGCCGGCGTTTCCTTGAGAAATAACCCTTCCCACTTACCCCCGGTTGCCCCCCTCCGGCCAACCAGCCGGGCTGGCAAGACCCGGGTGTCATTGAGCACAAGCAAGTCGCCCGGAGCCAGCAACTCGGGTAGGTCACGGAAGATGCGGTGTTCCAGAATGCCACCGTCGCGGCGGATGACCAACAGCCGCGACTCATCGCGCCGCGCCGCTGGGTGCTGGGCGATGAGATGTTCGGGCAGGTGGTAGTCGTAGAATCGCATGGTTCATCGGGTCAGCGGCCGGCGTGAACGGTTATTCTCATGGTTGAGGAAGGGACGGTGGTCGTCGGATACACTCTGTTGGTCACTTGAAGGCCTTGACCCACTCCTCGAACGCTTTCTTATGCTTCTCGACCGTCTTGGCCGGACCGGTCAAATACATCGAGTACAACACGGTGGTGTCCCCCTCGGTTTTCTCGAAGACCACGTACAACTGGCGATAGTCCGGTACCCGGGTGATCTTGGCGTTGGGGTCGAACGGGGGGAACTTCTTGAGCAGCGTGCCCTGGATGTCCTGGTATACTGCGTCGTGGCCACCGAGCTTGATCTTCTCGACTCGGATGGCATCTTCAGGCTTCTTGCCAGCGGGAATCTCGAACTTCTTTTCCTGGCGTTCGAGGTTCTGCTGGATCGTGCCGCCGCCGGGCGAACGAAACAGTGCCAGTTCGCCGTCTTCCGGGTCGCCTTCGGCCTTGGGAAGCCGGAACTGGGTGAGGCGGAGCTTGCTCGATGGGGCTTCTTGTTTCCAGTCGGCTGGGGTAGCAGACTTCATGCCACCCCACTCCACGATGGTGCCCTTCTGGTTCTGGGCGGTACTGGCCGCCGCGACGACGGTCAGGAGGGTTGCGGCTAACATAAGGCGCATGGGTGAGACTCCGGTGAGGAATGCCAGGATCCGACACCGGCGTATTGTAGGCACACCGCAGGCTCGTGTCAGTCGATGGCTGGCGGGATGCGCTTCGGGATAGCTGGTGTGAACGTGGGCATCGACGGCAGGGCGGTTTCGAAAGGCTCGCCGCTTATCGGTAGTTGGGGCGGGTCGAGCAAGAAATCGAGGTCCGTGACCTCGACAACTTGAGCGAGTGTCTGCGGGTCCGATGGTGGCGGGGGGGTAACCACGCCAACGGCCGGAGGTTCGGGGGCTGTCTTTGGTGCCGGGTCGCTCTTTCGTGTGAGCAGCAGATACACCGTGACTCCGATGCACGCTCCAGCAACCGCTCCGATCATCCAGCGCTTCATGGCAACCCTCCGTGATTGAATGCGGCAGCATAGCTGTTCCTCGGAACTGGGCAAGGTCAAATGAACACCGGTGGCCGCTCGGCGACGCGGAGCCGGGCCAACCATCCGGCCAGAAAATCGTTTCGCTGGCGCGCGGCCTGCTCCGCCTGATCCAACGACACCACAACGAACTGAACCCGTTCGCCGGGTCGCAACTGCGCAAGTTGGTCCAGGTCGGCCCGGATGACGTGAGCGATCTTGGGGTAGCCGCCGATTGTCTGGCCATCCACGCCCAAGATCACGGGAAGCCCATCGTTGGTCACTTGGATCGCTCCGGGGGCAACCGCTTCCGAGATAAGCTCACCGGGCCGGCGGAGCAGGGGAGGTCCCTTCAACCGCACGCCCATCCGGTTACTGGCGGGCAGCACCTCGTAGCTCTGGTTAAAGAATGCCGTGTCGGCAAACCAATCCTGCTGCGGTCCCTCGAGCACACGTAAGACTCGCTCGTTATCGGATGCCCACTGATAGGCTTGCTCGGGTAATCCGCGCGGGTCGATCCGGCTGGCGCGACAGATCAGCACATCATTCGCCAGGAGCGGCTGCAAGCTGGATCGGCTGCCCAACACGTCGGGTGCGTCGAATCCTCCGGCTACGCACAAATAGCCACGAACACCCCGATTTGTCCCACCGACATGCAGCACGTCCCCGGCTTCGAGCGTGAAGGTTGTACCCGGCGCAAGAAGCTGGCCTCGAACTGACGCTTGAAATGGGGCACCAAAAACCACGCACGCGGTGGGCTGCAACGCCTCCACCGTTGGTCCCAGAAGTGTCATTTCGATGGCCGCTGCGTCCGGCTCATTGCCGACCAGGGCGTTGCCCAACGCCAGGGCTGACCGGTCCGCGGCTCCGCCAAGCGGAAGGCCCAGATGGCGACAGTGTGGCCGGCCATGATCGACCAGTAGCGATTGCAATCCAGGCTGGCAGATGCGGAGGCTCATGGAAGTCGTACTCAGCTGGCGGCAACTTTCGATCAAGCAAACGGCTTCAACTCCACTCCGCGGGCCAAGAGCGCCGCTCGCACGGCCCGGGTGAAGCTGACCGCCTGGGGGTTGTCCCCATGAACACAGATGGTCCGCACGCCCTTTTCGCGGATCAGCCATTCGACCTGGTGCACGGCTTCTTCGGGGTCCCGGACGAAGGCATCGGGTTGATCCCGCGGCACCAGGGAGCCATCGGGTCGATAGCGCCGATCGGCAAAGCCTTCGGCGATGAACGGAACGATGGTGTTGGCTTCGATGGCCAGCGCGGAACCGGGTAGCCCGACTACGGGCAAATCGTAGTGCGAGGCCGCCGTCACCACGCACCGGGCCACTTGCCGATCGCGGCATGCCTGATTGTAAAGCGCCCCGTGTGGCTTCACATACCGCACCGGGGTATCCTCGGCTTTGGCCAGACCGATCAGGCCGCCGATTTGAAAGGTACACTCGGCCCAGAGGGCATACTCGGCCACATTCAGCTCGCGGCGTCCGAAGTGGTCTCGATCCGGGTAGCCGGGATGGGCCCCTGCGGTCACGCGGTGCAGACGAGCCAGTTGCAAGGTTTCGGCGGCGATGCCCGGTTCACCGGCATGACGCCCACAACAAATGTTCGCGCTGGTAATCAACGTCATCAACTCGGCGTCAAACCCGGCCCCTTCGCCTAAATCGGCGTTCAAATCGATCTCCATGGTTCACCCTCCGAGCCCACCTTCCAGGACGACACATTCGCCCACCGGCCGGCACAAACATTGGCCCACTTCGGCGGGAAGCAAGATCACATCCCCCGTGGCCAACCACTCGTGCTGACCTCCCCCAATCAGTTCGACCTGCCCGGCCAGACAAACGAGCACGCGACATTGACCGGTTGCCCCCACATGGAACGGCTGCGTGCCGGTCAGACGTTCGAGGGTGAAATAGCGGCAACTGACCAGCCACTCCCGCCGCACCCCGTCAACCACGACCGGGGGTCGCACCGGCGGGCAGGGCCCCCGCGCGAAGTCCGCGACGGCCAGCCCCTGCTCGATGTGCAGTTGCCGGGGCTGGCCGGTCTTCGCGTCCACTCGGTCCCAGTCGTACAGCCGATAGGTGATGTCGCTGGTTTGCTGGATCTCGAACAGCAAGATATTCGCGCCGATGGCGTGGACGGTGCCGGCCTCCAGGAAGACACAGTCGCCCGGCTTCGGGGTGAAGCTGTGCAAGGTCTCGGGAACGAACCTGTCGTTCAGCGCGGTTCGGAATCGCTCGGCCGTGATGCCCGGGCTGAATCCGGCGTAGATTCGGCTCGTGGCCGGGTCCGCCTCCAGGATCACCCATGCTTCCGTCTTGCCGAAGTGGCCGGGGCCGAGCTTCGCCGCTTGCTCGTCGTTGGGGTGAACCTGGACCGAGAGTTCTTGCCGGGCATCGATGAACTTGAGCAGCAGCGGAAAGCGACCCTGCGCCGCCGGTGCTGTGCCCAGGATACGCTCGGGTGTTTGGGCGAGCAACTCGCGTAGCGAGCGGCCGGCCAGGGGGCCGTTGGCAACCTGGCTCTCGCTGCCGTCCACATCGCTCAGCACCCACGCTTCGCCAATCGGCTCGGCATGCGGTGGATCCCGGCGCAGGTAGGCTGGCAGCCGCCGTCCGCCCCACAGGTTCTGCTTGAAGATCGGTTCAAACCGCAACGGATAGAGTGTCATCGTCGATCTCCGAGGCAATCGCTTCAACAGGGTGTTGGCGAGCGGCGAACGGAGCCGTTGACGCTCGCCAAGCCCGCGGGCTGCTTCGTGTCACCACGCCGACAGGCAGCAGCCCGAGCCCGGCCCGCCGGCCAGCAGGGGCAGGATCCGCCGCTCGAACGGCAGCTTCAGGTACTCCTCGCGGCTGTAGACCACGCGGCCGGCCATGATCGTGTGTGTGACGTGGGTGGCGTGTTCGAACGGGTCGCCGTCGTACAGCACGAGGTCGGCCACCTTCCCCGCCTCGATGCTGCCGTAATCCGTGTCGATGCCGAGGAGCTTCGCCGCGTCGAGGGTGACGGCCCGCAGAGCCCGCTGCCGACCAAGCCCGCCCGGCCCCGCGGCCATCGCCGCCTCGTGCCGCAACACGCGGACCTTCGGAACGTACGCCTCGAAGGCCGTGCCCAGCGTGAAGGGCACCCCGGCGGCGTCGAGCGCGGCCGCGTTCCCGACGAACGCGTGCAGCGTCTCCATGCTCCCGCCGGCCCGCTGCATCGTGGGGTGAACCACGACCGGCACACCCGCCTTCTTCAGCTCGTCGGTCATGCGGTAAGCTTCCGTTGCCAGCGCGATCACGGGCTTCAGCTTGAACTCGGCGGCGATCCGCAGGGCCGTCTGGATGTCGTCCTTGCGGTGGGCCGCGAAGTACACCGGCACCTTGCCGTCCAGCGCCGGCACCAGCGCAGCTGACTTGGGCGAGCGGGGGGCGTTAGCCCCCTGTTTCCGGTACGCCTCGGCCTCGGCGAACGCCTTGCGGATCAGAGCGGCGGTGCCCATGCGGGTGTCGGGGGCCTTGCCCCGGTACGCCGCCTTCGGGACTTCGCCGAGGTTCACCAGAATCCCCGCGACCGGCTTGAGGGCCGCGCCCTCCACCGTCACGCCGTCGGTGCGGAAGATTCCGGTCTGTCCGGCGATCACGTTCTGGCGGCCGGGCGTGGTGTGGACCACCGTCACGCCGTTGGCCTGCAGGAAGTCGAGGAGCGGCTCGCGCGGGTTGAAGCCGTCGAAGACCCGCAGGTCGGCCTGGTTCGGGTCGCTCAGTTCGTCCTGGTCCTGGTCCGCGGGGATGTTCCAGGCCCCGGTCAGCCCCGCCACGCAGAACGGGTCGATGAGGCCGGGCGTGACGTGCCTGGCCCGGTACACCGGCATGTTCTTGACCGTGTGTTCGCCGGGCACGACGCGGAGGATCCGCCCACCTTTCACCAGGATCACGCCGTCGAACACGCGGTCGGCGGTGTGGATCTGCTCGGCCACGACCGCGACGGCACCCTTCAGTTCGTCGGTGTTGCCGTCGAAGGTCTGGGCCGCGAGGTTCCGGGGGTTCTTCACCAGCTCCTCGGGCCGCTTCGGTTCGGGCAACTTCTCGCCGGCCGGCAGCGCGAAGCCGCCGTCGCGGTAGGCCCGGTCGGTCGCCTCGTCGAAGACCTTCACGCCGTCGATGTACGTCTGCTTCACGCGGGTGAAGGTGCTGAACGGCGGGCCGCTGAGGACGACGAAGTCGGCGTCCTTGCCCTTCTCCAGCGAGCCGAGGCGGTGGTCGAGGTGCATCAACCGGGCGGGCGTGAGCGTGAGGGCTTTGAGGGCCGATGCTTCCGACATCCCGCCGCGGACGGCGATCGCCCCGGTGTGCAGGAAGAACCGCGACTCGGTGATGCTGTCGTCGGTGTTGATCGTCACCGTCACCCCGGCTTTCTCCAGGACGGCGGCGTTCTCTTCGAGCAGCCCGATGGTCTCGGCCTTGCCGCCGGGCGAGTCGATGAGCGTGAGCGAGACGGGGATCTTCTTCTTCGCCAGCACGTCGGCCACACGGTAGCCCTCGGTGGCGTGTTGCAGCACGATCTCGAAGCCGAACTCCTCGGCGATGCGGACGGCGGTCATGAGGTCGTCGGCCCGGTGGCAGTGGAAGTGGACGGTGCGTTTCTTCTCCAGCACCTCGACGAGTGCTTCCAGGGTCACGTCGCGGTCGACGTTCTGGCCGGCGTCGCGCTTGGCCTTGTACTCCTTGGCCCGCTGGAACGTCTCCCGCTGGAGGGCGGCGACCTTCATGCGGGTGAACGGGG